>Ga0189284_100016_pt1 | contig 369994 bp, 355 predicted proteins | sample N32C7minimetaG_FD_130314 | JGI IMG/M metagenome (GOLD analysis project Ga0189284, IMG submission 130314) | Marine microbial communities from the Costa Rica Dome - N32 C7 mini metaG | ecosystem: Environmental > Aquatic > Marine > Oceanic > Photic zone | place: Costa Rica: the Eastern Pacific...
AACGGCGGCCGTAACTATAACGGTCCTAAGGTAGCGAAATTCCTTGTCGGGTAAGTTCCGACCTGCACGAATGGCGTAACGACTTCCCCGCTGTCTCCAACATCGACTCAGCGAAATTGAATTCCCCGTGAAGATGCGGGGTTCCTGCGGTCAGACGGAAAGACCCCGTGCACCTTTACTATAGCTTTACAGTGGTGTTAGTGACGGCATGTGTAGGATAGGTGGTAGGCTTTGAAGCTTGGGCGCCAGCCCAGGTGGAGCCACCCTTGAAATACCACCCTTATCTTTATTGACATCTAACCGCGGCCCGTTATCCGGGTCCGGGACCCTGTATGGTGGGTAGTTTGACTGGGGCGGTCGCCTCCCAAAGAGTAACGGAGGCGCGCGATGGTAGGCTCAAACTGGTCGGAAATCAGTTGGCGAGTGCAATGGCATAAGCCTGCCTGACTGCGAGGCTGACAGGCCGAGCAGAGACGAAAGTCGGTCATAGTGATCCGGTGGTCCCGCGTGGAAGGGCCATCGCTCAACGGATAAAAGGTACGCCGGGGATAACAGGCTGATGATGCCCAAGAGTCCATATCGACGGCATTGTTTGGCACCTCGATGTCGGCTCATCGCATCCTGGGGCTGGAGCAGGTCCCAAGGGTTTGGCTGTTCGCCAATTAAAGCGGTACGTGAGCTGGGTTTAGAACGTCGTGAGACAGTTCGGTCCCTATCTGCCGTGGGTGTAGGAGAATTGAGAGGATCTGCCCCTAGTACGAGAGGACCGGGGTGGACGTACCTCTGGTGGACCAGTTGTCGCGCCAGCGGCACAGCTGGGTAGCTATGTACGGACTGGATAACCGCTGAAAGCATCTAAGCGGGAAACCAACCTCGAAACTAATTCTCCCTTGAGAACCGTGGAAGACGACCACGTTGATAGGCCAGGTGTGTAAGTGCAGCAATGTATTGAGCTTACTGGTACTAATCGTTCGATTGGCTTGATTACTCTCATTTACCCATGTTCATCCTGAGGATGGAATGAGTGGAAGCATGCAAAAGATCAGATAGATTGTCGTTCCTTCAAGCATAGCTTGAGGTTTTTGTTCTTTGCCGACCTGGTGGTTATGGCGAGGGGCCTGCACCCGATCCCATCTCGAACTCGGCCGTGAAAACCCTCAGCGCCGATGGTACTGCGTCTTAAGGCGTGGGAGAGTAGGTCGCCGCCAGGTCTGCAAAGAGCAGAAACAGAACGACAGATCACATTGTCTTGGATCTCCTTAGGGAGCCCTTCTTCACCAACACATAGAACGCCGCTTGAGCTTGATTGCTCAGGCGGCGTTTTTTTGTTTTTTCATCCCTTTGTTATCCCTATCGTCGAGACGAGAATTCCACTTGGGAGGGCAAACGGTGGGCGAGATAGTGAGGGGCGTTTTTATTGCCGCGGTGGGGGCGATTGTTGGTGGGCTCGCGCTGACTTGGTTGCTGCTGCCTGCTGAGCTAGAGGACGGACTTCAGGTTGAAGTTAACTGGTTGGAATTGGTTGGAGAATTTTTTCCACGTAATGCTCGTGAACTAGAAAATCTTGTTCCGGAGCTAGAGGCTAACCTTGATGTGGCGCATTTGGGCGATTTGCTGGCAGGTTTAGCAGTATCGCGACCGGGTACCCTTTATCGAGTGGAAATATCCAACAACAGTGATCAGGCTATCTCAAATGTCGAAGCGATAATCAAAGGTAGTTTTTTTTCGGTGATAGAAGTTCGGAGAGGACGGCTTGACGCTGTAACGCGCGCGACACAAAGTTCCGGCGCAGTTAGCATCGAGACGTTGGATCCCGGCGACAAGATCATCGTTCTGTCAGTCTCAGGCAATTTTCTTGGTTATTCGGATCGACTTGATTCTGTTTTGATCCTCGCGGATGGGAAGAGCGTTTCGATACGCTCCAGTAGAGTTGATCGCTATCATCAACTGGGTTTTGTGAATTTTATCGCCGACAATGCGCCAATGTCAGAATTTGTCTTTTTGATCGTGATTGGCATGGCGCTGGTGCTTCTTTTGGGTGCGGGATTTTCGGCGTTTTTGACGGTCAAGGGCCCTGAATCGATGGCTAAATGGGCTTCAGACAGGGATGTAGTCGTATACGCGCGCATGGTTGACTGGGTGCGGGCCAACCAACCTAATCGGCTGCGATCTGAGAAGAACGGGGAGGATGGCGGTAGCTGCCGTGGTGATCCGACGAAGAAGTGGAGCACCCCCAAAGACGACACTGATGGTACTGCGTCTTAAGGCGTGGGAGAGTAGGTCGCCGCCAGGTCTGCAAAGAGCAGAAACAGAACGACAGATCACATTGTCTTGGATCTCCTTAGGGAGCCCTTCTTCACCAACACTTAGAACGCCGCTTGAGCTTGCTTGCTCAGGCGGCGTTTTTCGTGCTCGTTTCACCCTGCGTTCTGATGCGGTCATCGGGTGCGGGGAGATACTCAGCTTCAGCTCCTAATGCGCTTTTATGATTTTGCTTTCAGTGTGAATTCTTGGTTCTATTTAAATAGAGCAAATACTCAAAAAATTTAATCAAGTTTTTATTGAATTCCGGCACCTTCCATTTCCGGAGAAGGGTTATTGGGGGGTGGAGAGAGGCCCGATAACCCCGTGTCACAAGGAGGAGTGGCCATTTGAAATGCTGCTCGGGAGGGGATAAATGTTGTCGAAGGGCAAGGAAATTTTTTTCGGTCAGGACGAGTTGATCGTAAGCAAAACCAATCTCAAAGGTCATCTGACCTATATGAATGATGTGTTTTTGCGTGTTGCGGGTTACCGTGAGGCGGAGATTATCGGGAAACCTCATAACGTCATCCGGCATCCGGATATGCCGCGGGCTGTTTTCAAGCTGCTATGGGAAAAGATCCAGGCGGGGAGCGAGATATTCGCCTATGTCGTTAATACGACAAAAAGCGAGGACTACTACTGGGTTGTCGCTCATGTAACGCCGAGCTTTGGTTCGGACGGGAAGATTGTCGGTTATCACTCGACGCGGCGTTTGCCGGAAAAATCGACGATCAAGAACAAGATCATTCCACTCTACAAAAGTCTTCTGGATATCGAACACCAGCACCGCAATGCAAAGGACGGCCTGGCGGCGTCCTATACGCAGCTACAGTCCGTGTTGGCGCAGGAGAAACTTGAGTATGAAGAGTTTGTCGCAAACCTGATGAAGGCGGCATGAGGGGAATGGACATGAAATTTCTAAAAAACAGCGGTGTTGGCCGCAAGATGAACATTGCAGGCGAGGCACTATCGACGGCGAAGATCGACGAAGTCATCGCGGTCTGTGAGCGCGTAGCGCATGGCGATTTTGAAGCTCGCGTTCTCGATGTGACGGAAGTGGAGGGGCGCGAACGGGCCCTCTGCCTGAAACTGAACGAACTGATAGACCGCACGGATGCCTATATTCGTGAGTCAACCGCCTGTCTTGGCTATATGGAGCGCAACCAGTATTTCCGGCGGATCTCCAAAACGGGCATGTTGGGCAGCTTCCTCATTGCATCAGAAGCGATTAACGGCGCTGCCGATGGTATTGAAGCCAAGATGCATGATTTTGAAGAGCTGGCGAACATGCTCGAAAAGGCCGCGCAGGTTTTGAACGGCTACGCGAGCGATATGCGTAACTCCACAGAGATTACGGGCGAACGGGCGACGGGCGTTGCGGCTGGCGCAGAGGAAGCGCTGGCGAATGTCCAGACTGTTGCGGCAACGGCTGAGGAGCTGAATTCTTCGGTGGAAGAAATCAACCGTCAGGTTTCACAATCGACGGCCATGACTGGAGAGGCGGAAGATGAGAGCCGGCGTGTCGGGGAGGATATTGCCGAATTGTCGCAAACGTCCGATCAGATTGGCGTCATTATTGAGCTGATCCGCGGGATCGCAGCACAGACCAATCTTCTGGCCCTCAATGCAACCATCGAAGCAGCGCGCGCGGGGGAGGCCGGTAAGGGGTTCGCCGTCGTGGCGAGTGAGGTTAAGGCGCTTGCCGGGCAGACCGCCAAGGCGACGGAAGAAATTGAAACACAGGTGGGGGCGGTTCAGGCCATGACAGACCGCGCGGTTTCATCCATTGCGACCGTGTCGTCCACCATTGCCAAGCTCAATGAAATCTCCGGAGCAATTGCAGCGGCGGTTGAGGAGCAGGGTGCAGCGACGACGGAAATCGCGCGCAGCATGTCCGAAGCCTCGAAAGGTGTGGGAGACATTACGGCGGGCATCAGTTCTGTTTCTTCCAATGTGCAGGAGGTGGCGACAAGTTCAGGCGAGGTGATGAAGATTTCGGCCGAGCTGTCTGCTCATGCCAGCACGTTGAAGGAAAACCTGCAGAAGAAAACAGGCTAAGTGACAGCAAACGTTAGGCGCCAAGGCTGGACCCGGAACGAGATCGGATTCAACATGATCGGATTTTGGGCCTAGTTATTCCCGAGTAGTGCCGCACGTTCGGCGGGATCGAGGTAGGTGCCGCGCACGACAAGACTGTCGATCTGCGTCGTGTTCCGGATGTCTGTAAGCGGGTTGGCGGTGAGGAGCACCATGTCACTGCTCTTCCCCACCCCGATCGTTCCCATCTTGTCTTGCAAGCCGAAAAAAGCCGCGGGCTCTATAGTGGCGCTGGCCAATGCAGCCTGCGGTGTGAGCCCGGCCTGAACGAGCCTTTCCAGCTCCAGATGGAGAGAGAAGCCGGGTGTGAGGAAGCCGATCGGCGTGTCTGTTCCTGCCATGATGGGAACGTCTGCGTGGTGAAGCTTGCTGACCATCTCAAGCGACCAGTCTGAAAAGGCAATCTGGGCGGGGTCTTTGGCGGCTGCAATTGCGCGCTCGACTGTTCGTTGCCAGCGTAATCGCACGGGGTCCGGCAGGTAGGCGAACGTCCTTTGCCATTCGGCTGTCGCGAAATGGCGAAACGCACCGCGCGTGTTGAGGGCGAGCGTCGGGGTTTGGAAAACCCGGTGCGCCGCCAGTGTTGCGATCAGGTCTGTGCAACGTGCTTCGCTTTGATCTTCAAATGCAATGGGACGCTGCGCGGCATGAATGGACGCGCGCAAGCTGCTGCCTTCCATTGCCTGTCCTTCGCGCAACATGCGTTGGCGTGCGGTCAGTAATGTGTCTGCCGATCCGGCACAGGAAAGGCCGATATTGCGCAGATGTTCCATGCCGCGAATGCCGGCCGCCGCGACGCTGGCTGCATCCATGCTCAAGGGCACATGCGATGTAACGGGCAGGCCGCGTTCGGTTGCGCGGGTCACGAGGGCTCTAAAAGTGGCGGGTGTCAGCATCTCATATGATTTGATGAAGTGTACGCCGATATCGGCCAGCTGGTTGACCTGGCGAATGGCCTCATCCGGTGTGGCTGCGCCGGACGATATGTCGGGGTATGAGGCTGGGCTGCCGTCGTAAACGCGCGGGATACCGTCGATCAGCGGACCGGAAAAATAAATCTCCGGTGCTGCTGGTCCGCGGGCGCCGGCCCGTTCTCTCATGGCCAGCATCTTGTTTGCCAGGCCGCCTGTGTCGCGTACGCGGGTAATGCCGTTTGCCACAAACAAGGGGAGGGCTGCCTCCCCGATCTCTTCGTCGAACGTCAGGTGAACATGAGCGTCCCAAAGCGCAGGGATGAGAAACTTGCCCGTCCCGTCTACTGTTTCTACGGGTGCGAAAGTCGCAATGGTACCATGATCGCCGATGGCTGAGATGACATCCCCGCTGATGAGCACGTCCTGGCCTGCGGCTGCGCCGGATACAGGGTCGATGATGGTGACATTCTGGATCATCAGATCTGCAAGGGCAGGGACGGCGGCCAAGCATATGGCCATGATCAGGCAGAAGCCGGATATTTGGCGGCGTACTTTCTTCTGAAAGCGCGAGGATTTGGTGGTCACGGTGATTGCCTTCCTGTCCCGGTGTTGATTGCATTGTGGGCACGTTTCGTGGGGAGTGCAATGTGCGGCGGCAGGCGGATAGCCTGGCATTGGCTTCCTGTTAAAGTCACCCGGCAGTGAGGATACGATTCGAATGGATTTTTTATGCAAGAGCTGAAGTTGACGCCGGAAGAGAAAGCACGCTTGGTACCGAAGCTGTTGTCTTACCTTGCGGATGAACTGGATGTTGATGCCGGTCAGTTTGATGCGGAGTTCCTGATTGACTTCCTGACCAGGGAAGTTGGCGGCGCACTTTACAATCGTGGCGTTCTGGATGCGCATGCGGCCCTTTCCAACCATATGGATGCGTTTGCGGAGGTTATTTATCAGCTTGAAAAGCCCGTTGATGTCCGGCGTTAACTGCCGTTTCGCGCTCACCAGCTTGTGATTGTGTTTGCTGTGCGAAAGCCTTTGCGTATATCGCGGCTTGCTTGATCCCTGCCTTTCTCTCAGATGGATGTATTGAAATACTCTGGAGATTACGCAGATGCACAACGTACCCGACGGGTTCAAACCTCATTTCCGTCAAAGCCCCCTCACGGCGCCGTGGGAGCCTCTCTATTCAAAAGCTGATGAAGAGACTGTTGTTCTGGGCTTCCGGGCTGACAAGCAACACACAAACTCTCGCGGGTTTGTGCATGGAGGGCTGCTGACAGCGCTTGCTGATAATGCGATGGGCCTGTCATGCGCAACCCGGCATGAAGCTGTTGGTGGACTGGTGACGGTGAACCTGAGTGTCGATTTTCTAGGCACTGCCCAGCAAGGGCAGTGGGTGGAAATCAGGACGGATTTTGTGAAACCGGGGCGCACACTTGATTTCGCGCAGGCCTTTGTCACCGCCGATGGGGATGTGTGTGCGCGTGCGAATGCGACGTTCCGGGTCTTGCCGGATGGCAGTTCCCGGAAGAAAACATCAGCGGGTTAGGGGCTTCTTTCCGGTTCCGGGCCGGGCCCCGACGGATGGCTTCTTGCCGCCTCTGGTTGCGGGGGCTGCATTGCGTCTTGTCTGGGCCTGAGCGCTCGCTTTGCGGGCTTTTGCCTTTGCGGAGACACGGGCGATCTCGTTTTCCAGAAGCTCGTTTGAGGCTGCGTCCAGTTCCTCAAATGCGGCCTGCATGAAGCCGGTAAACTTTGTCAGGTCGTTGATCGCTTCGTGAGCTGCAATCAGGCCAAAGTCGAGGCTGTCTTCGCGTGACAGAACGGTGATGTTGAAGCCCTGGTAGTCAATCAGCACAGAGACCGGGTAGATACCAACCAGTTTTGCATCACCAAGATAAAGCGGTTGCCTTGGGCCGGGGACGTTGGAGATCACAACATTTGATGGCGGCATGGCTATGTCGCCTGCTCCCACCATTTGAGGCAACATGGCGGAGAGGCCGAAGATGGTCGCGTAATTTTGCGCGGCTGCCGTGCTCATGTTGGCAATCTTGCGCTTTTCCTTGTTGGCCCAATGCGTGATTGCCTTCAGGCGTTCCACCGGGTTTTCGATGTCGGTGCCTGTTGTGGCGATGAAGATGGATATGTTGTTGCCTGACTGATCTGCATTGGCTGCTCGTACTGAAACCGGGCAGCTGGCAAGAACCGGCTTTGTCGGCAGTTTGTCATTGTCTTGCAGATAGCGCCGTATGGCTGCACCTGATATCGCCAATACGACATCGTTCACCGTTCCATCAAAGTCTTTTGCAATTTCTTTTGTTCGCGCCAGCGGCAGAGAGAAGACACTCAAATGCCGGTGGCGTTTGATGGGCACGTTGAAGGGTGTTTTGGGAGCCTGTGATCTTCCAAGTGAAGGAAGATGACCTTTGGCAAGGGCGTTGATTTCCTTTCGCAGAAAATCCCCCGTTAGTTTGCCGATTGAATTGATCTGCGTGAGGGCTTCTTCGGCGCTGTGTCGCCAGGTGGCAAACAGGCCTTCACTTTCTGTAGGTTGTTTCTTGCGCTCCGGTAACTGCCAGATGGGATGGATGTCTCCCGTGCTGGACTTGGTGAGGGAGAGTGATTTTGCAATCATGGCCATACCGGCAACACCGTCGATCATGGCATGATGGGTTTTGAAATAGATGGCGAGGCGGTTTCCCTCCAGCCCATCAATGAAGTAAAGCTCCCAAAGCGGCTTGCTGCGATCGAGCAAAGGTTCGTGCAGACGTTCGACCAGGCGCATGAGCTGGTTCGTGTCGCCGGGTGTCGGCAGGGCGACGAAGCGGACGTGGTAATCCAGGTCGACATTTGGTTCTTCCACCCAGCTTGGCCAGACATCCAGTTTTGACCAATCAGCGTGCAATTTTAGGTTGAAGGGCGCGCTGGGCGTTGCTTTGCCGAAACGCTGCATGAGTTTCGGGACAAAATCTCGCCGGGCTTCATACTTCTTTGGCAGGTCGAAAACCTGAACGCTGGCAATGTGCATCGGGCATTCGATGCTTTCGGCCTGCAGAAAAGCAGCATCCTGTACACTAAGTCGCTTCATTTTCCCTCCTCCAGGCCGTCCAGAATGACTGAGTGCCTGTCTCCACCTTTGAGTATGGGACAGCGGGGGCTGCGCGTCACCTTTCCCATTGCCTTTTGCCTCCCCATTGTCCTTTGGTGGAGGGCTGAGTGTTGACGGAGGCGGATGATTGTCATAACATTTATAAATGCGTATTACTTATACGTAAAACAGACAGGCAAAGATCTGTCGCAAGGAGAAAGCATTCGGTCGGCGGAGGCTTCTTCTTTGCAGGAAAGCTGATGGGCAATTGGGGAGAGGTTGATTGGTCCAGGTTACTTATATTGAGCACGGAGGGGCGACCCATACGGTGGAGGCTGATGAAGGCAAGACGCTGATGGAAGTTGCCGTTGAGAACATGATTTCCGGGATTGACGGCGATTGCGGCGGTGCGTGTGCCTGTGCGACGTGCCACGTTTATGTCGATGAGGCCTGGCTTGCCAAAGCTGGTGAGAAGGGTGAGATGGAAGCAAGCATGCTCGATTTTGCCGAAGGTGTGGAAGATACCAGCCGGCTTGCATGCCAGATTACCGCCCAGGCCGCGCTTGACGGCATTGTTGTGCGTCTACCTGAATCCCAGCATTGACCTTTTGAGGAGGAATGAAAGATGAGCCAAGCAGCAATAAAACCAACAGATACATTGATACCTGATCCCTATTCTTTGCCGCTTGAGCAGATTGATATGGGCAAGGCGGAGCTTTATCCGGCACAGGCTCACTGGGCCTATTTTGAACGCTTGCGGAAAGAAGATCCGGTGCATTTCTGCGACTCGGAGCAATTCGGTCCGTATTGGTCGATCACCAAGTTCAACGATATTGTGCATGTGGATACGCATCACCATCAGTTCTCATCGGAGCCAAGCATTGTAATTGGTGATGCGGAAGAGTTTCAGCCGCCTATGTTCATTGCGATGGACCAGCCCAAGCATGACGTGCAGCGTAAAATTGTGACGCCGGCAGTGGCGCCCATGCAGCTTGCGGAAGTTGAGCCGGTGATCCGCGAGCGGGTTGGCAAAGTGCTCGACAGTCTGCCTGTCGGCGAGACGTTTAACTGGGTTGACCTCGTGTCGATTGAATTGACGACCCAGATGCTGGCCACGCTGTTTGATTTCCCTTTTGAGGAGCGTCGCAAGCTGACCTATTGGTCTGACATTTCCGCGTCGGGTCCGACTGTTGGTGATAACAGCATTACCCAAGAATTCCGCATTCAGGAACTTGGCAAGTGCCTTGAGGAATTTAACAAGCTCTGGCAGGAGCGAAAGGCAGAGCCGCGCAAGAATGATTTCATCTCCTTGATGGCGCACCATCCGGACATGCAGAACATGGACCCGATGGAATATCTCGGCAATCTGATGCTGCTGATTGTGGGCGGTAATGACACGACACGTAACTCCATGTCAGGTGGTGTGGTCGCGCTTAATCAGAACCCGGCTGAATATGACAAGCTGCGTGCGGACCCGTCACTCATTCCGAACATGGTGTCGGAAGTCATTCGGTGGCAGACACCGCTTGCGCATATGCGCCGCAATGCGATGGAAGATGTGGAACTTGGTGGCAAGCTCATCAAGAAAGGCGACAAGGTTGTCATGTGGTATATCTCCGGCAACCGGGATGATGAAGTGATCGACCGGCCGAACGAATTTATTATCGACCGGCCCAAAGCACGCCATCACATCTCCTTTGGGTTTGGTATTCACCGTTGCATGGGTAATCGCCTGGCAGAAATGCAGCTGCGCATCCTGTGGGAAGAGGTTCTGGCCCGCTTTGACAAGGTCGAGCTTGTGGGCGAGCCAGAGCGGGTGACGTCCAATTTTGTGATGGGTTATTCCAACCTGCCGGTGCGGTTGCACCCGAAAAAATAGTTGGGCGTTTCGTCCATCGAATGCCGGATTGCATGCATCCGGTGCGCGCCAACCCTCACCTGGCGCTTGAGGCCACTCAGTTCCCCCTGAGTGGCCTTTTTGCATGCGCTCGATATTGCTGCGAGTATGGACGGTGTTTTTGGGTCTCGGTTGAGGGCATTTGATGCGATCCGGTCTTCCACGGTTTATAGCTATCACTCTCTATGCGGTTGTGTTTGCCGGGTGCGCGAGCGCGCCTGAAATGCGAGAGGCGGGTGATGTGTTCCACAGTCCCCTCGGTTTTTTCTCCTGCGCGGTGCCAGGTCGGGCGCAGTTTTTTCAGGGTGCGTCCGAGTTGGCCGTGAGCGGGGTTCTGGTCAAGTTTCGCGATCCGGCGAACCCGGCTGTGACGCTGGAGATCAATGCGGCAGGCATTCACGGTGTTTATCAAGAAGAATATGCCGCGAAGGGCCGTGCGGCCAACGGTGTTTGGCGGATGCTTTTTGAGCGTGGGTTTGTCAGTCTTCTGGATGAAGTGGAAATGGAGCCGCGCCCGGGACTGTATGTTCGGATGGGTGTTACGCAGTTTCCCTATTATCAGAGCTCAGCGTCCTATATGGGCCAAGGGCTTGCGGCGCAGTATCGCGCGAGCAGTGAACCGCCGCCTGTGGTGAGGGTTGTTGCCAATCTGATGGTTGAGGAAACGCATTACACCGCGATTTACACGGTGCCCGCGCACTGGTTTCTACCCGAAGGTGTGCCGTTACGTGATGTTGAGGCGGTTCGTCGCCTGTTGCTTGAGCGCATTGACAGGATTACGCCGCGTCTGACAGAGGCGCTTGCTGTCTGGCTTGCAGAGTGTGAATTGACAGCTTTCGCCAAGGCGCAGGTGCCTTATCAACCGCCGACGCTTGCATCCCCGTCATCTTCTTCATGAGGGGGACCCTGTTGGCCTCGTGTGGATAGCAGGGTTGGGAGGAGACAGCTTGCGAGGAGGACAAAAGCGGTCATCCATACATAAAAGCCGGTGCCCAAATCGCTGATACGCGTGTGGTTGGCGATCCAGATTTCCGAGCTGTAAGAAAGAAGGCCGACGAGACAAGCCAACACGCCGCAAACGCCTGCGGACAGGGGATGGTTCCTGTACCCCTGCAGAATGCCGAACAGGAACAGCGGATTGGCGAGCCAGGCGAATTCCAGAACCAGAAAGCCGTACCATGCGGTGAGTAACAGGCGCCAGCCTTCTACAATGTTGCCATCAACCAGATGTAGCCCGGGTAACGCCAGGGAGATGGCATATAATACGAAGGCGCCGCTCAAACGGTATTGATCCAGTTTTGACACATACGCTCCCTTGGTCCGGTTTCCGCTTGTTCGTCTTATATCTGTGTTTTGGCTTCAGCCGACTTGCGGAAGAATGGCGAGTTTTGAGGGATATTTCCATGAGGGATACTTCCAAGGCGAGACCAAGGGGAATTAAAGGGCAGTATTCCGCCCCGGTTCGCGGCAGTTTCCCGGGAAAGGATAAAATTGACGCCTGCGTCATCTATGCATAAGGTGTTTCCATAAAGAATTTGTGTTCTATCTCTGGAGGAAACATGTCGCAGGCCGCGCAGATCAGTCCCGCATCGGATGAATTCGACCCTTATGCCATTCCCCTTGAAGACATTGATATGTCGAACGGGGATTATTTCCAGAACCAGCAGCATTTCGCACTGTTTGACCGGCTCCGGAAAGAAGATCCGGTGCATTTTTGTGACAGTGAGCTGATCGGTCGTTTCTGGTCCATCACGCGCTATGAGGACATTGTTGCGGTTGATACGAACCACAAGCAGTTTTCGTCCGAGCCCTCCATCTTTCTCACCACAATCGAGAATGAAATGGATGACAGTTTCCGTCCGGAGACTTTCATCGCGATGGACCAGCCCAAGCATGACGTGCAGCGCAAGGCGGTCACGCCCGCGGTTGCGCCGCCAGCGCTTGCCGAACTGGAGCCGATGATCCGTGAGCGGGTGGGCAAGGTGCTGGACAGTCTGCCTGTCGGAGAGACGTTCAACTGGGTGGAAAAAGTCTCTATCGAAATCACGACGCAGATGCTGGCGACGCTTTTCGCCTTTCCGTTTGAAGATCGTCGCAAGCTGACTTTCTGGTCTGACATTGCCACGGCGGACCCGGTTACGCTCGCTGAAATGAATCTGACGGATGATGAACGTCGGGCAGCGCTTTATGAGTGTCTGGAAGTCTTTGGCCGTCTTTATGCGGAGCGGGCCGAGCTGCCGCCAGCCAATGATTTCATCTCGCTGATGGCGCACAATGAAGAGACCAAAAAACTCGACCCGATGAACCTGCTCGGCAATCTGATTTTGCTGATTGTCGGTGGGAATGACACCACACGTAACTCCATGTCCGGGGGTGTGCTGGCACTTCATAATTATCCGGACCAGTTTGCAAAACTGAAGGCTGACCCCTCGCTCATTCCGAATATGGTGTCCGAGATTATTCGCTGGCAGACACCTCTTGCCTATATGCGCCGGACAGCGCTTGAAGATGTTGAGCTGGGTGGCAAAACCATCAAGAAGGGCGACAAGGTCGCCATGTGGTATGCGTCGGGCAACCGGGATGAGAGTGTGATTGATCGGCCTTATGAGTTTTTGATCGATCGCCCCAAGGCCCGCCAACATCTTTCCTTCGGTTTTGGTATTCACCGTTGCATGGGGAACAGGGTTGGTGAGATGCAGGTCCGAATCCTTTGGGAAGAGATTTTGAAGCGTTTTGACCGGGTTGAGGTCGTGGGCGAGCCTGTGCGTCTGCATTCCAGCTTTGTGATGGGGATTACGGACCTGCCGGTCGTTTTGCACCCGAAAACGTCGTAAAACGCTGCTTCAAAGGGGTGAAAAACCTCTGTTTCCAGCGGATTTTGAACGCCATCCGGCTTGATCGGGTGGCGTTTTTTTATCTTTAAGGGATGAGACATAAGCTTGTGCTCAGAGCCGCTTGCGCCTTGAAGTTGACGCATGCGTCATTATTTGTATAATGCATCAAAACTGGGACAAACCCGTACGTCATCTGGAGGATCCAATGAGCCAAGCTGAAGTGGTCGCACCTATCGACCTGTGCACTGTCGACCCGAAATCCGTGCCGATTGAGGCGATTGATATTGCGCAGCCGGAATTGTTCGCCAAGCGTAAGCACTGGGCTTATTTCGAGCGCCTTCGGAAAGAGGATCCTGTCCATTATTCTGTGTCGGAAGAGTTTGGCGGTTACTGGTCCGTTACGCGCTACGAAGACATTCTGCACGTTGATACCAACCACAAGATTTTCTCGTCAGAACCCACGATCGTTCTGCCGGATCTTGAGGAGGACTTCGCGCCGGAAATGTTTATCGCGATGGACCAGCCCAAGCATGACGTGCAGCGTAAGGTCGTCTCGCCTGCTGTTGCGCCGCCCGCGCTGGCTGACCTTGAAGATCTGATCCGCGAGCGTGTGGGCAAGGTTTTGGATAGTCTGCCGGTCGGTGAAACGTTCAACTGGGTAGACAAGGTCTCAATCGAGATTACGACCCAGATGCTCGCCACGCTGTTTGACTTTCCGTTTGAAGAGCGCCGGAAGCTCACCTTCTGGTCTGACGTAACAACAGCTGGCCCCGATGGTGGGGACACGGGTCTGGACGAAGACGAGCGCCGCGCTGAGCTGCTGGTCTGTCTTGAAACGTTCTCAAAACTGCTTGCCGAACGTGCACAATTGCCACCGTCACGCGACTTTATCTCCATGATGGCGCATGATCCGCAAATGTCGAAGCAGCAGCCGTTTGAGCTTCTGGGCAATTTGATGCTGCTGATCGTTGGCGGCAATGATACGACGCGTAATTCCATGTCTGGTGGTGTGTTGGCGCTCAATCAGTTCCCGGCCGAATATGCCAAGCTGAAAGCCGATCCATCGCTCATTCCGAACATGGTGTCGGAAATCATTCGTTGGCAGACCCCGCTTGCTTACATGCGCCGGACAGCGCTTGAAGACACGGAGCTTGGCGGCAAGAAGATCAAAAAGGGCGACAAGCTTGCCATGTGGTACGTCTCGGGCAACCGCGATGAAACCGCTATTGATCGCGCCAACGAGTTTCTGATCGATCGCCCGAACGCACGCAAGCACCTTTCCTTCGGGTTTGGTATTCACCGTTGCATGGGCAACCGTTTGGCCGAAATGCAGATCCGCATTCTGTGGGAAGAAATCCTGAAGCGTTTCGACAAGGTCGAAGTGGTGGGTGAGCCGACTTATGCGAAGTCTGTTTTTGTGCATGGCATCACCAACCTGCCGGTCCGTCTGCACCCGCTATAAGAGCCTAATAAGCTAGAAACGAAGCCCGGCCGTCGATTTTGATGAGCCGGGCTTTTGTTTGTGTGATCGCTGGGCGAGCTCAGGCCGGTTGCAGGAGTGTTCGGGAGAGCGTTTCTGCGAGGGTCTGCTTGATATCGGTCAGGGGCCAGTGACATTCCTCTGCCAGCAGGGTCCACATCTGTACGCTGGTTAAGGCCCAGAAAAACTCAGCCGCTTTCTCCGGCGTCCATCCTTGTTTCAAGATGTTTTCCTGTTTCAGGGAGAGCATGAGGGCTAGCAGCCATGTTTTCAGCTCGTCCATACGGTCGTTCCATGCTGCGGCAGCGGCATCATCTGTTGGTCGGAGGCGGATCAGGTCTTTTGCGACGGGGCTGATTTCGACCACGAAGTCCAGCCAGAGAAAGATCGTGGCGGACAGGCGGGTGTGGGGCGGGTGTTCTTCCGCTATATGGGCAAATTTTCTTCGGATCTCAAACCGCTCGTCGGCTCTGTGTACAAGCGCCATCAGCAGTCCGCCGCGGCTTCCGAAGTGCAGGTAAACGGCTTGTCTGCTGACATTTGCCGCCTTGGCAATCTCCGCGAGCGAAATTTCCACACCGGCTTTCGACACCAGGCGCCAGGCGGCGTCCAGGATTTCCTCCCGGGTTTTTTTCGGTACTCTTCTTGACACGTGTAAAGTTCCTTCTTATTTACACGCGTAAAGTAATGGAGGTTCCGATGTCAGGCAATCAATCGATCAACGTTAAAATTCAGGAATTGGCGAAAGCCTATGACCAATGGGGTGCCCAGGCGCCAACACTGGCGCAGTGGCGGGCTATTGCGGAGCGTCCGGCCACTCAGCCGCTGACGCTGATAAATTTCTTCAAATTCCGCCAGCAGGCCAAGTATTCGGGGCGCTTATTCTCTTCCAGCAAGGGACAGACCGGGCAGGAAGCGTTTGGTCAGTACGCTGCCGTCAGCATGCCAGCGATGGAGGTGGCGGGTGGCAGTTTTCTTCATGTCGCACCGGTTGCCGGGGTGTTTGTTGGCCCGTCGGAAGACTGGGACATGGTGGCGATCGGCCGTTATCCTGATCTGGCGGCGTTCTATGCGCTTTATGAGAACAAGGCGTATCAAGCAGCGTACGGTCATCGTGTTGCGGCGTGCGAGCGACAGAAAGTCGTTGTTTGTGATTGAGACCCTGGTGCGGTGGGCGCGATGCCGGTTGCAAAATCAGTCGTCCTTCCTGAAGGAGAGCAATGAAATGATACCGGAGTTTAAAACGATCAGTGTCGAATGCCGTCAGTCACTAGCCTACGTCACCATTTCGAATGGGGTGACCAATGTGATTGATGCCGATTTGATGGGAGATTTACTCAAGCTCGCGGATTGGTTGGATGCCACGCCTGAGCTCTCTGTGGTTGTGTTCCAGAGCGCATCGCCTACCCATTTCCTTTCACATGCTGATTTTGGTCTCCTGAAGATGCTCAAAGATAATGGTCTGTATGACCGGTCAGCTGCAGGACTCTACGGCGACTTTCTTCGGCGATTGCGCGCAATGCCGAAAGTCATGATTGCAAAAGTGGCGGGGCAGGCGCGTGGTGGTGGCGCGGAATTCGTCTTTGCAATGGACATGGCTTTTGGCTGTCGTGACAGTGCGAGGTTTGCTCTGATGGAAATAATGATGGGGCTTTTGCCCGGCGGGGGTGGAGCGCTTTACCTAGCTGAGAAAGTTGGTAGGGCGCGCGCACTTGAGGCGTGTTTGGGTGGCGCAGATTATGATGCCGTTGAGGCCGAGCGCTTTGGGCTAATCAATCGGGCACTGCCGGCGGGGCAGTTGGATGGTTTTGTCGACGATTTGGCAATGCGGATATCACGTTTTTCCACTGACGCTGTTGCAACCAACATGGAGGCGATTTCGTTCAATGATGGAGATATGGCCGGTGCGCTGGATCGTGTCCCGGACTTGTTTCTCTCACTCATTCAGCAAGATGCGTTTGACCGGTGCTGCCAGCGCTATGAAGAGCTGGGGGTTGGGAGGTCGGTGAATGCGCAGAAAGACTGGCGGTTTTGGGCTCCTTCACTCTCCGAGTGAGTGGAGCTGGGTGTGCGCTTGCATATCAATTTGGTGATCCGGGCAAATCAGTCCATGATTTGCCGTGGTTCCAACAACGAAAAGGAGGTGATCCAATGTCCAGTGAGATTTCACATCTGCCTACACGGCGGGGTCGTATCATGCGGGTGTCGGAGCAGCCTTCGGTGCTTTTCTGATATGATCAGGTCAGACAAGGTCTGGCCACGCATTGTGTGAGGTGGGTTTCTCACGTCACGGGGGCTGTGCTTCGGCACAGCCCTTTTCTTATTGCTTATCCTGATTGCCGCGCTCCTTGTCGCGACGGGCGAGATCTTGCAGGTGTCTTGCGATTGTAGTGGTGGCATCTGTCTGGTTTTTCGTACTGGGGTGGATGGCGACGCGTAATCCCAGTCCGTTCAATAGCCCCATGACCCGCTCCGCCTCGTAACCGGCATCTGCATGCGGTGACAGCAGCGCTATCAGGGGTGTGATGGCGGTCAGCCATTCCTGTTGCCGGCTTTCATTTTCTTTCGCAAGGGCAGGGGTCACGGTTGCCGCCCCCCAGAAGGCAATCCAGACTTTCCATTCCAGAAGGCGCGCTGCATCAAGCGGAAGTGCTTCATGGGCCGCCGCCAGAAGCCGCTCAAAGACCGGTTTGTCCTGCTGCAATAAAGCATCGATCCGGGCGGAGGTCGCCGCGTTGACGGCGGAAAGCGCCGCCAGGATGAGGGCTTCCCTGTCTGCAAAATAGTGTGTGATCCGTCCGGTGGTGCATCCTGCGGCGGTCGCTATTTTGCGCATCGTGACCCCTTCAAGACCCTCTGCGGCGATTACCGCCCAGCTTGCCTCAATGAGTTCCTGTCTGCGCTCGTCGTGATTGATGATTTTTGGCATGGGCGGATTTTACTCGCGTCCGGCCTTTACACAACGTATGTTTTGTATTATTTATTGCATAACATTTGTTTTGCAAAAGGGTTGAGCGATGCTGGAATTTCTGCAAGGGTTGCTGGCGATCCGCGATGTGGACCAGATCGGTATTCTGCTTGCCCTCATTCTGGGGGAGGTGGGGCTGACATGGATGTTGGGGCGTAAGTTTTATGAGCTTAAGGATTCGCTTTGCTCCGTCGCGATGGGGCTCTTCTATGCGCTGGTGATTGCGGTGTCAGCGGCGACGGTTCTTGCCGCGTTTTATTGGGTTCACCAGTTTGCGATCTTTGATCTGGATTGGTCGAGCAGTGTCGTCCTCATCCTTGCGGCCTATTTGGTCGTCGACTTTCTCTTCTATTGGTATCATCGGGCCATTCACGAGGTACGGCTTGGCTGGGCCGCGCATGTGAACCATCATTCCAGTGAGCAATATAATGTCGGCACGGCTTTGCGTTCGTCCTTTGTGGAAGCGTGGTTCGAGCCTGTGTTCATGATCCCGGCTCTTTTGCTCGGCATCAGCCCGCTGATGGTGGTCGCGCTTCTCTCTCTCAATCACCTTTATCAGTACTGGCTTCATACGCGGCATGTGGGCAAGCTTGGGTTCCTCGAGCATGTACTCAACACGCCGTCCAACCACCGGGTGCACCATGCATCGAACCTTCATTATTGTGACAAGAATTATGCGGGCACGTTCATCATCTGGGACCGTCTGTTTGGCACGTATGCGCCGGAGGTTGAGGCGCCGGTTTTTGGCATTCGCCACCCTTTGGAAACCCGCAACCCGATCCGCGCGACGTTTCATGAATGGGTTGCGCTGGCGCGTGATATCAAGGCGGCGCCCAGCTTTTCCGCTGTTATGGGCCACCTGTTTCAGCCGCCCGGATGGTCGCCCACGCTCGGCCATGCAGAGACCACAAGGGCGTTACAACAGAAATCGTTGGAAAGTTGAAGAATCCCGAAAATCTTTGGTTTTTGAGGTTCACAAATCTGACAAAGCTGTTATAAGTCCGGCTCTCCACAGCAATGTGGGAGCACCTGACGCGGGATGGAGCAGTCTGGTAGCTCGTCAGGCTCATAACCTGAAGGTCATAGGTTCAAATCCTATTCCCGCAACCAAAGAGAAGCCCCCGATGCTTATGCATCGGGGGCTTTTTTGTTTTATGCGTGGCCACTATGCGGTGGTTGACTGCTGCACATAATTGTTTACCGTTCAAAATTGATTGCTGTACTCGCAACAACTGTCGCCAAGAGGCGCTGTGCTACCGTTTAACGGGTAACTCTTGCGTCGGCGACCTTTTTGGAAATTGGTTCTTTGGGAAGCTCATCCCAAGTTTGACCGTCTAGTGTTCGACCTGTTTTCTTCTTGTTGGTACCGCCCCACTGCTTAAAATGGAACGCAACCTTGGCTGTTTGGCACTGATCGCGGATCGATCGTACCCAGCTTGGGTCCATCGGCCTTGCGCCTGGGCCGCTTTCACCTCCCGCGATAACCCAGTCGATGCCTTTGAGGTTCATGCTCTCAAGCGGACCCAGCAGAGGCTCTAGACTTAGGAACCTGATCGCGGCTTGCGTCCGACGTAGGTTTTCGATGCGGTAAAGGTAGTCAGCGTTTTCGACACTCACACCCATCCAGACATTATGCGGCCAATTCAGCTCGGGAGCGAGCTCTTCGAGACGTTCCGCACGCTTTGTTAAAATCTGATAGGTATGCTGCGGCGTCGCTCTCATAGTCTCGAAAACCCGTTGGACAAATTCGAACGGCACTTTATCGTGGAACAGGTCTGACATCGAGTTCACGAAAATCATACGGCCTATGCGCCAAGTGGCAGGCAATTTGAGGCTATCCTCGTCAACCCGTACGACGCCATTCCATTTCGGTCGGCCGCCAGACATGCGCGTTGTGCCGGCGTATTTCGGTTGTCTCATCGCTTCGAGCCGGCGCGCCATTCTCATGGCGTAGCAATTTGTACAGCCAGGCGAGATCACGTTGCAGCCCACCACAGGATTCCATGTGGCTTCAGTCCATTCGATTGATGAGTTTGTGGCCATGATTAGCGCCCGTCCTTGAATTGAATTCTCACATGATCCGGATAGGTGCCAACTTTCCGCTTGCCTTTCGTAGAATACGCTGAAACGTTGTTTGCTTCTTCTAGTGCGCTTAACGCTTCCCGATAGTTCTTTTTGACATATGCCTTGCCGACGCTGTGCTGCTCATAAATCTCTCGGAGAGATAAAGTCTGACCAGCGAAGTCTTCGAGCAGCATTTCCTTGAGCTTTGACATCGGCTGGGTCAATGAAAATAGAAGCGGCATTGATGCATCGGCTGGAGAGTAGGTTAGCGACGGAACACCTTCATCTGAAGTCGAGCTTTCCGCAGCCATGATATCCTTCATGATTTCATAGCCTTTGAAATGTTTTGAGACGAAAATGAGTTTGTGTGAGGTGCGCGTGCCTGCGCTGTTTTTGAACGTGAATGGCAAAACGTGTTCTCCACCGAGAGCATGAATCTCGTTGGCCAGCTCTTCCAAAATAGCGGCCTCTCTAAGTTCTGGTGTTAGTCCAGGTAGCTTCGAACGGAGCGCATTTGCCCTCACTTCGCCGAACAGTGCGTCCATATGCTGCTTCACATTGGGATTGCTAATCCCCGCGTTAATTCTATTATAATTAGAGAAAAAGACACAGTCACAGCCCCAGTCTTTGATCACCCCTTGCACAATTTTGAGAGATAGCCCTTTGTAACCGAACGGGTCAACGAAGGAGAATGATGGGACAAGCCGTGTTTCATTGAAATATTGAGCAGCGTCGTCGTCTACCTTGCCGCATGTCACGACCGGCTTGTATTTCAGGTTTTCGATACCTGGCAGTTTGTTGATCTCAGTCTGAAGCGTTGATGTGTTGTTACCGTCAGAATCGTTGAAATAGGCGGTCAGCATCTGCGACATCTGGGGGTTGTTTATCGCGGATTGCATTATGAGGATCGGGGTGGATGCCGCCCCATCTTTATAGCGACCGGGGCCTGCGTAGAGGTCCATGTAAGCTATCTTCCTGCCCCGTTTGGCCACGGTCGGCATAATTACTTTGGCCCAAGTGGAAAAATATTTGCTGACGATGCGAGCCTTGACCTCTGACTGATCCGTTCGCTCTTCAAAAAATTTTTGTGACACAACTTTATCCTTGCTGCCGTCTCAAGTTTGATTGATATATTTTGGAACAAAGAATGAACAGACGCAATATTTTACCTTTACGATATAGCGAATTACTTGTTTTATTTTAATATCCTGCCGTTGCCGCAACGCTGATCAGATGGATGCTTTGGCAACAGAGTGGTGCAACGTTTGTTGGTATTGTCCTAAAAGATGAGCGAGCCAGATAGCTCTGGCCTTCGCGCCATGGCTGGGCATTTGCGCACAGAGTGCTGGCGCCACTGTAGTGTCTCGCCTCTTGAATGAAGCTTCGGATGGGATGGACCTTCTCGAGTGCGGGTTAGAACCGTGGTGGCCGTGTGGGCGCCTAGCTATATGCCGGGCACCTGAAATTAGCGCCCACCGTTTCATTCTGTGTTCCTCTTTTCGCCGCAAGGCCTTAGGCTGGCGGCATTGAAATTTCATAACAAGGGAAATGCTATGTCAGACGTAAATGCTGATCTGTTTAACCTCGCGATGTCGGATGAAGCCCGGCCGCTGATGGATGCTGTGAAAAAGCACATCGCCGAGAATGTCGATCCGATCATGGAGGAGTTTCGCAAGCTTGACGGCGAGAAAAAGGATCGCTGGAGCTGGCATCCGCGCCAGCTTGAGCTTCTGGAAGGGGCAAAAAACAAAGCCAAGGAATCCGGTCTTTGGAATTTCTTCCTGCCAGAATCCGAAATCGGGTCAGGTCTTACCAATCTGGACTATGCCTATATCGCGGTGGAGCTTGGTAAATCTCCGCTTGCCTCTGAGACGCTGAATTGCAGCGCGCCTGACACGGGCAATATGGAAGTGCTGGAGCGGGTCGGCACGCCGGAGCAGAAGAAGAAGTGGCTAGAGCCGCTTCTCAATGGTGATATTCGCTCCGCCTATGCAATGACTGAGCCTGACATCCCCAGCTCGGATGCGAAGAACATTCGCACCAGCGCCGTGCTTGATGGCGATGAGTGGGTCATCAATGGCGAGAAGTTCTATATTTCCGGTGCGGGCGATCCGCGCTGCAAGATCATGATCGTGATGGTGCGCACAAGCCCTGACGCGCCGCCCAGCCGTCAGCAGTCCCAGATCCTTGTGCCGACTGACACGCCTGGTGTTGAAATTCTGGAAGGTATGCAGGTGTTCGGTGAAGACCATGCACCGCGTGGGCATATGCATATTCGGTTCAACAATGTGCGCGTGCCGAAAGAAAACATTCTTTTGGGCGAAGGTCGCGGGTTTGAAATTTCGCAGGTTCGTTTGGGCCCAGGCCGTATCCACCATTGCATGCGCTCGATTGGCAAGGCGGAGATTGCGCTTGAGCTGATGGTGAAGCGTGCGGGCACGCGCGAAGCCTTTGGCAAGCCGATTGCGAAGCTTGGCAAGAACGTGGAAGTGATTTCGCGGGCGCGTATCGAGATCAACGCGATGCGTCTTGCGGTGCTTCAGGCGGCAAAGGCGATGGACGTGCTTGGCAACAAGGAAGCCCGTGTCTATGTCAGTGCTGTTAAAGCCATGGTGCCCGAGAAAGTCTGCCTGATCATCGATCAGGCGATCCAGATGCATGGGGCTACCGGCATCTCGCAATGGTCGCCGTTGGCCGGACTTTATACCGATATGCGCCATCTGCGGTTTGCGGATGGTCCGGATGAAGTGCATCACATGGTGGTGGGACGTGCGGAGCTTCAGAAATATGATCTCTGGTAAGTCATATATTTTCTGACACTTGCGAGGCGTAACAAAGGGCCGCGCGATCCAGTCAGGATTGTGCGGCTCTTTTGTTTCTGTCGCTTAGGCAGTGACGATGATTTTGCCCGTCATGTGCGGGTGAAAGACGCAGTAATAAGCGTGGGTTCCTTCTGTATCGAAGGTGAGAGTGCCTGTTTCCCCGCGCTTCAGGGCGCCTGTGTCCCACTCGCCTTCCATCTCCGTCGCGGTGTGGGGCGCGATATCATGATTGACCCAGGTGATGTGATCCCCGGCTTTAATCGTCAGTGTCCCGGGCTCGAAGGTGGCCCTGCGAATATCAATCACATGTGTTTGGGCATTGTGGTCCTCGCTGCTGGCGTCACGCGCGTCTTTAGCGTCGGCGGCGCGTGCTTGCGCCGCAAGCGGGGCCAGGAGGCCAGCACCCAACAGGGCGCTGACCTCTCTGCGGGTTAACCGCTGCATTATGAGCAGCTCAACTGGCTGACCATGTTTTCAGCATGCTTTTCGTGCTGCTTGAAGGTTGCCAGTGCGTCCACAAGCAGGGCTTTCAATGGCTCAACTGTGACGTTCGGGATGAAGTTGCCTTCAACCGTCTGGTTGACCACCTGGTGGTAACCCAGTTCGTTGGTGGCGTAGGCGCAATCGAATGACTTGCCGCGCAGACCGGCAAGTTCTTCCACTTTCTCGGCAGCGCCTTTAACCAGTGCCTGGCTGAGGCCATTATCCTGTGGGGTGACATTCAGTTCTGTGATGAGAGCCCCTGCAGCGTCGTTCACGGCGCTATGGTCACGGACCATGGTGGCGGCGAAAGCGCGGACTTCCTCATTTTCAGACAATGCGAGCGCAAGGTGCGCGTAGCGAATGTCGATCTGACCGGCTGTATAGGCTGTGTGTGCTATCTCCAGGTCGTTCATGGGTTCTTCAGCAATGGCAGGCATTGCGAAGGATGTGGCCAGGATGGCCGTCGCGATGAGTTTCTTGTTAATCACGGAAATCTCCCTCCGGGTGTAAATGCGGGGGGCTTTTATCAAACGCGTTTGAGTACCCTCCCGTGGGAACGAAATTGCGTCTGATGGGGGGATCTATCAATAAGCCGGCGCGAAATCGGGAGCCTTGGCAAAAAGATTGGGAGCTTGTGCAAAAGCCATAAGTCGGCACACGCAAATTATTTCCCTTGCCAAGGTGGGGAAAACGTGGTTTCTATCCTGATGCATTGCGCGTGGATGGTGAAAATTCGTCAGCAATGCTCGCTTCTAGCCAACCGTCGTATCGATCATTGTCTTGAAGAGTGCCCCTTGGACAGCCTGTTGATAGGCAAATAACCTTGGTGCGTAACCTTTGGCAGCTGATCTACGCAAGCTCCCAGTTAAAAATTGTTGGTCTTTGTCGGAAGAGGCATGTCCTTTTTCGTCAAAGTTCGCTGAAAGATATTATTGGACCAGTTTCAAGGGCTCGGACTTGCCGAGCCAATCCTTAAGGCCATAAAGGCCGAAGGTTATACCAATCCCACCCCCATTCAGGCCAAGGTCATTCCGGTCATGATGGCGGGGCATGATGTTGTCGGCATTGCGCAGACAGGCACGGGTAAGACCGCCTCCTTTGTGTTGCCACTTCTTCACCAGATCGCCGAGACCGCGCAGCGCCCGGCCGCGAAAAGTTGCGGTGCGTTGATCCTTGCACCGACGCGCGAACTCGTTTCTCAGATCGCCGAGAATATACGTAATTACAGCCGGTTTATGCGGGTGTCTGTCGTTGTGGTTGTCGGTGGCGTGAAGCCCGGCGCACAGGTGCGGGCTTTGGCGTCAGGCGCGGACATTGTTGTCGCGACACCGGGGCGTCTCCTGGATCATCTGACGAACGGGGCCTTGCGTCTTGACCGGACGCAGGCGGTCGTGCTGGACGAAGCGGACCAGATGCTGGATCTCGGTTTTATGCCCGCTATTCGCAAGATCATGGGCAAATTGCCGAAAAAGCGCCAGACAGCCCTTATGTCGGCAACAATGCCTTCTCAAATTCGCAGCCTTGCAAATGATTTCCTGAACGATCCTCAACAGATTGCGGTGGCGGCTGTGTCGCGCCCGGTTGAGCGGATTGAGCAACGGGTTGTCCATGTGGAAGCGGGCGGGAAGCGGGATCATCTGTTGCGTCTGCTCAGCGCGGGTGAAGTCGAGAGATCTATTGTCTTTACGCGCACCAAGCGGGGCGCGGACCGGGTCAATCAGTTTCTGCAAAAAGGTGGTTTGTCTGCTGCCGCGATCCACGGCAACAAGAGCCAGGGCCAGCGCGAGCGGGCATTGGCAGCTTTTCGCGATGGGCAGGTTGCTGTTCTGGTGGCTACCGATATTGCTGCCCGCGGGATTGATATCGATGATGTCTCCCATGTTGTGAATTATGAGTTGCCGAATGTACCGGAGGCTTATGTGCATCGCATCGGGCGGACGGCGCGAGCCGGGCGTACTGGCATTGCGATCTCTCTGTGTGCCTCTGAAGAGCGGGGTTTGCTCCGTGACATTGAGAAACTGACGGGGATTCGGCTTGCGGGTGAAGATGCCCCTGAGTTGGACGGTGCGTCAGATCAGACGGAAAAAGCAGTTAAGCCACATGGTCATCGGCGTCCCAACCAGAAGTCAGGTTCTGGCAAGAGATCCGGTACGCGCTCAGGCCCCCGTTCTGCCGGACGTCCTGATGCGGGGAACACGCCTAAACCCAAGGCACGTTCCCGGCGGCGTAATCCCAATCAGTCCGATGGCGCGAAAGCCGCTGACGGGACCAGAGACGGGAATGCAGCACAAGCACAATCGAAACGGGGTGGGGCTGCCGGTGGCGGTGCTCGGTCCCGTTCGAGATCAAGTTCAGTAAAGAAGAAATTTGTCGCTGTCTGACAGCGGCGAAATGCGTTCGTCAATCGTGACGATTAATGATCATATCGAAAGGAAAGATCATCATGGCTACAGGAACAGTAAAATGGTTCAACAGCACCAAAGGCTTCGGTTTCATTGCACCTGATGAAGGTGGACAGGATGTGTTCGTGCACATCAGCGCTGTTGAACGCGCTGGCATGAGCGGTCTCAATGACGGCCAGAAAATCAACTACGAAATCGAAGTTGATCGTGCACGTGGCAAGTCTTCAGCGGTTAATCTGTCTGCTGCCTAATTGATTTCTCACCTGTTTGAAGGCCGGATATCCGGCTTTCATGCTGGCGGTTGAGTTATCTGGAAAGCCCATCCGGTTTTGGCCGGGTGGGCTTTTGTTGTTTGGGCTTGTTGTTTGACGGGGCGTGTCGCTTCTCGTGTAGAATGGTGGTAATCGCCGCATCGTCGGCAGGCATAAGGAAAGAACAGGAAAACAGGATATGCTGAAACTACATTTTGCGCCCAATTCCAGAGCGTCACGCACAGCATGGCTTCTGGAGGAGCTGGGGCTTGCATATGAGCTGAACCGCATGGATTTTCACCCGAAGGACCTGAAGTCGGATGAGCATCGTCAGCGTCACCCGTTGGGGCGTGTGCCCGTGCTGGAAGACGGTGATGTCAGTATTTTTGAAAGTGGCGCCATCGCTGAATATATTCTGGAGCGCCACAAGAATGGTGGTTTGAAACCTGCTGTTGATGATCCCCGGTTTCCTGCCTATCTGCAATGGTTCCACTATTGCGAGGGGATGGTGATGCCGCCGGTCAATACGATTGTCGTGCAAACGCTTTTGTTGCCGCCGGACCGGCGTGACCCTGTTGCGCTGGGGCAGGCGCAGCGGTTGCTTGCGAAAGCGCTTGAGCCCGTCAATGCCGCGCTGGAGGGGAAAGAATATCTGATTGGTGATTTCTCCGCGGTTGATACGATGCTTGGCCACGCGCTTGTCATGAGCGGGCGGCTTGGTTGTGTGAGCGACGAGATGTCCAATATCAAGGCTTATATTGAGCGGGTGAGTGCACGACCGGCTTTCCAGAAAGCTTTTTCTCTCTAAAAGACTTTGTGTTTTCTTTTGCCGGCGGGGGGCTCTTGAGGGCGTTTTCCCGCCGGGCCACGCGACTGGCACCGGGGCGAACGACGGAACTGGCTCCCTCTCACGGGCGTTCCAGACATATGCTTGACCTATTGATTTGTGCAATCTGTACATGATGTTTGGGAGCCTGCCATGAGTGACACCGGATCAGAGACAGAAGACTGGGCTGCACGGTTGAACGCGGCCCCGCTTCCCTATGCGAAATATCTGGGTATCGAGATCCTTTCTGCAACACCGGATCGGATCGAAGGACATCTGCCTGTTCGTCAGGAGCTTTGTACCATGCCCGACATTCTGCATGGCGGCGCGATCATGTCGTTTGCGGATACGCTGGGGGCGGTGGGGGCCTTTCTTAATCTTGCTCCCGGTGCAGCGACAACAACCGTGGAGAGCAAGACCAACTTCCTTGCGGCTGTGCCTTTGGGGCAGGTGGCTAAAGGAGTGACCGTGCCGGTCCATAAGGGGCGAAAGCTCACGGTCTGGGAGACCAGGATTTACCGGGAAGACGGCAAGCTTGCCGCTCTCGTGACGCAATCACAGATTGTTCTGTAGGGGACACGGATTGTTTAGCAGTGTGCCCTTGTTTTATCGGTTAAACTTGTGGGCATGGATTATACCCGTCTTTACAAGCTGATCGAGGAGATCCCGAAGGGTCAGGTCGCCACTTACGGCCAGCTTGCCCGTCTGGCAGGGCTCCGCGGCAAGTCGGGCATGCGCTGGGGACGCTGAACGGAGCGCAGGCCCGCCGTGTGCCGTGGCACCGGGTTGTGAACGCGCAAGGCCGGATCAGTCTGCGCGCGGAAGACGGTGGTGAAGAATTGCAGGCCCGAAGGCTGCGCCGGGAAAAGATTGTCTTCAGTAAGAGTGGGCGGATTGACCTGAAACGTTTTGCCTGGCCTGGCCCTTTCAACCCGGATGAATGGCTTTAGGCGCAGGCAGCTCATAATTTCCTGACACAATGGATTGTTTCTTTTCAAGGCCCGTTCAGATAGTGCATCTCGATGTTGATGCGGGTTTCTGCTTTGTTACCGGCTGAAAATTGCGCGTTTTGGAAGGTTGGGGTTTCATAGGGGCTTTCCATCCCGGATGTGCCGTAGCCTTCGTCCGGCACCTCGCCTGACAGGTCGAAACTGCCATTGCTGTTTTCATCATGATAAAGACTGATTGCTAACAGCCCTGCTTTGCGTAACTGAAAGTCGTGGGAGGTCCGACCTGTCACCGCTTTGATCTCCGCATAATCGACTATCTGTGTGTAGTCCTGGGTGTCGAATGCTGTTGCGTCGTCGAAGATAGCAATAATGATTTTTCCCTTGTTGCTGCGGACACCGTCTATCGTCACCGTCAGGTGACCGGATGTGGCCGGTTCGCCAGCGGTTTCCTCATTTTCCATGGTCTTTTCATCTGAAAAGGATGGGGTCGGTTTGACTGTCGCTGACGGTCGGGTGGCAGGGGGCTGGTTCGCGGGGCGGATTGTGCTGGCAAGCAGGGCGCCACCTGCCATGAAAGCCAGGGTGAAAGTGAGGGCGGCGAGAGTGCGTGCGCGCGTTGGGGCGATCATGTTTGGTCTCACGATATCTGCTTAGGGGATGGGGATGTTTTACTAAAGCCGCCGGGCGGGGCGAAGAGGCTCGTGATTTTGGCCTTTATGCCCGGTGCGGTGGATACGTCCTCCCAAAGGCGCCAGAAACCGTGCAGGAACACCATGAAAGGATTGTTGGTGTTAATCGGCTTGACCAGCCCATAGACGACGGGTTCGTCTTCCTCGACAAAGGTGCCGAACAACCTGTCCCAGATGATAAAAATTCCGGCATAGTTTGCGTCCAGATATTTTTCGTTTGAGCCGTGATGCACACGGTGATGCGACGGTGTGTTCAGAACAGCTTCAACAGGGCGAGGGAATTTCTTGAAAAACTCTGTGTGAAGCGCTGTCTGATAGATCTGCACCATGATTTCGGCAAAGAAAACCAGAAAGGGGTCGAACCCCAGCAGAACCAGTGGCACATGGAAGAAGATCGGGAAGAAACCGTCGAGCGGCCCAAAACGGTAAGCGACCGAGATGTTGAAATGTGGCGACGAGTGATGAACTGTGTGTGTGGCCCAGGCCAGATTGACCCGGTGCATAAAGCGGTGTTCCCAATAATAGACGAGGTCAGCCAGAATGATGGCGATAGCGATTGTCAGGAGGTTGATGTCAATTTCAAAGAAGGAGAATTGTGCCGCGTAAAAATAGGCGCCAACGTAGAGTGCGCCAAACAGCACGTAACTTGTGGCAATGAAGAAAGCCAGCGTGATGTAGTTGGTGATTGTGTCGCCCACGAGTTGCCAGTTCAGGCGCTTGAGCACGGCATAGCGACCAAATTCGATGGCAAGCAAGCCGAATGCAAAGACAAAGAACCAGTCATTAATAAGGGTTTCCCAGTATTCAATGACATGTTGATCTATATGCTGTGATAGAAATTCCATTGCAAACTCCGACAGGAAAGCTCCCGGGAAAAGACCCTGGAGAAAGACCCAGGGAAGGCTCTGGATCTGCTTTCCCTCATGTAGGTGGTTTTGCTTAAGTTATCAAGTTTGATAAAAAAGAGGTTGCCGTGGCTCGACCAAGTCTCAAGAAAGAACGTCAGGCGCAAATTCTAGCGGCTTATGAGGCCTGTGTGGCGGTTTTCGGCCTCGAAGGGGCTACTCTTGAACGGGTTGCAGAGGAAGCCGGGCTGGCGCGTGCGCTCATTCGTCACAATGTCGGCAATCGCGAAGACCTGCAGGCGGCCCTGATCAAGCGGTTTGTCGGGCAATCAACGCAGGCTTTGGAGGCGTTGTTTGCGGGTTTACCGGATGCGGGGGCTGGGCCGATATTTGTCGACCGGCTGTTTGGCCCTGGGTATGGAGATACGACCATGGTGCTCGTGTCCGCAGCGCTTATCGGCGCGGCTGAGCGGGATCCGGCGATTGCCCGCAAGATGCGTAAATGGGTCAATGACTTCCTGTCAAAGATTGAGAGCTTTCTCGTAAACACATATCCGACGCGGCCTGAGGAAGATGTGCAGGCCGTCGCGGCGGGTTTGGTGGCGCTTTATTTCAACACGGAATCTCTGACTCCACTGGGCAAGCTCGACAAGCTGAATAGTGCGTCGCGACGTGCGGCTATGATGCTGGTGGCACAGTTGGAAGGTTAAGGCGGGGTGGGGAAACCTGCCCACTTGTAAATTATCAAAAAAGATAATAAATATACTTTCGTGGAATTATCCATCGTTCCAAGGAGGTTGTTCATGTCGTTTGCCCATGTGTTGCCCGACAGGCCAAAACAATTATTGCCGCGCGAAGCCTATATTTCCGAAGCCTGGCTTGCGCTGGAACGAGAGCATCTGTTCAACAAGGCCTGGACATTTGCAGGTGCGGTTAATGCATTAGCTCATCCAGGGGACTATCTGACACTGACGGTGGGCACGTCGCCGCTGATTGTTTTACGAACCGGGCAGGGGGAGCTTCGCGCTTATCACAATCTTTGCCGCCACCGGGGGACCGAACTTCTGGAAGGATGCGGTCAACTCAAGAGCACGATCGTCTGCCCCTATCATCGTTGGACTTTTGATCTGGAGGGCCGTTTGCGCGGGGTGCCGAACCAGCAGGACTGTTTTCCAGATATCGACAAAGCTGAGCTGGGGTTGCTGCCGGCATCTCTCGGCGTTTTCAAGGGGCTGGTTTTTGTTCATCCGGATGCAGAACCTGACCTGTCTTTTGATAAATGGTTGGGCGGCCTCGCGGACGTCGCCTGGCCCTACGATGTTTCCGATGCCAAGCTTCATCCGGGGGATGAAATTGTTTATGAGATGAAGTGCAACTGGAAGGTGTTCTATGAGAACGCAATTGACGGTTACCATTTGGCCTATCTGCACGAAAACACGCTGGGCTCTCTTTTCCCGGATGCCAATGTATGGGTCGCGCATGGCCAGAACCTGATCTGGTACTCCACTGAACGTGAGGGCGAAAAGCGGGCGCTCCCTACGCTTGTGGAAAGCATGTTGGGTGATTTGTGGGCACGGAAGATCGACAGTCAGGACGAAGGTCGATATGGCGGGGTCTATATGCTTTTTCCTTCGACGATTGTGACGCCGAGTGCTTATGGTGTGACGGTATCGCAGCTTGTCCCGGTATCTGCCGGGGTGACCTTGCTCAAGGCGCGGACCTGGGCACCTGCAGGGTCCCTTGGGCGTTATGGGCGTGCTCGCGACATGGAAGGTTATGACAAGGTGCGCGGGGTCATCAGCTCGGCGCAATGGAAGAAACACCCGTTAGAATCGGGTGACTTCCAGATGGAAGATGTCTGGATCTGCGAGAAAATGCAGCGCTCTTTGATGTCACCTGCGTACCGGGTGGGCGCGCTGGCGCGAGGGGCGGGCGCGGAAGCGCCCATTGAACATTTTCAACGCTGCCTGCTGGACTATCTGCCGGCAGAAGCACGTCCCGCAGATATTTTCTAGTGTTGGCTATTGCGTTTTTGTTCTTCGCCCGTCGTGCGGAGTTTCTTGTCGAGATAGGCAATACGCCAACCCGGCCCGGCTTTGAACGTCTTGTCGTTTGCGAACGGCGCGATTGAACCAGACGGTTTGACCGAGTAGAGCGGAATGCATTCATCGCTTTGAGTTTCCAGAAATTTCTGGAAGTCATATTCGTCGGTGAGTTGTGTATCCCTGATTTCGTAATTGCCGGAAGCGATTTTTTCTTCCAGCATTTCCAGCGTCACATCCTCTTTAAAGAGGGTACGCCCTCCCGCCGTGGTTGCGCGTTCCGCCTGATCGGCGATGCGAATGGAAAAAACATGGGCGGAGCCGAATTCCGAGGCATAACGCAGGCAGGCCAGTGAGTTGAGTGGTGCGCGGCGGGACAGGGCCAGCAGATTGCCGATCCCCACAAGATCGAGCCGTCTGTCCGCATCATCGGAGACGACGGTGCCGAAATAGGTTTTCAGCCCAGCCATACGGGCTTTGCGGATTTGCTCCCAGGATGTGTCGGCGACGATTACGTTCAGATCCTGCTTTTTCAGGCTCATGGCAAGAGCATGGGCAAACGGATTGCCGCCCACGATGAGAATGCCGCGCGCTTCAGGGTCGGCAACGCCCATCCAGCGGGCAAAGGGGCCGGCACTCAATCCTTGCAGAAAGACCGTTACCACGATTACGGCAAAGGTCAGTTGCACAAGACTTTGACTGCCCGGGATGCCTTTGGCTTCCAGTTGGAGGGCAAACAGGGCGGAGACTGCCGCGGCCACAATGCCGCGCGGTGCGATCCATGAGAGTACGGCGCGTTCCCCCCAGGGGAGCTTGGTGCCGATAGTTGCGGACAGGACAACGAGAGGGCGGGCAATAAACAGGATAAAGGCCAGCAGCAATGTGGTTGGCAGCCAGCCCGCGTCAAATCCGGTCAACGGCATGCGTGCGGCCAATACAATGAAAAGCACGGAGGTCAGCAATATGGTGAGACTTTCCTTGAAGTTCAGAATGTCTTCGGTATCGAGGTTTTTCATATTCGCCAGGATGACGCCCATCACCGTCACGGCGAGCAGTCCACTTTCATGTGCCAGGTGATTGGACAGGGCGAAGGCAAACAGGACGACTGCCAGTGTGGTGACATTATGAAGGTAGTCAGGCAGCGAATGTCGGCGCAACGGCACCGCCAATCCAAAGGCAGCTGCTGTCCCGATGGCGATACCCACTGCAAAGATTTCAGCCGCAAGCCACAGGTCAGATGCTTGTTCCGGCCCCAGGACGACCAGCTGAAACATCACAACAGCGGCCAGTGCGCCGACGGGGTCGATCAGGATACCTTCCCAGCGCAGGATGTTGGCGAGACTCTCGCGCGGGCGGACGGCGCGCAGAATGGGCATGACGACCGTTGGCCCGGTCACGGAGACAAGAGCGGCAAACAGGAGCGCCAGGCCCCAACTGAACAGACCAAGCGCCCAGGCCGCGATGGCGATCGAGAGCACCGAAACAACAGCGCCGATGGTGATGAGGCGGGTGACCACCTGTCCGCGACCGCGGATTTCGGAGAATTTGAGGGTCAGGCTCCCCTCAAACAAAATGACGGCAACGCCGAGCGATACAGCGGGCAGGAGCAAGTCGCCAAACAGTTCATCGGGGTTCAAAATTCCAATGCCCGGCCCCACAATGAGCCCTGCCAGTAGCAGCATCAGAATGGCCGGTTGTTTTAACCACCAGGATAGCCATTGGGCAGCAATGCCGATTGCCACAATCAGTGCGATGATGAGCCCCGGGCCAAAGCTTTCGACCATATGTGTATCCTTCGTGTTGTGCCTCGCGCCGGGCGTTGATCAAATGGTCGTTAGGGCCCAAATGGTCGTTAGGGCAATGTCATTTTCTCGCATGCCGCGATGGGCCAGTCTATGCCGGAAGCCTGAACAGGGGGATAAACTGACACGCCTCAGTGTGGCTTTTATCGTCATTTCCCGGTTTTCCGCGTCTGTTCACACAGTCGCCAAGGGGGGATCGAGGATAAGGAGAGGGGTCGCGCGAATGTGAACGCCCCCGGGGTTTCGGTATAACAGAGACCTGATAGCGTATCCTCCGGCAAATTTGACGGGACGATATGCAAAATGGACGTGCTGGACGATATTCTGGATACGCTGAGCCTGAAGGGTGCCTTTTATTTCCGGACCGACTTTAACGGTCCTTGGTCGGTGACGGTGCCGGAGCTTGGGCAGGCGGCGCGTTTCCATCTCATGGTGCAAGGAACCACGCATATGAGTTTTCCGGACGGGAAGACGGTGGAGCTTGCGGCCGGTGATCTCATCCTCGTGCCCAGGGGGCGTTCCCATGTGATGTCGGACGAGGCCGGACGTCCACCCTCGCGGCTTGAAACCGTTCTTTCGGACGTCAAATATGATGGCCAGGGGGTGTTGGTTGTGGGGGAAGGGGATGCGCAAGCGTCCATGCAGATGGTGTGCGGGCATTACACGTTCCGTCCGGGGGCAGACCATCCTTTGCTTCGCGCCTTGCCTGATTTTCTGGTGACCAAAGCCTCACTGAGGGCGCGACATCCCTTGCTCGATGAAATGCTGCGCCTTGTGGTGCAGCGTGTCTTTTCCAATGAAATCGGGTCGGCGGCTTCTGTCACCCGATTGTCTGAAATTGTTTTTATCGAACTTCTTCGGGTCGGTGTCGGGCAGAGTGAAGAACTTAAGTCTGTGCTGGAAGCGTTCCGTGATCCGCAGATCGGGCGGGCATTGCATCTGATCCATGAAGCGCCGGCTGAATCCTGGACGGTTGAACGCCTGGCCAGTGAGGTTGGTATGTCGCGGAGCCGCTTTGCCGAACGGTTCAGCGATCTGGTGAGCATGGGGCCCATGTCTTACCTCTCCGACTGGCGTTTGCAGAAAGCTCTTTCCTTGCTGGATGAAAGCCGATGCTCCGTACAGGAAGTAGCGGTGCGGACCGGGTATCAATCTTCGGCGGCGTTCAGCCGGGCTTTTGCAGGAAAATTCGGGATCGCGCCGACCAAATACAGGCAGGCTGCCGTCTGAGTTTGATGCGGAAATCTCTCCATATTTCGCATAGCGTCCCAAAAACTTTGCTCTAAATCCCAAGTTGATGGCGATCGATTGATAAATCGTCCGGCACGGCGCAAGTACCTTCTCGACGAACAATGACGTTCTTTTGGAGGTAACATGCAACGCATCGAACGCCTGAACGAAGCTGATGCTTCTGCTGAAACTGCCGAGCTTCTGGCAGCAGTGAAACAACAAATGGGTGGCGTACCGAATATTCTCGGTACGATGGCCCGGTCCAATGCCGCTTTGAGCGGATATCTCGGATTTTCCGGCGCACTTGGTAAAGGCAAACTTTCTGCCAAACTGCGCGAACAAATTGCGCTGACTGTTGCCGGTGCGAACGGTTGTGACTATTGCGCATCGGTTCATACCGCAGTTGGCGGGCAGCACGGCGTTGCTGCTGAAGAACTCTCAGACAATCTGGAAGCCCGTTCGGCAGATGCCCGTACACAGGCGGCACTCACCTTTACGGCAAAGGTCATGAAGACCCGTGGCAATGTCACAGACAGCGACATGAAGGCGGCTCGTGATGCCGGTTTTTCCGATGAAGAACTGATCGAGATTGTGGGCCATGTCGCCCTCAATGTTTTCACCAACTACTTCAACCATGTTGCGGGAACAGAGATTGATTTTCCGCATGTCCGGACGGCCGGCGCGGTGCTGGCCTAAGGCTTTTTCCCTTCCCCCCCTCTCTACAGGAGATTGAATATGTCCAAAGCTCTTACTTTTGCTGCGATTGCGCTTGCTGCTGTCGCGACTGTTTCCCCCGCATTGGCGGTTGATGAGAACAATACATCTGCCGGTCTGACGGCGGCTGGTGCGCCGCTTGGTCTGCATGGTGTTGACCCTGTTGCTTTCATTGATCTTGGCAACCGTCTGGAAGGGACGGCGGCTCACACGGTCGTGCATGACGGTGTCGCCTATTACTTCTCAAGTGCTGCCAATGCGGAGACCTTTGAAGCGAATGCTGACAAGTATCTGCCTCAGAATGGTGGTTTCTGCACCTTTGGTGTCTCTGTCGGCAAGAAGTTTGATGGTGATCCGCGTTTTGCTGCGGTGATGGATGGCAAGCTTTATGTCTTCCTGAGCCAGGAAATCTTTGAAGCTTTCAACAAGGACCGGGCCGGCACGATTGCCAAGGCTGAGGCCAATTGGGCGAAAATCCAGCACACGGCTGCCACTGAGCTTTGAGGCTGACTTTGAGACCGGCTTGGTTGGGAAGGCGCCGGTTGCGCCTTCCTTCCCTTGTTCCATGACTTCCATGACATGCGCCCTCAAGACCACCCGAGACCCCTTTCAGGGCGTGCTTTTAGCAGGAGAGAGACATGAATATTATCGACCATCTGAGCGTTGGCGTGAAAGATATTGCCGCGGGCCGCGCTTTCTATGACAAAACCCTTGAGGCCCTTGGCTTGTCCTGCCTTGCGGCGACGGACGGTTTCGCCGCCTATGGCAAAGATGCTCCGCAATTCCTGATTATGCTGCCCAATGATGGTGCGGCTGCGACAGCGGGTAACGGGGTTCACATTTGCTTTGTCGCCCCCAGCCGTGAAGCTGTTGATGCTTTTCACAAGGCTGGCCTTGCGCATGGCGGTACATGCGAAGGCGAACCCGGGCCACGTCCGGCATACCCGCTGCCAAATGTCTACACGACCTTTGTACGGGACCCGTTCGGCAACAAGCTTGAGGCCATTCATGGCGGCTTTGCCGGTTAACTTCACCCTTTGAGACTGGGAATTCAACAATGACTGCATATCATTACCTTGCGGCGAGTGGCGTTCTGACGGTTCTGCTTTGGACGCCTTACATTCTGGCCCGCGTGTTCGTGTGGGGCTTGCCCACTTTTCTGAACAATTATCCCGAGGGCTACCCGGCCAAGCAGCCGGAACCTCCTTTGTGGGCACAGCGCGCGCAGCGTGCACATCTCAACATGGTTGAGACCATGCCAGCGTTCATCGCCGTGGTTGTCGCGGCCGGGGCGACAGCTGGCGTATCGGGGGAAGCTGTCGCTTCCCTGGCGGCGCTGTTCTTCTATGCGCGTGTTGCACATGCTGCAGTCTATATTGCGGCTGTGCCATACCTGCGGACCCCGGTATATCTTGTGTCATGGGCCGCGATCCTTCTGATTGGTCTGGAAGTTCTGGGCTGACAAGCGGTGTCTATGTCTGAACGGGGCGGTTGTTTCTGGCAACCGCCCCGTTTTGCTTATCTGCGCCTGTGTCAGGGACACGACTTTATTGTTCACCGGAATGGCGGGGCTGGGCGAGTCGTGTGGCGAGGTAGCGATAGAAGTGAAGCAAGGCGGTTTCACGGATATTGAGCGGGCCGGGAACGGCGTGGCGAGAGCGGGCGTTTCTCTGCAGATCAATCATGGCGGAAGCATCTTCACGATTAATCTCCTCGATCAATTGCCGGGTCATGTCCAGCTCCTCGGGTTCGTTCTGGAGTCGCTCATATTCCGCAGGGGGCACGAGAAAGCCGCCAATGGCCCTGCTGCGTCCCGGACTGAGTGGCAGAAAGGTGAGCCAGTTTGCATTGCCTTGAGAGCAGGAAATGTTGACGGATGGATAAAGGGATAATGTTGGAGCGGAGGTCAGTTCATCACCCCCCATTTTCTCGGCATACGGTCTGGATGAAGCGCCGAGAGGGTGGTTGAAGTTGATGTCGAGACGGAACACGTTCCACAAATCGCCGGCGGCCTGAAAGTGGCAACCGCGTGAGGTCATCATCCCGGCGAACGTATCTGAATGAAGTCCTTCGATATGGTAGCCCTCAAGCCCGGTTTCGATTCCCAGCTTCCAGTTTCCTTCCCATACGTCGTCGTAAGCGACGGCGAGGCGCCAGCCTTCCATTTCATATGGTGCCATGATTCTCTCGGCCCCGCCCATTTGCGGTGCGAAGGGTTGGGGGTTGGTGGCCAAAGAAACGAAGATAAAGCCGAGCCAGGTTTCTGTGTGAAATTCAGGCAGTTTGCAGTCGCTCCCGTCCGGGTTTTTAGGCTTCTCCATATGCAGGGCAGAGCGCAGGGTGCCGTCGATTTCGTAGACCCAGCGATGATAGGGGCACATGAAGCGTTGGGTGTTCCCCTGACCTTCGATTACGCTCATGTAGCGATGGCGACAGACAGCAGAAAGCGTGCGAAGCTTTCCATCCTGTCCACGAATGACCACCAGGGGTTCGTCGGCCAGGGTCAGCGTGAAGTAGTCGCCAGGCTTTTCCACCTGTTCTGTCCGTCCCACACAAATCCAGTCTTTGCGAAAGATGTGGTCCAGTTCCCACTGGTAAAGCTCTTCCGAGGTGTACATGTCCATTGGCAGGGCGCGGGCGGCTTCGATGGGGGTTGAGTGGTAGGTGTCAAGTTTTGCGATCTGGTCTCTTGTGCGGATGTCCATTGTTTCCTCCAGAATAGGTCAAAGACCTAAAATAGTTCATTGACCTATAATTTCAATGGAGCTAGACGTCAAGGTGCAATGATGGGGCGAGAGCATGGCCAAACAGGAATCCAAAGGAGAGGCGCGTCAGAGAACGATCGTCAACCTTGCGCGTCAGGCCTTGGTGGAGGCCGGATATGATCGTTTCTCTTTACGCGAAATTGCCAGCCAGGCCGGAATGAGGCTTGGTAATCTGCAATACTATTTCCCAACCAAAGAAGCCCTGATTGAGGCGGTGGTTCGTCAGGAGTTTGATGACAATCTGGGGACCCTTTCTCAGATTGCAGGGAAGGACATACAGGCAGATGAAGCGTTGAGACGGGTCGCGCTGGCGCTTGTTTCCCACTGGCTGGCAGATGGGGCGAAAATCTATGCGGTGATGTCGTTTCTTGCGCTGCATGAGATGCGGTTTCGTGCTTTGCGCGATGAGATCTACACGAGTTTTTATGCGGCGTTGTTGCCCTTTGTGAAAGCCGTCCAGCCGGGTTTGTCCGGGGCGCAGCAAAAAAGGCGTGTCCGTGTGATTACGTCGCTTCTGGATGGGGCTTTGTTGCAAGGGGAAGAAGCCGTCCGCGCGGATGGCAGGGCTTCCATTTTTATGCAGGATATTTCAGCAGCCGTGCTGGCCGTCGCCCGCACCTGAGGGTTTCGGATCTCAGAGGGTCGCGCGCTTTTCAACCGGTTTGAAGAACATGCCCAGTTTCAGACTGTCGGCAACGCGCTCCGCCTTGTCGATGAAGATCGGTGCGATGGTGGGTCCACAGACATTCTGTGCGGTTTGTCTGAAGAGATGGAGCCAGATGTCAAAATGTTCGGGCCGGACTTCCTTCAGACGCATGTGAGCGGGCATGGGTTGGCCCTTATACTCGCCCGTCAACATGGTGAGGGACGACCAGAAAGAAACCATTTTGACCAGATGAGGCTCCCATTCATCGCCAATCCGGCGGTTGAAAATGGGCCCTAGCGTTTCGTCTGCACGAATGTGGGTGTAGAAAGTGCGGACCAGCTTGTCGACCATTGTGTGATCGATGTCTGGATGCAGAGGTTCTCTGAAGGGTCTGCCTGCCATCTCAGTGCTCCTCACATTGCCAATATGGACGCAGATAATCTAGCAAGCGACGGGCGCAAGGGCCATGCGGCCACTCGTCTCATCTGCGTGTCGCGGTTTACCAGTTTTCCTTATAGGGACGAAGGTCAATCTCCTGGGTCCAGGCGCTTCTGGGTTGTTGGTGTATCTGCCAGAATGTTTCCGCAATGGCGTTCGGATCCAGCGCGCCTTCATCCCCCAACTGATCAAGATATTCACCGAAGCGGTTGCGCACCATGTCGCCGTTGACCACACCATCGATAATGACATGGGCACAATGCACCCCTGCAGGTCCATATTCACGGGCGAGCGATTGAATGAGATTGCGCAGGGCCGCTTTCGCCGATGCGAAATGGGCAAACTTTGCCTTGCCGCGCATTGAGCCGGATGCGCCGGTGACGATGAAGGATCCTTGTCCTTGTTGTGCGAGAAGCGGCATGGCTTCCTTTGCTGTCAGGAAGGCCCCGAAGCAACAGACCCGCCAGAATTGCTCAAACTGTTCTGCTGTCAGATCCGAAAAAGGAATGATGGCATTGTTGCCGGCATTATAGAGAACGGATCCCAAAGGGCCGATCTGCGTTGCTTTTGCGAAGATCGCTTTGACATCTTCTGCTTTCGTGACATCGCTCACAATCATATCAGCCTTGCCACCCTGGGCGGCAATTTCGTCGGCCAATGTTTTCAGTTTGGATTCTGTTCGGCCTGCCAGGAGAACAGGTGCTCCTTTCGCGGCGAACTGGCGGGCGAGCGCTCCACCGATCCCGTTTGATGCCCCAACGCCGATGATAACGGCCAGATTGGTTTCATGGTTCATGTGCGTTCCTCCCGCTTTGTCTTGATGGTTGAATGTGGGGTTGTGCGTGTGTATCTGCAAGAGGGCGAGCGCGGGGTTGCGAATGCGGGTTCAGCGTGCGAGCTTTTTGCAAAGGAGATTTTCATGCGCTGGAAACTGTTCACGACCGTATCTGCTGTGGCTCTTGTCGGTTTTCCTGTCTGGCTGGCTGGTGTGCTGGTTGAGGCGGCGAAAGAAAGGACGTCTGGCCATGCTTATCGCGGGTCTGCGTTCCATCGTGATCTGCTGACGCTCGACAGTCACGTTGATATTCCGCCGACTTATACGCGGATTGCAGCTCATGATCCGGGGCAGCGCACCCGTCTGCAGGTGGATTTGCCGAAGATGGAAGAAGGCGGGCTGGATGCGGCTTTCTTTATTGTTTATGTCGGGCAGTCCGCACGCAACGAGACAAATGACGCGCGGGCAAAGGCGGATGCGCTGGTCAAGTTTGATGCGATCCACCGGATGACCGATGAGCTTTATTCTGACCGTATTGGTCTTGCGATGCATCCGTCGGAGGTTGAGACGATCCATGCCAGTGGTCGCAAGGTTGCGATGATCGGGATCGAGAATGGTTATGTGATCGGTCGCGACCTCTCGTTGCTGCAAACATATTTTGATCTTGGGGCACGCTACATGACCCTTGCCCATGTCGGGCATAATGACCTTGCCGACAGTTCCATGCCGCGGTTCGACCTTGGGGACAAGGAAAAGGAGCATGGCGGTCTCTCGGCGCTGGGGCGGGAAGCGGTGCGCGAAATGAACCGCCTGGGTATGATGGTGGATGTCTCGCATATTTCCGATGATGCGATGATGGAGGCGACAGCGTTATCGGATGCACCGGTGGTTGCGTCTCATTCGGCAACACGTGCACTTGCGGACCATCCGCGCAATATGAGCGACACTCAATTGCAAGCGGTTGCGGCAAAAGGTGGCGTTATTCAGATCGTGGCTTTCTCTACTTATGTGAAGGCGGATCCCGGGCGTATTGCGGCTTCCCTGGCCTTGCGAAACCGTATTGCACACGAGCAGGGGGCTGCGCGCTTTTCCTATCTGGCGCACGGACAGCTTGCCGCCTTTAAGGAGGGCATGGCGGAGATCAATGTTCGGTTTCCGCGGGCGACCCTGTCTGAGTTTGTCGACCATATAGATCATGCTGTTCAGGTGGTTGGCATCGACCATGTCGGCATCAGCTCGGACTTTGACGGTGGCGGCGGTGTTGTCGGCTGGGAAGATGCGTCGGAGACCGGCAATGTAACCGCAGAGCTCGTCCGTCGTGATTATAGCGCGGACGATATTCAAAAGCTGTGGAGCGGGAATATGTTGCGCGTCTGGTCGGCAGTTGAGGCTGCAGCCACCCGCTAGGCCGGTCTCAGACAGTGGGGCGGTGTCGGGGTTCTTCAATAAACCAGGCCACCATGGCAAGGGCGAGCAGCATGAAGGCGATGGCGAACCCGAAAACAGCGGAATAGGACAGGTAGGTCGCCACCACCCCGCCAAGCAGGGGGCCGACCCCCATCATGAGCGAATTTCCCGCGTTGGAGATGGCAATTCGCATGGGAAGGTCCTGGCGTGAACCAAACTCCAGAACCATATTCTGTGACGAGATCTGGAAGCCGCCCAGTCCCGCGCCGAGACCGGCAAAGACCAGTGCCAGAACGTAAATCTCGGTGGAGATGAACAGGAGCAGGGTGGAAAGTATCCACACAATCAGGGACGCCATGAATGTCAGGCGGTTGCCGTAGCGATCTGCCAGGGCGCCCCATCCCAGATTGGTGGCTGTTTGGCAGAGCAGAAAGGCGAGCGAGAGAATGCCCAGATTTTCACCGCTGAGCCCGACGCTCCTGCCGGCGAAGAGGATGTAGAAAGGAACGGCGATTGTGGCGACCGCTCCCATTGACCGGGCGATAAAGAAGCGCGCGAAATGGGGGTCGTCGCGCATGAGGCCTGGTACTTCTCTCAACCGGCTGAGAAAGCCCGCCTGGGCGCGCACTGTTGGCGGCTCCGGCTCTTTGACCAGCGCCAACATGCCCAACCCGACGGACGTGAGGACGAATGCAGTGAGGAAGGTGGCTGAATAGCCATTGCCGAGGGCGTTTGTCTCGATGAAATATTTCCCGCCCAGATAAGCCACACCCGAAGCGGTAACACCTGCCAGAAAGTTGCGCAGTCCCGTCAGTCGCCCGCGTAACGAGACAGGAATGACCTTGGACATCATATAGTTGAAGATGACTGCCTGCATGCCATTGAAGAAACCAAAGAGGCCCAGAAAAATGCAGGCCGTCACAAGCGCGGCCGTTCCTTCGAGGAAGAGCCCTGCAAGGGCAAGTCCCAGTACCTGGACCCGCATCAGGCCGCCGATCACAAAACCGATGGGGATCACCTTTTTGCGATGCTCGATCATGGTGGCCCCGAGGAGGGATGAGCTGGCTGCCCCGAAATGCTGTGCGGCAAGTGCTACCCCTACAGCCAGTTCCGAGCCGGAGAGGAGAAAAATAAAGGCTGGCAGGAATGTCGGCGCGTGGATCAGACGAAACCCGGTCTGCCCCAGAAGCCCATGCACCAGATTGGCCGCATAATTTCGCGGTAAATCCCGTTTTACCTGCGCATTGTAAGCGTCTTCAGCTTCTCGCAACGCATCGGGCGACGGGCCCTCTGCCAGGTCAGCTGGCGGCATGGCTTGGTGGGTCACTGGTCTGAAACTCGTGAGTTTGGTCGGCAGAAGAGCTGACCTGAAATGATGATGGGGTGAGTATAGCGGTTTCTGGAAGAACGGGAAATCGCACGCGGTGGGACCGGGGAGCCACTATGGTTCTCCCGGATGATCACTTTGGCCTGAAATTCCGCAAATTTGTCTGGCAAATGGCTGGCCGCAAGGGGGGCTGGCCGCTATTATGCGGCCCAGCTAAAAACAGCCGACGGGCCTTTGTCCGTGGCGTATAACCAAGAGCCCTGATTCATTATGTGGATACGGGGCTGCCATCCCTCAGGAAGGCCTCAACGGAGGAAGTCATGAAAGACACAACAAAATTCTATATTAATGGCCAATGGGTAGACCCGGCGACGCCGAAAACCTGTGACGTGATCAATCCGGCGACCGAGGAGGCTTTTGCCACCATTTCCATGGGCAGTGCTGCCGATGTGAACAAGGCTGTTGCTGCGGCGAAAGCGGCTTTCCCGGCTTTCTCTCGCACCACGCGTGAAGAGCGCATGGCCTTGCTGCAGAAGATCATGGGTGTTTACCAGGCACGGTATGACGAGATTGCCGAGACGATTTCCAAGGAAATGGGTGCACCGATCTGGTTGTCCAAGGCAGCTCAGGCTGCAACGGGGCTTGGTCACTTTGCCAAGACGCTGGAAATTCTCAAAGATTATACATTTGAAGAAGATCGTGGTCAGACCCGGATCGTGCGTGAACCTGTCGGGGTTTGTGGTTTCATTACGCCGTGGAACTGGCCGATCAACCAGATCGTTTGTAAAGTTGCCCCGGCGCTGGCTGCCGGTTGCACGATGGTGCTGAAGCCGTCGGAAGTGGCACCACTTAACGCACATCTGCTGGCTGAAATCATGGACGAGGCTGGTGTTCCTGCCGGCGTCTTCAACCTGGTTGATGGTGATGGTATCGAAGTGGGTGCTACATTGTCCGCCCACCCGGACGTGGACATGATGTCCTTTACCGGCTCCACCCGTGCAGGCATCGAAGTGGCGAAAGCTGCGGCCCCGACCGTAAAACGCGTGGCGCAGGAACTGGGTGGCAAGTCGGCCAACATCATTCTGGAAGATGCCGACCTGCAGTCCGCTGTTGCCGGTGGCGTCATGGGCGTGATGAACAATTCCGGCCAGTCTTGTAATGCGCCAACACGCATGCTCGTACCGGCTGCCAAGCATGATGAAGCGCTGAAGATTGCCGCGGCCACGGCAGAAAAAGTTACAGTTGGTGACCCGTTCGCCGAAGGTGTGAAAATTGGCCCTGTTGTCTCTGAAGTTCAGTTCAACAAGATCCAGGATCTGATCCAGAAGGGTATCGACGAAGGGGCAACACTTGTTGCTGGTGGTACCGGTCGTCCGGAAGGCTTTAACAAGGGCTATTTCGTGCGTCCCACCATTTTCGGTGGTGTGACGAACGATATGACGATCGCACGGGAAGAGATCTTCGGTCCGGTTCTGACCATTCTGCCTTACAAGGACGAAGCAGAAGCTGTCTCTATTGCCAATGACACGGTTTATGGCCTGTCCGGTTACGTTTCATCCGGCAGCATTGAGCATGCCCGTGACGTTGCCTCACAGCTGCGCACCGGGAACGTTCACTTGAACGGTGCCGGGCCTGATTTTGGTGCGCCGTTTGGTGGTTACAAACAGTCGGGTAATGGCCGTGAATGGGGTGAATTCGGTTTTGAAGAATTCCTCGAAGTTAAGGCTGTTCTGGGGTACAGCGCTGCCTAATTCGACAAATCTGATCGCTGAAAACGGCGTCCTTCGGGGCGCCGTTTTTGTTTGGCACAGGTGTTTTAGAAAAATTTAACTTAAGCCTCATTTTGATCGGCACAGACTTGCTGTCTGTAACGAAGTTTTATGTGCCCCAGTTCCATGGTTCTGGCATGTCGGCGTGCGCGCGGCGTATATTTGATATCGGGGCAGGTTATCTCATTGTTTGGTTTTGTATCGCCTAAGGAAAAACAGCATCGGCAAAGGGGCGGGCAGGGTTCTGTGCGCGACTGTCTGTCTTTGCTTGTGGCTGATGCTGGTGCGTGGTTTCACACTTCCCTTTCGCCCTTGCACGTACCTCGTGTCCATCATTGCCTGGCAGGGCACCTCTTCTTTCGATTGAAGGGTGGTGTGCTGTGAGGTGGCTCGGAAAATACAGTGATCAGATCTCTGTCCGTTGGCGTGTCATGATCCCGCTTGCGCTGTTGATGGCGGTATCGGGTGGCGCGCTGACTGCCTTTTTCCTCTTTTTGTTCTCCGGGTATCAGGAGAGCATTGTCAATAATCGGGCGGCACAGGTGGCGGGGAGTGCCGTGTCTGTTTTGCATGCTGTCCATGAAACGGCTGAAGTTGATCGCTTTATCGAGATGCTCGAGAAAGAGGAAGATATTGACCAGCTTTTGATTGTTGATATTTCCACCGGGATCATTACAGCCGGGCGTGTGGAAGGGATCAAGGTTCCTCATGTGGACGGTATGCTGGACACGGACCTGTCAGCGGAGATTGATGCCTTGCGCCGCGGTTATCTGCCGGCGGGGCAAATTCTGGAGAGCGGTGAGTATGTCAGCTACGGGCAGCGTGTGATCTGTAAGAGCACCGAACATGGGCATCATGATGATGTACTTATCTATGTTCGATTGACGAAAGCCACGACAACCGCGTTGTCGTCGCTAATCGTGCAGAAGCTTGCTGTCAGCCTGATTGTCGGTTTCACGCTGGTCATGCTGATTGTGTCGAAGCTCATCTATGATGTTGTTCTCGCGCCACTTGCCAAGATGAAAGCGATTGCCCTTTCCGAGATTGTTGACATGCCGGCGATGATGCCGTTTGCCCATCGGCGGGACGAGTTCGGTGCGCTCGCGCGCAATATTCTACGCTCCTTTACGACTGCTACACAGACGGCGCATCAGTTTGCGCGGCAGGCGCGGGAAGACAGTCTGACTGAGCTCGGCAACCGTACCCTGTTGCGAGAAGAGCTGCCGAAGATCCTTGAATATACCGAACGGGAACGCCTGCACGCGTCCTTGTTGATGTTCGATCTGGATGGCTTCAAGAGTATCAATGATACTTATGGTCATGATGTTGGAGATGCCTTGCTGATACGGATGGCGCAAATTCTGCGCGAAGTTCTTGGCGACAAGGCGCTGATTGTCCGTTTGGGCGGAGATGAGTTTGCCGCCGTCCATGTGGGGCAGGACAGTCGGGCCGAAGCGTATCAGTTTGCTGAGAAAGTTATGGACCGGATGACACGCTCTCTGGAGTTGGGTGACGTGGAGGTTTATGCAGCGGCCAGTGTCGGCATTACCACGTTTCCTGAAGATGGGCGCGAGCCGGACCTTTTGATGAAGAATGCAGATCTTGCCCTCTATCGCGCCAAGTCGGATGGGCGGGGCCGTGTGCAGATGTACCGGCATGAAATGCAGCTTCGCATCATGGAGCAGGCGGCGATTGAACGGGATTTGCGTGCCGCACTCGCGGAAGGGCAATTTGTTCTCTACTACCAGCCCAAGGTGGATTTGCGCACGGACCGTATTTCCGGTGCGGAAGCGCTCCTGCGCTGGAAACATCCGGAACGGGGAATGGTGCCGCCGGACCGGTTCATTCCCGTTGCTGAGAAGAACGGATTGATTTGCGATATTACGGAATGGGTGTTGCTGGAAGCCTGTCGTCAACTTCGCACCTGGCTTGATGCGGGGCTCGATCCGATCAGTATTGCGATCAATGTTTCCGCGCTCGATTTGCGCCGTCCGGACTTTACCGACATCGTCGCGGCGACGCTTGTTCATACCGGGGTTTCCCCTAAATATCTGGAAATCGAAGTAACTGAAGGGACGATGATGCATGATGTGGATCATGTTATCGGCGTTCTGAGACGGCTTCGTGCGCTGGGTATCAAGATCAGCATTGATGATTTTGGGACGGGATATTCCTCTTTGTCCTATCTCAAGAGTTTTCCCGTTCAACGGCTGAAGATCGACCGCAGCTTTGTGATGGATATGACGGATGATGAAAATACCCATGCGATCCCGCAGCTGATTATCGATCTGGCGCGCAATCTGGGTGTTGCCGTCCTTGCTGAAGGTATCGAAACGGAAGAGCAGCGGCAGCGTCTATTGTCCATGGGGTGTGAAGAGGCGCAAGGGTACCTCTTCGGTGCGCCGGTGCAGGTTTCCTCTTTTACGTCACGTTTGAAGTCGGGACAGGCTATGGACAGTTCGGCGGACGACGTCTCAGGTGCTGTTTCCGTAGCGTAAAAAAACCGCGTCGCGCCGGGCGTGACGATGATAGCAAAGCAGTGCTAGGACTCTGCCAAACAAGTTTGTCAGTTAGTGACAGATAATTTGGGAGACGTTCGATGGATCTTGCCTACAGCAAAGAGTATGAGGCGTTTCGCGAAGAGGTGCAGGCATTCCTGGCAGCCAATCGCGACAATGTGCCAAAACGGTTTGGGTCGGGACGGCCCTCCGAAGATCAGCAAAGATGGCAGAAGCTGCTGATCGAAAACGGCTACGCGGCCCGCACTATTCCGGCGGCCTATGGTGGTTATGGGGCAGAGCCCGACATCTTGAAATCACGCATCATTGCGGAGGAGTTCACCAAGGCGAGGATGCCACTCGGGCTTGCTAATCAGGGTGTGTCCATGCTTGTGCCAACTTTGCTGGAGCTGGGAACCGAAGAACAGAAGCAGGCCTGGATCAAACGCACGCTCAATGGTGAGATCGTATGGTGCCAGGGTTATTCTGAACCGGGATCAGGGTCCGACCTCGCCAGTCTGCAGACAAAGGCCGTTGAAGACGGGGACGATTTTGTCATTAACGGGCAAAAGATCTGGACCAGTACCGCGCAATCTGCGGATATGATTTTCTGCCTCGTCCGGACAGAACCTGATGCACCCAAGCACGAGGGGATCAGTTATCTGATTTTCCCGATGGATACACCGGGCATTGAAGTTCGTCCCTTGATGACGATGACGGGTTATGCGGAATTTAATGAGGTCTTCTTTACCGATGTGCGCGTCCCCAAGACGCAGATCGTTGCTGAGCGAGGGCAGGGCTGGTTTGTCGCCAATGCCACGCTAAAACATGAGCGCGGTATGCTGGGCGACCCCAATCAGGCGGGGTCGCGTCTTGCAGCCATTGTCAACCTGATGCACGAGGAGACCCTGTCCGGAGAGCGGTTGATTGATAATCCGCTGTTCCGGGATCGTCTGTTGCAGCTGCAAGCCCGCGTGGTGGCCATGCAGTTTCACGGTCTGCGCCTGCTGACGGCCAGTGCCAAGGGCGAGAGCGCCGGACTTGCCGGTCTGGTGGTTAAACTGATGGGGTGTGAATTGAACCACCAACTTGCCGCGCTGGCTATTGATGCCCTTGGGGAGTTGGGTGTGCTCTACGAACGCAGTCCGCACTTGAGAGAGCACGGACGGTGGCAGCGGTCCTACATGTTTGACCTTGGTCTCATCATCGGCGGGGGTACGGCGCAGATCCAGAAAAACATTATCTCGGAGCGTGGGCTCGGGATGCCGCGAGAACCAAAGGCGATGAAGAAAGAGGGGGCACGGTAATGGAATTCGGTTTGTCGGAAGAACAGAGATTGCTGCAGACGTCCGTCGGTCGCTATCTGGAAGAAGCATCCGCCCTTGATCATGTGCGCAAAGCAGCGGAGGCACACGCTCCTCTTGCTCGCGACATCTGGGAAGGTGCTTGTGAGTTGGGCGTGGCAGGCCTGCTGGTGCCAGAGGCTTATGGCGGGCTGGAGTTGGGGCTTCTTGAGGCTGCTTTGATGGCGGAGATGATGGGCCGGTACGTCGCGCCGCTTCCTTATGTCGGCACCGCGGTCATGGCGCCCCTAGCCCTGATGAAAGGAGGGAGCGAGGCTCAGAAAGATGCATGGTTGCCGAAGCTCGCCAGTGGTGAGGTGATTGCCGGTGTGGGGGTCAGCGAGGTGATTGGCGTCCGCGACGGTGCGGGGCTTCGGTTCGAGAACGGGCAGCTCAACGGGACATGTCTGTTTGTGATTGATGGCCCTGCTGCGGATGTTTTCATTGTGGCAGACCTTGCCGGGCAGCTTTACCTCGTAGAGGGGCAGGCGAAGGGACTCAAGCGGATTGACCTGACAACAATTGATCTGACCCGACCTGTGGCGGAATTGCAGTTGACCAACGTGCAGGCGTCGCCCTTGCCCGGCGGGACCGCTGACGTGACGGCTGAAATTATTGATGCGGGGCGGATCATGCTGGCGGCGGATACGCTCGGCGCCGGTGATATGATGATTGAAAAAGCTGTTGCCTACGCCAAAGAGCGGCAACAGTTTGGCCGGGTGATCGGATCATTCCAGGCTGTCAAACATCTGTGTGCCGAAATGGCGGCGGAGCTTGAACCATGTCGCTCTCTTGTCTGGTATGCTGCCTATGCGCAAGGTGCCGTGCCTGCAGATGCCCGCGTGATGGCGTGTCATGCTAAAGCGCATCTGAGCGAGGTGGGCCGGTTTGTCGCGCGCACCGCGACGGAAGTCCATGGGGGGATGGGGTTTACTGACCTTGTCGGTCTTCATTACTGGTTCAAGCGGATCGGGCTTGACCGTCAATTGCTCGGCGGGCCGGAGCGGGTTCGCGAAGAAGCGGCGCGTATTCAAGGCTGGGCTGCGTAGAATACCGGACGGCAGATTAAAAAGGGGGCGGGTTGCCGCCCCTTTTTTGTTCACTTTCGTGTGGAAGAGGCTTGTCGTCCATTCTTTAAAAAAATAGACTTCGGTCTAGTTTTATTGAGGAGGATGGAATGCGCGCAGCGATTTTCAGAAATGGTGATCTGGTGGTGGATAATCTGCCGGAACCCAAACCAATTGAAGGGCAGGTTGTTGTGAAGACTCTTGCCTGCGGGATTTGCGGATCGGACCTGCATGCGTTTCATCATGCAGACAAGATGGTGGATGCGGTGAAGCGCTCTGGTGGCCAGAACCTGATGGATACAAAGCGTGACATTGTTTTCGGACATGAGTTTTGTGCAGAAGTACTGGACCATGGACCGGGAACGGAGAAGACGCTGAAGCCCGGCACGCGCGTGTGTTCCATGCCGCTTGCGCTGTCTGACAAGGGGATCCAGGGCGTTGGCTATTCCAACGATTATCCCGGTGGTTTTGCCGAACAGATGATCCTCAATGAGGCCATGTTGCTGGAAGTGCCCAATGGACTTTCAACGGACCATGCGGCGTTGACGGAGCCGATGGCCGTGGGGTGGCATGCCGTGCAGAAGGCGCAATTGACACCGGAAGATGTGGCGCTGGTTATTGGTTGTGGGCCTGTAGGGCTCGCTGTCATTGCAGGGCTCAAGATTGCGGGGGTGCATCCGATTATTGCGTCCGACTTCTCGCCAGCACGGCGTAAACTCGCGGAGACGATGGGCGCGGACATTGTGCTCGATCCCGCTGTTTCCTCCCCCTACAAGCGTTGGGAGGAGGAGGCCTCACCCGAAGGTTATGATCCGAAAAACTGGATGACGATGATCGGGCTGGGGCCACAATTGCGTCCCGGTGTGATTTTCGAATGTGTGGGTGTGCCCGGCATTATCCAGCAGATTCTGGAAGGAGCGCCGAAAGCGGCGCGTATTGTCGTGGTAGGTGTCTGCATGGAGAAGGATCATCTGGAGCCCTTCTTTGCCATCAACAAGGAGCTTAACCTGCAATTTGTGCTGGGTTACACGCCGGAAGAATTTGCGCAGACATTACATTTCCTTGCCGAAGGGCAGATCAAGGTTGAGCCTTTGATCACGGAAAAAGTGGGCGTTGACGGCGTGAAACAGGCCTTCTCGGCGCTGGCCAATCCCGAGAAACATGCCAAGATCCTGGTGGAGCCCTGGCGGCACTGAATAGTTTCTGTTGGGGCTTTAGGGTGCCTCCGGACAGGGATCAAATAATAATCCGACAGGACGCGGAGCTCAGAAGGGCTCCGCGTTCTTTTTTGGGGCATGCCGGTCGGAATCCCATATAGTGAACTCTTCTTCATGTACTCTAGGAGGTTCGCCCATGACTGGCGGTACTATTTTTGTCCTTGTGCTCCTGTTCCTTGCGCTGATTTTCATCATCAAGGCGGTGGTGATGGTGCCGCAAGGCCATGTCTATACAGTTGAGCGTTTCGGGCGATACACAAAGAGTTTGCAGCCAGGGCTTTCGATTATCACGCCGTTTGTTGACCGTCTTGGCGCCAAGATGAATATGAAGGAACGGGTATTGGATGTACCCAGCCAGGAAGTGATTACCCGCGATAATGCGATGGTGACAGCCGACGGGGTTGTTTTCTATCAGGTTGTGGACGCGGCGCGCGCTGCCTATGAAGTGCACGATCTTGAATATGCCATTTTGAACCTGACCATGACCAATACGCGGACCGTTATGGGCAGTATGGATCTGGATGAGCTTCTGTCTCAGCGTGACAAGATCAACGCGCAATTGCTGATGGTGGTGGATGAGGCGACCAACCCCTGGGGGATCAAGGTGACGCGCATCGAGATCAAGGACATCAATCCGCCGCGCGATCTGGTGGATGCGATGGCCCGCCAGATGAAGGCAGAACGGGAAAAACGTGCGACCATCCTTGAGGCGGAAGGAGATCGTCAGTCCGAAATTCTGAAGGCGGAAGGTCAGAAGCTCGGTGCCATTCTGGAAGCGGAGGGACGGCGTGAGGCTGCATTCCGCGATGCTGAGGCACGCGAGCGCCAGGCCCAGGCAGAAGCCGAGGCAACACGGTCGGTGAGCGAGGCGATCGCGGCTGGTGATGTGCAGGCTATTAATTACTTTGTCGCCACACGGTATGTGGATGCGCTGGCGAAGATCGCGGCCGCGCCGAACCAGAAGCTCGTTCTGATGCCGCTCGAAGCGTCGTCCGTGATTGGGGCGATTGGCGGCATTACGGAAATTGCCCGTGAGGCCTTTGGAAGCGATGCGGACGGTGCGAAGCGCAGTGGGGCATCGGGTAGTGTGCCGCGGGTTGGTCCCGACGTCTGATTGGAGGAATAGGCATGGAGAGCTTTTTTGACAATTGGGGAGAATGGACCTGGTGGATTATTGCGCTGGGACTTGCGGCGCTTGAACTTGTGCTGCCGGGTGTCTTTCTGATCTGGCTTGCGGGTGCCGCTCTTGCGGTTGGTGCACTGGGGCTTGTCTTTGACATGAGCTGGCAATGGGAAATTGCCATCTTCGCGGTTCTTTCGGTGGCGAGTGCGTATACCGGTTATCGTTTATCGAACAAGGATGGTGATCAGAGTGATCACCCGAGCCTCAACAAACGAAGCCAGTCCTATGTTGGGCAGCAGTTTGTTGTGGTTGAGGCCATTCGCAATGGACGTGGCAAGATCAAGGTGGGAGATACGCTCTGGCAGGCGGTCGGCCCGGATGTGGAGGTCGGTGCGAGTGTCACTGTTCGGTCCGTGGATGGGGTGCTCCTGCACGTAGAGCCAAACTGAGAGCCCAAATTGAGAAGCCTTACTGGCAAACCCGACAAAAAAGGCCCGGATTTGATATCCGGGCCTTTTGATTGTCACTTATGTCATGTCAGGCGCTTCTGATTGATTGCAGAAAAGCCTGCATTTCCTTGTCGAGCGTTGCGGTATGCCCGCCCAGGGTCGCAATGCTGGTGACCAGGCTCTGCGCGGAGCTACTGGTCTCGCTAATGCTGCTCTGAATGGATTGCGTGTTCCGGGAGGTTTCCTCTGATCCTTCCGAGGCACGCACGGTTGCCTGGGAAATTTCATTGGTTGCGGAAGCTTGCTCCTCTACCGCTTGTGAGATAGTGCCGCTGACTTCGCGCATCTGCTCAATCCGGTTGCGGATGGCCGCGATCGAGCTCACGGTTTCGTCGGTTGCTGACTGGATTGAGTTGATCTGGGCCGTGATCTCGTCTGTTGCTTTGGCCGTCTGGCTGGCGAGGCTTTTAACCTCGGAGGCCACAACGGCAAACCCTTTGCCGGCTTCGCCTGCGCGCGCGGCCTCGATGGTTGCGTTCAGGGCCAGCAGGTTGGTCTGTTCTGCAATGTCGGTGATGAGGCTGATAATCTCACCAATCTTGCCCGCGTTTTCTGCAAGGGTCTGGACGCGCGTATCGGCAGTTGAGGCTTCTGCGACGGCATTTTCGGCGATGCTGGTTGACTGGCTGACCTGATTGGCGATTTCCCGGATTGAGGCGGACATTTCTTCCGCCGCTGCAGCAACCAGGTTCACGTTTTCTGTGGCGGTTGCTGATGAGCGTGCCACGACTTCGGTAACGCCGACAGAATTTTCAGCCTGAATGTTCATGGCCTGGGCGGCACTTCGCATGGCTGTTGTTTCTTCCGTGACAGAGGCCACAACGCGCCCGATGGTTTCTTCAAACCTGGCTGCAAGGTCGTTCATTGCTTTTGCCCGATCGGCAGCCACTTTTTTCTGAAGCGTATCGCTTTCCTCGCTCAGGCGCTTTGTCTCGGCGAGTGCTTGCGTTGATTGTTCAATCGCTGCGTCGGATGCTTTGAACGCTGTTCGCATCTGGTCGATCCCATAAACGAGAGCACCGGTCTCCAGTACCACGATGGCGGCGTGGATGGCTGTCCGTGTCAGGTTGGATCCGCCAAGCCAGATGGCCTCGGGAAGTAGGAAGTTCAGCCCCAGATGATGGACGGCAATCAGCCCGGCTGCCAATATGATGGCGCGAAAATCAACCATCGGGATGAGAATGGCGAGGCCCGCAAGGAAGTAGAGGTGTGCATCCATCTGGAAGGATGTCCCCCGCAACTGATAGACGCACAGGCTGATCTGAAGCATCAGGGCGATCGAAATCGCATTGCGAAGGGCCGGGCTGTTGCCCGTCAGGCGCTGTGTCGCAAAAGCCGCGCCTGCGATTGCTGCCGCGACGATGGTTGCCGCGATCCATGCATTGCCGGAAAAGAAACCCAAAAGAGCGATGGCCGGAATATGAAGGCCTAGAAATGCCAGCAGGTAGCGGTATGAACTTTCACGAATTTGATCGATTGTACTCATGGTTTCCCCTCTTGCCCTGATCATCCCTTACAAGGCTCGGTTCTCAGTTCCGGTGGTGGTATCTACACACAATGACGTTGTGTTTGCTGACAGGAACAACAATGCTCCCTCAGCTCTCAGGGCGTCTTTGTGGTGTGAATTGATGAGACGCGCGACGACGATATTGTCCTGTGCACCAGGGCCCAGAAGTTGTGCGCCCGCTTTTTGGAGGCGAACAGCGACTTCCTCGAACGGCGTGCCGGGGGGAAAGATAATGGTGAAGGCCGTGTCGCCTGGTTCTGGCGTCACATGAAGGACGGCGAGGCTTGTGAGGCCGGCAAAAGCAAGGCAGATCGGAAGCGCGTATGCGCTTCTCGCCAGTTGCCGAGCTGTGTTCTTCCAGAACAACATGTGCCACCTGTCCTTTTATCCCACTCCAGTGTTACCGGGGATAGGCTAATAAAAGGTTGGCTCCGGCTGAAATAAATGGCCGGGCTAGAGGTAGGGCGACATCAGACGGGCGATATTGTCCCGCAGTTTGGTCGAAAGTGCGCGATTTTTAAGGGATTTTGCGGTTTCGGCCGTGGCGGTGGCAATTTTCGTGTCGATGGCCTGATTGAGTTCCGCAGCAAGATTGACACTGTAACATTCCAGGTTGAATTCGAAGTTGAGGCGGAGGCTGCGCGGGTCCCAGTTGGCAGATCCGACCAGGCTCCAACTCCGGTCCACGGTCATGAGCTTGGCGTGGTCGAAGGGACCTGTCGATTTCCAGATGCGGCAACCCGCCTGGATCAGTTCGTCGAGCAGCGCCCGGGTTGCCCAGGTCATGTAAGCGAGATTGTTTTTACCCGGCAGCACGATATCGACGGAGACACCCCGCATGGCGGCGAGGGAGAGGGCGGTGATTAACTCCGCGTCGGGCAGGAAGTAGGGCGTGACAATTCTCACTTGCTCGCGGGCCTCCGTTAGTGCGGCAAGAATTGTCCAGCGAATAGTGTTGCGGCTCATGTCCGGACCGGCGGGAAGTCCACGGGCGGCGATCTGGCCGCGGCTTTGCAATTGCGGCATCCAGCGTTCGCTGGTGAGGATTTCCCCGGTCGAGAAGCGCCATTCATGAGCGAAGGCAGCCATCAGGTGGGAGACCACGGGCCCGTCAACGGCGAAATGGTAGTCGTGGATCGGGTGTCTTGGCCCCTCTGCAATCAGGTTGCCTTCCGCGATATTCATGGAACCGGTGAAACCCTTTTGCCCGTCAATGACGAGAATTTTCTGGTGATTGCGCAAGTTGAGATAAGGCATTTGCCACGGCAGGAATGAATGCAGAAAGCGGGCGTGTGGTATGTCGGCCTGCCGGAGCCTGCGGATCATGGATGGGAAGGAATACCAGGCCCCTACGCCGTCGATCAAAACCCGGACTTTTACGCCGCGCTCATGGGCTTGCTTGAGTGCAGCCAGAAAGCGTTTGCCGGCTGTATCGTTGTTGAAAATGTAGGTTGATAACGCGATTGTATTCTTGGCGTTGCCAATGGCCTCCAGCATGGCGGGGTAGGCTTCATCCCCATCACGAAGCAGGCGAATGTCGTTACCGAGCGTGTAAGGGGTGTCTGCAATCTTGCGCCCGATGCGGGTCATGCGCATCATCCACTCACCACCGGCACCGTCTGCGATGGCGAGTGTCGGAGGGGCATTGTCCGGCAATTCCAGATCGCCGGTTGTATGCACACCGGCCCGCAGTTCCTGCGCGCGGCGGGCGATGCGGTTGATGCCCAAGACGAGGTAGATTGCCCAACCGAACACGGGCAGTAGGATAATGACCCCGAGCCAGGCAATGGCGGCGCGAACGTCGCGTTTTGTCAGGAGGGCGTGCCCCGCGGCAAAAGTTGCAGCGAATAGGTTGATGGCGCCGACCAGAAAAGGCCAGAGTTCAAGACTTACCTCGGTTTCCATGAAGCTAAACTAAGCATCCGGCGTGCCCACCGCCAGTTTTTTGCGATGGGCACGGTCTGTACGGTCTGTCAGAAGCGGAAACCAGCCCCGATAAAGAGAGCCCGTTCTTCGCCGGGGAAGTAGCGTTCCGTCGCGGTGCCACCGCGCACGATAATGTCGGCCCGGTCGGCGTACCGCTCGTCTGTCAGATTGGTTACACGCCCGTAAAGGTCAAACCCTTCATTGACGGTGAACCTGGCGCGGAGGTTCAGGAGGTCATGCCCCTCGTAGATGGAGGTCTGGCCCGGGTCTGCGGCATAGTCGCCGACGTGAACCCATTCAAGTTCGGCTCTTAGCCGGTCGTTCCAGAAATCGCGCCCGAGGCGGAGACTGGCCAATGTTCTGGGGGCTGTGTCAATGTCATCCCCCGACCGGATGCTGTTTGACGCTGCCGCTGCGGGGCGGTTGAAGGTAAACTTGTGAACAGCGTAGGTGGCGCTTCCGGCAAGGTCGAAACCAAAGCCGATGGGTGCGGCTGCCTCCACCTCGATGCCGTAATGCTCTGTTTCGCCGTTGGGGGCGTTGAGGCCGGCGCTGTCGCGGAAGAAGAAGTTGCTTTTCTCCATATAGTAGGTAGCGACTTCATAGGTCAGTTCGCCGGTTTGCCCGCGTGCCCCGATCTCTACGCTGTCAGTTTCTTCGCTCTCCACTTCACCAGGTACTTGCAGGTTTTGCAGTCGATAAAGGTCTGTGGTTTGAGGCGCACGTGCGCCGCGCGCCAGGTTCGCGAAGCCGATCAGGCTTTCATCGAATGCGTGGGTGACGCCCAGTTTGGGTGTGACATCAAAGAATTCATCAACGCGATCGGGTGTGCGCTGGAACCTGCCCACGGTGTTGTCCGGTGCGTTGTTGGTATAGTCATAACGGGTATATTCCAGCCGTGCGCCGGCAGTGAGTTTTGTGTCCTCGCTCACAGACCAGACGGAGTGAATGAACGGGGCTGCAACGGCGGCTTCAACGTCATAGTCGTAATGGAGACCTTGGACGAAAACACCAAACGTGGTGGGACCTGTCTGGAATTCGCGCAGGAAGCCGTCCGTATATTCCAGATCAGCGCCGACGATGATCTGATGTCCGCCTTCCAGGTCCATAAAGTAGGCGGTCTGTACGCCGCTACTCCAGTGCCCGTTTGTCTCTGTCGGTTGGCCAGGCAGGAAGTGCATCAGAAAATTCATCCGGTTCAGACGCGCGTAGGGCGTGACAGCAAGCGTGGTGCCATCGCTGAAGTCATGCTCCCACCGGACAGCCAGGCGTGTTGACCAGGCATCGCGATAGGCTTCGGGGTTGGGGTTTGACTTGCGCAGCCCGTCGACACGGTAGGCATCATTTCCCTCTACAAAGCCGGCGGTCTCCTGGTTCAGGTTCTGCGCGGCGAAGGTTGCGCGGATATAGTCATTGCCAGCCCGGTAGTCGTAGCGCAGATGTGCTTTTTGCTGGCCGAAGCCACTGTCGTCGCGGTAGCCATTATCCTCATTGAGAACCAGGCTGAGCCGGGCAGCATGATTGCCTGTTCCGCCTGTTGTGGTGCCGTTGAATTGTTTGCTGCCATGGGGCCCAACCCAGGTGCGAACGCGCGTTTGTGCTGTCGTGCTAGGGGTTTCAGACAGAATATTGACCAGACCATGAACGGCGTTTGAGCCATAAAGGGCGCTACCGGGACCACGCACAATTTCGACACTGTCGGCGGTTTCGATGACGGCGTCGAACAGGCCATTTACGTTGGCGAAACCGGCAGCGCGGAAAGGGACGCCGTCTTCAAGGTAGAGAAAGGAGCCTGCACCGGCGCCCCCCGACAGAACAGGTGAGCGTATCGCGGTCAGGTGCTCCTGTCCGGAACCTTGCTGGATGAAGGTACCGGGCGCTCTGTTGAGAATTTCGCTGGGGGCGGCCGGACCCACTATATCAATCTCGCGTTTGTCGAGCTTGGTGATGTTGCCTGCGTGGGTGGCCCGTTCCGTGCCGACGCCGGTGCTGGTGACGACCAGATCGTTCAGGCGTACTTCCTCTGCGGTGGCAGTGGTCACGCTGACCCCCATTATGGAGGCTGTGCCAAGAAGGGTCAGACGCAGCAATGCGGCTTTGCTTGCCAGCGTGGTTTTCTTTGGCTGATATCGTCCGATGGTCTCTGCGCTGCACGCGCGGCATTTCTGTTTCGATGCCATGTTCACCCCCCATTTGTGAAGTCAGCTCATACGGGTCTGTTGTCGACCCTTTGTTTTGCTTTCGGTGCCTTGTGTCGGGTGCCGCTTTGTTCAGTGCCCTCTTTTCAGTGCCTCTACATTCGCTGTGCGGCCCTCTCGGCTTTGTACTTACGTTGCTCAGGCATAGTTTTCCTTATTTCGCCCGTCATCTCACTCTTTTGTTAGAGTATCCTGGTTTTGAGGGCAAACTTGCCGGTAGGGATGCCTCTCTGAAGGCAGGTCTGGCCTCTTCAGGGGAGGGCCGAAACCGCGTTAACCAAACGGCTTTGGTCAAACCTCTGTACTGAAAGGATAATTTTGATCCCGTTGTCAGACGAAAACCCGGTTCGCCAGGTTCCTCTCGTTACCTGGGGGATTATCGGTTTGTGTATTCTTGTCTTTCTCTGGCAGCTCTCTCTGTCGGAAAAGGCGATGACCGGGCTTTTCCTGGCCTATGGTGTTGTGCCCGCGCATTTGTTTGACCGCCCGGCGTCCGGGGTGCCCATGGTGCCACCAGCGCTGACGCTGATCAGCAGTCAGTTTTTGCACGGCGGGTTCGGCCATCTCGCTGGGAATATGCTTTTTCTCTACATATTCGGCGACAATATTGAAGCGGCGATGGGGCGGCTTAAGTTTCTGGTCTTCTACCTGTGCTGTGGTGTGGCGGCGGCAGTGGGGCATGGTGCGTTGGTGCCGATGTCGCAGGTGCCTATGATCGGTGCGAGTGGCGCAATCTCTGGTGTGTTGGGGGCTTATCTCCTGCTTTATCCTCATGCGCGCGTGCGGGTACTTTTCCTGCCGCTGCCGATCCCCATCTTTCGCATTTTTTACGTTCCGGCGGTTATGGTGCTGGGTATCTGGTTTCTCGTTCAGTTTGTGAGTGCGGCTGTTTCCTCGCCCGAGGGGGGCGGGGTTGCGTTTGGTGCCCATGTCGCCGGTTTTATAGCAGGGATGGTTTTGCTTCCGCTGTTCAAGCGGCGCGGTGTGGCCTATTGGCAAGCTGCTGCCCTACAGATCTTTGATGGCCGCACGTCCGGTCGCCGACATGAAAACGGGTCAAACCCCGACAGATCTGACCCGGATTATGCATCTGATGGCAACCCTCGGTCCGCTAAGGGACCTTGGAGTAAACCTGTGCCCCGCGAGAAAGGCACGCCGCGAACCACAAAGCGCGGCCCTTGGGGGTAAGTACAGGAGGGAGGCTTTAGCTGTCACTGTCGCCCAGTTGGGACTGCTGATAATTCTGGATGCCGATCCGTTCGATCAGCTCAAGCTGGGTTTCCAGGAAATCGATGTGCTCTTCTTCATCTTCCAGAATGCGTTCGAAAATCTCACGCGACACGTAGTCCGAGACGCTTTCGCAATACCCGATCGCTTCTTTGTAAAACTTATGGCCGTCATGCTCCGCAGCGAGATCTGCTTCCAGGCATTCCTTGACGTCTTCGCCGATGCGAAGCCGGTTCAGATCCTGCAGATTGGGCAGGCCTTCAAGAAAGAGAATACGCTCAATCAGCGTGTCTGCATGTTTCATCTCGTCGATGGATTCTTCGTACTCGATTTTACCGAGACGTTTCAGACCCCAGTTATCGAACATGCGCGCATGCAGAAAGTACTGGTTGATTGCTGTCAGCTCCAGTCGAAGTGCACCGTTCAGATATTCAATGACCTTGCTGTCACCACGCATTTTTGCCTCCAAAAGTCAGGTTGGTTGGGCGACCATCCTGTTGTTGAGCCTAAAAGACAATGGTAAAAATAAAGATCAGTCGGCTGCCATTGGCAGGTCTGTCAGCGTCGGGGCAGCCAGTTGCGATTGAGATGCGTCGACAAATTGATTGCGCAAGTGGGAGACGCAGGCCCCACAGCGCGGGGCACAGCCGTGATGCTTGAAAATATCAGCCACAGATGATGCTCCCTCAGCCATTGCCTCGGAAACTTTGCGGTCATTGATTGCATTACAGATACAAGCGTACATGCGAGTGCCAGTCATTGTCGAACGCAACTAGAGATAGTGCTTCTAAGAATGATTGTCAATCACGTTCGCAATGAGAGATGTTTTTCCTGCCACTCGAATCAGGTTGTTCATTTCACACATGAAAAATGTGTTATGCGACGCCTGCCCGCAGGAAATCATGCAGGTGAACCAGACCTATAGGCTTGCCGTTTTCAGTGACGAATACGCTGGTGATTTTGTTTTCGTTGACGAAATTAAGGGCTTCTGCGGTCAATGTGTCCGGTGAGAGGACTTTGGGCGAGCGGGTCATGACATCACCGACCGTTCGGGTCAACAGGTCCGGGCCCATGTGGCGGCGCAGGTCACCGTCGGTGATGAGGCCGATCAGCAGACCTTCATCGTCGATTATTCCGACACAACCGAGGCCCTTGCGTGTGATGACCACCAGTGCCTCGGACATGGGCATGTCCGGTTTGGCGAGGGGCAGTTCCGCTCCCTTGTGCATGATGGTCGAGACATGGGTCAGGGCAGCCCCGAGTTTGCCCCCGGGGTGGAAATTCTTGAAATCATTGGCGTCAAACCCCTTGCTCTCCAGCAGGGCAATCGCAAGTGCGTCTCCCAATGCCAGCTGCATGGTGGTGGACGTGGTGGGCGCGAGGCCGTTTGGACAGGCTTCGTCTACCTTGGGCAGGATAAGCGGGATCGTGGCGGCCGTTGCCAGCGCAGATTGTGCGCCGGACGTCATCGCGATCATCGGTATAGCGAACCGTTTGACATAATGGATGAGGTCTCTGAGCTCTGCTGTTTCGCCCGACCAGGACAGGGCCAGAACCACATCTGCTTGTGTGATCATGCCCAGGTCTCCATGGCTTGCCTCGCTTGCATGGACAAATTGTGCAGGCGTGCCTGTGGAGGCCAGTGTCGCGGCAATTTTCTTGCCGACATGACCACTCTTCCCAATCCCTGTGACCACGATACGACCTGCTACCTTGCCCATCAGATCAGCCGCCGCCACAAATTCTGTGCCCAGGGAGGCAGAGAGGGCTTTCAGGCCGGCTTGTTCCAGTTCAAGCGTGCGCCGGGCGGCTTTCAGGTGCGGGTGCGTGTCAGTCATCGTTTGGGCAAGCCTTTCGGTTCGGTGGGCCGGTGATCGGGCAGTCTGGTTGCCTTAGGAGGGGCTTATACACGAGCCGGGGATGTTTGGCATCTGGCGGATGTTTGCATTCCGGTAACCATTTAATCGCATTCTGGCAGTATGGGGCCAGGAATCTCACATAAATGCGTTCGCGCAAGCGGGCCTGTCGGTATGCGAAGGGCAGGGGGGCTGCTTTGGGCGGGAATGGCTGTCTTCCTGCTGAGTGCGGGTGTGCCTGTATGGGCGGAAGACATACGCGGGCAAGGGGTCGCGGAAAGGGAATATGAGGCCTACACAGCGCCTGGCATCCGGTTAGGCAGTTTTGTTTTGCGTCCCTCGCTTGAGGTGACGGAGACCTATGACAGCAATGTTTTTGCGACGAATACAGATCCGCGTGATGATGTTGTTACCAATATCAACCCCAATGTGAGCCTGACTTCGGACTGGGCCAACCACGAACTCCGGTTTGAGGCGGATCTGGACCAGAGCCTCTATGCACGCCATGATGATGAAAACGCCAGAGATTGGCGTACGGCTGTGTCCGGTCGTCTGGATGTCTTGCGCAACACCAGCTTGCGCGGCAGTCTTGCCTACGCGACGCTCAGTGAAGAACGTGGGGCGACCGATGCTGTGGGAAATGCAGCGGAGCCGACGGTGTTTACAGAGGCTGTTACCTCCATCGGGCTTCGGCAGACGTTCAACCGCTTGAGCGGTGACATCAGTGCAAGCTACACCGAGCTTGATTTTGACGATACGCCTCTCATTGGCGGTGGGGTGAGTGACAATGATGACCGTGACAGAAATCTGCTCGAAGTGGCGGTAGAGATCGGTTACGAACTGGTGGCAGATACGGTTGTTTTTCTGCGTGGCACCTACAATACACGTGACTATGACCAGACACCGCCCACAGTTGCGCTTAATCGGGATTCGGATGGATATCAGATTGTTGCCGGCTCCCGTTTTGAACTTGGTTCTCTGGCCCGTGGTGAGGTATTTGCGGGGTATCAGGAACAGAGCTTTGATGATCCGGTTTTTGCACCGGCGTCGGGTATTGCGTACGGGGCTTCTGTCGACTGGTTTGTGACGCCTTTGACGACGCTCCGGTTATCCGCTGACAGTTCCATTGAGGATACCAGCTCGGGCAGTGCGTCATCCTTTGAGCGGATGCAGGCGGGGGTCGGTATTGATCATGAGTTTATGCGCAATCTTGTCGCCAGTGCGGATGTCGCCTATGCGGAAGAAAACTTCCAAGGGTCAAACCGTAAAGACGAGATCTATGTCTATGATCTCGGGATCAATTACCTGATCGACCGGCATTTCTCCGTCGGTGCTTTTGTTGGGTACGAGGAACGCGATTCCAACCTTGTGGGCGACAGTTTCAGCCGGGAAACGATTGGCGTTCGCATTCGCTCTGCGCTTTAAGTTCTGTTTGTCAGGAAGTTCCATCGTTCAGGTCGGCAGAACGCCTGGCCTCACCCCGGTATCCGTTCAGGGTTTGTAGGTTCTCAGGTCCGGGATCAGCTCCGCCAAGCGTGGTGCGATGTCGTCGCGTCGCATGGCGTAAGCGATATTGGCGGCGAGATATCCTGCTTTGTCGCCACAGTCGAACCGTTGCCCGTCAAAGCGAACACCGTGAAACGGAACGTCGCCGAGGGTTGCGGCCATAGCGTCGGTCAGTTGAATTTCGCCGCCGGCCCCCTTGCGCTGGTTCTGGAGGTGTTTGAAGATTTCCGGGCAGAGGATGTAGCGCCCGGTCATGGCAAGATTGGAAGGGGCGGTCGCAGGGTCGGGCTTTTCGACCAGTCCTTTGACTTCGACAATACGTCCATCGTCGGCTGCGGGGGCTACAATCCCGTATTGATTGACGCGCGGCTCGGGAACTTCGGCAACGGCGACAATGTTGCCGCCTTTCTGGTTCCAGGCATCCACCATCTGGGCGAGGCAACCACGCTCGTGAAGGACGAGTTCGTCTGGCAGAATGACTGCGAAGGCTTCATGGCCGATAATATCACGGGCGCACCAGACAGCGTGGCCCAGTCCAAGCGGTTGTTGTTGGCGCACAAAGCTTGCAGACCCATGGTCGAGCTGGGTGGAGGAGAGGGCTTTGAGGGCCCATTCTTTTGATCGCTCGCCAAGCGTCGTTTCCAGTTCGAATGCGTGGTCGAAATAATCTTCGATAGCCCCTTTGCCGCGGCCGGTGATGAAAACAAAATGTTCGATCCCGGCGTTGCGGGCTTCCTCAACAGCGTAGTCGATCAGCGGGCGGTCGACGACCGGCAGCATTTCCTTGGGGATGGACTTTGTTGCAGGCAGAAAACGGCTGCCCAGGCCAGCTACAGGAAAGACGACTTTGCGGATTCTGGATGTCACGGGGTGCCTCTCGTGTCTGCCGGTTTCTTGTTCTGGACTGTGCGTCCGTTTGTGTCGATTGTGAAACGGAATACTCAACAAGCAGTTGATTTATATCGGTTTCATGTCCGGTTTGTGACCCAAATGTTGATAAGGGCGGGCGCTGTGTTAACGAGTATGCGGATTTTGGTCCGGCAAAACAGGTTTGCGGGCTTCACGGGGGCTTTGCGGATGCGATAAGGTGGTCTTCTTGTGATCTGGCGCGTTCCTTCGCTCTTATGGGGTAGGGTATTTGGGCCGAACCATCAGCCGTTTTGAGGGTGCATGAAGGTATTTCCAGTGATTTTGTCGGGTGGCGTCGGGTCGCGTTTGTGGCCGACATCGCGGGCTCTCTATCCCAAGCAGCTCCTGCCGCTTGTGTCTGAAAGAGCCATGTTGCAGGAAACCGCGGCGCGCGTGGTGGACCCGGCTGTTTTTGCGGCCCCCATGGTGATTTCAAACGAAGACCATCGTTTCGTTATTGCAGCCCAGATGCAGGAGATGGGGTTGAAACCCCTTGCGCATGTACTGGAGCCCGAAGGACGCAATACAGCACCCGCGGCAGCCGCAGCAGCGGAGATTGCACTTCAGGAAGACGAAGATGCTATTTTGCTGATCTTGCCGGCAGACCATCATATTGGTGATCAGGCGGCTTTTCTGTCTGCGGTGTCGGCCGGGGCGGCACTTGCGCGCGATGGACGCCTGGTGACTTTCGGCATCATCCCGACAGCGCCGGAAACCGGCTATGGCTACATTCGCGAAGGGGCTGCGATTGGCGAAAGCCGTGGGCGTGAAGTGGCAACCTTTGTCGAGAAACCTGCGGCGGCGATCGCTCAAACTTATCTTGATGAGGGCGGTTATTACTGGAATGCGGGTATTTTCATGTTCCGGGCCGAGACGATTTTGCGGGAAATGGATACGCATTGTCCTGACATTCCCAAACATGTGCGCGATGCTGTAACGCTGGGGGCCCGCGACAATGATTTTTTCCGCCTGGAGGCAACGTCGTTTGCGAAATGCCCTTCGGATTCCATTGACTATGCGGTGATGGAGCATACCCGTTCTGCGGCTGTGATCCCCGTTGATATGGACTGGAGTGATATTGGGAGTTGGTCTGCGCTGTGGGAAATTGGTGGCAAGGACAAGGCGGGTAACGTGATCTCGGGCGATGTCCTGACCGTGGATGCTGAAAATTCCTATATCCGGGCAGAAAATAATCTCGTGGCCGCTGTCGGTATTCGGGATCTGGTGATTGTTGAGACTGGTGATGTGGTGATGATCTCGCCGCGGGACCGTGTGCAGGACGTCAAAGCACTGGTGCAGAAAGTGGCAGAGGCGGGGCGTACCGAACATCACATTCACAAGCGTGTCTATCGGCCCTGGGGGTATTATGAAGGGTTGGATGAAGGTGAGCGTCACCAGGTGAAACATCTGATGGTCAATCCCGGTGCCTCCCTGTCGCTGCAGCTGCATCACAAGAGAGCGGAGCATTGGGTTGTGGTGAAGGGCGAGGCGCTGGTTACTGTTGGTGACAAGGTGCAGACGTTGAAAGAAAATGAGTCTGTCTACATTCCGCTTGAAACCAAGCATCGGCTTGAAAACCCGGGCCGTGAACCTTTGAGCATTATTGAAGTGCAATCAGGTTCATATCTTGGGGAAGACGATATTGTGCGTTTTGATGACGTTTATGGGCGTGTGCCTGAAGGGTCTTGAGCGGCGGTCTTTCAGATCTTTTGATCGAGGTCGAGTTTCTCCACGGTACGGTCTTCAGCCTTCAGTTTGTCGGGGTGATGTGCGTTGCGGCGCAGGGTGCGTGAGGCGATGAGCCATCCGATACTTGTGCCGACAAGGACCCCGCCAAAGTTCGCCGCAAGGTCATAGTAAGATGGCCATCTGTGCGGCAGGAAATATTGCAGCCCTTCAAGCCCCGTTCCGATACCGAGCCAGAGCAGGGCTGCAATCCAGATGGCGTTTGGCCCTGTTGCGAAGGAAACGGTCAGAGCGGACAGCACAAGATAAGCTGAAAAATGTCCAATTTTGTCGAATTCATAGCGGGTGCTGGAGAAATAGCTCATCCAGTTATCAGGCCAGAGCGAGAGCGTAATGACGGCCAGAGTCAAAATGGCCAGCACCGGTAGCACTTTTCGAGGCAAACGGAGGGTGTTTGCAAAGTTTATGATGAAGTTTTGTTCGCCAGCTATCATTTCGCCATATTCGTTTTCAATTGTCGCACTTTTTCAGATGGGCACTATTGTCGGGCAAAACCGTTAGCGGATTATGTCTCGCGGGGCAGGAAAAGACCATGTTTCGAATTATTGTCGTTTTGATGGCTGTTTTGACGGCCCACCTTGGGGCGTGTGCACAGACGGGGGTGGCCGCGGAAAGCCGGTTGCCCAAGGCACCACCTGGTCAGGCTGACCCGGCTTTTCAGGCCTGGCTTGCTGCATTTCGGGTGGAAGCGCTGTCACAAGGGGTTTCCGCGCGCACCTTCGACGGTGCCATGCGCGGGGTTGTGCCTGATGTGCAGGTGGTGACGGCCAACAATAACCAGCCGGAATTTGTGCGACCCGTCTGGGATTATCTTTCGTCTGCCATATCCGACACACGCGTTGTGAACGGTCGCAATATGTTGTCGCAGCATCGGGCAACACTTGCCCGGCTTGAAGAGACCTATGGCGTAGACCGGCATGTGCTGGTGGCAATCTGGGGGTTGGAAAGCGGTTATGGGGCGTTTATGGGAACGCACCGTGTTACACAAGCGCTGGCGACCCTTGCTTATAGCGGCCGCCGGACCGCGTTCGGGCGCGAGCAGCTTCTGGCGGCGCTCAAAATCCTGGAGCGTGGCGACATCCCTGCGGACCAGATGACAGGGTCCTGGGCGGGCGCTATGGGACACACGCAGTTTATTCCAACAACTTTCAACGCGTTTGCTGTCGATGCGGATGGTGATGGCAAGCGCGATATCTGGCATTCGATCCCCGATGCGCTGGGGTCTGCGGGAAATTACCTCGGCCAGTCCGGTTGGGAAAAAGGGGGCTCATGGGGACAGGAAGTGAAGTTGCCCGACGGGTTCAATTATGCGCTTGCGGATATGAGCCTCTCAAAGGCCCATAGCGACTGGGCGGCGCTTGGCGTCAAGGGGATCAAAGGTGAAGCATTGAATGAGGGGCGCTCGACACTGCTTTTGCCAGCGGGATACATGGGCCCGGCCTTTCTTGTGCAGCAGAATTTCCGCACGGTGCTGCGTTACAATAATGCGACATCCTATTCGCTTGCGGTGAACCTTCTGGCAGATGAGTTGCGAGGGCGGCGCGGGGTCGTGGCTGCATGGCCTGAAGACGAGCAACCGCTCAACGCGGCGGCACGGCAGGAGATGCAGCGCCTGCTGACCGAGAAAGGCTATGATACGAAAGGTGTGGACGGCATTATCGGTGCGAATACACGGGATGCCTTGCGCGCCTGGCAGGTTTCTGTCGGCCTGCCGGCGGACGGATATCCGACGTCGGGTGTTTTGGCGCGGCTGCGGCGTTGATGGATTGACGTCGCGTCCGTTTATGCGCAAAGACCTCTTCATCTATGTACAGACCAGAAGCATGAGAAGGGCTGGCGGAAGCTGGCCCTTTTGACCATAATCCCCGCCAACAATGAATGGTATCAGAGCTGGCGCCCCCTTCTTGCGCCGGACAGAATTGCAGGAGAGGCTTATGAAAACACGCATTACAGAACTTTTTGAAATTGAACATCCGGTGATCCAGGGTGGCATGCACTTTGTTGGTTTCGCTGAAATGGCGGCGGCGGTGTCGAATGCGGGCGGGCTCGGCATTATCACCGGTCTTACCCAGCGCACGCCGGAAGATCTGGCGAAAGAGATCGCGCGTTGCCGCGAGATGACCGATAAGCCGTTCGGTGTGAACCTGACCTTCCTGCCGGGCTTTGCCGCGCCGGACTATCCGGGCTATATCAAGGCGATCATCGAAGGTGGCGTGAAGATTGTGGAAACTGCCGGTCGTTCACCGGAAGCTTATCTGCCGGTGATGAAAGAAGCGGGCATCAAGGTCATTCACAAATGCACATCCGTGCGCCACTCGCTGAAGGCTGAGCGTATCGGCTGTGACGCGGTGAGCGTTGACGGGTTTGAGTGCGGTGGCCATCCGGGTGAAGACGATATTCCCAACATGATCCTGTTGCCGCGTGCAGCGGAGGAACTGAAAGTGCCGTTTGTTGCATCCGGCGGCATGGGTACAGCGTCGCAGCTTGCGGCAGCGCTGGCACTTGGTGCCGATGGCATCAACATGGGCACCCGCTTCATTGCAACGAAAGAAGCACCGGTGCACCAGAACGTGAAAGACGCGCTCATCGCGGCGAGCGAGCTTGATACGCGTCTGGTTATGCGCCCGTTGCGCAACACGGAGCGCGTGCTCAATAACGCAGCGGTTGAGAAGATTGTGGCGATCGAAAAGGAAAAAGGCGATGCCACGACGATTGAAGATATCGCTGAATATGTGGGCGGCGTTTATCCGAAGATCATGTCAGAAGGCACGATGGATGCCGGTGCATGGAGCTGCGGCATGGTTGCGGGTCTCATCCACGACATTCCGACATGTAAAGAGCTTGTTGAAGGCATCGTGCACGGCGCGGAAGACATTATCCGCAACCGTCTGGCGAAGTTCGCTTCCTAAGGCGTTTTTACCTTTACGTTTGGAGCCCGGGTGTCCTGCACCCGGGCTTTTTTGTTTGTGTTTCCTTATAGACGTTGTCACCCTCGGACTCGTTCCGAGGTCCACGCCGCCTTTCCCCGAGCGGAGGCGCTTACTGGATTGCCGGACTTGTTTGTCGTCCGGCTGGCGAAGCCAGGCCCTGGGATCCGGCAATGACAATCTGTGTGGGGTAGGAGGCAAGTGCAATGAGTGATAATTGGCGGGAGCTCAATCGGGTGAGTTGGGACGAGCGCGTGCCAATCCATGCGCACTCAAGGCTTTACGATGTCGCGGGGTTCAAGGCCGGGCGCTCCTCGCTTGTGCATGGAGAGCTGGAGGCGCTCAATGTCACGGACAAGTCTCTCGTGCATCTGCAATGCCATTTCGGGCTGGATACGCTTTCCTTTGCGCGCGCGGGCGCAGACGTGACGGGGCTTGATTTCTCAAGCGTGGCGATAGAGACGGCGACGCAGATTGCCCGCGAGATTGACGTGCCAGCGCGGTTTGTAGTGGCCGATGTTTATGATGCGGCTGGCGCGCTTGGTGCGACTTATGACATTGTCTATTCCGGCATCGGGGCAATCTGCTGGTTGCCGGATGTGGATGCCTGGGCGCGGGTGGTGGCGTCGCTCCTCAAGCCCGGCGGTGAGTTTTACTTTGTGGAGTTTCATCCGCTCGAGTGGATTTGGGGCGAGGATTTCACGCCGACTTACGATTACTTCACGGATGCGGCGGGGCTTCGCCTCGTGAATGACCAGACGTATGCGGGCGATGACAAACTTGCGCACACAGAGACTGTGCAGTGGAACCATTCGCTCGGCGCGGTGGTGACGGCGCTTGCGCGCGCTGGCCTCACGATCACGGAACTCACGGAGCATGATGCGACAATGGTGAAGGGCTGGGACTTTCTGGTGGAGCGCGGCGACGGGCTCTACACGATGCCTTCGGACAGACCCAACCTGCCGTTCATGTATACGCTGCGGGCGGTGAAGGGGTGAAGTGGTCGCGCTGGAGGGGCTTATTGGATTGCCGGAACAAGTCCGGTAATGACGAATTGGGGTGGCGTGAGCCAACAAAAAGGGCGCTCCGAAGAGCGCCCTGATTTCGTTTATGCGGCGGGGGTTTAGTAGCCGAGCTGTGCGAGGCTCTTGCCTTCTGCCACAGCGCGCTCCAGCAGTGCTGCGGGTTTGAAGTCAGGCCCGTGGGCTTTTTCAAACTCCTGCATTTTGGCGAGCACCTTGTCGAAGCCGACAAGCTGACCATAGAACATCGGGCCGCCCTGATAGACGGGAAAGCCATAGCCATTGATCCAGACAATGTCGATGTCGCTGGCACGGATCGCCTTGCCTTCTTCGAGGATCTTGAAGCCCTCGTTGATCATTGGATAGAGGCAACGCTCCAGGATTTCCTGATCCGATACATCGCGGCGTTTGTGCTGCGTCTTTTCGGAAAACTCGATGATGATGTCTTCGACCACTTTGGACGGTGTGGCTTTACGGTTTTCGTCATAATCGTAGAAGCCTGCGCCCGTCTTCTGGCCGCGACGATTGAGTTCCACCAGCCGGTCGCGCAGCACGCCATCCGGGTTGGAGGTTTCCTGACGCCAGCCCAGATCAAGACCTGCAAGGTCGGACATGGCAAACGGGCCCATCGGCAGACCGAAGTCAAAGAGCACGCGGTCCACATCCCATGGCATTGCGCCTTCCATGATGAGCTTGTTGGCTTCGCGCTGGCGCTGGGCGAGGATGCGGTTGCCCACAAAGCCCGGGCAAACGCCCACGAGGGCTGCGATCTTGCCGATCTTCTTTGCGATATCCATGGATGTCGCAATCACCTCGTTTGAAGTCTTGTCGGCGCGCACCACTTCGAGCAGGCGCATGACATTGGCCGGCGAGAAGAAGTGAAGACCGATCACGGCTTCCGGGCGGCTCGTCACGCTGGCGATCTCGTCAATATTGAGGGCCGACGTGTTGGTCGCGAGGATCGCGCCTTTCTTACAGATCTTGTCGAGCTGTTTGAAAATGTCCTGCTTCACATCCATGTTTTCAAACACGGCTTCGATGACAAGGTCACAATCTGCGAGCGCGTTCATGTCCGTTGAACCAGAGAGCAGCCCCATGCGGGTTTCCACATCATCTTTCGTGATGCGGCCCTTGGCGGCTGTGTTCTCGTAGTTCTTGCGGATGATGCCGAGGCCCTTGTCAAGCGGAGCCTGGTCGCGTTCCACGATGGTGACCGGAATGCCTGCATTCAGGAAGTTCATCGAAATGCCACCACCCATGGTGCCTGCACCGATGACACCGACTTTCTTGATCGGGATAAGCGGTGTGTCTTTCTCGATGCCCGGAATTTTCCAGACCTGGCGTTCGGCAAAGAAAACATGGCGCTGGGCGGCTGACTGAGAACCGGTGACGAGTTCGAGGAAGAGCTTCTGCTCGACCTTGATGCCTTCATCGAACGGCAGGTTCACGGCTGCTTCGATACACTGGATATTGTATTCCGGCGCCAGGAAGCCGCGTGTCTTGCGGGCAATGGCCTTGCGAACATTGTCGAAGATTTCCGGCTTGCCGCGCGCGGCTTCGACCTTTTCGTTGCTGTCGCGCACTTTTTTCAGCGGACGGCCTTCTGCGACGACTTTCTGCGCAAACGCAATCGCATCCGCGCGGAGATTGCCTTCAGCGGCCATATCGTCCACGAGACCCATTTCATGGCACTTTTTCGCGCCAACATGCTGGCCGGTTGTGACCATTTCGAGTGCCTTTTCCGGGCCCACGATGCGCGGCAGGCGCTGTGTGCCGCCAGCACCTGGCAGCAGGCCGAGGTTTACTTCCGGCAGGCCACATTTGGCGGATGGAACAGCGACGCGGTAATGGCAGGTGAGCGCGACTTCCAGACCGCCACCGAGTGCGGTGCCGTGAATGGCGGCAACGACAGGCTTGGGGGCATCTTCGATCATGGCTTGCGCTTCAAAAAGGCTCGGACCTTTTGGCTTGCCGCCAAATTCTGTGATGTCGGCACCGGCGATGAAGGTGCGGCCGTCGCAAATGAGGACGATGGCCTTGACGCTTGCATCGTCAATGGCGGCCTTGATGCCTTTGTGGATACCTTCGCGCACATTGGCGGAAAGCGCATTCACAGGGGGAGAATTGAGCGTGAGGACGGCAATGTCGCCCTCATTCGTGAGATCGGTTACTTCATTGATTGCGGCCATGGAGAGCCTCCCGGTTGTTATTCACGTTTGGTTGGACGCGATTGTAACCAGATCGCGCTCAAGTGCCAGTTCAAGGATGAACAGGGGGGCGTTTTTGCTTTTCATCAGGGAACCGCGGCGTCAAACCGGCGATCCTGAGCCTGAGCCTGACCCTGACCGGGGACACTCGACACTGGACCAAGGACTCAGAATCCCTGAACGCAGAATTTGGGTATCGGCCCGACGGGACATGAGAGAATCTGCTATAGGTTGAAATCTGCATGTTGTGAGGAAAAGGGCATTGATGATGACGCCATCCCGTTCAAATCCAATGATGGCGTTTGGCCGCGTTTTGCTGGGGCTCTATTTCCTGCTGCCGGGCCTGTTCAAACTTGCCGCCCCCGCGCAGCAATTGGCCTTGATGGAGCATCATGGTGTGCCGTTTGCTTCGCCCTTGCTGCTGGTGGCGGGAATCGTGACGGTGGTGGGGGCTCTTTTCCTGATGACCAATCGTTATGTCCGGCTCACCTCGCTCGGGTTTGTGCTCTATATTCTGGTCATCAATGCCATGTTGCATGATTTCTGGAATTTTACCGGGGTTGAGGCGCAACACGAGACGCAGAATTTCGTTAAGAACCTCGGCATTCTTGCCGGACTGTTGGTGCTTGCAGGTGCCAGCCCATGGCGTGCGATACGTGCCAAAGGGCTGTTGAAAGCGGACGATTGAGGGGGAACAGGCGGTTGCCGCTGCGTTAAATCATTGAGGTGATTTTCTGTCATTCAAAGGGTGCGCGGTCTGTCGCCTGTGATACATTGCCGCCAACCTGACATTGACGTTTGAAGAGAGTGACCCTGTGACAGACCCTCGCCAAGAGATTAAAGACATTCAAGATGGCTTTGGACGCTCCGGTTATATTTGTAATGAGCATCTAGCGACCGCCATTTTCCTCGCCCGCAATCTGGACAAACCTATTCTGGTTGAGGGCCCTCCCGGTGTGGGTAAGACAGAACTTGCCAAAGCGACGGCCGAGTTCCTCTCGCTGCCGCTTATTCGCCTGCAATGTTATGAAGGGTTGGACGAGGCGAAAGCGCTTTACGAATGGAAGTATGGCAAGCAGCTCCTTTACACCCAGGTTCTGAAAGAAAAGCTGGGTGACCTGATGGAGGGTGCGCATGGACTTCAGGAATCCATGGACCGCCTGCATGAGTTTGACGATACGTTTTTCTCGGAAGAGTTTCTCGAACCACGCGCGCTTTTGAAGGCGTTGTGGGAGGAAGAAGGGTCCGTTCTGCTGATCGACGAGATTGACAAGTCCGACGATGAGTTTGAAGCTTTCCTGCTGGAACTTCTGTCTGAATACCAGATTACGGTACCGGAGCTTGGCACCATCAAGGCGAAAAGTTCGCCTATCGTATTCCTCACGTCCAACAATACGCGTGAGATTGGCGATGCGTTGAAGCGCCGCTGCATCCATCTTTATATTCCGTTCCCGGATGCAGACCTTGAAACAAGGATCATCACAGCACGTGTGCCTGAAGTTGAAGAAGGTTTGCGCAAGCAGCTTATTGCCTTTGTGCAGGGGCTTCGTGAGCTTGAATTGAAGAAGGTGCCTGCCGTCAGTGAAACGATTGACTGGGCGCGGACACTTGTTCTTTTGCACGCGCGGGAGCTGGATGCGGATATGGTGCGCAATACGCTCAATATCCTGCTCAAGTTCCAGGATGATATCGACAATCTGGACAGTGAAATCAACATGCTGACGTCCAAGGCGAAATCGGCTGCTGAATAGACGATCCGGAGGCTGCTGCTTATGAGCCAGGTTCTTTCCAATTTTGTTCGGGCATTGCGCGCGCAGGATGTGCGCGTGTCGATCTCTGAAAGTGTGGATGCAGGTCGTGTTGCGGAACTTGTCGGGTTTGGCGACCGGCAGGTGTTGAAGGATTCGCTCAGTCAGGTGCTGGCGAAGACGGAAGAAGAGAAATCCGCTTTCGATGAGTGTTTTGACCGCTTTTTCGCATTTGATCAGTTTCGTTCATCCAAACCGTCAGACAGTCAGGCAGAAAATGCGGAGAACCCGGACCAGGCTGACCCCGCTGCCGATGCCGACAATGACAATGAGGACAGGGACGGACAAGAGGGAGAAGGCGGTGAGGGCCAGCCCGGACAGTCCGGTCAGCCGGGTGCACCTGGGTCGGGCGGAGGCGGATCCGCTGAAACGGCAGAGAGTGCCGAAGGTGAAATGGTTGATGGTGGTACGCCCCGTGACCTGACAACTCTGCTCGAGAGTGGTGACCCGGTCGAATTGCAAGCTCAGCTTGCCGCAGCCGGGCGCGAAACGGGCGCAGACAGGATCCGGCTCTTTACCCAGCGTGGTCTTTTTACCCGCCGGATTATGGAGGCTATGGGGCTCGACGGGCTGAACGCGAACATTGACCAGTTGAGCCGAGCAGGCGGTCCGGGGGAGGCGAGGGCTGAGCGGCTTCGTGAGCTTCGCGAAGCCTTTCGGCTGGAGGTGCGCGATTATGTTGAGCGCCAACTGGAGCTTTATACGGCGAATGCCGGGCGGCAGTTGCGGGAAGAAGTGCTTTCCAAGATCAATATCGCCAATGTTGACCGGCGTGACTTCAAGCTGATGCAGGCGCTGGTTCGTAAAATGGCGAAGCGGCTTATTTCGCTGAACTCGCGGCGCAAGAAGAAATCCCGCCGGGGGCAGCTGGATGTGCGACGCACGATCCGTCAGAACATCGAGTTCGATGGTCTGATGTTTGACATCGCCTGGAAGCAGACGAAAGTGGACCGTCCGAAAGTGGTTGCAATTTGCGATGTGTCGGGGTCTGTCGCCCAATATGCGACCTTTCTTTTGATGTTCCTGTACTCGCTGACGGAAGTCCTGCCCAAGGTACGGGCCTTTGCTTTCTCCAACCAATTGGGTGAGGTGACGGACCTGTTCGGTGAGAAGAAGATCGAAGAGGCTATTTCGACCGCTCTCAGTCGCCATGGCGGCGGGTCTACCGATTATGGCCGTGCGTTTGAAGATTTTGAGGCGATGGCTCTTGATGATATTGACCATCGTACGACGGTGCTGATCTTGGGAGATGGACGTTCCAATTTCGGGGATCCGCGGGCGGATATTCTTGATAAGATCCACGACCGGGCCCGTCGTGTGCTGTGGTTGAACCCTGAAGGCAAGAGCCTGTGGAATACGGGTGACAGCGAAATGCGGAAACTCAGCCCGCATTGCGACCGGGCAGTGCATTGTGCGTCGCTTAACGATCTTGAACGGATCGTATCAGAAATTCTGCGGACGGCTGTTTGACCCGTTGCGCGCTTGTATCGAGATCGTTCTTCGGGGCTAATCTTACCCTGTCGATTTAATCTAACCTTGCAGATTTGGAGCCAAAAATGATCGGAAAGCTCAACCATGTTGGTGTTGCAACACCATCAATCGAGGACAGCATCAAACTCTACCGCGATGTGTTGGGTGCGACGAAAATAGGCGAAAAATTCTCCATGCCGGAACAGGGTGTATGGGTCTGTTTTGTCGATCTGCCCAATTCGCAGATTGAGCTTATTGAACCTTATGGCGATGACAGTCCGATCCATGGGTTTTTGAAAAACAATCCCGCCGGTGGTCAGCACCATATCTGTTTTGAGGTGGATGATATTATCGCGGCACGTGACGAGATGAAGGCCAAAGGGGCCCGCATTCTGGGCACGGGCGAACCGCGCATCGGGGCCCATGGTGTGCCGATCATTTTCGTCCATCCGAAGGATATGGGTGGTGTGCTGGTTGAGCTGATGACAAAACCGGAAGCGGGCCATTGACCACGTTTTGTTGACGGTTTGACTTCTTCTCGTACGATTGAAAGCGCCCTGCTCCTGAAGCGGGGCGTTTTTTGTTGTCTTGCTACGGCATGGGGTGTGCAGGGTTAAACTGTGACTTGTTATCTCGGACGTCACCTGTTCCAATATGGGACGGGGTAGGCGTTCATACGGTTAAGGGACGGGGCGTTGAGGGCACAGAGTATTGAATTTAAATGGTTTTTCCGATTTGCGTTGGGTGTCTTTCTGATCCTGGGCGGAGCCCTTATTGTCTGGCCTGCCCGGGCGGACACAGAGGTGAACGGTGCGCGCGCGCCTGTCCCGCTTGTGCGTCCTGCGATGGAGGGCACGGGTGTGCCGGGCCAGCGCAGTGCGGCTATTGATCTGCGTCCCAATCTGAATGACGTGCCGGCAGAGACGGGCCGTCCGATTGGTATTTTGGCCCCGGTTGCGGCACCGCCAGCACAACACAGAGATGACCCTGCGCAAATGGCACCCATTCCAGACCGGCGCGATGTACCGGTTGATCGGGGGCGGGTGATGAATGTCGTGGTTTTGGGGGATTCGCTCGGTGACGGGTTGTGGGCGGGGCTTTACCGCGCACTCAAGTCAGACGGCCGCTTTAACGTGATCAAGCGATCCAAGGTTTCCACCGGTTTTGTCCGCCGCGACTATTTTGACTGGAACGCCGAAGTGGAACGGGTTCTGGACCAGGAACAGGTTGATATTGCCGTTGTCATGATCGGCACCAATGACCGGCAGGTGCTGGTCGATGATCGGGGGAGACGGCATCGGCTACGTTCCGCCGGGTGGGAAGCGGCCTACAAGGAGCGGGTTGACCGTTTCACGCAGTCTCTCAAAGATCGGGGCGTGTTGGTCTACTGGATTGGTCTTCCGGTGATGCGCAGCCCACGCTTTGGGGGCGATATGCAATACTTTAATCAGATTTATGCGGAACGGGCTGCCGCCAACGGTATCCCGTTTATCCCGACATGGGATGAGTTGGCAGATGCGAACGGTGCATATCAGGCACATGGACCTGATACACGGGGGCGGCGCCGTTTGCTGCGCGCGGATGATGGTATTCATTTCACCTTGTCAGGCTATCAGGTGCTGGCTTCTGTTGTGGCGGATGATTTGATTGATGACCGGGACCAGGGGCTTTTGCCGGGCACCCGACAGTTGGTTGGTCAGGCGCAGCCGGTGACGGCTCCTGTGCAGGCAGCTATGCCGGCAGAAGAGGCCCGCTCAGAGGTTGAGGTCGCCCCCCTGATGGCGTCTTCTCATGACAAGACGACACCTGCCCCTGTCCTGCGGCCAGGCCGCGCGGATGATTGGCGTTGGCCGCGTCTTTGACGGGTCCGCTGACGCGCGGGGCTGCATATGCGAGGTGGCGTGCCTGTTTTGCCCTCGATCAGCTTGAGGGGCTGAGGCTGGCGGGTGTTGTGGCTCTTGTTTTTCTGTTGAGTGCGTGTGCCAGCTCTCCTTGCCCCGAGGCAGGGCAGCCGGACCCCGGTTTTCGCCATTTTCACGATGCGCTTCACGCGCTGGAGCAAGGGCAGTTGGAGCAAGTTCGTGTGCTGCATCTGGGGGACAGTCATGTTGCGGGGGATAATTTTTCGGGCGCCTTGCAGGCGCTGATGGCGACCCGCTTTGGCGATGCCGGGCGCGGACAGATGCCGCCCGGACGGGCCTTTCCTTATTATCACCGGCAGGGTTTTAGCTTCGCCATGAGCGACGGATGGACGCTTTTTTCCGTCAAGACCGGCCGTCAGGTTGGTCCTTTTGGATTAACAGGCTTTCGGGCTGAAAGCGCCTCAGCGGATGACTGGATGTCGTTTTCCATCAAGGACAGAGGGGCTTTGTCCGTCGTTCGCCTTCAATTGTTGGAGCAACCAGGCGGTGGTTCGTTGTCTGTTGAGCTTAATGGGGTACCGGCCGGATCGTATCCCACCAGTGCAGGTGTGCCCGCACCTGTCGAGATTGCGCTGGCGGGGGGCGCCGTGCGTTCTGTGCGTGTGCGTCCGGTCGGGGATGGCCCCGTTGCCTTGCTTGGCTGGGGAGGTGAGACAGACAGTCCGGGCATTCTTTACGAAGCACAGGGCTTTTCCGGGGCGACCTTGAATGTGATGGACGGGTTTGACCCCACGCTGGTGACGGCGGAGCTTGCGGCCCGCCCGCCACATCTCATTATTCTGGGTTTTGGGACGAATGAAGGGTTTGATGATGCGTTAAACCCCGTGCTTTACCGGCAGATGATGCGCAAGCGGGTTGAGTGGTTGCGTGCGCAAGCTCCGCAGGCGAGCCTTTTGGTGATCGGCGCTTTCGATGGTGCCCGCTTGCCACGCTGGGCGGCTTCTCGCCGCCCGATCGATGATGCGCCGCGTGCGGCCTTGCCATGTGGGGAGTTGGCGCTTCATGAGCGTGCGACCTATGCCGAGATGAGCGCCGCGCGTGATCCGCGTCTGGCACGTTGGCACGCGCCGCCAAACCTGGCGGCTGTCCGCCGTGTGCAGGCGATGGTCGCCGCGGGGCAGGGGATTGCCTATTGGGACGGGGCGGCGGCCATGGGTGGGGCGTGTGGCGTCCATGTGATGGCCTTTCAAGAGCCGCCGCTTGCTTATGGTGATCATGTTCACCTGACACCGGCGGGGGCCGCACATGTGGCTGCCAAGCTCTGGCTTGCCCTTATGAAGGGCTATGAGGCCCGGGCGTGCCGTGCGCGTTAAGGTAAATATCAGCCTAAGATTGAGTTCTGTGTCCACTCACGGGACAATCGCCTGTCATGCTTCGGGCTTTTTATCTGTGCGATAGAAGAGGCTGGCATGGAGTGATTTGGGGGCCGAAAAGCGCATGCTTTTTCCGACATTTGAGTTCGGCGTTTTTTTTCTGATTGTTTTTGCCGTGAGCTGGGAGCTCCGGCGGACGATGGATTTGCGCAAGCTGTTTTTGCTTGGGGCGTCCTACGTTTTTTATGGCTGGTGGGACTGGCGCTTTGTCGGGCTGCTGGTGGTCTCGTCTGTTGCGAACTATCTGTTTGGGCGTTCGCTGGGCTATCTCCGGCGAGATGGTCTTCGCAAGATCATTGTCGGTCTGGCCGTCATTGCGAACCTGTCTGTGCTTGGCTTCTTTAAATATTACGGTTTCTTTCTGGAGAGCCTTGACGAGATACTCATCGCGCTCAACCTGGAGCGTGATTTGCCGTTCCTTGAAGTGATCCTGCCTGTTGGGATCTCCTTTTTCACCTTTCAGGGGATTTCCTATGTGGTGGACGTCTACCGGCGGGAGGTGGCTGCGGAGCGGTCTTTGCTGGATGTGTGTCTTTACATCTCCTTCTTTCCCCAGCTTGTCGCGGGCCCCATTGTGCGGGCGCATGATTTTATGCCGCAACTGGAGAGGACGCCCAAGCTCACCCAGGGGATGGTGGGGCTGGGGGTCACGCTTATCCTGTCCGGACTTGTGAAGAAGATGGTGATTGCGAACTACCTTGCGACAGAGCTGGTAGACAAAGTCTTTTTCGATCCGAATGCATTCGGCGCGCTGGACCTGCTGGTTGGTGTCTACGGGTATGCCGTCCAGATATATTGTGACTTTTCCGGTTATAGCGACATTGCAATCGGAATCGCTGCGTTGCTCGGTTACCGGTTCAACGAGAATTTCAATCAACCGTATCGTTCTGCTTCGTTACAGGAGTTCTGGCGGCGTTGGCATATTTCGCTGTCTACATGGCTTCGCGATTATCTTTATATCCCGCTGGGTGGGAGCCGGAAGGGTGAATTCAACACCTATCGCAACCTGTTTCTCACGATGTTTCTGGGGGGGATCTGGCACGGTGCGGCTTGGACTTTCATGTTCTGGGGCGCATTCCACGGGGCGATGCTGGGGATTGAGCGCTATGCAAAAGCGAAGTTTGCCCGCTTTGCACCGCCGGAGGAGGATGTTCCCCATTTTCTGACGCGCCTGTCGGATGGTGCCAGCTGGATGGTGGGCGTGTTTGTCACGTTCCATCTGGTTTGTTTCGCGTGGATTTTTTTCCGGGCAGAAAGTTTTGGGCTCGCCTTCAACTATTTGATGGGGCTTGGGGATTGGTCGACGCCGGTGCAGCACGTAACGCCTTTCCTGGTGGCCCTTATTCTGGGCGCTCTGGCATTCCATTTTACGCCAACCCATCTGGACCGTATTGTGGGTAAAGGCATGAAGTTTTTACCTTCACCCGCTCTGGGACCTGTTTTTGGTCTTGCCGTTTTTCTGATTTGGGCTGTGGCACCGGAAGGTGTCGCGCCGTTCATCTATTTCCAGTTCTGAGGGTCTCATGAACGCGATGACAGAGATACAGATGGAAGGCGTGGTGGAACGCTTTGAGGATCTTGGTGCGCTTGAGGAAGGTTGGACAACGCTTTCCCGTGCAGACCTCAGGGCAGAGAACGCCACACGCGGGGCCGTGCGGCGTGTGACACGCACATTGATAATTTCCGTTCTGATCCTCCTGTTGTTCAACAGCGAGGGACTTGTTCGACTGGTTCAGGGGCTTTCTGTCGGCCCTGTTCAAAACACCATTATCGTGATGTCCGAAACCTGGCACGAGGAAATGGTTCGCCATGGTGTGGCGGGGGTGCTTGAGGATATTCGCGGAGAGGTTGCCGCTCTTATGCAGACCGGCTGGGATGCTGTGGGGCTGGAACTTGAAGGGGTTCACCTTTCCGGAGAAAGCATGCCTGCCGAAACAGAAAACCGCGCCAGCATTTTGCGTGGCGCGGTTCTGGAAACGTCAGGGTCCTGAGTGGCGGCTTAGCGCGGCAGGACGCTTGAGCCGGTCAGGAAGATGTCTACTTCACGGGCGCATTGGCGGCCTTCACGGATTGCCCAGACCACCAGAGACTGTCCGCGGCGCATGTCGCCGCACGCAAAGACATTCTCGTCACTTGACTGATATGTCGCTGTGTCTGCCGCCACATTGCCGCGTGGGTCCAGCTCAAGGGCCAGATCGGTCAGCATGCCTTCCTTGACGGGGTGCACAAAACCCATGGCCAGCAGAACAAGATCTGCCTTCAGTTCAAATTCTGTTCCGGGAATTGGCTGCATTTTCTCATCAACGCGAATGCAATGCAATTTTTTGACCTGACCGTCTACACCTGTGAACTTCTGGGTCATCACGGCAAATTCACGTTCCGCCCCTTCTTCGTGAGAAGAGGAGGTGCGCAGCTTCAATGGCCAGTCCGGCCAGGTCATGAGCTTGTTTTCTTTTTCCGGCGGCATCGCCATGATCTCAAGCTGTGTGACGGATAGCGCGCCATGGCGTACCGATGTGCCGATACAGTCAGAGCCCGTGTCGCCACCACCGATTACGACAACATGCTTGCCCGAAGCCATAATGGGTTCAACATTGCCCAGGCCTTCATTGCTGTTGCGGCGGTTTTGCTGAGGCAGGAAGTCCATCGCGAAATGTACGCCCGCAAGATCGCGGCCCTCGATGGGCAAGTCGCGTGGATGCTCTGATCCGCCGGCGACGATCAGTGCGTCATATTCCTTTTTGAGATCGGCAACGCTGATCGTCTGGCCGACATGTGCATTATAGTGGAAGGTTACGCCTTCTGCTTCCATCTGTTCAACGCGGCGGTCAATCGGGTGCTTTTCCATTTTGAAATCTGGAATGCCGTAGCGCAGCAGGCCACCAGCCTTTGCGTTCTTCTCGTAGAGATGAACATCGTAACCCGCGCGCCCCAATTGTTGAGCACATGCCATGCCAGCGGGGCCTGAACCTACGATGGCGACTTTTTTGCCAATTTTTTGTGCAGCAGGTTCCGGCTTGATCCAGCCTTCTTCCCAGCCCCGGTCCACAATGGCGCATTCGATGGTCTTGATCGTGACCGGTTGGTCGATCAGGTTCAACGTACAAGAGGCTTCGCACGGTGCCGGGCAGATGCGGCCTGTGAACTCTGGGAAGTTGTTGGTTGAATGCAGGTTGAGAAGCGCGGTTTGCCAATCTCCCTGGTAAACGAGATCGTTCCAGTCAGGGATCTGGTTGTTGACGGGGCAACCATTGTGACAGAAGGGGATCCCGCAATCCATGCAGCGTGCTGCCTGTTCGCGGGTCGCATCCTCACCAAGCGGGATGACGAACTCGTTGTAGCCTCTAACGCGGTCAGCGGCGGGCTTGTTCGTCCGGTCATGCCGGTCGATTTCCAGAAATCCGGTAACTTTTCCCATGATTACTCTCCCGCGGCTGCCATTTGTACATTGTTTTCGCGTTGGGCGGCCAATTCCTGAAGGGCGCGGCGATACTCAACAGGCATCACTTTGCGGAACTTCGGCAAATAGGCATCCCAGTTTGCAAGGATGGTCTGTGCGCGCGACGAATTGGTGTAGCGCGCATGGTTTTCGATCAGCTGACGAAGCCGTTCTGCGTCGAAGCGCGTCATGTCGCTCATTACGTCGACCCGGCCATGGGTGGCAAGATCACCGCCCTGGTGGTTCCGGTCTGCGTTGACCTCTTCTTCTGCGAGCACAGGCTCCAGATCGACCATCGACATGTTGCAGCGTTTCTCAAACATGCCGTCTTCGTCCAGCACATAGGCGATCCCGCCTGACATGCCGGCGGCAAAGTTACGGCCGGTCTGACCCAGCACCACAACCACGCCACCTGTCATATATTCGCAGCAATGGTCACCCGCGCCTTCCACAACGGCAATCGCGCCGGAGTTTCTGACGGCGAAACGTTCACCCGCGACGCCGCGGAAATAACATTCACCTTCAACGGCACCGTAAAGTACAGTGTTGCCGACGATGATGCTGTCTTCCGGTGTGATCTGGGCAGCTTCCTTTGGCGGGTAGACAATCAGGCGACCACCCGAGAGGCCTTTGCCCACATAGTCGTTCGCTTCGCCTTCAAGTTCCAGGGTTACGCCGCGTGTGACCCAGCCACCGAAAGTCTGACCGGCGGTGCCGTTCAGCTTGATGTGCAGAAGATCGTCGCTCAAGCCCTCATGACCTTTCAGGCGTGCAATCTCGCCACCCAGCATGGCGCCGGCTGAACGATCTGTGTTGACGATCGGCAGGTCGACGGAAACGGGCTTGCCCTCATTGATGGCTGGCTGTGCCAGTTCGATGAGTTTGCGGTCCAGAACCTTGTCGATATTGTGCTCCTGATCGCGGGTGCGATAGATGCCAACACCTTCTGGTGCATCGGGTTTGTGGAAAAGCCGCGAGAAATCGAGCCCTTTCGCCTTCCAATGATTGATGACACGACGTTTGTCGAGCATCTGCATCTGGCCGATCATTTCGTTGAACGAGCGGTAGCCAAGTTCTGCCATCAGTTCGCGTACTTCCTCTGCGACGAAGAAGAAATAGTTGATGACATGCTCTGGCGTGCCGACGAAACGCTTCCGCAGAACCGGGTCCTGCGTGGCGATGCCGACAGGGCAGGTGTTCAGATGACACTTGCGCATCATCAGGCAGCCGGCAGCGATCAGCGGGGCTGTTGCGAAGCCGAATTCATCAGCGCCCAAGAGCGCCCCGATGACGACATCACGACCTGTGCGCAGGCCGCCATCCACCTGTACCGCAATACGGTCACGCAGGCGGTTCATGACAAGAGTCTGATGTGTTTCTGCCAGACCCATTTCCCAAGGACTGCCCGCATGCTTGATGGAGGTCAGAGGGCTTGCGCCTGTACCACCTTCATAGCCGGAGACCGTCACATGGTCTGCGCGCGCTTTGGAAACGCCAGCTGCAACGGTGCCAACGCCCACTTCGGATACGAGTTTGACGCTGACCCATGCGCGCGGGTTTACATTCTTCAGGTCGAAGATCAGCTGTGCCAGATCTTCGATTGAGTAAATGTCATGGTGCGGGGGCGGGGAGATGAGACCCACGCCCTGTGTCGAGTGGCGGACCTTGGCAATCACCGCATCCACTTTGTGACCCGGTAGCTGACCACCTTCACCGGGCTTTGCACCCTGGGCCATCTTAATCTGGATCATGTCAGAGTTGGCGAGATATTCCGCCGTGACGCCAAAGCGACCGGACGCAACCTGCTTGATGGCGGAGCGCATGCTGTCGCCATTTGGCATGGGCACGAAACGGTCAGGCTCTTCGCCGCCTTCGCCCGTGTTCGACTTGCCGCCGATCCTGTTCATGGCAATGGCCAGCGTCGTGTGGGCTTCGCGGCTGATAGAGCCGAAAGACATTGCGCCGGTGGAGAAGCGTTTCACGATTTCCTTGGCGTCTTCCACTTCATCAAGCGGCACCGGCTTGCGACCGGATTGTTCAGCCGTTTTGATGTCGAACAGGCCGCGAATGGTGAGCAATTCTTCGTTCTGTTCGTTCACAGCTTTGGCAAAGGATCGATAATCCTCACGCGAATTGCCGCGAACTGCGTGTTGCAGATCGCGAATGCTGGTTGGTGTCCAGACATGGCCCTCGCCGCGCATGCGGAAAGCGTACTCCCCGCCGACCGAAAGTGAGTGACGCAAGACCGGGTCGTCGCCATAAGCTTCTGTATGACGGCGAACCGTTTCCTCAGCGATTTCGCCAAGGCCAACACCTTCGATCGTTGTCGAAGTGCCGGTGAAATAGGAGGCGATGAAGGCAGAGTTCAGGCCAACGGCGTCGAAAATCTGCGCGCCGCAATAGGACTGGTAAGTCGAAATGCCCATCTTGGACATGACCTTCAACAGGCCTTTGTCGATTGCCTTGATGTAGCGATATGTAATCTCGTCGTCGCTCAAGTCTTCGTCTGTGCGGTGTTTTGCATGAACGAGTGTTTCGAAAGCGAGATAAGGGTTGATTGCTTCTGCGCCGAAACCTGCAAGGCATGCGAAATGATGTACTTCGCGAGCTTCGCCTGTTTCAACTACAAGACCAACAGCCGTACGAAGTTCCTTGCGGATCAGGTGATGGTGGACGGCTGCCGTTGCTAGCAGGGCGGGAATCGCGATCCGGTCAGCGGAAATAGCGCGGTCCGACAGGATGATGATGTTGTCCCCGTCGCGCACTTCCTTCTCCGCTGCTTCACAGAGGTTTTTGAGCGCGGCTTCCATTCCTTCTGTGCCTGCTTTGGCGTCATAGGTAATGTCGAGCGTTGCGGCGCGGAAATTATTGTCCTTGACCTCGCCGATCGCGCGGATTTTCTCCAGATCCTCATTGGTCAGGATTGGCTGACGCACTTCAAGGCGCTTCTGATCACCGGCGGCGTGCAGGTTGAGCAGATTTGGGCGCGGGCCGATGAGAGAGACGAGTGACATCACCGTTTCCTCGCGGATCGGGTCAATCGGCGGGTTCGTCACCTGCGCAAAGAGCTGCTGGAAATAGCTGTAGAGATTTTTGGATTTTGACGAAAGGGCGGACACCGGTGTGTCTGTGCCCATGGAGCCAATGCCTTCCTGCCCTGTCTCTGCCATTGGTGCGAGCAGGGTATTGATGTCTTCCTGGCTGTAGCCAAAAGCCTGCTGGGCGTCGAGCAGATCCGCGTCGGCGCGGGCTTCAGGCGTTTTGGCGACAGCGGGCAGCTCATCAAGGATGATCTGGCCACGGTCGAGCCATTCCTGATAGGGATGCGACTTGGCAAGGTCTGCTTTCAGCTCTTCGTCATCGATGATGCGTCCTTTTTCCAGATCGATAAGGAGCATCTTGCCTGGCTGAAGGCGCCACTTGCGTGTCACTTTGCTTTCTTCCGGAGGAAGAACGCCCATTTCGGAAGCCATCATCACATCACCTTCGTCGGTGACGTAGTAGCGGGCAGGGCGGAGGCCGTTACGGTCCAGTGTCGCACCGATCTGGCGACCGTCCGTGAAGGCGACGGCTGCGGGGCCGTCCCAAGGTTCCATCAGGGCTGCGTGATATTCATAGAAAGCGCGACGGTCCTGATCCATCAGCGGATTGCCGGCCCAGGCTTCCGGGATCAGCATCATCATCGCATGAGAGAGCGAATAGCCGGACTGCACCAGCAGTTCGAGCGCGTTGTCGAAGCTTGCGGTATCGGACTGGCCTTCCGGGATTACTGGATAGATTTTTTTCAGATCGTCGCCCAGAAGCTCAGATGCCATCGAGCCCTGCCGGGCAAACATCCAGTTTTCGTTGCCGCGCTTTGTGTTGATCTCGCCATTGTGGCAGATCAGGCGGAACGGATGAGCCAGGCTCCAGGTCGGAAAAGTATTGGTTGAAAAACGCTGATGCACCAAGGTTAGCGCTGACACCATGTCCGGGTCGCTCAAGTCCTTATAATAGAGTCCAACCTGTGCGGCGAGGAGCATGCCTTTGTAGGTGATTGTCCGCGAGGAGAAAGAAGGGATGTAGAAATAGCTGGCAGCCTCTTCGTCCTCCATAGAGGAAACGCCGAGTTCGATGCGCTTGCGGACAACATAAAGTTTGCGTTCAAACGCGTCCTGATCACCGGTTTTTTCTCCCTTTTTGACAAAAACCTGTGCGTGATGCGGTTCTGTCGGCAAGACGGAGTAGCCAAGATCAGAATTATCGACGGGGACATCGCGCCAACCCAACAATGTCAGGCCTTCTGCTGCGATCATGTCTTCCGTTAACTGGATGATTTCCTGCCGGCCTTTTTCTTCCTTTGGCAGGAAAAAGAAGCCCACGCCATACTCGCCTTCAGCAGGAAGCTCGAAGCCTTCGGCTTTGGTTACTTTGCGCATGAATGCATCGGGCATCTGGATCAGAATGCCGGCGCCGTCGCCTGCTTTCGGGTCGGCACCAACGGCGCCGCGATGTTCCAAATTCTCAAGTATTTTCAGGCCATTAGCGATCATGTCATGGCTTTTGCGGTTGTGAATATTGGCTACAAAGCCAATGCCGCAGGCGTCATGCTCGTTTTTTGGATCGTAGAGGCCGCGCGCAGAGGGGAGGCCCGCAGGGCGCACGGTTTTCTTCCGTTCGCCAGCTGTCGCCGAAAGGGTCTGTCCGCTTTCCTGGTTCTGCTTCATACGCTTAGCCATCTCTAACCTTCTTTGTCTGATCTTCGCGCTTCGGCTCTTGTGAGCTGTGGGCGGGTTTCGATCGTCAATTCGGCACGTTACCCGCGTCACCACACGCGAAAGCCGTTTGCCGCTGCTCCCGGCTGTTTACGACTTGAGAGCGTTTGTTGCCCTCAAGCAGTATCGCAGCCCTTGCGCGCGGCAGTGAGTTGTACACAACGCTCTGCCACGTCTTCATTCGCAGCGCCGCCTCGTCAGCGGACTTTTCTGCTGAATGCCCTTTACTTAAGTACGCCCGGGCCGGGCGCTTACCGCATGCATAGACTGGTGGCCGTAGGCATGCGTCGTCTGGGAAGCCTGTCCCAAAGCTGGGGGATATTGCCAGATAAGGGGAAAAGGGACAAGAGAATAAGTCAGGATAGCTGACCTATAAAATTTCTATTTATATCAATGGCTTAGCTTTTTTGCGGGCGAGGTGCGTCAAAAAAAGCGTGTGGCTTTGCGTATTGTTATCCGTATTTCGGCCCTGCGGAATATCCATTTCTACCCTCTGTTCTCGTCAGATTGGCCGTGAAAGGGGGAATCAGCTGCACAATCCGGCTTCGGGCCGGGTATCACGGTCCAGTGAGGATAGGTGTGATCGGGGACGCGCATTCGTGATTTCCACTTTATCGCGGAAGTTACCATTCTCTGAGGTGCAAGGACGGCATGAGGCTGGCCTGCCGGGGCTCACGATGGAGACCCGAAATGGAACAACCTTTAAGTCCATCTGGAGAGATTAAATGAAAAAGTCTGTTACATCCGCTTTTGTTGTTGCCGGTGCGATGAGCGCGGCGCTTGCCATGGCGACGGCACCTGCGTCCGCGGCAGGCACCGAGGGTATGGAAAAATGCTACGGCGTTGCGCTTGCCGGGCAGAATGACTGTGCGGCTGGGCCAGGCACTTCATGTGCAGGCACATCCACGATCGACTATCAGGGCAATGCCTGGAAGCTGGTCCCTGCCGGTACCTGCACATCTATTGAGACACCGAACGGACACGGTACTCTTGAAGCCATGGAAGGCTGATTTTTGTTGACTGGATGAAAGGAGCCGGGTGCCCCTCCCGGTTGATAGTCCCCATGACCAATCATCCAGTTTTTCAGCCCGACCCGATCCCGGCCGCCGCCGGGGTCGGGTTAAAACCCCAACATTTTGTTGAGGTTCTGGAGCGCAAACCCGCGATTGGCTGGTTTGAAGTTCATCCGGAAAACTATATGGGTGAAGGGGGAAGCCCTCACGCTTACCTTTCCGAGATCCGTGCACACTATCCCTTGTCCTGCCACGGCGTGGGCTTGTCTCTTGGGGGTGTTGGCCCGCTAGATGCTGACCATCTTTCACGCCTACAGAAATTTGTCCGGCGATATGAGCCAGGCCTTGTGTCTGAACATCTTGCATGGTCGTCGCATGATGGTGTTTTTCTGAATGACTTGCTCCCGCTCCCGCTGACAGATGAAGCGCTGGAGCTGATGGTTGAGCATGTTGACCAGATGCAGGAAGCGCTGGGACGGCAGGTTCTGGTTGAGAATCCTTCCACTTATCTCACGTTTGACGGGGAGACGATGGATGAGGCGGCTTTTTTGATCGCGCTGGCGCGGCGCACGGGCTGTCAGCTGCTGTTTGATGTGAATAATGTCTATGTATCGGCGCAAAACCACGGGTTTGATGCCACGGTCTATATAGATGCGGTGCCGGGTTCGCTGATTGGCGAGATCCACCTGGCAGGGCATGCGGTTGAAATGGTTGATGGTGTTGAGCTGCGCATCGACGATCACGGTTCGGAGGTCGTGAGTGACGTCTGGCGTCTCTACGAACGGCTTGTGGCGCGGGTCGGCCCCAAACCCAGCCTGATTGAATGGGATACGAACATTCCCGCCTGGTCTGCTCTTTTTGCAGAGGCGCAGAAAGCCGATCTTTTGATGAAGCAGAATGATTTGATCCTGGGGCACAGGCATGGCCACGAGCGGGGTCAGCATGACTAGCTTGCACGCATTTCAGGCCCGTTTCGCTGCGGCCATATATGGAGAGCCCGCAGGCGCAATGGGCGCAGCTGATGAGAGAGGGCTGCCGCTGGAAAAGCGGATGGATGTTTATCGCAACAATGTGTTTGCGAGCCTTGTGGATGCGCTGGCATCGGCGTTTCCTGTTGTGGAGAAGCTGGTTGGTTCAGATTTTTTCCGCGCGATGGCGCGGGAGTTTCTGCGCGATCACATGCCCCGGTCACGAACATTGATCGGCTTTGGGGAAGAACTGCCGGACTTTCTGGCGCAGTTTCCGCCTGTTGGCACATTGCCATATCTGGCTGATGTCGCGCGGTTGGAGCTTGCCTGGCTTCGGGCCTATCACGCGCCCAATGTAGCCGCGTTGGGACCGGCTGATTTTTCGGCTTTGCCTGAAGATCGTGTGGCGGATCTTTTCCTGACGCTTCATCCCAGTGTGCAATTCCTGTCTTCTGCATATCCGATCTGGTCGATTTGGCAATCACACCAGCGCGGATATGAGGGGCAGAAAATTACACATGTGAGTGAAGCCGTCTTGATATTGCGTCCTGATCTGGTGGTTGAGATCCATCAAACGGATGATGCTGTTTTGCGTTTTGTGAATGTGCTCGCTCAAGGGCGTGCGCTTGGGGAGGCTGTCGAGGCTGGTACGGAGGCAGGGAACGGGGGTTTCGACCTGCCACATGTGCTGAGTCTCTTTCTTCGCGGAGGCGGTTTTTCCAGCCTTCGCCTTCCAGATAAAAGGAATTGATGATGACTGGGATGAACAGGACAGGTGCGTCTACTGGAGGGGCTTTCATGAGCCCTGTGAAGCAGATTAGGGATCTTGTCGTGCTTGGGGTCTTTCTGACAGAGAAGATACCCGCTTTTATTTATGAGCTTGCGATGCGTATTAGCATTGCGCTTGTGTTCTGGCAGTCCGCCCGAACCAAGGTGGAAGGGCTGATTACGGTTAAAGACAGTACCTTTTTTCTGTTTCAGTACGAATATGCGTTGCCACTCATTCCTTTCGAGTGGGCGGCCTATATGGCAACGTATGCGGAGCATATTCTGCCCTTCTTCCTGCTCATTGGTCTGGGCACACGCTTTGCAGCGCTGGGCCTGTTGGTCATGACGCTGGTGATCCAGATTTTTGTATACCCCGGCGCGTGGCCACTCCATCTGTTGTGGGCGGCGATCCTGACCTATCTGGTGGCCAATGGCGGCGGTGTCCTCACGCTTGATCGATGGGTTGAGAAACGCTTTTCCTAGTGTACGCAATGCATCGTGTGAATGATGCGTTTCCCCCGCTCCGTCTTTTTGGCGGGGCGGGGTTTGTTTATTCTATGTTAAGTGGATGCTTTTAGCATATGGCGGTGATAAATAATCATTGGCCAAGCGTAATCCATGACCAGCAATCCGGCAAATCTCTCTCGTGCAGACCGACTGGCACAGGCCCAGGCCGCTATATTGGAGCTGGCTGGTGACTATAAATCCCAGTTGCAGACAGACGTTGCCGCTCTGAAAGAGATTTGGTCACAGACTGACAAGAATGCCCCGTCGTCTGACCAAGTAGGTGAGATTTTCTCCATTGCACATAATCTCAAAGGACAGGCTGGCTCATTTGGGTATGGTCTGGTGACGGCGATTGCCGCCTCACTTTGCGAGATGACCCGCGATAATCCTGATTGTACAAATTGCGGACAAGCACTCGACAAACATGTGCGGATCCTGGATCAGGTTGTCACCAAAGATATCAAGGGTGATGGTGGAGAAGCTGGTGCGAAAATCGTGGCTCTGCTCAAAACGCTCTGACCGGTTACAGCTACGCGTCCACTCTTCTTATGCTGATCACATTATGCGACCGATTGGTCGTCATCTGATGATAATTCGTTCAGCATGTCGTTGAGGAAGGCGTCTTCATCTTCCGAGATGCCAGATAGGCTTACATCTGTGGCGCCCCCCATAGCGTCAGAGGTTGATGGCGTTTTGGAAGTCGGGGTGTTCTCGATGCGCGGGGTCATGCGATAGGAACCTTCCTGCGCTTCGATTTCCTGCTGGCATGGTTCCCCTCTCATGACGCGTGCCATTTCGTTGACCAGTGTCTCTATGCTGATGGGTTTTGAGACGAAACCGTTCATTCCCGCCTGGAAGTAGGCATTTCTCGTGTTCACCATGGCGTGCGCCGTGAGCGCGATGATGGGGATATTTGACCAATCCGCATCGGAGCTTCTGATTACCTTGGTTGCGAGGACACCGTCCATCTCCGGCATTTGAATGTCCATGAGAACGAGATCAAATGTTTGCTCCCGCAGGCGCTTTACGGCCTCGATGCCGTTTGATGCGATAACAATATCGTGGCCGAGCCTGTCCATGATTGCGGTAATGAGGCGGACATTGATGTGCTGGTCTTCTGCAACCAGAATTCGCCATTTCTTGCTTGTGTCGATATCGTCGTCTTCGACTGGTGCCTCAATCTGATGTGGAGGGGTGCCGTCCGTTTTGGCATGAGGTACTTCAAGCGGAATCCAGACAGTGAATGTCGTTCCTTTGCCCAGCGTGCTGTCGACGGAGATGCCACCACCCATCAATGAGGCCAGTTCGCGGCAGATGGCAAGACCGAGGCCTGTTCCACCATGGGTGCGGGAAATGGAGCTGTCAGCCTGGGAAAAACGCTCGAACAGGCGGTTCTTCGCATCTTCCGCAATGCCGATTCCTGTATCGGCAACGTCGCACCGGATCACGTTTTCGCCCCTCGACGGGTCAGGTGTTACGGTGACACGCACCGACCCTTCTTCGGTAAATTTGATGGCGTTGCTGACGAGGTTAAACAATATCTGCCGCAGGCGGGTGGGGTCACCCAGAACAATTTCGGGGACGGCCGGATCAATGTCCACGATCAGATCTAGTGATTTTGATTGCGCATTGAAACGCATGACATCACCCACAGCTTCGACGATGTCGGGCATACGCACGGGCACCATTTCGAGTTGCAGGCCCGTTGCTTCAAGTCGCGAGAGGTCCAGAATATCGTTGAGCAGTACGAGAAGGCTTTCGCCCGACTCTTTGATTGTCGAAGCAAGGTTTCGTTGCTCGACGGTCAACTCATCCGCCAGGAGAAGTTCCGCCATGCCAAGAACACCGTTCATCGGCGTTCTCAATTCGTGACTGACGGTAGCCAGAAACTCTGATTTGGCCCGGTTTGCCTGTTCGGCTGCTTCTTTGGCATGTGAAAGCTCACCGGCGGAAGACGCCAATTTGGACCGTTCTTTCTCCAGTTCCTGTTTTGCGCCCTGCAGATCCGTGATCCGTTTCTGGAGTTCCCGACGATTGGCTTCCAGTGCGGCTTCGGCTTGTTTGTCCTCCGTGATATCGCGTTCGACCCCTACATAATGTCTCAGGTTGCCCTTCGCATCGAAGTGGGGGCGGATTTCGAGTGACGCCCAAAAACGGGTTCCGTCTTTGCGCATATTGAGAACTTCGGTGTCGATCCCTTTTCCTTGTGCGAGAGCGCTGGTAATCGCTTCGCCGATGGCCGGGTCGCTTTCGGGGGCGCGTAAGAAGTGCCCGGGCTTCAAACCGATTGCTTCGTCGCTTGTATAACCGGTGAGCTTGTTGAAGCTCGAATTGACCCAAAGAATTGTCCCGTTCTTGTTTGTTACAACCACGGAATGATTGGTTGTGTCTGCAACCATTTCAAACCGTTCGTGAATGATGGCATGGTGCCTTAGATCATCGTCGAGAGTGGTGAGTATGGTCGCTGTTTTGGCCGCGCCGCCGCTCGACAAATCAGGTACTTTTTTTGACAGGGCACCGAGTGTTCTTTGCAATTGCGTGAGCGGGCTTTTGATTGTGTGGCGCCACCGGCGGTCTGCGAGAACACTACCCATGGCTGCGCCCACAAAAAGCGCGATGATCGTGCTGCCCAGCCAGATCATGTTACTCAGGTTTGTGAGGCCAAATGCCTCGGCTTCACCCGTCGCCGCATGGAGATTTGTTGCATGTGCCGTCGTCAACAGGGAGAGACCTGCAAGAAACAGCGCTTTGTTGTTTTTGTTCTTTTTTGCGCGACGCAGCGTTGAGCGCATCTCTATTTCTGTGCGTTTCATGTCTTACTTCACTGTCTTGAATGTGCGAAGGCGCTTTGGGTACGCTCCGCATATCACTGTCACACCCGTGGAGTTTGATCTGACGCAGTGAAATATTCCTTAAAATGACGAAACATCGCTTACACTATTTAGCTTAAATGCGTAGTAACCGAAGGGCTTTCCATGACAATACGTAATCTTGATGCTCTTTTCGATGCCAGGAGCGTTGTTCTTGTCGGGGCCAGCACGCGGACGGGTTCGATTGGTGATGTTTTGTTAAGGAACCTGACATCAGGCGGGTTCAGCGGTCGCATCATGGCGGTCAACCCGCGCGCGGACGCGCTGGGTGGCAAGATCGGTACGACGGATTGCTATGCCTCGATTGGGGATTTACCCGAGACGGCTGATCTTGCCGTGATCTCGACACCGCCTGAAACCATTCCTTCCCTTATCGACCAATTGGGGCGCGCGGGTACACGGGCTGCTGTTGTTATTACCGCAGGGTTTGGTGAACTTGGGGAAAGCGGACGTCAGCTACAACAGGATATTCTTGATGCCGCGCAACCCTATCTGTTGCGGGTCGTGGGGCCCAATTGTCTGGGCTTGATGGCGCCCCAGATTGGGCTGAATGCGAGTTTTTGCCATATTGCGCCCCCGGCGGGGGATGTGGCCTTTATTTCGCAATCCGGTGCGGTGGTGACAGGCGTTGTTGACTGGGCCGCGGGGCGAGGTATCGGGTTTTCAAAAGTGGTTTCGCTTGGCGCCATGTCCGACGTGGATTTTGGTGACCTGCTGGACTATTTCGCCAGTGATGTGAGCACGCGTGCGGTCGTTCTCTATGTGGAGTCGGTTACGCACGCGCGCAAATTCATGTCAGCGGCGCGGGCAGTCTCCCGGTTGAAGCCGGTCATTGTGGTCAAGGCAGGGCGCAGTGAGGCGGGGGCACGGGCTGCGGCTTCTCACACGGGAGCGCTGGCTGGGTCTGACGATGTTTATGTCGCAGCATTTCGACGTGCCGGCATGTTGAGGGCACGCGGGCTGGACGAGCTTTTTGAGGCGGTTGAGGCGCTGCGATCCCCGAAGGGGCGGAAGCTCCAGGGGGAGCGGCTTGGTATTGTCACCAATGGGGGTGGTATTGGTGTTCTGGCGTCGGACTTTCTTCAGGAAACAGGTGGCACGCTTGCATCCCTTGCGGCGTCAACACTTGAACAGCTCGATGCCTGTCTGCCTCGAACCTGGTCACATGGTAATCCCATCGACATTATCGGTGATGCACCCGGATCTCGCTACGAGGATGCGGTCCGGATCGCGCTTGAAGACCCAGGTATAGATGCACTTCTTACGATTAACTGCCCGACGGCTGTCGCGGATAATGTGGAGGCTGCACAGGCAGTGATTTCTGCCACCGGGCAGGGCTCCAAGCCGGTTTTGACATGCTGGCTGGGAGATGGTGCGGCGGCGGATGCGCGGCATGTTTTGAATGATGCGGGATTTCCGACCTTTGAAACGGAAGGCCAGGCCGTGCATGCTTTTTCCTATCTTGTGAGACATCGCCGCAATCAACTCCTCTTGCAGGAGGTGCCGCCGGTTCGGGTGGCGAGCAAGGGCGTTGTAGAGCAGGTTCGTCCTGTGATTACGCAGGCTCTTGAGGAAGGGCGTACCTGGCTTTCGGAAGTTGAGGCCAAGTCCGTTCTCAGTGCTTATGGTATTCCCGTTACCCCGACCGAGATTGTGCAGACTGAAGCACAGGCCGTCGCCGCAGCGGCAAAGTTGCGCTATCCCATCGCGCTGAAAGTGCTCTCAAATGATATTACGCATAAAAGTGATGTGGGGGGTGTCGCCCTTAATCTCCTGAATGATGATGATTTACGGCGCGCCCTGCGCCGCATGAAAAGCGCAGTCGAAGTTGCGGCGCCTGATGCGACCATCGAAGGGTTTGTGGTGCAACCGATGGTGCAGAAGGGTGACGGGATTGAACTTATTCTGGGGCTGGCGAGAGATGCTGTTTTCGGGCCTGTTATCTTGTTTGGTCAGGGTGGGACAGCTGTGGAGGTGTTGAACGACAAGGCGATTGCTCTTCCTCCACTTAACCGCAAACTGGCAGATGATCTGGTGTCACGTACACGGGTCTCCCGCCTTTTGAAAGGGTATCGAAATGTCATGCCCGTGGATGAAGCAGCCCTCTCTGACCTGATTATGGCGGCTGGGGATATTGCGGCTGATTTTCCTGAAATCCTTGAGCTCGACATTAATCCTCTGCTTGCCTCGGAGCAGGGGTTTGTGGCGCTTGATGCGCGGATCAAGGTTGCAGCGGCGGATGTCACGTCGCCGGGCGCTCATTTTTCCATCCGGCCCTATCCACGCCATCTGGAAACGAGTTTGCAAGACAGAGCGGGGCGGTCTTATCCGGTTCGACCTATCCGCCCCAATGATGCGGGGCTGCTGGAAGCCTTTGTTGCGCAGACCGATGCTGATGATCTTCGGTTCCGCTTTCTATCTGCGTTGAAGCGGTTGCCGGGGGCTCTTGTCGCGCGATTGACGCAAATTGATTACGGCCGGGAAATGGCATTCGTTCTGTTTGATCGCGAGGAGCCCGAAGTGTCAGCCATTCTTGGTGTTGGGCGGCTGAGTATTGATCCTGATGGCCGCCGGGCTGAATATGCTGTCCTGGTGCGCTCTGATTGTCATGGTACGGGGCTGGGGTATGCACTCATGCAGCATGTGATTGCGTATGCGCGCTCCATGCATGTGGCGGAGCTTTTCGGTATTGTGATGAAGGAGAACGCGCCAATGCTGTCCATGTGCGAGGAATTGGGGTTTAAACGCAAGAGCGTTGCGGATGAGCCGAGCCTTTATGAAGTGACCTTGCAGCTGTAATCGCGGGCGCACCCTCGCAGATGCGCCCGTCTGATCAAGATGTGTTTTGTTCGTCAGGTGCTTTTGGTTGCTTTGCCTTCGATGGTTTTCTGAGCCGGAGGGGTGGATGAAATGGCAACCTGTCGTGGCTTCATTGCTTCGGGAATTTCGCGTACGAGATCTACATGAAGCAGGCCGTGCTCAAGGAGTGCTCCCTTTACTTCCACATAGTCGGCCAAGTCGAATTGCCGCTGGAAGTTTCGTGTCGCAATACCACGATGGAGATAGTTTACCTTCTCGTCGGTAGTATTTTCCTGCTTGCCTGTGATGGTCAGTTTGTTTTGCTGGGCTTCGATGGCGATATCGCTTTCACGGAAACCTGCTACGGCCATGGTGATGCGGTAGGACGTGTCGCCTGTGCGTTCGATATTGTAGGGAGGATAGCCGTTCTGCGTGCCATCTGTTGCAGCGGCATCAAGCAGGCTGGCCAGACGATCGAACCCGACGGTAGAGCGATAAAGCGGAGAGAAATCAAAAGTGCGCATATGTGACATCCTTTCATAAGCGATGTTTGGCTTTCACGGACGTTGCCTGTTTTGCACAAGCGAAGTCCGGCTTTTAAAGCCGTATATGGTGCTGCCGCGGCGATCTGCCGGTCGATCAACACAGGCAGGATCGTTGCTATCAGCGTGTTTCAGACCCCGAAAATACGGCGGTCGTGTTGTCGTTTTTCTCACAAGGCCCAGTGTCAGGCGCCTTGTGAAAATTACATAAGCACCCGATTTTCAGCTTTCAAGAGTGTCTGTGCAGGGTTTTTTGCGGTGGCTGCGAGATCGCATGAAGCTCAGATGAACCGCACTTAAACCATAAATGAACCAGGCGCCCAGACTTGGTTCAGTGCCGTTCTTCTAGGTTCTGATTATCGAATGATCGTGACCCCCAATGATCAGCACTCAGGAGATTGTTCCATGAAAAAATTCCTCGCCGTCAGTTCCGTTGTTTCTTCCTTGACGCTCGCTGCCGTCGCTCCGGCCCAGGCAACGCAGACGCGTAACCTCAATTTTGAGGACATATTGCGTACTCTCATTGTCAATCATATCGAGATTAACAATCGGGGTGCTTACCAGACGCAAAACCGTGCAGGGCGTCAGCAGCAGCGTGGTTGGCGTGATGAGCGTCAGGTTATTCCGATTGGTCAGCTGGCTCGCCAGATCAAACGGGAGACAGGTGGTGATCTAACAAGCATTACCCTGCAGCCAAACGGGCGGTTTTATCGTCTTGAAGGTGTCGGGCGCGGCGGTCGTTTTGTAACGGCTCGTGCGAACGCTCATACCGGTGAGATTTCGAATGTGCAGCAACATCGTCGCGGAGCGGAACCGCTCAATGGGCGTCCTATCCCGCAAATTCTGCGCGGGCTGCGGGATCAAGGCTATTATGGCTTTGATCGGGTGATTCAAAACAAGGGTGCTTATGTCGTTCGTGGTTTGAACCGGCGTGGCGATCCTGTCCGTGTTCGGGTCAATGCCCGCAACGGTCGGGTGCTCGCCGTGAATGCTGCGCGCAATTATAATGGTTCCGCTCATCTGAGACAGCGCGTCAGGGCCTTCAACCATTGGCGCCCAACCTTGCAGACCCAGCATTACAGTCATTTCAGCCAGCCTGTTCTGCATGATGATTATTATGCTGTGAATGCACGGGATCGCGGAGGGCGCAATGTGTCGCTGAATATTTGTGCCCGGACCGGGCGCGTGCTTCACACGGCGTACCGCTGATTTCTGACCCGATTTATGAGAAGGGGCTCCGTTCATCAGAACGGGGCTCCTTAGTTTCTACAAGATAGGTGTGACCGTCCGTTGACGTCTGGATGTTGATGCAGGGCTTTATCTGAAGCTCTTTCATATCGGACGAGGCCCCTGTGCGGATGTTAAATTGGTAGCCGTGCCAGGGGCAGGTGATGATCCCCTCCGAGGACACGTTTTGAGCTTCCAGCGGGGCCAGCATGTGAGGACATTGGGCATGGAATGCGTGCAGTGCGCGACCCACCTCCATAATGCAAACTTTCCTTCCCCCAAAATTCACCGTCTGAGGGAGGCTGGACATCAGTTCAGCTGTGGGGCCCAAATCCAGTTTTACCGCTCTGGCGGATGGTGCGCGTGCGTCGAGTGCAGTTTGCCGTTCCTGCATCATGCGCTCGTCTTCGTCCCATAATTTGGTGTAGAGCGTGGTGAGGTGGGGCCCAAGTTTTTGCGCGCTTTGTTCGTCAATGTGCGGAATATGAAAATCCACCTGAATTGCCGTCATATTGCCTTCTTGTGGTGACAGTGCTGTCCATATCTCCATGCCCGGTAGCCCACCTTCCAGGGTGCGGGAGACGTATCGGCTGTTTTCCCGGTCGATGACGAGTTCTATCCGTGTTTGTGTTGTTTTGTTTGCCGGTTGCCCTGTGGTCAGTGCGCGCCATCCCCAGTCGCCGGCATCTTCCAGATCAAGCGCAGAGAAGCTGCTCTCGTGAAGATGTGGCAAATGTTCCCAATCCAGTACGTTCTCCCAGACACGCGCGAGGCTGGCGCCGATTGTGCGCTCGTAGCGCGCGGCAAACTGCATGGGCAGATTGTCGGGATTGAAGAGCGTGGCATTTTTCTGGATGGGGCCCATCAGTGGTCCTCGGATTGTCGTGTAAATATCAAGGTCGCATTGTGGTGAGGTAGGGGCCCAATGTCAGTTCACGATTGTTCGATTGCCAGTCCAGCCATTCAATCAGGCGCGGGCGTGTTTCACGCGGGTCGATCAACTCGTGTATGGAGAAACCTTCTGCGCGGGGGAAGGGGGATTGGGACGCGGCGAGACGGTCTTCGATCTCCTTGCGCAATGCCTCCGGATCGTCTGCGGCGGCGATCTGGCGTGCAAAGGCGACAGCGACCCCGCCTTCAACCGGCAATGCGCCTGTTGCCGCAGAGGGCCATGACAGGACAAAACTGTCAGGGGCGAAGTGTGCGGCCCCCGCGACACCAAACACTTTATGCACGATGATGCTTGCCCAGGGGACGCGGCTTTGCATTACGGCGGCAATCGCGGATGTTCCATAGCGAATGGTACCCGCTTTTTCTGATGCTGACCCGATCATAAACCCGGGCTCATCCACGAAGGAGAGGACAGGCAGATTGAATGTGTTGCACATGTCGACAAAGCGGCGGAGTTTTTGGGCCGCTTCCGCAGTCATAGCGCCTGCATAATACATGCAATCATTGGCAATGATGCCGACGGGCTCGCCGTTCAGGCGGGCAAGCCCGGTAATGAGCGAGGGACCGTATTTTTTTGTCATCTCGAAAAACGTGTCACGATCGACGACTGCTTTTACGATCTTCCGCATCTGAAAGGGTTTGCGCCGGTCGCGCGGAACCATATCGATCAGGCTCTCCTCCATCCGGTCTACCGGATCATCAGTTGCCCGGGCGGGTGGCAATTGCCAGACATTGTCTGGCAGGTAGGAGAGGAATGTGGCAATTTCGTCGAGCGCTGCCTCCTCATCCTTGGCGACATTGTCGATGACACCACTTTTTGCGTGAACATCGGGCCCGCCGAGTTGCTCTTTGGTCAGGTCTTCGTTGAGGGCGCGTTTTACCACCTGGGGCCCTGCAATCAGCACTTGTGCATTTCTGGCCATGACGGTGAAGTGTGAGCCGACGAGCCGGGCTGCGGGCATGCCGGCTACGGGACCAAGGGCAGCGGATGCAACCGGAACGGTCCCGAGTGTTCTGGCAAGGGACAGGAAGCGTGCGCGGGCATAAACGGGATCCCCCAATGGTCTTGTCGGCTTGTTGCCGCCGGCACCCGCGACGGAGCCGCCACCACCTTCGTGCAGGCGGACGAGCGGGAGTTTGTAGTCGAGAGCCAGATCCTCCGCATAGACGCTTTTGCGCAAGCCGGCCGGGTTGGGCGAACCGCCTTTGACGGTGAAATCCTCACCACCGATGATCACGCGGCGATTGTGAATTTTGGCGAACCCCAGGACGTAATTTGCAGGCTGCATATCCTTGAGGCTGCCATCTTCGTTGAATTCGGGGACTCCGGCGCCTTCGCCCAGTTCTTTGAAGGTTTCGTGGTCGGCCAGGCAGGCAATCCGCTCCCGAATGGTGAGACGCCCTTTCTCGTGTTGCTTGCGTATCCCTTCTGGGCCTCCCTGCTGCTTCACGAGTGTTCGGCGGGTCTTGATTTCGGCGGCTTCTTTTTCCCAGGTCATGCAAGTCCCCTCACGCAGTTTTTCGTTATCTCGGTAGCGGTTGATGTTAAACTTAGGAAAGTCAGCCGAAAATTGATAGGCCATGCCGGTTTGAGGCTGGTCAATGAAGCTTCAATAAGAAATGATTACCATATGACGCAAAAACCCCTTACTCATGCCGACCTTGTGGCGGCGCTTACGGATTTCCTCGCGCGTGAACTGAGCGATGCGCAGCCCATTGGTGCCCGCTTGAAATTTGCCTATCCTGAAGGCGGTGCCATTTACATTGACGGGTCTGGGGATACCAACAGCGTAACGGCAGATGACATGCCTGCTGATTGCACGGTGACCCTGACGGCTGCCGTTCATGCCGCGATGTTGCGGTTTGAGCTCAGCCAGTCAGATGCTTTCCGAAAAGGAAAAATGCGGGTGCATGGCGAATTGGCTGTAGCGTTGCGGTTGGCCCCTTTGCTTTCCCATCCTTTCCGTTTGCCGGAGGAAGCTGCTTGATCGTTCCTGTTGTCAGCGTCGAGGGCGACCCGTTTCCTGCCGGGGGAGAGGCGCAATGGTTGACACGCCCGGACGGGGCAATGCTTCGCGTTATGACCTGGGGTGCTCACTGTGCCAAAGCGCCGTGCCGTGGCACGGTCGTGCTTGCGGGCGGGCGTACAGAGTTCATTGAGAAGTATTTTGAAGTGGTTGACCTTCTGTTACAGCGCGGGTTTGCCGTGGCGACCTTTGACTGGCGCGGGCAGGGGTTGTCGTCGCGCATGTTGGATGATCCACGTAAGGGACATATCGATGATTTCAAAACCTTCGATGATGATTTTGCAGCATTTCTGAGCGAAATTGTTCAGTCCAGAATGCCGAAACCCTATGTTGCGCTCGGGCATTCCATGGGTGGCAATCTCATGTTCAGGGCCGCGCACGATCATGGAAAAGATTTTGCGGGTGTGGTGCTGAGCGCGCCGATGTTGGGTATTCATCTTGGCAGCCCGGTGATGGAGGCGGTTACGCGTACGCTTGTCCGGGTCTTGTGTGCTTTGGGTCTGAAAGACCGATATGCGCCGGGGAGTGGCCCGGCGGCGGCGGATGAGGAGCCGTTTGACGAGAATGTGGTCACGTCAGATCCGGAACGCTATGCGCGACAACAGCGGGTGATTGCGAAGGCGCCGAGTATTGGGCTGGGCGGGCCCACGATTGGTTGGGTGGCAGCTTCGTTCAGCGCGATTGAGGAGATGAGCGCAGCTGCCTATCTGTCCCGGATCACGGTGCCTGTTCTCGCCTTTGAGGCGGGCGCGGACAGGCTTGTGCAGAATGAGGCGGTACGGCGGCTTGTATCAGCATTGGCCCATGGCCGGTGCATATCCATCCCCGGTTCCCAGCATGAGATATTGATGGAGCAGGAGGAGTTCCGGTTTGCTTTCTGGGATGCGTTCGACCGGTTTGTTGAAACGCTCTTAAGCTCAACTGACAGGCCTGTGGTCTCAGACTTTTGAGAGAATTTCCAACGCTTCTTCGTGTACGCGCCTGTCGCCGGCAGCGATGACGCGGCCACCCATTTGCGGGTCGCCGCCTTGCCAGTCTGTCACGATCCCGCCAGCCCCTTCGATGATCGGTATCAGGGCCTGAATGTCATATGCCTGCAAGCCAGCTTCGACGACGAGGTCTGTCAGCCCGGCCGCGACGAGGCAATAGAAATAGCAATCGGCGCCATAACGGGTGAGACGGGCTTTTGAACGGACTTGTTTGAAGGCAGGCAGTTCCGTCTCTCGATCGAAAATGACGGGATCTGTTGTGCCCATAATAGCTTCGCTCAAACTGGCGCAGGGTCGGGTCCTGATGGGATGGACCTCGTCATGGCGTATGAGTTTTGCCCCCCCGGGGAAACCCAAATAGCGCTCGCCCAGATAAGGCTGATCCATAACACCGATCATAGGACGCGTTCCATTGTTGAGCGCAATGAGTGTTCCCCATAATGGGACGCCGGCGATGAAGCTTCGTGTGCCGTCGATCGGGTCCAGCACCCAGTAAAGGGCGCTTTCACCCATTTCACGGCCATGTTCTTCGCCCAGAATGCCATGGGTCGGGTGTGAGGCTTTAATGAGGGTTCGAATGGCGGTTTCCGCGTCTCTATCGGCAATGGTGACGGGGTCGAACGCTTTCCCATCGAGCTTGTTGTCGATGGTTACCTGCTGGCGAAAATGCTTGAGGGTGACGTTTGCCGCCGCATCCGCGAGCTGACTTGCAAATGCGGTAAGGCTTTCGATTTCGGTGGCGTTCATGCGTCTTTCCCCGACCATTGATCGGGGAAAGACTTACGCGATGCATGCGCGATTGGCAAATGAAGCGGATGTCGCGTGTCAGGCAGCGCGCTCTGCCTTTTTCCGTTCGTGTGGATCCAGGTGGATCTTGCGGATACGGATGGATTGTGGGGTCACTTCGACCAGTTCATCTGTTTCGATATAGGCAATCGCCTGTTCGAGGGTCAGGCGTCGGGGCGTGGTCAGTTTGACTGCTTCATCTTTGCCTGATGCGCGCATATTGGTGAGGGCTTTCGCTTTTAGCGGGTTGACGATCAGATCGTCAGGCCGGGCGTTCTCGCCAATGACCATGCCTTCATAGATTTTTTCGCCAGCACCGATGAAGAGCGTGCCGCGCTCTTCCAGGTTCCAGAGTGCGAAGGGGACGCTGTCGCCCTGGCCGTTGGATACGAGAACCCCGTTGCGGCGTCCCTCGATCGGGCCACGGTAGGGGCCGTATTCACGGAATACACGGTACATGACGCCCGTGCCGCGTGTGTCCGTCAGGAACTCCCCGTGATAGCCGATCAACCCGCGGGAGGGAGCGTGAAACAGAACACGTGTCTTGCCGCCGCCTGTTGGACGCATGTCCACCATTTCGGCCCGACGGGTGCCCATTTTCTCAATTACGACGCCGGCATATTCGTCATCCACGTCAACGGTGACGTCCTCGATAGGCTCCAGGCGATTGCCGTTCTCATCCTCACGGAAAATCACACGCGGGCGGGAGATTGACAATTCATAGTCTTCGCGGCGCATGGTTTCGATCAGCACGCCCAGCTGCAATTCACCACGACCGGAGACTTCAAACGCATCTTTGGTTTCCGTGTCGCGCACTTTGATCGCAACATTGCCTTCTGCTTCCGACATCAGGCGTTCGCGGATGACGCGCGACTGGACCTTGGAGCCTTCGCGTCCGGCGAGGGGGCTGTCGTTGATGCCGAAGGTCACGGAGAGCGTTGGCGGGTCAATCGGGATCGCCTTGATTGGCTCGCTGATGCTTGGGTCTGCGAGCGTGTCGGCAACAGTTGCGGCTTCAAGACCCGCAATCGCCACAATGTCGCCAGCGCTTGCTGTCTCAATGGGTTCGCGGGCGAGGCCGCGTACAGCGAGAAGGCGTGTGATACGACCCTTCTCAATAGTCCCTTTGTCCATGCGCAGTGCGTTGATTGCCATGCCGGACTGGGCGACACCTTGCTCGATACGCCCGGTGAGAATGCGGCCCAGATAAGGGTCACGCTCAATGGTCGTTACCAGCATGGCGAAGGGCTTGTCCGCATCGCCATTGGTGAGGGCGTCGGGCTCGGTCACATGTGCGACGATGCGCTTGAACAAAGGGGTGAGCCCTTGCGTTTTGGCATCGGCCGTGTCCAGATCTTCGCAAGCCCAGCCTTCTTTGGCGGATGCGTAGATGATCGGGAAATCGAGTTGTTCGTCGGATGCATCAAGCGCTGCGAAGAGATCGAAAATCTCGTCGTGAACCCAGTCCGGGCGCGCATCCGGTTTGTCCGCCTTGTTGACGACGACCAGTGGGCGCAGCCCAAGAGCCAGAGCCTTGGAGGTTACGAACTTGGTTTGTGGCATTGGCCCTTCAGCGGCGTCCACCAGCAGAACCACACCGTCGACCATGGAGAGAATGCGCTCAACCTCACCGCCAAAGTCGGCGTGACCGGGTGTGTCGACAATGTTGATGCGAATGGGGTCGCCACCTTCCGGTGCGGTCCACAGAACGCTGGTGCATTTTGCGAGAATGGTAATCCCGCGTTCACGTTCCAGGTCGTTGGAATCCATGACCCGTTCGGCCACATCCTGATTGGCGCGGAAGGTGCCTGATTGTTTCAGGAGCTGATCGACCAGGGTGGTTTTGCCATGGTCAACGTGAGCAATGATGGCGATATTGCGAAGCGGCATGTTATATCCGTGGGGCAGCGGCGGCCCCGAACACACAAGCCAGGACGGCCCAAAAAAGGACAGCCCGCCGACCTCCACGTACTGGGGATCTGCGGGCTATCACAGGAATTTGCCGCGTTATACGCGTATGACCGGCTTCGCTCAAGTAAAAGCCGTCACGCGTCTTGGGAAATGGTTAGTTTTTCAGGGCTTCCACTTCGATCATGATCTCTACCGTCTCGCCGATGGCTGGTACTGCATAGGTCATTCCATAGTCAGAACGGTTAATGCTGGTTGTAGCGGAAAAACCAGCGACGATTTTGGCCGGGTCGAACGGATGAGGCCCTGCCTGGTTGAGTGTCACATCCAGTGTCACTGGCTTGGTGACCCCCAAAAGTGTCAAGTCACCGGTCATTTTGCCGGTTTTCTCGCCTGTAACCTCGATATTGGTGGATGTGAAGGTCATGGTCGGGTGCGCTTCGACATTCAGGAAATCCGCCTTGCGGAGGTGTTCGTCGCGGGCTTCATTGGCGCTGTCGACGCTGGCTGTCGCGATTGTGACCGATACGGCGCTTGCTGTCGGGTTTTCCGCGTCAAATTCCAAGGTGCCGGTAATGTCCTTAAACTGACCGAGGGTATGGGAAAAACCCAGATGATTGACCCGGAAGGCCGCGTGCGCATGGGTCGCGTCGATCGTATAGCTTTCGGCGAAAGCAGCCTGGCTCCCGGCCAGAAGGGCGGCGCTGAAAGTGAACGCTGCCAGTGTTTTTGCTGTCAGTGACTTTTTCATGTGTTTCTCCCTGGGTTTGTGACCGATCGGGAGTTTAGCAGGTCGCCCGCAAAAAGCGATCATACCGTTTCGGGAAGAGGCTGGTTTTCCGGGCTCTCGATTATGCTCCCGGTCGGGAGATTGGAGAGAAACTGGTTTGTACATGCCGCCCAGGAGAAGTGGGCTGCATAATCCAGACATGCCGTCCGATCTGCTTTGAGGGCCTCCAGACACGCGGTTCGCAGGTTATTGTCCAGTTTGCCAACCGGCGCATCGCCGATCACGTCAAGCGGTCCCTGAACAGGGTAAGCGGCCACCGGTGTGCCGCTGGCGAGGGCCTCGATCAGGACCAGGCCGAACGTGTCGGTTTTGCTGGGGAATACGAAGCAGTCAGCGGCTGCATAGGTTTCTGCAAGGGTTTCTCCATAGAGGCCGCCTTTGAAGACTGCTTTTGTGAATTTCTTCTTGAGGAAATCCAGTCGAGGGCCGTCACCGACAATGATTTTTGTTCCTGGCAGATCAAGTTCCAGAAATGCATCAATGTTCTTTTCCACCGCCACACGCCCGACATAGAGCCAGTGCGGGCGCGGGAGAGGGTCAATGTCGGATTTAAGGCCTGGGCGGGGGTAAAACAGATCCGCATCAACACCGCGGGACCAGATGCGGATATTGCGAAACCCTCTGCCTTCCAGTTCCTGTTTCAGGATAGGTGTTGCTGCCATAACGCTGAAGGCAGGTGCATGAAAACGCCGGATCAGGGCGTAGGTCCAGCTCATGGGCAGGCGGATGCGCGCATGGAGATATTCAGGGAACCGTGTGTGGAATGATGTCGTGAACGGCTTCCCATTTTTGATACAATATTTGCGCGCTGCCAGACCCAGCGGGCCTTCGGTTGCGATGTGAATGGCATCGGGCGCCAACTCATCCAGCATTTTCGAGACGCGGCGCTTGGCAAACAGGGCAATGCGGATCTCCTTGTAGCTTGGCAGGGGGATGGTGTGAAACAAGTCGGGGGTAATGTAATGCGCCTCATGTCCCAGCTTTTTGAGTTCTTCGCCCAGTTTTCCCAGGGTCCGAACAACACCATTGACTTGCGGCGGGGCGGCGTCGGTGACGATGGCAACGCGAAGGCCGCGCCCGTCCATCAACGGGCGTTCAAAGGAAGAAATAATGTTCATTGAAATGTCCGATATGGAGCGCCGCGCGGATCAAGCGGCGGTGGCCTGGTTGTTTGTGTCTGGATGCTCAAGTTCTCGCTCGGGCGTTTCTTCCCAGGAAAACCGCTGCCACTGAATGATGGAGAGCGTGCCGGTGAAGTCCTCCGAGAGAGCTGTGCAACTCTCTACCCAATCACCGTCATTGCAGTAGAGAATGCCGTCGATACAACGCATTTCCGCGTGGTGGATATGGCCGCAGACGACGCCATCCACGCCCCGCTCGCGTGCCTCGCGTGCCACGGCAGTCTCGAAACTGGAAATGTATTCGACGGCGTTTTTGACCTTCTGTTTCAAGTAGGATGACAGGGACCAATAAGGTAGCCCAACGGCGCGTCGCGCGAGGTGCAGCCAATTGTTGAGGGCGAGGGCGATGCCGTAGGCGCGGTCCCCGAGATGGGCCAGCCAGGCTGCATAGCGTACAACACTGTCAAACTGATCGCCGTGCAGGACCAGCATTTCACGCCCGTCTGCTGTGCGGTGAATGATCTCGTCGCAAACATCAATGCCGGCAAAATCAAGCCCGGTATAGTCGCGCAGCGCTTCGTCATGGTTGCCAGGCACGTAAACAACGCGCGTCCCATGGCGAACCTTGTGCAGAATTTCCTGCACGACCGCATTGTGGCTTTCATGCCAGAACCACGACCGTTTGATCCGCCATCCATCGATAATGTCACCTACGAGGAAAATGGTTTCCGCGTCATTGTGGCGAAGGAAGTCAAGCAACAGGTCTGCTTTGCATCGCGGCATCCCCAGGTGGATGACGGAGAGAAACAAGGTGCGGTGTTTCTTTGAATGGCGCGGGCGTGGCGTCTGGCGTATCTGGTCAAACGGTGTTGTCCGTTTTCTTGATCGCGCGGCGGCCCCCGTGGTTTCGGGGTCTATATTTCCGGCTCCGGGATGAGAGGTGTCGGGTGTGGGGATATTGCTTTCCCTGGTGCGGAAGAAAGCAGGAAGGAAGGGCCCTGTGGCGCGATTGGACGGGGCGTTGTCGAACAATGTCATGCCTGTGTCACACTTTCCTAATTAGTAGAACCTGCAATTGTGGGCACCTGTTTAAAGATGCAGTACCCGCCGATTCATCGATTGCAGATTCCCGCGTCTCGGTGACAGTTTCATGTCAACCCGACGAGCGTTTTGTGTAGGGTTAAGAACGGAGGGTCGTGTGGCCGGACGGAAGCGGATCGATATTATTGTGAACCCGGCTGCGGGCGGACGGCGAAATGGCTTGTTTGATGCTGTTTTGCGCGCTCTGCACGATGGGGGTGCTTTTGTTCGTTGTCTTGATACGGAGTATCCGGGGCATGCAACAGAGCTGGCCGCAATGGCTGCGGCAGAAGGCCGCGCTGACGTTATTGTTGCGGCTGGCGGTGATGGTACCATTAATGAGGTCGCACGAGGCCTGATGGCAACGGGTGTGCCTTTAGGTCTTTTGCCTCTCGGTACGGCAAATGTTCTCGCGATTGAAGCCGGGCAGACGCTCGACGCCCGGTCTGTAGCGGACACGCTTCTTTATGGGGAGGCCAAGCTGGTTGGCACTGGCCTGGTGAATGATGCTCTGTTTTTACTAATGGTCGGGATTGGTTTTGACGGGGTCGTTGTTTCCAATATCGAGCCGTTGCAAAAGCGGCGGTTTGGGAAACTGGCTTTCATCTGGGAGGGCTTGAAACACTGGATCAAGGGCCCCGGCGCCAGCCTGAAGGTGGAGATTAACGGCAGGAGCGATGAGCAGCTTCACGGGATTGCCTGGGTCGTGGTTACCAATGCGCGGCATTATGCCGGACCGTTTGTCCTTTCCCGCACGACGGATGTCACACGACCCGGACTTGATGTGTTTTTGTTTCACGCGGGCAGTCGTCTGGCTTTTGCGCTCTACTTTCTGGGACTTGCCGTCGGTGTTGTTGAGGCGATGCCCTGGGTCACACGTGTGCGGGCCGGGACGTTGCGCGTGTGGGAGAGTGGAGCTTCCCCCGGTGCTGTCAGGGTTGAGGTGGATGGCGATGCGGTTGGGTCTTGTCCTGTCAGCATTCAAGCAGGCGAGAAAATCTTGCGTCTGATTGTGCCGCGCCGCTAGCCAGCCCGAGTTCAGGAATTTGGGGGTCAGGAATTTGGGGTCAGCAGCTCGGGGATTGTGTGGATGATGCGGTCAGGTTTTACGGAGCTGCCTTCGGGCAGGCCGTGGCGATAGGCGTCATGCCAGATTGCAAAAATGCCAAGCCTCTGCGGGGCGGTGATCTCCCATTCGAGATTGTCGCCGACCATCCATGTTTCGTCTGCAGCCACACCCAGCGTAGCCAGTGCGTGCTGGTAGGCTTCTTCCTCCGGTTTGCCGAACCCGTGCTCACCTTCGATTTGAATATGGTCGAAACGGTGTTCCAGTCCGAAGCGTTCCACTTTCGGGCGTTGCGTTTCTGCTGCACCATTTGTGATGAGTGCGAGCCTGATACCCCAATCCTTTAATTGGTCAATGGTTTCGAGGGCACCTGGGAAGGGGGTCAGCTCTTCTTCTCGCAGATGGGTAAAATGATCGGCGATGGCATGTATGTGATCGGGTTCAAGTCCGTCTTTTCCAAACCGACCGGTTCTCAGGAAGGCTTCCCGGACAATCTCGCGTCGGGCATCCTTCAGACGAAGGCGCCACTTTTTGTGCTCGCTGGTATTGGACCAGAACTCAAGGGCGAAAGCGGATATGGCGTCAACCGCCTGGGCTTGCGTCAAGGGTGCGATATGTCTGGTGAAGCGTGTGAGTGTTTTTTCCCACGCGGCGCGGGGCTGGCCATAGGCGGAAATCAGTGTGTCATCAAGATCAAACAGGATGGCGGTCGGAAGGTGTGCTGGTTTCTCGGCCAATATTTCTCATCCCGTTGTTGATCCTCGTCTGCGGGGTCAGTCGGCAGCGACACTGGGCCGTGCCTCGACCGGGCGCATTTCTCCATTCATCACACGACGATAGTATTCGTCAAGGGTCATGGAGAAACCTGTGGGACTGTTGATCCGGGCGTGTTTGCGCTTGAGCAGGCGTGGTTCGGCGACACCGCATGAGTGCGCAATGATGCAGACTTCGCTTGTGATGCGCTCCTGGTAGCGACGGACGCGTTCTGCCTTGTCTTTCGGGTCAAGCCCACGCTGCAATTTCTTGTTGTGAGTTGTGATGCCTGTCGGGCAGGTATTCTTGTTGCATTGGAGCGCCTGAATGCAGCCAAGGGAAAACATGAATCCTCTTGCGCTTGTGATGAAGTCAGCACCGACACTCAAAGCCCAGGCAACGTCACTCGGGTTGATCAGCTTGCCGCTTGCGATCACTTTTATGCGGGAGCGGAGGCCGTATTCCGTCAGCTTATCGACCAGGATCGGCAAGCTCTCCCAGATGGGCATGCCGACATAATCGATCAGGGCCTGTGGTGACGCGCCTGTGCCGCCATCGGCGCTGTCGAGGGTGATAAAATCGGGAGCTTCTTCTATGGGGCGCTGCGCGAGATTGCTGAACAGGTCATCAAGAAAAGTGCACCCGCCCATCACAAATTTGAAACCGACCGGCTTTCCGGTCACTTTCCGCACATGGTTCACCATGTCGAGCAATTGATCGACGCTGTCAATTTCGGGATGTCTGTTTGGGCTGATTGAGTCTTTTCCAGCAGGGATCCCCCTTGCTGCCGCGATTTCCTTTGTCACTTTGGCCCCGGGCAAGATACCGCCTTTACCGGGTTTGGCGCCCTGGCTCATCTTGATCTCGAACATTTTCACTTCGGGGATAGAGGCGGTTTCCTTGAGCTTGGCGTCGGATAGTTTTCCTTTGGCGTCTCTGACGCCGTATTTCGCTGTGCCGATCTGGAAGACAATGTCGGCGCCGCCCTTCAGGTGGTATTTGGACAAGGCACCTTCGCCTGTGTTCATCCAGCATCCGGCGGCGGCAGCGCCTTTGGAAAGAGCCAGGACAGCGGGTTTTGAAATGGCGCCGTAGCTCATGCCGGAAATGTTGAAGAGTGAAGCTGTAATGTAAGGCTTGTCGCAATAAGGACCGATCTTCACCGGTTGTGGCTCGGTGGCATCTTCGTCCAGGGTGGGGAAGGGGCAGTTGTCGAACGAGATGGTGCCTGTCGGTTTCAGATCGCGGGTGGAACCGAAGGCTACCGTCGTGTCGACGCCTTTGGCGGCCCGGTAAACCCAGGCGCGTTGCGCTCTGTTGAAAGGCATTTCCTCGCGATCCATCGCGAAAAAATATTGGCGGAAATATTCACCGAGATTTTCAAATACATACCGGAAACGCCCAATGACCGGATAGTTGCGTCTTATCGCGTGTGTGGTCTGTGTGCGGTCAACGACATACATGACGAGGATGCCCAACACGGCAAGGCCGACGCCAAAGAGGAACAGCGCCGACATCAGGTCGACAATGGTCAAGAGCATGTCCGGGGCGGGCAACGTGTTTTGGTTTGAAAGCGTGTTTTGCGGCATTTGCGACATTCCGATTCATGTCTCTGGGATCAGCGGGGTCTTTCTAAGTATGTCAGATCGATGCGACAGACCGAAAACCGGGTACTCAGAAAACACAACCAAGGGTACGCAACACAACACGCATGCGGGCTTTACATCACCAGTATGCCCGGCAAGTGTTAACTCTTCATAGTGAGAAGGTCACGTCACAGCTCTCTACACTTTGGTGATGTGTCGTGATCGGCCATATGAGGGCGGGAGAGGATTGCTCTCCCAAGCTCGCGTAAAGGGGGATTCCCAAAGGTTTCCCAAGAGCTCTCTAAGGGTTTCCCGAGAGATTCAGGGCTGGATTAAGGGAAGAGATATCAGTCGAAATGGCTGCTTTCAGCTGACGCCAGAGTTGTGGCCGGCAAAATGTTCGGGCGGTAGGTGTCACCATGGGCAGGCTCATCCGCAAAAGATGACAGACGCAGATCCGCCATTGTGGCAATTGAGCCTGTTTCCAGCGCATTGCCTTCCCCGTCAACGCTTGCGGTCAGTGCCGCGTTTTCCGCTGCTATGCGGGCGGCCGCTGTTCTTTGTTCTTTTGCCCAGACAGCCTGAACTCTGGCGGCATATCTCGTGTTGAGAGATGTGGAGTAGGAATGATAGCGACCGATCGCCTGGTTCCAACTGTCGCTGCGTTCTTCCAGCTCTCGCAGGAAGTAGGCGCCATAGGCGACATTTGACATGGGGTCGAAGGCTTCCTCGACGCTTGTGAACGCACGGGGGTGGTAACGCAGATTGACCTGCATACATCCAACGTCGATTGTCCGCATGCCTTCTGCCAGCATCCGGCGGACGGCGTCGACGGCCTTGTCCCTGGTTGCGAAATAATAAGAGCGGCCTTCCGCGTTTACCGTCCAGGGCCATGCCTGGAGTGATCCGTCCGGTGACCGGCGTCCTGATTCAACCATTGCGATTGAATTGACCATACCTGAGGGCATGTGATGTTGTTGTTCGAGGCGCGTTGCCGCGGCCCGGCAGAGCTTCCAGTCGTCCGATGCGGCAGATGCGCTGTGCAAGTTCGTGTCCGACATCACAAGAATGCTCAGCATGAAGGCTACCAGACCAGCTCTTGCGAGATTTGCTTTCTTCATCAGCCTTTCCACCTTTGGGCTTGTTCAAGCGCGACAGGTGGTCCCTCCGTTCCCATCTTTGGACCTTCATGATCGGAGATAAGGGTTAACGAAGCTTTAGCGATTGGGCGTGGTGCGTATGGTTTGGGGGGATTGCTGTTCGTTCGGGTGCGACAATGCTGCATTGCGGCGAGGTAAAGATTAGAATGGCTTTTCTAATTCGGCCCTTATTCTAGGTTTTTCGGCAGTTTCTAACAGGTTTTCGTGTTTGCACCCTTGAGTTTTGTGCAGTGCAGCGTCATATTGAGCAGGTGATCGGGTTTGAGGCAACCCCTCCCCGTTCATAGCCCTTCCTGGGCGTTTCCTCCCTAGACTTGGGCCATACTGGCGACAGTATGGCCCCTTTTTTTGGGTTATTGACGGGGGCGAGGCAATGCGGGAACGGTCGCGCTGGACCGTCTGGGGCATGGTGCTTTACGAAGCGCGTCGATGCGGTTCCAGATTCAGGCCTTTTTGGACCTCCTGGCCCAGCTTGCGCACCAGTTTGGTCATGTCCCGTGCAAGCCTGGAAATACCGCGTGTGCGCTCAAAAGTACGTTCGTTCATGTAGAGCGTTCTGTTGATCTCTATTTGCAGGGCGTGAAGGCCGAGCGCGGGAGCCCCGTAATGCTCGGTGTTGAAGCCGCCTGCGTAAGGATTGTTGCGGGCGACGTTATATCCCATGGATTGCAGGATGGTCTCGGCACGATCCATGAGCGCCGGCGCGCAGGCTGTCCCATACCGGTCCCCCAGAACAATGTCTGGCCGCCCGTGGTCACCATCGCCCGAAGGCGCGGGAGTGGAGGGCATGGAATGGCAATCGATGAGGATCGCTTTGCCAAACTGTTGGAACGTGGCTTCCAGCAGGACCTTCAGGGTTTCATGAAAGGGCATGTAGATGTCGCGGATCCGGGCTTCGGCTTCAGAGTATGGCAGTCGTTTGCGATAGATCTCTGTCTGGTCGGCCACCACGCGGGCAATTGTACCCAGCCCGCCTGCCACGCGGTGTGAGCGCGTGTTTACATGCGCTGGCAGAGGATCATGGAACATGGCGGGGTCCAGTTCATAGGGTTCCCGGTTCACGTCCAGGTAAGCACGGGGGAAGTGTGCTTTGAGAAGGGGAATGCCGTATGAAACGGCGCCCTCAAAAATTTCATCGACGAAACTGTCTTCCGAGCGACGCAGGGTCAATGGATCAAGGTCAGTGGCGGCGAGAAAGCGCGGCGGATAAACACGGCCGGAATGCGGAGAGTTCAAGACCAGAGGCAAGGTCTGTCTGCGCGGGGTGATTGTTTCAAACGGTTTTGCGAAATCCGCCAATGGGTCAGAGCGGCCGGTGGCAGGAATGACAGCGGATGGCCCTCGCACAGGGGTGTGGCGTTCCATGGCGTCTTTCTGGCCATATTCGGTGCCCAAACCGGCGGTAAATCTCGGATCGTCCTCTAGGTCCATAAAGTGAGCCGCCTTACTTCAATCGACCGCCTGTCTCGTCGGGGGCGTTTCTGCGAGTGGTTATCATCATAATATCACGAGCATACGTGATTCCCGTACCCGAGAAGTCGGATCACAGAATTTTAACCATGAGGTGTGGCATTTTCCGGCCTTTTTCAACCGGGTGGCTTGTTGACGCGGGACGGAGAAAACAGGGCAGGTTTACATCTCATTTACTCTTTGGCGCCTATAAAAGAGGGTGTTTGAAGGTTTTCTCATGGGTTGGGCCCAGATTGTCCGCATTATTGTGGGGGCAAAAGTTGAGAGGATCGCTGAGACGGGGTAGGGACCATGGCACGGATTCTTTTGGCTGAAGATGACGAATCAATGCGGCGCTTTCTCGCTAAGGCGCTGGATTCGGCCGGGCATGAGGTGATCTCCTTCGGTCAGGGTGACCTTGCTTTTGAAACACTTCAACATGATGTGTTTGATATTCTTCTGACAGATATCGTGATGCCGGAGATGGACGGTATTGAACTTGCCCGCCGCGCTGCGGAGCTTGATCCCACGTTGAAGATCATGTTTATCACCGGCTTTGCAGCGGTCGCGTTGAACCCGGAAACGGAGACCCCCAAGGATGCCAAGGTTTTGTCCAAACCGTTCCATCTGCGGGATCTGGTGAACGAGGTTGAACGCCTGATGGCTGCCTGATCGGCCGTTGGCCGATTTTCTCCTGATTTCTCTCTTCAGAAACCTTGCACCCTCTTGTCATTCCCGTTATATCGAGCCGTCCGGTGGCGGCTTCTTTCATCAGAAGTTCCCGTGCCAGCGGTTGCTGTTTTGATGCCATTTATCGGCTATATGTACGGCACAGTGGGCGTGTAGCTCAGCGGGAGAGCACTACGTTGACATCGTAGGGGTCACTGGTTCAATCCCAGTCACGCCCACCATTTTATCTGACTTTCCAATTTTCCAGATAACAGGTGCGCTGTTCTACCATTGGCTGAACAGAGAAAAGAAAAACTGTGTGCTGCGATCACCACCATGACTTGTATCTCTGGTGAGAGGCTGGGCTGCCTCCACTGATGCCGAGATGTTGTCGAAAAGTTTGAGGCGGACACCGCCCCCGGCGGAGGCAAGGGAGAGACGTTGCAGGTTGCGGGACGTGTGCCGGTTCCATACCGCGCCGACGTCGTAGAAGCCGTAAAGCATCAAATTGGACATGATGGGAAGTTCATAGTCCGGTGTAAATTGCAGCTCTACTGATCCGGCGAGGCCGTTGTCGCCGGTGAGGGTTCCATATTCGTAGGCCCGCCCGAAAGTGGCGCCACCCAGGCCAAACTCTTCTGCAGACAGGAGAGAGGCTGACGATTTCTGTCCACTTGCGTGGAGCGCCACGGCCCAATGATCGTCCCATAGGGGCTGATGCCTGCGGATTTCCGCGACGAGCTTTGTGAACTGGACATTGCCATCGAAGCGGGAGGCCCAGCGATGGCCTGCGCCGGAGGCCCCCAGTATGTCGAGCCCCTGAGAGAGCGCGAGTGATACAAAATTTGTCCCCGCCCATTCATCGACACGAAAGTAAGAGAGCTTTATGCGGGCGACACGCAGACGATCGTCAGAGAGGATGCCGAAGTCTGTTTCGTCTTTTGTGTTTCTCACGTCAAAACTGCCGCGAAGCCAAAGCGTTTCGTTGCGCATGCGAATGATGGGGTATTGCAGGGCCAAGCCCCCCGAAACAGAGACGCCTTCGCGGTTGCTGAGGCCTTGTTGTATACTTGGATTGGTGTTGCTGTAGGTTCCGGTTATATCGAGAATCAGCCCGTCGCTGCCTAGCGGCTGCTGCAATCTCAGCTGACCATAAAGGAGCTCTGTCGGGTCGTTTGGCACGATATAGGCGGATGCCGTCAGAGCTTCTCCTGTCCCCCACAAATTGTTTGCGGTGGTTGTGAGGCCCAATTGCAAGGGGCCGACTGACCGGGTTCCCCTGTTGTCGAGATAGGCTGAGCTGTTCCAGCTGGACCGGGTGACTTTGATGGCAAGCGTGTAGGCACCAGACCCTTCTGTCTCCTCTGCCAGTGCGATATCGCTGATGTTGATGCCGGCCAGATCATGCATCAGAAGGAGGTTGCGCTCGAAGGTGGATTGAGTCAGCGGTCGCTCAGCGAGGATCTGCCGGGTATAGGATTGAAGTTCGATGTGTGGTGCGTCGCCGGAAAAGACGACATTGTTGATATAACCTTCTGTCACGCGCAACTCGACGACGCCTGCCAGCATTGACTGGGCGGGAATGGTCGCTCTTGTGAGCGTGTATCCTCTCTCGTGATAGAAGCGCGTTACGTTTCCGGCAATTTGCGCAAGTTCATCGCGGCCGACCTCGGTTGCCAGGTAGGTGTCGTACAGAGGTGCGAGTTCTTCTCCGGTAAAGGCGCTTGTGCCGGTCACTGTTATGCCGGTCAGTGTAAACCGGTTGCTGTCTTCCTGTGCGAGGGGAGTGGTGGCGGGCAGTTGCGGATCGGGTGCTCTTTGCAGACGGTCGTCTTGTGTTTTTTCTTCCAGTCGACGTTCGATCTGGGCGGGGTCAACATTCTCGTTTGCGTGCGCAAGGAGTGCGCTGAAAAAAAGGGGGGCGCAGAACACAAGGCCGGACAGGGTGAACCATACCGTTCTGTTCCCGCGTTTTCGCCGGTCATTTTGACACGTGGACATACGTCCCCACCGATAAGATCCCCAGTTCCGACCAGATGCCGGTTGTCGGTATACTGAGCGCATGTGGTTTCCGATTAGTGAATACAGACAATTTTCTTAAAATCCCTTCGTTTTGTTAGGGGTTTATTTTGAAACAATAGGTGTTTTTCTTTCAATTCCGGCTGTTTTTCCTAAAACTCGACTTGCCTTTGATGGCGTTGTTTATGGAGTAGAGTCATGCGCGATCTTCAGCGATTGATGATGAGTTTGGGGCTGGGTTTTGCCGTGTCCGTTTTTGTGTTTACAGGGACCGCCCACTCATTGGAGGAGCGCGCGTGGCACGTGGAAAGCCATTCCGGGACCGTGCACGTGCAAGCTGCGGGATTGCAACCCGTTGCCCTGACCCCCAATGTTCGTCTGGGGGCAGGCTCAACAATCGAAACAGGACGTGATGGTCGCGTTGTGCTGGTTCGGGGTGATGAGACGATTATCGTGTCTCCTGGAACAGCGCTGGCTCTGCCTGAGGCCAATAACAGCGGTATGGCGACAACAATTTTGCAGAGCTTTGGCACGATTTTGCTGCAGGTGGAGAAACGGGCTCAGCAGCATTTTGAAGTTGAAACTCCATTTCTTGCGGCTGTGGTGAAGGGTACGAAGTTTACCGTGACTGTCGAGCCGGCGGGAGCGGCAGTGCATGTCGTTGAAGGCGCTGTCCAGGTCATTGATCTTGATACGGGTGACATGGGTCTGGTGCGTCCGGGGCAGACGGCACATTCGCCGGCTGCACAAGGTGTCGGTTTGAGTGTTGCCGGGCCCGGTGCTGTGGCGCCTTCACGAGCAGCCGTTGAGCCGAGAACAAGTGTTGTGGAGCCGACCCCGCCTTCGCCTGCTGAAGACAGTGCAGCCGCAGGTTCTACGCGTGCGTCCGGGCAGGTTGCCACAGCTCCAAGAGCGATTGAGGCTGTTGGCGTGCCTGCGCTTAATGTGGCCGTTGCGACAAACGGGCTGGTCCGTGCGGCGTCTGTTTCCGATGGTGTGGTTTCCGCCGCTATTGAGTCAGGTTCCGAGGCGCGAGGTGCAGGAAACAATGCACAAGTAGCCGCTCTCGCCCCCTCCGGGCTTGTCGGGAATGTGAACGCTATTGCGCGCGGGGTCTCTAACGGCTTAGGCCAGAACGGTGTTGGCGGTCCTGCTGGAGGTGTCTTGAGCGCCGTTCAGGGCGTATCGGTCAGTGCAGCACTTGCTCCGGTTTCTCCGGTGCAGCTTAGCCTGTCCGGTTCGAACGGTGGTGGGCTCTCTGTCGGGCTGGATGTGTCCCTTCCCGTGGGTCTGTTGAATAGTGCTGGCAATGGTGGCGCGGGTGCCAATGGAAGTGGCAATTCCGGCGGAAATGGTGTTGCTCTTGGTCTGAATGTTGATGTTGCCGGACTGCTGCCACCAGGATTGGTCAATAACCCGAACGCGAATGCGGGCGGCAACGGAAATGCGAACGGTAACAGCAGCGGCCTGGGCGGTCTTCTTGGTGGGTTGGGGCTGTAGCTTGTCGGTACACGGGCCGGGTTTAACGATCAGGTAACTATCGCAGGCAGCAACGGGTCTCTTCATGAGTGTCGGGTCTTGTCCCTGCGCCATACTTTAAGCTTGAAGTAAGGCCCCCGAACTAGACTTAAACAGCCGCATGTCATCCGACGCGCGGCTGTTTTGTGTTGGATGGGTGATGAAGATCTGGCGACAAGGTGGCTTTATCGCGGTTGTGATGATCGCGTTGACCCTCTCGGGCGTTCTGGAGCCACTGGAGCGCGGGCTCTTGTCGATGCGATTTCTCGCCGACCAGAGAGATGCCAGCGGTGATGTTGTGGTGGTGCAGATTGATGCACAAACCATTCGTGATCTTGGGGTCTGGCCGTTTCCGCGGGCGGATCATGCTACCGTAATTGATCAGTTGCGTGAGGCTGGGGCGGGTGCGATTGCATTTGACGTTGAACTCACGGCCAGTCAGGACGATGCGGACAATGAAAGCCTTGTTGCCGCCCTTCAGCGTGCAGGTGGTCAGGTCGTTCTCCCGTCTTTTATACAACTCGCGTCGGCCGGGCAGGATACCAACCATGTTATCCGTACAGAGCCAGCGGAGATGTTTTCCCGCCATGGCTGGCTTGCCAATGTGAACGTATACCCGTCGACTGACGGGCGCATATGGACGATGACATATGGAGACTGGGTCGAGGGGAAGTTTCAATATTCACTCGCGTCAGTGTTGGCGGGGCGTGCCACCCGCGATGATCGTGGTTTTTACGTTGATTATGGTATTCAGATTTCAAGCATCCCCCGACTTTCCTATATTGATGTGCTGAACGGGCGATATCGTCCGGAGGATATTGCGGGGAAGCGCGTCATTGTCGGGGCCACTGCGGTGGAGCTTGGGGATCAGCTCAATCTGCCGGTTCTTGGTGTGATTTCCGGCCCGGTTTTGCAAGCGCTTGCCTTTGAAACGATCTATCAGTCGCGCGAGATATCGCGCACCAGTGCTGTCACATCGGTCTCATTTGCATTGCTTGTCTTGCTGGGGTTGGGGGTTCTGGCATCCCGCTTGAAGCTGTCCATGTTTGTTCTCGCCAGTGTTGGGCTCGTGGTTGCTGTTCAGCTCAGCGCTTTCTTTGTGCAGCAGCTGTTTGCGGTCAGTGTCGATACGGTCAGTGTGTTGCTTGTAACCGGGCTTTTGTTGTTCGTCGTTACCGTTGACGAACTTGAGCGCCGCCGTGTGGAGGTTGCGCAAGAGCGTCGCGAGAAAGAAGGGCGCGGCCGGATGTTCGACCAGATTATTGATGATAGTTTTGATGGCATCGTCATCATGGATTGGAATGGTCGGATTGAGAGTGTCAATCAGGTGGCGCGTCGTGCGTTCGGGCTCGACCCTTCTTTTTCAGTTGTCGGGGCGGATGTGTTTTCCGTCCTGCCCAAATGGCGGGCCAAAGGGGGTCCGATCTGGGAGCAGATCAAACCGGAAAATTTTGGCGAACAGCTGGAGGTCGAGATTGAACATCCCGTTGACGGAAACCGGATTTATGAGTTTGTTGCCACGCGGTCGGCGCTTCATGAGACATCCAGCCATGATCTGCGTGAGTTTTATACCATCACTTTCCGTGACATTACGGAACGCCGGCAGATTGAGCGTGAACGTGATGAAGCCTTGCAAGTGTCTGTTGAGGCGAACAGGGCCAAGACGCAGTTTCTTGCCAATATGAGCCACGAGCTCAGAACACCGCTTAATGCGATCATCGGCTTCTCGGAGATCATGAGCCAGCAGGTGTTCGGGCCGTTGGGGTCTGAAAGATATGTCGGTTACTCCGCTGATATTGAAGGTAGCGGGCGTCACCTTCTTTCCATTGTGAACGATATTCTTGATGTTGCACGCATTGAGACAAATGATTTTACGCTCAATGAGGAAGAGGTGGATGTTTGCGACGTTGCGCGCGCCGTTCAACGGCTGACGGAAGGGTGGCCCGAAGCGATGCGCCGTCAGGTTGTGATTGGATGCGCTGATGATGTCCCGCTTTTGTGGGGTGATCCCCGGCTGCTGAAACAAATGATCCTCAATCTGGTTTCCAATGCATCGAAATTCTCACTTGCAGGTACGTCAGTTCGGGTTCTTGTTGAGCTGGACAAGGATGATGCTCTTCTTGTGCGCGTGATGGATGAGGGAATTGGTATTCCCGAAGAAAGTATCGAAAAGCTGACAACAGCGTTTTATCAGGTGGATTCCACACTGGAACGCCGGTTTGAAGGCACGGGGCTTGGCCTCACGCTCGTGCAAAAACATATGGATCTGCATGGTGGGACGCTCTTGTTTGAAAGCACGGTTGGTGTGGGCACGACGGTGACATTGGCGTTTCCAGCGGCACGGACATGCCGGGCGCAGAAAACGATGAGCGAGGTCGCTCAGGCTCAGCCTATCTGAACCAGTCTTTCGGCCCCATTTTTGGGTTGGCGGGTTTGTGCGAGCGTTACAGATATGAAAGTCGTTCGCCGGATCGTTTTCCTGTAATATGATGGATCCATCATAAGTGATTTGGTGCCCTGTACGTAGGGGTAGCTGAACACCAAGTGCCGCCGACAGGAAGTCTGATATGTCCGATTTGACTGAGAAACCAACACGCGGAACCCGCCGCCGCGCTCGCAGCCGGGCTGCCCTCATTGATGCCGCGCGTGTGGTGATGGGGCAGAAGGGGGTGGATGCGACCACGATTGCCGATATTACCGAGACGGCGGATCTGGGCTTTGGCACCTTTTACAATCATTTCAAAACAAAAGACGAGATTGTTGAGGCCGCGATGGCTGAACTCGTGGACAGGCTTGGCGATCAGATTGATGAGTTGATCGGATCTATTGATGACCCGTTTTTTGCCCAAGTTGTTGCGTGGCGCCAGGTGGTGGATGCTGCCATTTCAGATCCGATGATCGGGTGGTTTATTATGCGATCCGCCAAGACAATGGGGATCATGAATGAGGGGCTGATGGGACGTTTTCACCGCGATGCCTCTGCTGCCGTGAAAGCGGGGCATTTTAAGATTGAGGACATGCGTGTTGTTTCGATCCTGATCGGTGCAGGGATATTGTCTCTCATAAATGGCCGGTTGCAGGGGGTGCTGGATACGGGGCAGGTCAATGAGGGGATCGCGTTGCTGGTATCCCACCTTGGGATCTCAATAGACGAGGCCCGCAATCTGGTGCGCCGCCCCATACCGGCGCTACCCCAACAGATATAGTCGCAGGCCGCATTTCCAACAAAGGGCTAAGCTTTGGTCTGGTGTGTCTAACCTTGCACAATGAGATTGTTCTGTACGCCCAGATCAAGTCTGCCATCATCGGTTTTGATGCGGGCGGCGATCTTGTCGCCCGGCTTCAGGAAGGCGGGGTTGTTCGCGCCGGCTTTCTTGAGCATTTCCCATTTTTTCTGTTCAGGCATGAGCTTGCTTAAGATCATGACCAGCTTGCCGGGCGCGCGTGCTGCCACCCCGCCCGGCGTTCCGGTGGCGAGCAGGTCGCCGGGGGCAAAGTCCTGGACCTCTGACAGTTCGGTCAAGGTTTCGGGCGGCTGGAAGAAAAGGTCGGCGGCGAGAGCGTTCTGTCGTTCCCGCCCGTTAACGGCCAGCTGCAGCCGCAGCTTCTGGAAATGTGTGAGATCCTCCCCGTCCACCAGCGTGAGCCAAGGTCCGGTGGGACCAAAGGTTCGATAGGATTTTCCTTTGTAGAACTGCCATTCGGGCAATTGCACATCGCGTGCAGAGATGTCGTTTGTGATGACGAGAGCTGCAACATAATTGCTAAGGTTTTGCCAGGTCACTTTTTCAGGCCCGGTAATGTCCCGGCCCAGCACAAGGCCCAGCTCAATCTCGTAATCGAGCAGTTTAACGTGGCGTGGGCGCACGATATCGGTGTCTGCGGGTGCCAAACAGGAGGAGGCTTTGCGGAAGATCATGTTGAAGGTTTGCTTCTTCGGATCGATCCCGCTTTCGCGCAGGTGGGAAATGTAATTTGTGCCCTGACAGACATATTGCTGGTTTTGGGTGATGGGGGAGAGCAGGCGTATGTGGGAGAGGGGGATGTTGTTTTCTGTCCCGGCAGCGGCTACGGACCGGGCTTCGCCTTGTCCTTCCCGAATGAGGTCTCCGGTTGTGGGGTAGTCACCGGTGAGCGGGGTCATGCCGCCTTCGGCTACGACACCCCAACCGGTGCTTCCGTTCAGCTCATAGCGCGCGACATTGGTGGCCATGTTTGAAGCCCTTCATCTAGAATTATGTTCGATATCCATCCGTATTTGATAAATATATCATTTATGATTTTTTCATCAAATTATATTTATTGCGAATTGTTCTCAAAAATATGAAAATGCCTGTTCCAGTCTCGTGTTCGCCTGTTCGGGCGACAAGCGCTGGCTCTTATCAATTTGCAGGAGACCCTATGAGCAACGACCTTACCTCGCAAGCGGACCTCAGGGTTCATTATCTACCTGCATCCGACGGGGCGCTGGGCAAACAACTGGATCACATTGATCCCCATTGTGCGTCGCTGATTGCCTTATCGCCTCTTGTCTGCATTGGTACCGCAGCAAAGGAAGGGTTGCCGGATGTGTCTCCACGCGGTGGTGAGCCGGGATTTGTGAAGGTTGCTGACCCGAAGACGTTGTTGATCCCGGACTGGCCCGGAAATAACCGTCTGGATTCACTCTCCAACATTGTGGAGACAGGTGGGATCGGGCTCTTGTTTTTTATCCCCGGTGTGAATGACATGTTGAGGGTGAACGGTGTTGCCCATCTGTCTGTGGCTCCTGAGCTGCGGGAGCAATTCGTCTTTCGCGGCAAGAACCCACGCAGTGTGATGCGCATTGATGTTCAGGAGGCCTATTTACATTGTACGAAAGCTCTGGTGCGTGCTGACCTGTGGAATGCGGATAAGCATATCAATCGCAAGAGCCTGCCGAGTACCGGGGAAATGTATCGCGATCAGATGAAGCTCGATGGTGTGCCGCCGGCGGCGATAGATGATGCCCTGCAGAAAAACGAGAAGTCTGATCTCTACTGAACAGAAAAGGCGGCCTATCTGTTGATGGACCGCCTTTCGATTGCTGAATAGCGATTGTGGTGTCCCTAGAAGTAGCGCGCGATCCGCAATTGCATAAAATCGTCATTTGAAAACGAATAGAGCGGGTCGGTTCGTGGGACGTTTTCGAACATACGTGCTTCCAGACTGACAAAATAGTCATCCCCGAAGCGACGTTCCGCCTCCAGCGAGATACCAAGCGCCTGCGTGTCCATATCTATGGTGGATGCAAGAAGCACGGCTGTTGACGCTTCATCATTGGCCGTCCAGCGGACGCCTGCTACGGCATCGTTTGCGAAGGCGTTCTGCGGATTGGCGCCCCGGTCATCCCAGATATATTCGGCCACAATCCCCAGGTCGTTTGATGTTTCGAATATCTGGTAGAAAGTGTACTCGATGCCGCCGGTGGCCTGTATGCGTTCCTCGTTCAGTTCCCGCCGCCAGAACCCTTCAAATTTGTAGAGCCAGGCGCCTTTGGTGGCTTGGACATCGATAGATGTTTGGCGGATCTGTGCGTAGAAAGGGGCAAGCACCAGATTTCCCGGTCCGTTCAGCGTCGGCCGCAGGATCGGGTCACGCCCGGTTCCCTGGAAATAGGACAGGCCGACATCCCAATCTTCAAACGTGTTGGCGTATCGCAGTGCAAAGTCGAGATGCTGGCGTTTGTCGTCGCTCTCGTAGGCTGTCAGTGTTTCATCGACAGGTATGTCTGTTGCAGGTCTCCCGCTCATGCTTGCGAAGGTGCGCTCACGGAAATAGGGAAGCAGGTAGCCGCTGAACGTGCCAAAGGGTTGCACGGTTGAAACGGCAAGCATGGGCTGGCCCAGTTTTTCATCGCCGTCTATGCTCTCAATCGCATCTGTCTGGTTGATCACATCCACCAGGTGGGCAACTTCTGTGACGCCCCAGAATACTTTGTCAAAACCGATGCGGAATTCCCAATCATCCAGAATATGGACATATTTCAGCTGACGAATGTCGGCGTGGGATCGGTTGCCGTCTTGTTGGTCCAGACGGGCAAAGGGCTTAAAGACCACATATGAATCGTCCCAGAACGCTTCTACCGTCAATTCGGTTGCGACGGATGAGTTGAAGCGCTTCTGCCCGGGCACATTGCCCCTGGACGAAAAGACTTGAAACTCGGGTTCGACGAACCCGGTAAATTCGATCTCGGTCGCATTGACCGGAGAGGCTGCGATCATGAGGCCGAAAGTCGCGGCGGTTGCGGTGCCTGTCGACCAGATATGTTTTGACATTTATTCCCTCCCAGCAGGGCAATAAAAAAGCGGGCACACCAGACTAGTGCCCGCTTCCTAACATTTGATGATTACCGGGCCCGTTTCAGGGCATTGGTTGTGAAGTCAGACGCGCTCAGGCCCGAACCAAATTCATAGTCAGCCCAGACAAGACGTGTGGTTTTTGATGTCTGGTGGTTTTCCATGAACAGGTCGTGGGCGCGCCAGTATTTGTCATTGTAAAGACGATAATCAGACATGGTCAGCGTTTTCAGGAGATCGTTTTTGCGGTCATAGAACTCGATCTTGCGTGGCTGATAATCTGTTGTGTCCGTCCAGGCGATCTGGCGTGTGTATCCTGAATGTTCGTAGAGTGGCGTGCGCTCCACCACGTGGCAGGTCATCTCGCCACAAGGCTCGTCGCGCAACCATGTGTAAGAATATTTGCCCACCTCTTGTGAGGCAAAGTCCTCAAACGCGAATTCCGATCCCATGAAAGGGCCTGACTTGTTGACCGAGGAAATGCGTTTCACACGGGCAACGGCTGGCAGGTACATCCACTGATCGTCGGGGTCGAGAATGTGTGCATAGGACAGAAGCGCTGTGCCATCCACATCGCGTGGTTTGTCGAAAACGATGAGGCTCCAGTCTCCTTCATTCTCTTCGGTGACTTCGAGTACCATATTGCGGAGTTCGCGCTCGCTGGTTTCGCCATATGCGTTGGTAAGGACCATTTTCATGGTTGAAGATGAGTCCTGGAAGCCCAGGTCGCGGCGTTCTGTTTCTTGTGCAATCGCGAGACCACGTGCTTCGGGCTGATCTTCACCGGGAAGCGTATCAATGCCCGCGGCCATTGCTGTCAGACCAAGTGGTGCGGCAACCATTGCCGTTGCCAGAAGCGATGCCTGGAGGGCTTTGCCCATAAATTTTGTGTATGTCATTCGCATGATCGAACGGTCCTCTTGTTTGGTTGCTTTCAGGGATACGATAGGGATCGCATCGTGAATTGAAAAGCGTGTCATGTTGTGCCCCATCGCCCACCGGTGGTGAGACCGGCGGGCCTTTTGAAGGAAGGGTGCGTGCTAGGCGGGCGCCCCCAGTTCTGCCGCGGGAGACGTGTCCTCGGGGTCTGCCTTTTTCTTGTCGGCTCTCCGGTCAAGCGTGATCAGAAGAGCAGGCAGTAGGAGGAAATCGATAATCAACGCGCAAGCCACCGTCAGCGCCACCATAGTGCCGAGCATCGCGTTCACCTTGAACGGTGAGTAGGCAAGAAGCCCGAAGCCGATGATCAGCACGAAGGTCGAAACCCACAGCGCGGTACCCACTGTTGAGAAAGCGTATCTGACAGCGTTTTCCGCTGTTTCGTTCTTTTCCCTGCGGGCGCGCTGATATTTGGATAGGAAGTGGACGGTGGCGTCCACAATCAGGCCCAGTGCGGTGGAGATGACGAAGGTTGACCAGAAGCCGACTTCCGGCGTGAAAAGCGCCAGGATACCAAACGCAAAGATAGGTGGTGTCAGGTTTGGAATAAGCGAGATCATGCCAAGCTTGATATCGCGAAGTGCGATGATCAGGCTTGCGGAGATGAGGAGCAGGGCAATGCCTGTTCCGACCATCATTGCCTGGAAATTACTGATCCCGATAAAGGAGAACATGACAGCCTGCCCTGCAGGATAGGCGTACATGGTTTCCGGCGCATTCGTCTTGAGCCAGTTGTCCCCGCGGGTGATCAGAGCCTGCATCTGTTCTGTTGAAACATCGCTTAGTGTCAGCGTGAGCTTCGTAGCAGATTTGTCCACGTTGATCTGGTCGTTCAGGTCAAGGCCATATGGAAGTGACATTTCGTACAGAAGCAGAAACTGAGCGGCCATCTGCCGGTCTGTCGGTACTTTGTAAAAATCCTCATTATCTCCGTTCATGCTCTTGTTCACACGTTTAATCACGTCTGAGAAGGTGGAGACATGTACGACCTCTGGTTGAGTTCGCCACCAATTGGCGAAGGCTTCGAGGCGTTCCAGATATTCGGGATCGGAGATGCCGCCGGGATTACCGGCATAAAGTGAGTAACTGATCTGGTAGATGCCTGTCAGATTGTCCGAGGCCCAGTCGGATGCGACGCGGAACTCCATTCGATCATCGAAATATTCCACGAAACGATCGTTGAATTTGAATTGCGGAAGGAGCGCGCCGAAACCAACAAGAGCAATGGTCATCGTGACCAGAATGGTGCGGCGATTGCGGATTACCATTTCGCCAAATTTTTCCATCAGCTCGTTTTGCTTGCTGAGAGAGCCTTTGGCCGTGACGGGTAGAATTGCCATCAGGGCTGGCAAGAAGCTTATCGAGAGCACCCATGCCACAAGGGCACCGACCGCGGCTGTGTTTCCGAGGTCGCGAAAAGGGGGTGCGTCAGAGAAATTGAGGCTTGCAAAGCCAATTGCCGTTGTAAGTGAGGTCAGGAACACTGGTTGCCAGTTGACCCGAATACTCTCCACGATTGCCTCATGTTTGGTCATGCCTTTGTGCATGGCGACGAGGGCCGTGACGAGGATGTGAATGGAGTCTGCGACGGCGACGGTGAGGATAATGGTTGGTGCGCCTGAGGAAGGTGGCGTCAGTTTAACGCCCATCCAACCCATGACGAACCCCATTGCCGCCGCCGCAGACAGGCCGACCACAAGGAGGGTTGCGATCGTGCCGGAGATGGAGCGGATAAGAAGCCAGACGGTGAGGGCCAGTACGAGATACATGCCCGGGGTCAGTGTTTGGAGGTCTCTGGTTGCTGCCTCAGAGAAAGAGTTGGACAGCATGGATGAGCCGGTCAGCTCAAAGCGGATATCAGGGAAACGGCTTCGCACGTCGGCAAGGATTTCTCGTGCATGCTGAACAGATTGTGTGTTTGCCTGCACGTCGTCACGCGGCAGTTTCAAGGTGGCGACAATCGCGGTTGTTGTGCCGTCGTCCGAGATCAACCGCTTGGCAATGGCGGGTTCGGTTGACGCAATACCAAAAACCCGGTCGCGGTCAGCGCTTGCCGGATCAATAACGAGGTCCTGCACCAGAAGGTCATCTTCGAAAGCCTGGGTGTGTTGATAGTTGGTCAGGCTGTCCACGCGGATTGAATAGGGTGTCTGCCATGCGCGTTCTGTAATTTCCTTGATGACAGCCAGGACACGCGGTTCTGTTGCCATGCCTTCGTCGGGGCGCAGAACCCAGAGCAATGTATCAGGGCTTGTGTAAGTTCGCTCCAGCTGTTCGAAGGCTTTCAGGTTCGGATTTTCATCCGTAAAGAAGTAGCGATAGTCGTTTGAGAACTTAATGTACTGCCCACCGGCTGCCATGTAGAGCGCGCCGGCGGCTGTCAGTACGACAACCAGCCAACGCAGTTTGACGATCCATTCTGCGTAGGAAATGACCCAACCGTTTTTCATGGTGTTGCCTTGTTAATGTGCGTCGCTTTCGGGGGTGGGACGCATGGTTTCAAGAAGATTGAAGAATGTAGGGGCGCTGTTGGCGCCTACCATAGGATCCTGGGCTGTCTTAATGAGACTGATCATGCCCTGATGTGTTGCCACGATAATGGTTGCCAGCCCGTGAGGATCGATGGACTGGCGCACTGTGCCAGCTGCCATCCCGCGCCGGAGAGCATCGGCGATGGCATCCGTCCAGCGGTTGAAGACGCCGTTCAGATAGTGGCGAAAGTCTTCGTCGAGCGGTGCCATTTCCTGGCTGAGGTTTTGCATCGGACAACCGAGCCGAATGTCTTTCATGGTTTCGCCAGCGACATGCCGCTGGATAATGCCGCGAATAGTTGTGAGCGGGTCGGTTGTCTCTGCCAATGGCGTGAGCCAGTTTTCAGCAATAAAGGCTTCGATGTTTTCTGATGCAGCTGCAAGCCCCAGTGCATGCTTGTCTGGAAAGTGGTGATAGAGCGAACCCTTTGTGCAATTGGCGGCACCGAGAATATCGTTGAGGCTGGCAGCCCTGTATCCATGACGGTGAATTTCCGCGAAAGCGGCATCAATGAGCGCCTGCCGGGTTTTTTCACCCCGTGTGACGCGGGCGTCGGTTCGCCCGACGGTGCTTTCCGGTCTGCTCATTGCCGGTTTGGGGCTGATAGGGCTCATTTCTCAGGACTCCTCTTCGGCTCAAGTTAAAAACCGACCGGTTGGTCTACTATCTAGAGAGCCGATGCCGGATGGTCAAGGTCTGTGTTCACTTTTATTTGTTGCGCCCGTGCCTCCGGGCTGCCTGCCTGGAAGGGGGCTTGTGATGCGGTTCCGGTGAGGCGCCGGGTGGCGTCTTTGACATCAGTTTGTTGGGGTTGTGTGACAGGCGAATTGCACGTGGGTTTCATTTTGTTACGGGCGCTCGGCCATCACGGGGGTTCGTGTCTGGGTGCGACTATCTGCTTCTTGCATAAATAACATATATATTATGTAATAAGAATATATTGATTACAGGAGTGCATCATGATCCGCCTTGCTGATCGAAACTGGTCTCCCTATCTGGCTGGCGGCCTGATAGGTCTTTTGCAAATCCCGGCTTTTATATTGATGGATACGGGGCTTGGTGCGTCCTCGTCGTTTGTGACGGCTGCGGGTCAGGCCGCTCTTCTGGTTGATGCGGGGGTGCAGGAGGGGAGTTACTTCTCCAAATATCTTCTGTTCAACCAGTCTTTTCTGGCCAACAAGTATTTATGGCAGGTGGCGCTCGTTCTGGGTGTGGGGATCGGGGCGCTGTTTTCGGCACGCTTGTCTGGGATGAAGCGGCGCGGCATCGCACCAGTATGGCAAACGGCTTTTCATCTGCAGTCCCGCATGGCGCGTTACGGGATGGCATTTCTGGGCGGATTTGTTCTCTTGTTTGGTGCTCGTCTTGCCGGAGGGTGCACGAGTGGACATGGGCTTACGGGCATGGCGCAGCTGGCTGTCTCTTCATCGGTTGTGGTGGTGGCCATTTTTGCGGGCGGGATCGCTTCCGCCTTTCTGCTGACGCGTAGAGATTGAGGGAGATTGCGGCGATGTCGATAGATGTGTTCCTGATTGTTTTGCTGGGGCTTGCGATGGGCCTTGTTTTTGGTGTGGCTCTTGAAAAGTCGCGCGTGTTTGAACCGGGCGTGATTGTCGGACAGATGCAGCTCCGCAACTTCACCATGCTGCGGGTTTTCCTGAGTGCCATTGTGACCGGTCTCCTGTCTCTTGCCCTGATGAATGGATTGGGCCTGGTGGAGCTTCACCCCAAAGCCTTTGTGCCACTTGCCCAGATCGGGGGTGGCTTGATCCTGGGGCTTGGTATGGTGATGGCCGGAGCCTGCCCTGGTACCGTCTTTGCCCAGATCGGTGCGGGCTATAAGGATGCGTGGTTTATTCTTCTGGGCGGGGTCGCGGGAGCGCTCGTCTATGGATATACGCTGCCTTTGTTCAAGCATTTGATGGGGCAAAGCGAGCTTACCACCTATGCCGTTCTCTTTGAGACACCGTTCTGGATGTTGGCCCTGGGGCTGGCCTCTCTTATCACCGCCAGTCTGTTTCTGTTGGAGCGCTGGCGCCCATCATCGGCGGAGCTGGGACGGGATTTTGATGGTGTCTAACGGCGAATGGCGAGGCGCGCGGCCTTGCGTTTTTCAGCCAGTTCCTTAATCACCGGGGACATGACCTCTTCATGAAACCTGTCGCATCCAATGCAGAGGTTGGCGAAAGGTGTGCCGTCGGGCATCGTGGTTTCGGAGGCGGCGAAGAATTTTTCTGCCGACCAGCCGTGTGACAGGCCCATACGGTCCGGTTCACCCCGGTTCAGGGCTTCAAAGACGGGATGTCCTTTCAAACTGTCCAGAATGTCGATGAGCTTTTCTTCTGCTACATTGCCAATGGGTTGTTTTGTCTTCAGGCAGCAAGGGTAGACCGAGCCGTCCGGTTCTATCGAAACCTCCGCTCCGGCAAAACCGTGGTTCAGGAAATTTCGGCCGCCGGAGTGGCGGGCGCAGAAATTGGTGTTGATGTCCGCTTTGGAAAGTGAGTTCTCCCAGGCGCGACCGCGCGGCCAGAGCTCGCCGATCCATTTGTCGGGTTGGGCGCCAAAGAAAAAATAGAAAGGTCCTGCTTCTGTCAGGTGGTCGCGGCCGGTCGAAGGGGCCGGTACAGGCTGCATGCCGGCATTTTCGAACATGCGGGTGAGTTTTTCCACGAGTGGCAGGCGCTTGTCACCTTCCATCCCGACATGAAAGTCGTCCATACCGGCGATGGCGAGCATCCAGATGTTGCGTTCCAGGAGTTCATCAATAATCCGGGGTGTTACCAGATCGCCGGTTGTCTGCATGGAAAGCCGGACGCCGTTCTTGCCGTACTTCCGGTTCAGCGCATCGAGGGTCGGATAGAAGATACGTTCCCGTACAGGATCGATCAGAACTTCACCACCCGCGACGATGATCCGGCCAATGCGTTTCTCCGGTTCCCCGTTCGTGTCGAGGTGTGCCGGGTCTTTGTAAACCATGCTGTCAGGGAAGTTGTCGATGATCTTGCGGTAATGGGTGTCGCTTTCACCCAGCACATTTTCCAGTGCGCCCCTTACATAGGGGCGGAAGCGGGTGTCGTAACAATGTTTGCAGCGTCGATGGCATGCCCAGGTGAGTACGTAATAGATGGACTCCACAAAACACCTCATTTTTCCATTTGTCCGGTAGCGGACAATCCGGCACCAGCCTAACAGGGGACGTGCGTTCTCGGGGTCACAAAAATGAGAGCATCAGCGAGGTCTATCTCCATTTATCGTGACGCGACGCATATGCCGCCTGTGTCCGTGATAATCGTTCAATGCATAGTGTTGAACAGCTCTGTTGTCCCAGAAAGCAACGGCGCCCGGTGTCCATCGAAAGCGGCAGGTGAACTGTTCCTGCGTTGCATGTTCAAACAGGAATTGTAAAAGCGGCCTGCTTTCGCGCCGGGTCATGTTTTTGAAATGCATGGTAAAGGCGGAATTGACATAGAGTGCCTTTCGACCGGTTTGAGGGTGTGTGCGAACGACCGGATGTTCAAATTTTGGCACAGTGCCTTCTTCCTGTTGTTCCACCTGCATGCCCGCGCGCTGCATGGCGGAGTGGCCTTTGCGCCCATATTCTTTTTCAGCTGTATGTATGGCGATCATGCCGTCCAGCATGTCCTTCATGCCTTCTGACAGTGCATCATAGGCGGCTGACTGGCTTGCAAAGAGCGTGTCTCCGCCGTACGGCGGGACTTCGATCGAATGAAGAATTGATCCGAGCGCGGGCTCTTCCTGAAATGACATATCGGAATGCCATCCTCCACCGAAATTCTCGCGTTCGTCAGGTTCCTTGATAATTTCCATGATCTCTTCATGGCCAGCCATGCCCTTTACGTAGGGATGGATGTTCAGGGACCCGAACCTGCGTCCAAAGCGTATATGGGCTTCGGGGCTCAAGTCCTGATTGCGGAAGAAAATCACCTGATGATCCAGAAATGCCTGATGAATGTCATCGAAGGTTTCATTGTCGAGATTGTCGTTGAGGGCCACCCCCTCAATTTCCGCACCCAGCGCACCAGCAACGGGCTTCACATCGATGTTCTTGTAGGCCATTTTTTCCTCCCGTGATCTCAATCCGGCTTTGTCTAGGCGTTTACTCCCGGGGTGCTTTCCTAAGTGTTTGCCAATCGCGGGACGACGTCCACAGCTTCAATCAGTGCGGCGATAAAGAGGCTTGCTTGACTGAAGAAAACATAGAGCAGGAAAACGAGGACAATATTAAACGTGGCAGCTCTTATCTGATTGATGCGGAAACCTGGCAGTTTGGTTGTGGCACGCATGATCATCCCGGCGTAACCCGCAATTGGCGTGATCAGCAGGCTCGCGATAAAGGCCATGCCTACATTCCCAATGGCAGAAAAAATTTTTGTGTATGGGATGTTTTGTGCACCCCATGTTTCCGCAAGGAAATGAATGGATGTCACAATGGAAAATCCCAGCAGGATCTGTATGCCGCGTTCCAATTGAGTCCATAGTGGGTGGGTGATGGAGATGTCGAATGGACGTTCACCGGTGGTCGTCGGTTCTGAAACTGTTTGCGTCTCCGTCGGTTCTGTGTCCGCCATTGTCTCTCCCCTCGCTGGCTTGTTTCGGGGGTCAGTCTAGCTCAGGTCCCGGTCATTAAAAAGGCCACCGGAGAAACGCCGGTGGCCTTGCTGTTTCGTACGTTGCCCTTAAAGGCTTATGGAGCTTCGTTTGAGAAGATAATCGTGCCTGACGCGCCGAACATGCCGCCCACGCCATGGGCGACGGAGATTTTTGCGCCTTTCACCTGAGCTGGCGCTGTCCCGCGCATCTGACGGACACTTTCCTGGAGCGCGTACATGCCATACATGCCTGAATGCATGTAGGAGAGACCGCCGCCATTCGTGTTCAGGGGGAGTTTGCCGCCCGGCGCTGTATTGCGTTCCCAGATGAAATCGGCGGCTTCACCCGGTTTGCAGAAACCAAGGTCCTCCAGTCCGTAGAGAGGTAGGTGCGCAAAGGCATCGTAAATCATCAGATGATCCACATCATTATGTGTAATGCCTGCCTCCGAGAAGGCTTGCGCACCGGAAACGCGAAAGGCTTTGGATGAGGTGAAATCGGCCATCTGGCTGATCATCGGCGTTTCCACGCTTTCTCCGGTCCCCAGAATGTAAACGGGTTTCTGGGGCATGTCTTTGGCACGATCCGCTTTGGTCAGGATCAGGGCTCCCCCGCCATCTGTTACCAGACAACACATGAGCAGGCGGAACGGGTAGGCGATCATTCGGCTGGTGAGCACATCATCGATGGTAATGGGATCACGGAAGCTGGCCCGCGGATTCATGGAAGCCCATTCGCGTTGAATGACGGCCACCTGTGCGAGCTGTTCTTCCGTTACGCCGCGCTCCTTCATATAGCGCAGCACGGGGATGGTGAACATGGTCGGCGGGTTGGTGACGCCGTAAGGGAGTTCAAACTGCCCCATCAGGCTGTCCGGTGATCTTGCAAACCGGCGTGCTCCTACGCGGCTTCGGCCACTTTCGGCATGGGTAATAAGGACCGTGTTGCAAAGGCCTTCGTTAATGGCGGCGGCGGCATGCCGGACATGCAGCATGAAAGAGCAACCGCCAACGGAGGTGCCGTCAACCCATTTGGGTGTGATGCCCAGGTAGTGTGCGGTTTCCGTCGGGCTTTCACCGGCTGTGGCCACACCGTCAATATCCGACGGTTTCAGGCCCGCATCCGCCATGGCGTTCAACGCGGCGTCCGCGTGCAGCATGATCTGGGACATGTGGGGAATTTTGCCCAGTTCGGTTGTTTCTGCGGCACCTACTATAGCGATGGATTTCTGTTTCATGGCTCAGGCCTCCGTCGATGCAGGTTTGAATTTGGGCAGGCTGATGGCGTCGCTTGCTTTTTCGAAAGTGACTTCGAGCGGCATATCGAGGATCAGCGCTTCAGGTGTTTGAGGGCAGTCCACGATATTGGTCATCATGCGTGGACCTTCGGCCAGTTCCACGACAGCGATAGAGTGTGGTTCCGTCCCAAAATCAGGTCTGGGTCGATGATTGATGACATAGGAATAAAGCGTCGCTTTGCCGCTGGCGGTGAAAATGCTCACATCGCGTGAACCGCAATTGGGGCAGAATGGCCGCGGGGGGAAGTAATTTGTTGAGCAGCTTTCGCATTTCTGCAATTTCAGTTCACCCGCCTTGCAACCGGCCCAGAAATGTTCTGTTTCCGGGGTTGGTACAGGCAAGGGGCGTTGAAAGTCGGCCATGTCGTCCTCCTGTTGTTATTAGTTGGGGGAGAGCATAGCTGTCGAAACGCTGGTGACAAGGTTCAGATGTATTGTGCGAACCGCTGATTGCTACTTATGAAAGGTGCAAGGAGGCCGTTACGTCGCGTCAGTCTTCAAAGAAACGCGTGAAGGCGGACACGGGTTCACGTTCCGAAACGAGTGTGTTGACGGGTGCTGTTTCGTCGGCATAACCCAGTGACATGCCACACAACACATATTCATGCTCAGGGATGTCGAGGACGCGTTTGGTGACTTTCCAATATTGATTCCACGCGCCCTGGGCGCATGTATCCAGACCCTGCGCCGTTGCGAGCAGCATAAAGCTCTGCATGAAGATACCTATATCGATCCAGTTGGTTGGATCGAGGTTTTTGTCGATTGTAAAAATCAGCCCGACGGGTGCGTCAAAGAAAGCGTAATTCCGGCCCCACTGGTTCCAGTTTGCTTGCTGGTCGCCTTTGGGAATCTCCAGAAGCGTGTACATGTCCTTGCCCAGTTTGCGCATGCGGGAAAGGTATGGCTCTACGCGCTTGTTGGCGGATGGCCATTCCTTTGCGCCGTCCTCCGGGTTTTTGTCCCTATATGTCAGCAGTTCGTGGCTCAAGCGGTCACGCGCCTTTCCCATGACGACATAAACATTCCACGGCTGGACATTGGTACCAGAGGGAGAGCGGGCAGCGCGCGCCAGCAAGTCTTCAATCCTGTCGCGGGAGACAGGATCGCTTTTGAAAGCACGAACTGATTTTCGATTATTGAGTGCGCTATCAATATCCATCATTGCCCCCTTCGTGTTTTCATGTGGGGGCATAGCATGGCGCGCGAGGCGGAACCAGCGTCTCGCTGTTGCTTTATGGTGTGGCGGGCACGTCAGAGACCCAGAACGGCCTTTGACATGATGTTGCGCTGGATTTCATTGGAGCCTGCGTAAATGGGGCCTGCACGATCGTTCAGATACTTGGGCAGTACCGTCACCCCGTAATCCGGGCCGACTGCCTGTTCATTTGCAGAGGTTTCAGGGGCGGTCGGCACGGGTCCGCCGGGGCTGGTGAGGTGTGGCTGGAAGGGGGCGATATAGTAGTTGAGTGCTTCAACGGCAAGCTCGGTCAGGCGATTTGACATTTCCGTACCTCTCGTTTTCAGCATTGAACTTGCCGCACCCGGTGCCCCGCCCTGTGAGAGTTCAGAGAGAACGCGGTGCTCTGTATATTCTATGGCAGTGAGGTCAATCGCCGCTTCAGCCAGTTTGTTTCTGAAATCTGTATCTGCGATGAGAGGGGTGCCATTTGACCCCGCTTCTGATTGGGCCATAGAGATGATCTTGTTCAGATGACCTTTCAGTTTTGGCGCATAGGCATTGCCGCGCTCGAACTGAAGGAGGTATTTTGCAACGGTCCAGCCGTCCCCGATTTTGCCGACGGTATTCTTTTTGGGCACGCGTACATCTTCAAAGAAAATCTGGTTCTGGATATGCTCGCCGGTGAGCATGATGATGGGCTCCACCGTGATGCCGGGGCTTGTCATATCGATCAGCAGGAAGGTGATGCCGCGCTGCGGGATGTCTGATCCATCCGTGCGGACGAGGCAGAAGATCCAGTTTGCGTGCTGTGCATGGGTTGTCCAGATTTTGGTGCCTGTACAGATGAAGTCATCCCCGTCTTCGACAGCTTTCATCTGAAGACTGGCGAGATCTGAGCCGGAACCGGGTTCCGAATAACCCTGGCACCACCAGTCGTCGCCCGACAGGATGCGCGGCAGGAAATAGTTCTTCTGTTCCTGGTTGCCATGACCGATGAGAACCGGACCGCACATGCCGACTCCCATGGGAGAGAGGCTCGGAGTTTCATATGCGGCGCACTCGCTTTGCCAGATGTAACGCTCGACGATATCCCAGCCAGTGCCGCCGTGCTCGGTCGGCCACCCTGGGGCAACCCAGCCCTGAGCATGGAGTTTCTTGTGCCATTTGAGTGTGGTTTCGCAGTCGGAATAGACACTGGTCATACCGGCGCCAGCTTTGCGCAGGTCGTCGGTCATGGCTTGATCAAGGAAACGCCGGACGTCGTCTCGAAAAGCCTCGTGCTTTGAATGGAACCCCAGATGCATGGCACCCCCCCCTTTTTTTTGAATTATGAATAGAATGTTTTTTGCGAGAGTAGGCGGGGCGGGGGACAAGTCAAATCAAGCTAGCGTAACTGCTCGAGAGCCTTGTCGCGCGCTGCGTCAAGCAGCGCTTTTGCGAAATCCGGGTCGTCGATGGCGCGGGCAATTGAAAAGGCGCCGACGGTCAGAACGAGCGCTGCCAGCGCTTCCTTGCTTGGTTGTGCTGTTGCTTCGGGTGCGGTCTCGCCGGTCTTTTTGCGCGTCCGGTCAAACTCTGTCGCAAGATTTTTGATTTTGTTCGTGTACGCGCTCTTGGCAATGCGGGATCCGGAGCGGGCGACATCTGCCGGAAGCGATGCAAGAGTGCATTGTGTTTCGATTGTGCTGGCGTTTTCAGGGGCGAGATATCCCGTCAGCATTTCCGTCGCTTCTGTCAGCAGTTCCTGTTTGGTCGTGCCGGTGCGTCGTCTGAGCATGCGGTCGAGGCCCGCTTCCTCCGTCAGGACGTCTGCAAAAAGCGCTGCCTTGGTCTTGAAATACCCATAGAAGCCGCCGCGGGTCAGTTTTGCCGCGTTCATGATCTCGTCGATGCCGACACCCATATAGCCCTTGCGGCGAAACAGGAGGCCCGCCTGCTGGAGGATCAGCGCACGGGTCTTTTCTTTGTGTTCAGGTTTGTAACGCATGGGAGAAATATATTGCATGTTGTTCAACATGCAAATAACATGTTTGTCGACATGTAATGGAGGGGCACATGGCGCGCCGGTTACATCAATTCCGTTACTCTCATTTCAATGAGAAGGCGCGGTGGGCGCTCGCATTCAAAGGGCTTGATGTCGAGCGGGTGAATTATCTGCCCGGCCCTCACGCCGCTTCGATCCGGAAGCTGTCCGGGCAGACGCAGACGCCGGTTCTTGAGTGGGACGGGGAGGTGGTTCCGGGTTCCGCCGCTATTATCGAATTTCTGGAAAAGGTGATGCCTGAGAGGCCGCTTTATCCGGCTGATCCGGTGATGCAGCAAAAGGCGCTGGCGCTTGCTGCCTGGTTCGATGCCGAGCTTGGGCCAAAGGGCCGTCGGGCACTCTTCTGTGCAACGATTGAAGACGGTCGCTATCTTGCCACGCTTTTTGCGGGGGATCGGTCGTGGCCCGCTCGCACGGCCTATGCCGTAATGCAGCCACTGGTTCGTCCGATTATGCGCCGGTCTATGGATATCACCCCGGCGGCGGAGGGTGAGGCCCTTCGTGCGGTGGAGGAGGCGCTCGACTTTGTTGCGCGGGAGAGTTTGGCGACCGGCTATCTCGTGGGTGACCGTTTCAGCGTTGCGGATTTGACGGCAGCAGCACTCCTCGCCCTGACCGCAAATCCCGATCATGTTGATATGAAGAGGCCAGAACCAAAACCTGCCTCGGTATCTGCTTGGCTTTCCAAATGGGCCGATCATCCCGGTGTTGCCTGGGTTCGACGGATCTATGCCGAGCATCGACCCTGAAACAGCATTGCGACATAGAGCGTGTGTCGGTTTTGGGGAGGCGGGTGTGATATGCAGCGGCGTAGCGCGCTTTTTTCCGCGATAGCCATTGGCGTTTAGTGCAAACTCGCCTAAATGAAGAGGGCGCTCCGACGGTGAGAGATATCTCGCCGCGCCGGGGCGTGTTTCTTTCAGGGTTGACCTTTCTGCCAAGCCCTGCGGACTTGAGACCGGATTTGGGGCAATGGCCGATCAATCACCAGACAATTCACCGAATGACGCTGATCTACCTGGACTGAAGGCGACGACGCCGGAAGAGCGCCGCCGGGCGTTTGGAATTCTGTTTGTATCGCTTTTGTCCCTCGGTATGGGGCAATCGCTGTTTTTTGCGGTTCTACCACCAATTGCCCGTGAACTGGGCATGAGCGAATTTGAGACGACAATGATTTTCTCCTTGTCGGCACTTTTGTGGACGCTCACCAGTCCGTATTGGGGCACACGGTCTGATATTGTCGGGCGCAAGCCCATTATGCTGACGGGCCTGATCGGGTTTGGTGTGTCAACGGTCGGCTTTGCGGCTGTCGTCATGGTTGGCCTTTGGGGCTGGGTGTCACTTGGCCTCATGTTTCCGCTTTTGATTACAGTGCGGGCCATCTTCGGGACTTTCGGGTCCGGTACGATGCCTGCGGCGCAGGCTTATGTTGCTGACCGGACAACGCGGGCGGAACGGGCATCGGGCGTGGCTTCCATTGGTGCGGCGTTCGGCATGGGGACGGTGATCGGCCCGGGTTTTGCTGCGGCCCTTGCGACGTTTCACATTCTGGCCCCGTTTTTTGCTGTTTCGGCGATTGCCTTTGGCGGGGCGTTGTTTATTTGGCGAATGCTGCCTGAACGTACAACGCCCAAGCAGAAAGTTGCAGACCGTCAGAAGCAGCGCCGTCGGTTGAAACTGTCTGACGGGCGTGTGGCCCCCTGGCTCATGCTGGGGGTTGTATTGTCGCTTGCGCAGTCCATTACGATGCAGCTGGTCGCCTTCTACTATATGGACACGTTCAATATGCAAGGGGACGAAGCCACCCAGTTCGTGTCGGTTGGCCTGATGGCGATGGCGATGGCCACGATTTTTACACAGATGGTCCTGATCCAGCGCTTCGACCTGTCCGTGCAGTTTTTGCTGCGGGTCGGGGCGGCGGTGATGATTGCGTCGTTTGGCATTCTCATTGCGGCCAACGCTTATGGTCTGTTTGTCACATCGCTCGCTCTGGCCGGGGTTGGTTTCGGCTTCTTGCGGGCAGGCTTGAGCGCAGGGGCCTCGCTCTCCGTCTCGCCGCGTGACCAGGGGGCCATTGCCGGTCTAATTGGCGGCACGGCCGCGACCGGGCACATTATCAATCCACTGGTTGGGATCCCGCTTTATTATTTCATGCATCAGGCCCCCTTTATTCTTGCGGCAGGTCTGATGGTGATCATTCTTCTGATGGCATTGTTTCACCCTGTTGTGAGCAAGGTGAATGCGAATGCCAGCATGGATGATGAAGAGGATGAAGGCGACCTTCATCCTCATTGAGCTGGCCCCTTCATTGAGCTGATTTGTGCCGGTGTTCTTCTGTCCCGATGCTCAGGCGGCAGCTGTTTTACTTTTGGGAACACCGAGCGCGCCTTTTGCCTCCCAATCGGCCATCAGGGTTCCAACGGCAGAGGCGAAGGCGATGGGTTGATCCAGCATAATATGATGTTGGGCAAAGGGGATCGTGAAGATCGGGGCTTCGGGGCGCAAGCTTTTCATGAAGGCCATCGTGTCCGGATCATGGTCTTTGGAGATGTGTCCGTACATCACCCCCACTTTGCAGGGCAGGTTCTTGAACATGTCGGCATGTTCTTCACCGCCCATTTTCAGGCCCTGAAAGGCCATGGGGTCGAATTTCCAGGTCCAGCCTTTTTCGTCACCGTCTGTTACTTCGCGGATTGAATGTCCTGCGATGTAGTCGGTGATGAAGGCGTTGGCGCATTCCTGCAAGGGGGCGAGGCGGAAACGTCCCAGGGCGGTCTCCCGGTCGGGGTAGACACGGGTTGGTCGACGCGGCGGGTCGCCAAGGAACCATTCTACAGCGTCTGTTTTCGGACGGACGCGGAAGTCGGCAAGGAGAAGGCCGCCCAGTTCCGCACCGTATAGTGCACCGGTAATCAGTGTCACAAAGCCGCCGAAAGAGTGTCCGACAATGACCGGTTTGGGGCCAAGCCCGGCGTCAAAGGCGACGGTGCGGATCGCGTGGGCATAGGTTTCGCGGACGTAAGAATCGCGCCACTCACTGTCACCCATGCCGGGCAGGTCGATTGACGCGACGTTGTATTCTTCTGTCAGGAGTGGGGCGATAAAGTCGAACCAGCGGGCATGGGCCCCATTTCCGTGCACGAACAGGAGGCCCGGGCGATCTGCCTTTTTGGCGGGCCATTTGAGGTAGTGAACACGCGTGCCTTCGGACGTTACCCAGTGGCTTTCCGGCTTTTCTGCAAGGCAGTCACGGAACCAGCGCGGGGCGTGTGTGATGAAGTCCTCTTTTGGGAGGGGGGCGATTTCTGGTCCCCGATTCTCGTGTTCTTCTTCACTCATGATCTGATCTCCGGCCTGAGGCTGCCATGGGAGCGTGCGAGCTGATTGTCAGGTCTCGTACGTTGAAAATGGCGGCGGCGTCATTTTTGTTGGGCATGGCTTAAGATTTTCAGTGCAGATTGTAAAGAGAAGGGGCCGGGCGGCACGCAATTGTGGGTTAACGATTGGTCTGCGTGGTTTGACGGTTGACATGGGCGGCTCTGCAGCTTAGTTTCCGGCCGAATTTCCGATATTTACCGGCGGATGAGGTCGGTGCCCGGCGGGTACCAGCTTCTTTGCCTGAGCCCGAAAATGGGCACAATTGGTGGGTGACACAGATGAAAGTTCGTAATTCTTTGAAATCCCTTCTGGGTCGGCACCGGGACAACCGTTTGGTGCGCCGCAAGGGCCGTCTTTATGTAATCAACAAGACCAATCGCCGTTTCAAGGCGCGCCAGGGCTGATGTTCTGAGCTGGCTTTTCGGGTAACCCGGAAAGATCATGGTAGAGTTTCAAGGTCGCACCTTCGGGGGTGCGGCCTTTTTTCTTGTGGTCTTTGCAGATGGCCTTTTCCATGCGGTTTGGGTGTTGGGAGCGACAATATGGTCAAGGCGATCCTGTTTGATATCGGGAATGTTCTGGTCCGTTGGGAGCCACGGCATCTGTTTCGGCAGTTGCTACCCAATGAGGCAGCAGTCGATCATTTTCTATCGGAAATCTGTACTCCTGAATGGCATTTCGCTCATGATCTGGGTGTTTCCTTTGAGGAGAATGCTGCGCCGCTGAAGGCGCGCTTTCCGGCCTATGCGGGGCTTATTGACGCGTGGAGTATGCGGTATCTGGACATGACACCCGGCGAAGTACTAGGCATGGCAAGTCTGTTTGGTGAGGTGGAGCAGGCCGGATTGCCACTACACGGGCTGACCAATATGCCGTCGAGTATTTTCCCCAAATTGCGTGCTGCCTACCCCATACTGGCGCGGCTCCGCTCAGTGGTCGTGTCGGGGGATGAGAAGGTCTGCAAGCCAGAGCGACGTATTTTTGACATTGCCACCGAGCGGATGAACCTTGCACCGCAGGATGTGCTTTTCATCGATGACACATTGCCGAATGTCGAGGCAGGGGCGGCCCTCGGGTTTCAGGTCCATCATTTTTGTGCTGCGACGGCCTTGCGCGCTGAGCTTGTGTTACGCGGGGTGCTGACTTCATGAGCGTGCGCGCGGTTATTTTTGACATGGGCAATGTGCTGATTGATTGGGATCCAGAGCGCACCTATCAGGTCCTCCTTCCCGATCCCCAAGACCGTGCCCAATTTTTTAGCGGTCTGTTTCGACGCATGCACAATCTGGTCCATGATACGCATAGACCCTTTGGTGAGGTTCTGGCACCCCTGAAGCGGGAGATGCCGGATGATATTCCCCTTATTGAGATGTTCGAGTACCGGTGGCATTCGTTTTTGTACGGGCCGCTTGGGGAGACGGTGCGCATTCTGGAGGCTCTTCGGGTGAAGGGGGTACCGCTTTACGGGTTGAGCAACTGGCCGCACCAGACCTGGCCCCCGCAGGCGACTGATCCTTCGCATGATTATGGTTTTCTGGCGTATTTTGAAGATATTGTGGTGTCCGGCACGGTTGGTATGAGGAAGCCGGAAGCCGAGATCTATCTGCATGCGTTGGCGCGTTTCGGTCTTGCACCGCATGAAGCTCTATTTGTGGATGATCTTTTGGAGAATGTTCGAGCCGCCGAAGCGGTGGGTATTGTCGGGCATCATTTTCATCAGGGTGGGGGTGCGACGCTTGTCGAAACTCTGGTCGCTCACGGGTTGCTTGATCCGCGCTGATGGTTGACAGTGTTGTCCGATGACTTTGGGAGGGCTTCCATGACCGGTCAGTTCATGATTTATGGTGCGACAGGCTATACGGGTAAACTGATGACCCGAATGGCGCGTGATGCCGGGCTTACGCCTGTGCTTGCCGGTCGGTCTGAGGCGAAGCTAAAAAGCATTTCCAATCAGTACGGCTTTGAGGCGCGTGCGTTCGACCTTATGGATCGCTCTGCAATCGATACAGCGCTTGCTGATATTGATCTTGTGCTGCATGTCGCGGGCCCGTTTTCAGCCACATCAAAACCGATGATTGATGCGTGTCTTCGCACAGGGACGCACTATCTGGATATTACCGGCGAGATTTCGGTGTTTGAGGCCTGTGCCCGACGTGACGAAGCGGCAAAGGAAGCCGGGATTATGATCCTGCCAGGGGTCGGTTTTGATGTGGTGCCGAGCGATTGTCTGGCCGCGCACATGAAACGTCGTATGCCTGATGCCACCGACCTGGTGCTGGGCATTTCGGGGTTGGGCTCTACATCTCGCGGTACCGCCAAGACAATGATCGAGAGTATCGGGGATGGTACGCGGATCCGCCGCGACGGGCGGATCGTATCGCTCGGGCGCGCGCCGGAGCGGGATATCGATTTCGGGTCCGGTGCGAAGAAATCCGTGGCGATCGGATGGGGGGATGTTTCCACTGCTTATCACTCGACCGGGATTCCCAATATTACAGTTTTCTTTGAGGCCAATCCGCAGATTGCGCAGATGGCCAATCTTGGTGGTTTTACCCGCTTTTTGTTGAGCCGCGGGTTTATGCAACGTCGTTTGAAGGCGCGGGAAGATGCAAAGCCCGATGGTCCGAGCGAGCATGAGCGGGCTGCGGGCCATGCGGTTCTGATTGGTGAGGCGACAAACGAGGCGGGGGAGCGGGTGGTCTCGCGGTTGCGAACGCCGGAAGGCTATACGCTCACCTATATGACAGGGCTCGATATTGCGCGCCGGGTTCTGGCGGGAGAGGTCAAAACCGGCTTTCAGACACCAAGCCTTGCTTTCGGCCCTGATTACATTACCGGTATTGAAGGTTGTGTGATGGAAGATTTGAACCGTTAGCCCCTATCATGTTCGTACACTCGCAAAACTGTGATGAGCAGGCCTTTGCGCTTTGTGCGTTCTGACTTATGTTTTTGGGCATGGTTCGACAAATCGCCTGTGCGGGGGTTTCCGCTGTCATCATTTTTACCAGCCTCGCACTCCCCTCCCTTGCTGCGGATGGGAGAGGCGGGATATTGCCGCCGGCAGCGCAAGGGCGGTTGCCGACGCGTGCGGTGAGTGATCTTCAACTGGACCAGCTTTTTGCGCAGCTTGCGGTCGCCCGAACGCCGGATGATGCCAAGGAAGTCGAGCAGGCGATTTGGGCGCGCTGGAACCGTTCGGGCAGTATCAGTGTCGATCTGTTAATGTCGCGCGGTGTGCGTGCGCTGGCGGATGGGGAAATCGATATCGCACTCACCTTTTTTGATGAAGTGGTTGATCTGGCTCCGGGGTATGCGGAAGGGTGGAACAAGCGTGCAACAGTTCATTTTTTGAAAGATGATTATGCGGCTGCTCTTTCCGATATTGAGACCACACTTGCGCTTGAGCCGCGGCATTTCGGGGCTATCGGCGGGTTGGCTCTGGTGCTGGAGGATCTGGGGGATAAGGAAGGTGCCAGAGACGCTTATCGTCGCGCGCTGGTGGTCTATCCCTGGCTTGAGGGAGCGGCTGATGCGGAAAACCGGCTTACAGTTGAGATTGACGGTCGGGGCATCTGATCCAGATTGCAGCAAGTACGCAGCCGGCTTCAGGCGCAAGCTTTTGCCGCATCTTTTTTGTAACCGGGGATATCTGTGTTGATCTGGCTCTTCGTGGCGCTGCTTGTCAGTTTTTGTCTGTATGTCGTGTTTCTGATCCGCCAGACGGAAAAACAGTTTCCACGACAAGGAAAGCTTGTTCGCTCGCATGATGCAGATCTGCATTATGTTGATGTAGGGCCGCTTGATCCGGATGGGATTGACCGGGCACCCATTGTTCTGGTGCATGGCGCGAGCGGCAATTTGCGGGATTTCGAGGCAAGCCTGATCCCGCTGCTGGCGGACAAGCACCGTGTGCTTGCCTTTGATCGCCCCGGCCATGGCTGGAGTGAGCGTCCCGATGGTCCCGACATGCATGATCCGGCCCGCCAGGCAGCGGTTATACATGAGGCTTTGGAAAACCTCGGTGTGACGCGGCCGGTTCTGCTGGGTCATTCTTGGGGTGGTGCGGTTGCCAGTGCCTATGCACTTTCCTTCGGGGCGGATTTGTCCGGGCTGCTTGTTCTGGCCGGGGCAACACATCCCTGGAAAGGGCAGGTTGCATGGTATCACCGGTTATTGGCAAAACCGGTTCTCGGCACTGTTTTTCTGTGGGGTGTGGTGGTGCCGCTGGGGCGTGTGATGGCGGCGGCCGGTGTCAAATCCACCTTTGCGCCTGATCCGGCGCCGACAGGGTATGAAGAGGCTATCGGGCTTTCACTTCTCTTCCGCCCGGACCATTTTCGTCACAATTCGACTGATACCAGCCGTTTGAGGGATCATTTGGCTGGTCAGTCGGCGCGCTATCACGAGATTGCTGTGCCGACGGTTATCATCACAGGAAACCGGGATCAAACCGTGCTTGCGAAGCTGCATTCCTATGCGTTGCATGAGCAGATTACCGGGTCTGAGCTTATCAAGCTCGAAGGTGTGGGGCACATGCCCCACCACGTTCGCCCGGACATTGTGGTAGATGCGCTTGCGCGATTGGCAGCTGGTGAGCCCGTCCGGGCGGGGCTTCATGTTCATGAAGCCCAGACGGCAGCGCAAAAGGCGGCCTTGCGCTAGACCGGATCAACTGCGTTTGGTGTCAGATCCCACATAGGCAACGCGCAGCATATTGGTTGCCCCTGGTGTACCAAGGGGAACACCGGCTGTGATGATGATCCGCTGGCCCGGCTGTGCAAAGCCCTCCTGGAAGGCGATGCGGCTCGCGCGCTCCACCATATCATCGAGGTCGCGTGCATCCTCTGTCAGGACGCAATGTACGCCCCAGACAAGCGCCAGTCGCCGTGCAGTTGTTTCGATTGGCGTCAGCACCACGATAGGAAGCTGTGGCCGCTCGCGGGCGGCCCGCAGGCCGGTTGAGCCGGAATTTGTCCAGCAGACGATGGCGGCGGCGTTCAGCGTGTCGGCTACGGTACGGGCGGCTGCGCTGATGGCATCAGCTCCCGTTGCTTCCGGTTGGGTTTGTTGTGCGTAGATAATGCCGGGGTAGGTTGGGTCATGTTCCACCTGTGCGGCGATGCGGTTCATCATTTCAACCGCCTCGGCCGGAAAGTCGCCCGCAGCGCTTTCCGCAGAGAGCATGACAGCATCCGCGCCTTCAAAGACGGCGGTCGCCACATCAGAGACTTCGGCCCGGGTTGGCATGGGTGATGAAATCATGCTTTCCAGCATTTGTGTGGCCACGACTACCGGCTTTCCTGCTCGACGGCAAAGGCGGGTAATCTGTTTTTGCCAACCTGGTACCTGCTCGACGGGAAGTTCCACGCCCAGATCACCGCGCGCGACCATAAGCCCGTCAGCAATCTCCGCAATTTCCTGCAAATGTGTCAGGGCCAGCGGCTTTTCGATCTTGGCCATTACCGCAGCGCGGCCTTTGGCAATTTTGCGGGCTTCGGCCACATCTTCAGGCCGTTGAATGAAAGACAGAGCGAGCCAATCGACACCCAGTTCAAGTGCGAGTTCCGCGTCGCGCCGGTCTTTTTCTGTCAGGGCGGTCATGGGCAACAGGGTGTCGGGCACGTTAACGCCCTTGCGGTTGGACAATTCACCGCCCGTCACGACCTGCGTAACGGCATAGTCCTTGTTTGCTTCTGTGACGCGCAGACGAATGCGGCCATCGTCGAGCAGCAGGGACGAGCCTTCTTCCAGCGCTGCAAAAATCTCCGGATGTGGGACGCAAACGCGCGTTTTGTCGCCTGGTGTTTCGTCCAGATCAATACGAAATGTATCGCCATTGACGAGATCGGCGGATCCGTCAGCAAAGGCGCCTACGCGCAGCTTTGGGCCTTGCAGATCGGCCAGAATGCCGATCGGACGTTCAACTTCTTTTTCGACCTGCCGGACGAGGGCGTGCACTTTTTTCAGGCCTGCGGCGTCCAGATGGCTCATGTTCAGGCGGAAGACATCTGCACCCGTCGCATAGAGTGTACGGATCATCTCTGCTGAGGTTGAGGCGGGTCCAAGGGTTGCAATAATTTTTACATTCCGCCGCCGCATATGTTGCCGCTCCTGTTTGTTCAATTTTGGGGTGAGTATCGGTCTTGACCGGCAGGTGCCGACAAAACCTAACCCTGTCTGTTTCTGCGCCTTCTGGCCCTGCGGGTCAACTGTGGGCGTATGAAACTTTGATGGAAATTGTATGCGCGAAGGCGTCAACACCCGCTTAAGATTGCAAGCTGTGGCGCTTTGCTTCGAGGTTTTCAGGTTGAGACAAGAATGGCCCTGAAATCGTTGACGTTGGTGAGGGTTGGTCCTGTCATCACGAGGTCGCCAAGTTGGCTGAAAAATGTGCCGGCGTCGTGTTCGTCCAGTGCTCTTTGTGCGTTGAGGCCGAGGGCTGCTGCCCGTTCCAGCGTTCGTGAGGAGATGATGGCCCCGGCGGGGTCGTCCGCTTCTCCCGCGCCGCCGTCAATCCCGTCGGTGTCGCAGGCGAGTGCGTGGACGTTGCGTTCGCCCGCGAGAGCAAGTGCGAGCGCCAGTGCAAATTCCTGATTGGGACCGCCGACACCGCGTTTGTCGCCCAGTGTGACAGTTGCCTCCCCGCCGGAAAGAATAAGACGTGGAACGCCCGGGTTGGTGTGGGAGCGCGCCATGCGGGCATGGGCGATGGCCAGCGTGCGGGCTTCATCTTCCATATCGTCGCCAACAATGGAGACCTCGTATCCTGCTTCACGGGCCAAGGCTGCCGCTGCGGCGAGGGCGTCTGTACCGGTTGCGATAATCTGATAGCTGGCGCGGGAGAAGCATGGTGCGTCCGCCGCCGGGAGCCTCGTGGCCTTTGCCAGGTGAGCCCTGAGGGCGGCGGATACGGGAATATTGAGATGGTCGAGAATTGCGTTGGCATCCTGGCCACTTCCTTGCGCGGGTACTGTGGGGCCTGAACCGATAATGGCGGGTATGTTGCCTGCGACATCTGAAATGGCAAGGGTGACGCAGCGTGCGGGGGCAATCGCCTCGGCTAATTGTCCCCCCTTGATGCGCGAGAGATGGTGGCGAACAGTGTTGATGTCTGCAATCGGGGCACCGCTGGCGAGAAGGGCGCGGGAAAGGCCCTGTTTTTCTTCCAGACTGACACCGTCGGGTGGCAAGGTGAGCAGCGCTGATGCTCCGCCCGAGAGGAGCACGAGGCCCAGATCATCGGGACCCAGTGATGTGGCAAGCGACAGGAGGGCACGGCCCGCGCGAACCCCGGCTTCGTCGGGGACGGGATGTGCGGCTTCCAGCACGGTGACATGCCGGGTGGGGCAGGTATGCCCATAGCGTGTGACGGCAATGCCTTCGATTTTTGTCCCCGGCCAGCGTTGTCCGTAGAAGCGTTCCGCCGTTGCGGCCATGGATGCGGCGGCTTTTCCCGCAGCCAGAATGACAAGCCGACCGGCAGGTGGCGCGGGAAGGTGGGGCGGGAGGCAATACTCCGGCTGAACAGCACGCAGAGCCGCCTGGAAGAGGTGGATGAGAAAGCGGCGAGGGTCTTCGTGCAGCGTCATTCTTTTCTCGTTTCTTGTCTCGTTTTTGGGGCCGCGTCTGACGTTTCGTGGCGGTCGTTTTACTGTTTTCGGCCGTTCAGTATAGCATGATGCCTATGACATCTGCTTTTAAGTCTGGTAAGGCTGGGATCTGTTTCTCGTGCCTGTTTTGTTTTGCTCATGACATATCCGCCTTTTGAACTTATCCATCCTGATGGTGGTCTGGATATCCTGCTTCTGTGTGACCATGCGTCGAATGCGGTGCCGGATGGCTATGGCACGTTGGGCCTCCCGGCAACCGAGTTTCACCGGCATATTGCCTATGATATCGGCACGGCCCCTCTGGTGCGGGATGTGTCCCGCAGGCTTTGTTGCCCGGCACTGCTTGGCACCAGCTCCAGGCTTCTGATCGACCTTAATCGCGGGGTGGATGATCCGACGATTGTGATGAAACTGTCTGACGGGTCGATTATTCCCGGTAATGCGGATGTTGACCCATATCGCAACGAACCGGAGTTTCAGCGACGGGTCGCGCTTTTTCACCAGCCCTATCATGATGCCGTTGCGGCGCAGATCGCGCGTGTCCGTGCGCTGGGGCGGGTGCCGGTTATCGTGTCGGTACATAGTTTCACACCATCATGGCGCGGTGTAGCGCGGCCATGGGAGGTCGGTGTGCTGTGGGATCTGGACGACCGGTTGGCAAGGCCCATGATGGCGGCTTTTGAGGCCGAAGGGTTTGTTGTTGGGGATAACCTGCCCTATATCGGCTTTCTGAAGAATGATACGCTTTATCGGCACGGTACGGCCCAGGGGCTCCCGCATGTGTTACTTGAAATACGGCAGGATCTGATCGACACAGAGGCAAAACAGCAGGTCTGGGCGGCCCGTCTGGAAAAAATGCTTCCGCTGCTTGTTGCCCGCGAGGGTGTGCAGGAAGTTCGTTTCTTCGGCTCGCGCACGGACAAATGAGCGATTGATGTTGCATAATGCAGCCGCGACTAACCTATGCCGGGTGACCTGTTCGGGACGATGCTTTCTCTTTGTGACAGGGGCGTTTTCTATGGGTGACAGGGGAGCTTGTTATAGGTGACAGAGGAGTTTGTTATGGACAAAGCGACAAAGACAGAACTTGAAGCAGCAGCCTTCCGGCGCCTGCTATCGCATCTGGATCAACGCAAGGATGTGCAGAATATCGACCTTATGAACCTTGCCGGTTTCTGCCGAAACTGCCTGTCAAACTGGTACAAGGACGCAGCGGACGAAAAGGGGCTTGCTCTCAGCAAAGATGAAGCCCGTGAAATTGTCTATGGCGAGCCCTATGCCGACTGGAAAAAGAAATACCAGACAGAGGCGACCGCTGAGCAGAAGGCCGCTTTTGAGATTTCACACAAGTCTCACGGTTGAGGGCTATTCGCCGAGATAGGCCTCGCATTCCACTTCCAGAGCCCCGCCCAACGCCAGACCATTGGCTCCGAAGGCGGAGCGTGCGGGGAACTTTCCCGGTTCGAAATATGTGACATAGACCTTGTTGAAGTCGGCCCATTGCTCCATGTCGGACAGCATGACGAGGCATTTGGTCACGTTGGCGAAACTTGCGCCATTTGCCTCCAGCACGGTTTTGATATTGTTCATCGTTTGGCGGGCCTGGCCTTCCATGCCGCCGGGGGCAAGCTCGAGGGTACCGGGAATGTTGCCGATCTGTCCTGAAAGGTAGAGCATGTCGCCGACCTTGACGGCTTGAGAAAAGGGAAGGTTGGCGTTTTCCATGGCCGGATCGGTATAACGGGTGACCGGGTCCGCGAGGGCGATGCTTGAGACCGTCATCGCCGCTGCAAGGCATAGTGCTGTTTTCATGCTCTTTATCGTCGGGCCCATCTTTCCGCCTCCGATTTGATGAAGTTATTGCTTCGTTTGCACAAGCCTAGCATGGGGTGGCTTTCAACAATCCACAGATTTCTGGACATGTTCCCTTGCTGAGGGCGGGGCCCGCCGATATGGTGCGCGCCCCGGATGATCCTATCTGGTTGATGCGTATGATTATGGAGAGCAGGCATTATGGCGGACGGCACAACACCCCCTCCCGGATCAACATCGGTTGCGCAAGGGCAATTGCGTTCGTTTGTTGAGCGGATCGAGCGGTTGGAAGAAGAAAAAGCCGCGCTCTCAGCCGATATCAAGGAAGTATATGCCGAGGCGAAGGGCAATGGTTTTGACACCAAGGTCCTGCGCAAGGTGATTTCAATCCGCAAGAAAGATGATGCGGAGCGGCAGGAGGAAGAGGCTATGCTTGAACTCTATCTCCATGCGCTGGGCATGATCGGCTGATCCACGCGTTCTATGGATACAATTAAGCCCGGCGAGAGTGATCTCGCCGGGCTTTTGCTTGTCTCGTGTTTGTGCGTGTCAGAGCTTGGCGCGGATAAAGAAGAGTGCGCTTGCGCCCGGTTCCAGCACTTCCAGTTTCTTGAAGGATACGTGATTGCGAATGTCATCATCGAGCAGGTTGGTGCCGACAAGGCCGAACTCGATCTCACGATCTGATTGTGGCAGGAAGAACGTATAGCTCGCCTCTGCTCTCAGATCCGTGAAGCCATTGGTACGGCTCTCATTGGTGGCGACATCATCTTGTTCTTCGGCCCGCAGGAAGCTCACCCGGCTGAAGAGATTATCGTTTTCAAAGTAGATGCCGGCTCCATAGCGAAGCGGTGGAATGCGCGGGACGTTGCCGCCTGCATCCAGTTTCGCCCGGACAAAGTCAAACCGACCATCGAAGCCCACGCGTCCGTCGGCCAGATCAAAGGCAGACCAGTTGGCGGCAAGTTCAAGGCCCTTGAAATCAGCATCGGACTGGCGGTAAGCAATTTGTGTCAGTTCGTCCTCAACGCCCGGTGCACCATCAATCCCGCACGTGTCGAACTCTTCTCCGCAGACAAAACCGGTTTCGCTTTTAAAGATGAAGTCGCTGAAGGCCGTGTAGAAGAGATTGGCCTCGAATGTCAGGTCGCCCGCCTCGCGTCGCAGGCTGAGGTCGACTGATTTTGCACTCTCCTTGCCAAGGCGTGGATCGCCGACCTCGAAGGTTTCAGTCGCTTCATGTGGTCCTTTGGCAAACAGCTCCAGGAGGTCGGGCGCGCGTTCAACATATTGGGTGTTGAGTGCAACGGAGAGATCGTCTGTCAGATTGTAAACGAGTCCGGCTGCACCGCTTACCGGTGTGAAGTCGAGGGAGCGACGGCTGCCAAAATCGGCAAGCTCTTGGCCGGGCAGGGTGACACCTTCCAGCGTCGGCGGTGTAGTGCCGAGGCCCTCAAGCTCCACCTGTTCTATACGTCCTGAGACCTGCAAGCGGAGTGCCGGGTTTACTTTCCATTCTTCAAAAAGGAAGGCGGCGAAACTGTCGCGGGAGGAGGGAGCAATCAGTTCGCCGCCTTCGCCCGTGGCACTGAGCTCACGGTTTGAGGTTTGAAGGCCCCAGGCCCCTTCCACGGCGCTGATGGGGCGATGCAGGACTTCAATACGGCTTTCCCATTCTTCATTGTCGAAACGTGAGCCAATTGTACCGGCGATGCGGGACACTTCGTCATGGGTGTAATCGGAATAGCCAATGTCACCGCGCACGCCCGTGATAAAGCCATCAAGATCGTCGAACTGTGCGGTGGCCGTATAGCGTGTTTGTTCAAGGTCAATGGCGAGACCGCTGGCTGCGGCCCCCGCACCCGGAACACGGTAGTCGCTGTCATATTGCGTCACCGCCGCGCCGATATGGCCATTTGGCAGAAGGTAGCTTGCGCCGAGTGACATGCCATTGGCTTCAGCTGCGCTGTTGGCCTGTGTGCCTTGTGGTGTCGAGTAGTCGTCTGCGGAGCGGGCAAAGGCATCCAAATGGAAGACGAAGGGGCCTTCACCGATATCGACGGCACCCTTCCCGAGCAACCCGCTGTCGACGGTCGTGGTGTTGGTCTCAAGTTCGGCTGCAAAGCCGCCCTCTGGCGCCTTGTCGGGGATGCGGTTGTTGATGACTGATACAAGCCCGCCGATCGCCTCACTACCATAGCGCAGGGCGGCAGGGCCTCGGATGATCTCGACACGTTCTGCCGTTGACGGATCAAGCGGCACACCATGGTCTTCGCTGATGGCAGAGACATCATGTGCGCCCAGACCGTTTTCCTGAATGCGGACGCGCGAATTGTCGAGGCCGCGGATCACGGGACGGCTTGCACCGCGTGCGAAAGAGGATTGGGTGACGCCCGGCTTGTCGCCGAGCAACTGGCCCAACGTCGATGCGCCGGAGCGTGAGATTTCGTCTTTATTGATGATCGTGACCGGCTGCGCGAGCTCGCTGGTTGTCCTTGCGAGTGGTGAGGCGGTGATCACCAGTGTGGGTGCCTTGAGCGGTTCGGCGGTTGCGCTCAATGGGAAGGCCAGCGAGGTTCCCAGCAGAAGTGCCGTACTGCTTATGTATCTTGACGTGTAGACGTGTTTCATCGTTACCCCCTGTTGTGACAAACGAGTTCGTGTCCCCGCCTGGTGGGCGAGGATGGTTAGTTGACTTGGTTGGTTTGGCCGGCTGGTGCTTAAGTCGTCATGCGGCCTGGCAGTCGGCGCACTGGCCGACAATCTCAAATGTCTTTTGTTGTGGTCTGAAGCCCGTGGTTTTCTGCCACTGACTTAGCAAGCTGCAGAGCCCGTGATCCTCAATCTCCTGTACGCGTTTGCAGTCCTGACAGACAGCAAACAGCGTTTCGTGCGCGTGGGAATGACCATCGCAGGCGATAAAGGCTTTCAGGCTTTCGATACGGTGAACCAGACCCTGTTCGCTGAGCCGTTCCAGCGCCCGATAGATGACGGGCGCTTTGGGTTTGGGCGTTTCAGGCAGGAGATCAAGCAGGTCGTAGGCAGAAAGCGGTGTTGCCGTCTTCTGCATGATGCCTATGAGTGTTTTGTCGTCGATTGCACGTGCGCGCGCCATCTTTAAACTCCTTAATCGTATAATGTACGATTAAGGAGTTCTCGTGAGCCTGTCAAGACTTGATGCATTGGTGTTGGCGCGGCGGTTTGTGGGCTATTTGCCCGGTTCAAGGCCCAGGTCGCGTAGCTTGCGATACAGGGTTGAGCGGCCGATGCCGAGACGGCGGGCAACTTCGGACATATGTCCTTTGTATTTTTCGATCGCGAGACGAATGAGATCGGCTTCAATGTCTTCCAGCTTGCGCAGATCGCCGCCATCGTCGGTAATGGTGACGCCTTCGCCAAAGGTTGAACGCGCAAATGCCGCGAGACCATTGGTGCCGGTGCGTTGCGGTTCATCGGTAATCATGGCGGGCTGCACGTCTGCTGTCGGTTTGGGCAGGCTTGGCGCTGGCGGCACAAGGGCGGCAACGTCATAGCCGTCCACCTGAGCTGCAATCTGGGGGAAGTCAGCAACACTCAGCCGGTCTTCGTCGCAAAGTACGATGGCGCGGAAGATGGTGTTTTCAAGCTGACGCACGTTGCCCGGCCATTCGTAGGCCATCAGCATGGCGAGTGCATCGCTTGTGGCGCCGGATATTTTTTTGCCCTCTTCGGCCGCAATGCGGCTCACAAAATGTGCGACAAGGTCGGGAATGTCTTCCTTGCGTTCGCGGACCGGGGGCAGGTGAACGGGGAAGACGTTCAGGCGATAGTACAGATCTTCGCGGAAGCGGCCATCGGTGACCATCTGAATGAGATCGCGGTTCGTGGCGGAGATGATGCGGATATCAACCTTGACCGGGCGTTTGGCACCGACAGGGTCCACCTCTCCTTCCTGAATGGCGCGAAGCAGTTTGACCTGCATATCGAGAGGAAGCTCGCCGATTTCGTCCAGAAAAAGGGTGCCGCCATTGGCTTCGACAAATTTGCCGGCATGTTTTTCCGAGGCACCGGTAAAAGCACCTTTCTCATGGCCGAAAAGAATGCTTTCGATCAGGTTTTCCGGGATCGCGCCGCAATTGACGGTGACAAACGGGTTCCCTGCGCGGTCGCTTTCGCCTTGAATGGCGCTTGCGATCAGTTCTTTCCCGACACCGCTTTCGCCTTCGATCAGGACGGGAATGTTGGACTGGGCGGCGCGGCGACCCAGTTTAAGGACAGGGGCCATGGACGGGGCCCCGGCAATGATATCGTCAAAGGTCAGTCGGCCTTTCGCCTTTTTCTGCAGGCGGTTGATCTCGCCGGTGAGGGCGGTCACTTTCAAGGCGTTGCGGATTGAAACGTGCAGCCGTTCGGGGCTTACAGGCTTGATAACGAAGTCATCTGCGCCGGCACGCATGGCCTTTACAACGGTTTCGACACCGCCGTGAGCGGTGAGGACGATAACGGGCAAGTCTCCATGGGTCGGGGCTATGGCCTCCAGAACGCCCATACCATCCATGCCAGGCATGACAAGGTCGAGGATCATGCACGCGATGTCTTTGCCGTTTACACCTGTCAGGACGTCAATCGCGGCTTCGCCACCATCTGCGCTGACAACCCGGTATCCGTCCCGGCGCACGACTTCTTCCAGAATGCGTCGTTGTGCCGGATCGTCGTCAACGACCAAAACCGTCTGCGCCATGCTTTACGTTACCTCTGTTTCCCCGGAGCCGCGTATCCGTACGGACTTGCGCGGTTCCAACGTGCGGTGGGTTTGGGCGGGGCTGTTTTGCGGCCGCGCGTCCCTTGTTGGTGACCCAATATGGGGCAGACAGGTAAAGGTGGATTTAAGGCTCGCCAGAAACTTGATAAGAAACCTGTTGAGAAGCGCCGGTTACCGCGGTTGATCGGGGTGGCACCGGTCGCGCTTAAGCGTCACACATTATATTGGCGCAAAGTATGGGGGATGAAGTGAGACTTACTGATGGGTCGGGAGACCCGTTGCGGGCTACCGGATCGACAGGAATCGGTTTGTGACGGACTTGTGACTGAAAACAGGCGCAAATCGGCGTAAAAGGGTTAATTGTTGTTAAGTCCCCCTAATTTCTGACAAATTTCCGACCGGAAGTGTTGCGCCGCAGTGACTCTGTTGCATCTTTTCGTCATAAAACCCGAAACGACCTTGAGGACTGCGCCATTCCGTGCGACCAATAGTTCAACCGGTGGGGTCCGGGCCACCCGTATTGGACGGGCGGTTGTGCATTAAACGACGACGGAGAGTGGGATGAAAATTCTATCCCGGATGATTGCGGTAGGGGCAATGTTGAGTGTAGCCGCTTGCGGTACTTGGCATGCTGAGTCCTACCTCAGCGAGGAAATTTCAGGCAATGATTTCAATGCTTGCCTCGCGCGGGAATATCAAGATCGTGCGACTTCCGAAGCTTATGTTGATTGCGATTGGATCGACACAGCACGGATCGTAGAACGCGGACGCGCTGCAGCGTCGGGCCAGACGGTTCTGCCGTATGACCCAGCAAATCATGCAGTGCTTCCGGAAGCTCTTGGCGAGCTGCAGGACGCACGTGGCCGCCTTCTGGCCGCGCTGGACAATGGTGGCCGCGACAGCGACCGCGCATGTGCCTGTGCAAAAGCTCAGCGTTATTACGACGGCTGGGTTGAGCAAGCCAGTGACAATGACATGGGCGTAGATGGCTCTTATTTCGGTGGCGTTGGTGGTCCGGTACAGCCGGAGCGCGTCGAAGCTGAAAAAGCTGCTTTCTATGAAGCCCTGACAGCATGTGAAGCTGTTGCAGCTGGTCCTTGGACCATCTATTTCGGCTTCAACAAGTCAAACCTGACGGCAGCTGCGCAGGCAGTTGTTGACGAGATCGCCTCAACGGTTGGATCGCGCTCTGTAAACGTTATCGGTCACACCGATACGTCTGGTAGCAGCGCTTACAACCAGTCACTCGGCCAGCGCCGTGCTGACGCTGTAGGCAACGCTCTGCAGGGTCGTGGGGCTTCGGTCTCCAGCGCGTCAACACGCGGTGAAAGCGAACTTGCTGTGCAGACCGGCGACGGTGTGCGCGAGCCTCTCAACCGCCGTGCGGTTGTATCGGTCGACTAATCGTCGATTGAAACGGATTGAGTTGAGGCCCTGGTCTTTGTGACCGGGGCCTTTTCTTTTGGGGCTTTTTCAGCTCCAGGCCTTTTCGGAAGGGGGCAGACAGGCCATATTCGGTGGAGTGTTTCTCTTATCAGGCGGCTTTCCCTCGTGACATTTCCCGTTTTTTCCTCTTCCGCTTCCTCCACGGTTTCTTCCTCCGCCAGCGAGACGGACAGGCATCTTCCCGAATGGGATTTGTCGATTTTTTATGCCGGCCCGGATGATCCGCAGATTGCTAAGGATATTGAGGTGCTGCGGGCGGATGTCGGGGATTTTTCTACCCGTTATCGCGGGCAGATCGGGCCGCTGGCGCGCGATGATGCGGGTGGCGAGGCACTTGCTGAAGCGCTTCGCGCTCTGGAAGGCCTGGAAGACAGAATGGGTCGGCTTGCATCCTATGCGGGGCTTTTGTTTGCGACCTCGTCCATGGTGGCGGCGCATGCCAAGTTTTATGGAGATATTCAAGCTGTTCTGACGGAGCTGGGGTCTGATCTGATCTTTTTCAGCCTTGAACTGAATGCACTTTCGGATCCGGAAATTGAAGCCCTAAGCGGCGCGTCAGAGGGTTTCCGGCATTACCGGCCCTGGATTGAGGATCAACGTCTCCATAAAACCCATGATCTGAGTGATGAGCTTGAGCGGTTTGGGCAAGATAAATCTCTGTCGGGCCGATCGGCCTGGGTGCGTTTGTTTGATGAGCATATGGCACGACTTCGCTTTGACCTGGACGGTGAAAGCCGTTCGCTGGAGGAGGTGCTCGACAAGCTCTCAGATCCTGATCGGGGATTGAGGGAACGTGCTGTGCGGTCACTTGTCAGTCGTTTCAAACAGGAACAACCGCTGTTTGCGCATATTACCAACACGCTTTCCAAGGATTTGCAGACCGAGCGTAAATGGCGCGGGTATGAGGATGTTGCCACGGCGCGCCATATTGCCAACCGTGTGGAAGCGCCGGTTGTGGATGCTCTTGCCCGGTCGGTGATGGCGGCGCATCCGAAACTGTCTCACCGTTATTACGCGTTGAAAGCCAAGTGGCTGGGTTTGCCTCATCTGGAAGTCTGGGACCGTAATGCACCTTTGCCGAAGGAAGATGCGAGCCTGATTTCGTGGGACAGGGCGCGGGAGATCGTGCTGGGGGCTTATGGTGATTTCACCCCGGAACTTGCGTCGATTGCGGCACCGTTTTTTGAACGCGGCTGGATCAATGCTGCGCCGCGGGAAGGCAAGGCCGGCGGTGCCTTCTCACATCCGACCGTGCCGTCCGCCAATCCTTTTATTCTCATCAATTATATGGGGCGCGCGCGCGATGTGATGACGCTCGCGCATGAGCTTGGGCATGGTGTGCATCAGGTGCTGGCCGCAGGCCAGGGCGCTTTGATGGCGGATACGCCGCTCACGCTTGCTGAAACGGCCTCCGTCTTTGGTGAAATGCTGACCTTCAAGCGCCTGCTGGCGGAGACGAAAGACAAAGCCCAGCGCAAAGCCATGCTCGCGCAGAAGGTTGAAGACATGCTCAACACGAGTGTACGGCAGATCGCCTTTTACACGTTTGAACGTCGCTTGCATGAAGCGCGTGAAAAAGGGGAGTTAAGTGCGACGGAAATTGGCGAGATATGGATGAGCGTGCAGGGAGACAGTCTGGGACCGGCTGTCAAATTCTGCGAAGGGTATGAAACTTTCTGGTGTTACATCCCGCATTTCATCCATTCGCCTTTCTATGTCTACGCCTATGCATTTGGCGACTGCCTCGTGAATTCTCTATATGCGGTTTACGAGCAGAGCCCGGATGGTTTTCAGGATCGTTATTTTGAGATGCTGAAAGCGGGTGGGTCCAAACGTCATAAGGAATTGCTGGCCCCTTTCGGGCTTGACGCTTCTGACCCGGCCTTCTGGGCGAAGGGGCTTGGGGTGATAGAAGCCATGATTGACGAGCTGGAGACCCTGTCTTGAGCAAGAAGGACGATGAGAGCAACCGGTTGAGTGCCCGTGTCGCGCGCTATGCCAAGGTCGGAGCGAACGTCGGGGGTGTCGCTGCCAAGGTTGCCGGTCAACGCCTGTTTGGCGGTGACGGTGCACCGTCGCAGAATGCGCAAGACCTGAAAGCAGCCCTTGGTGGGCTCAAAGGTCCGATCATGAAGGTCGCCCAGATGATGGCGACGATCCCGGAAGCACTGCCTGCGGAATATGCGGCAGAATTGTCTCAATTGCAGTCGATGGCACCGCCGATGGGATGGCCTTTCGTCAAGCGACGCATGGCGTCGGAACTGGGGCCGGGATGGAAGCAGCGTTTTGCCCGGTTTGAGAGGGAGGCAGCTGCCGCAGCGTCTCTTGGACAGGTTCACAAGGCAGAAGCGCTGGATGGGCGGTCGCTCGCTTGCAAGCTGCAATATCCTGATATGCAGTCAGCTGTTGAGGCCGATTTAAAACAGCTTTCTTTGATCTTCTCCCTTCAGCGGCGTGTTGATAGTTCGATTGATACGCGCGAGATTGCAGACGAGATCGGCATGCGGTTGCGCGAGGAACTGGATTACACGCTCGAAGCCCGTCATATGGCGCTTTATCGGGCGGTTTTTGAAAATGAACCTCGCGTGCGTGTGCCGGAAGTGGAGCGAGATCTGTCAACGAAGCGGTTGTTGACGATGGAATGGCTGGATGGCCAGCCGCTCTTGAGCTTTCAGTCGGCTTCGATAACGGAACGCAATGCCATTGCACAGGCCATGTTTACAGCCTGGTGGTATCCGTTTTCTCATTATGGCGTTATCCATGGGGATCCGCATCTTGGCAATTACACCGTGCGCGACGATCATGGCATCAACCTGCTGGATTATGGTTGTATCCGTGTGTTCCCGCCCTCTTTCGTCAATGGGGTGATTGAACTGTACCGGTCGTTGGAAGCAGATGACCGGGATCGTTCTGTCTCAGCATACGAAGTCTGGGGTTTTCGCAATCTGTCGAATGAACTGATTGATGTGCTCAATATGTGGGCCGGGTTTATATACGGGCCTTTGCTGGATGACCGTGTGCGGTCCATTGCTGACGGTATTGCGCCTGGTGACTACGGTCGCAAGGAAGCATCTGCCGTTCATGCTGCCCTGAAAAAATACGGTCCAGTGACACCGCCACGCGAATTTGTCTTTATGGATCGCGCCGCGATCGGACTTGGCGGCGTGTTTCTGCATTTGGGGGCAGAGCTCAACTTCTACCGTCTGTTTAACGAGACGATTGCGAATTTTGAGCATACGCGACTTGAACAGCGACAAACAGAGGCGCTAAACAGGGCGGGCGTTCCCTTGCCGGTTGCGCGATAGTCTTGCGTAACGGAGTTTCATATGACTGATGATCTGCTTGAGGAAAATGTAACGCCGATACCGGACGGCTATACGCAGATGAACTGGCATAGCGGTTTTGGACGCCAGATCGGTCCTTTGTATGAGCGGGACGGGGATAAGACCACGTATACCCGCGCGTTCCGGGTGGCTGAATATCATACGAACGGGATGGGCAACTGCCATGGCGGCATGCTGATGGCGTTCGCCGATGTGGCCTTTGGTCATTGCGTCACGGTAGCTCTTCATCGCTACTGGGTGACCGTACGTCTTCTGACGGATTTCATGTCCGCGGCCAGGCTTGGTGACTGGGTTGAAGGGAGTGGCGAAATTGTCGGTGATGAAGGCGGTTTCATCAGTGTCAAAGGTCGTATATGGGCAGGTGAGCGCACGTTGATGACCGGGACAGGCGTGTTTAAGGTGCTGGGTGAAAGGCCAAACCCATGAGTGATGATGCTGAACGTAATCCGCTGGTTGTTGAACAGGATGCGTCGGGCCGTTCTTACGAACTTGCTGCCGGTGACACGATCGGTGCGGACGTTATTCATGCGCCGACCTGGTTCACGCGCGCGATTGATACACCATTTGAACGACACCAGGTTGATGTTGAAGGTTGTCCCATCAATTATCTGAAATGGGGTGACGAGACCAAGCCCGGCCTGTTGCTGGTTCACGGCAACGGGGCGCATGCGCAATGGTGGTCTTTTATCGCTCCTTTTCTTGCGCGGGAATATTCCGTTGTGGCGATGGATCTGTCGGGGATGGGGGACAGTGGCCGCCGCGAAACCTATACGCTGGAATTGTTCGCCAAAGAGCAGATTGCCGTATGTGAAGATGCGGGCTTTTTCTCAAATGATGAACCACCGATCATTGTGGCGCATTCTTTTGGCGGGTTTGTAACGATCCTGACCGGTGCACTATACGGAGACCGGCTTGCGGGGACGGTGATTGTGGATAGTCCCGTCAATCCACCGGACCGCCAGTCCGGCCCGCCTGCGCGTGAAATCCGTCCGCACCGGGTCTATGCCACGCTGGATGAGGCGGTTTCGCGTTTTCGTCTGGCGCCTCCCCAGCCGTGTGAAAATCTCTATATCACCGACCATATTGCGCGCAGCTCCGTCAAGAAAGTGGAAGGGGGGTGGACCTGGAAGTTTGACCCCCAAATCTGGCGCCGGTTTGATATTGGCGATATTCCCGGCTGCCTGAAAAAGACGAAATGCCGAATCGCGATTATGCGGGGCGAATATTCCGTTCTCCTACCGGAGGAAATTGGCTCTTACATGTTCGACCTGCTTGGGCGGGCGGCACCGGTGATTGAGATTCCGCAAGCACGCCACCACGTTATGCTCGACCAGCCTTTGGCCTTTGTCGCGGCCATTCGGGCGCTTTTGGCAGATTGGGAGCATTCAAATCCGCGGGCGCGGGTGCGGCGCGGGTCATAAGCGCCGTTGACGCTCCGTCACGATCAACACTCCGCGCGATTATGAACAGTGGCTTTGCTTGCCGTGGGAGCGGCTTTTGCTATAGTCCGGCATAATTATTGGCTTGTGTGAAAGGCATGTAAATACAATGACCGATGTAAAACCGGATAGTGTTTGGGGCGCAGAAATGGACAAGGCCGAGCATGAGCAGACCTTTGACGGGTTTGTTGCTGCGACGAAGTACGGCACCATTGCTTGTGTTGTTATTCTCGTTTTGATGGCTGTTTTCCTGCTCTAACGCAGTATCGAGACAAAATCGCTCTCGGAGGGTTGCGTTCCGCGGAACCACGCCTATTTGTAGAATGATTTTAATGTGCAATTTGGCCGAACTTTCGGTCGGACAAGAAGCGGTGAGGTCGGATTGATCATCACCGATGAAAGGGTGGCGATTGTCCATGAAACTCGCAATTCCCAAGGAGCGGCAGGCGGACGAACCTCGCGTAGCCGCAACGCCGGATACGGTGAAGAAGTATGTCGGGCTCGGCATGGATGTGTGTGTCGAGACCGGTGCTGGTGATGGTTCTTATATTTCAGATCAGGCCTACAAGGATGCCGGGGCGACAATTGCCCCTTCTTCGGCTGAGGCGTTGAAGGATGCGGACCTTGTTTTCGCGGTGCGTGCGCCGGACGATGAACAGCTTGGCCTGATCAAAAAGGGTGCTGTGCTTGCCGCTATTCTCAACCCTTATGGTGATCGTGACCGTGTGCAGAAATATGCGGATGCAGGGATTGTGGCGATCGCCATGGAATTCATGCCGCGTATCACGCGTGCCCAATCCATGGATGTTCTGTCGTCACAATCCAACCTTGCCGGGTTCCGCGCGGTGATCGAAGCCGCGGCCGCGTTCTCGCGAGCTATGCCGATGATGATGACAGCTGCCGGTACTGTGGCACCGGCGCGTGTCTTTGTGTTTGGTGCCGGTGTTGCGGGGCTTCAGGCTATTGCAACGGCCAAGCGTCTTGGTGCGATTGTGAGTGCGACGGATGTACGTCGGGCTGCGGGCGAGCAGATTGAAAGCCTGGGCGGCACTTTCATCATGGTGGAAAGCGATGATGAAGACGGCGAAACCGCTGCCGGGTATGCGAAAGAGATGAGCGAAGACTACAAGCAGCGTCAGGCTGCGCTTGTCGCCGAGCATATCAAGAAGCAGGATATTGTGATCACGACGGCTCTCATTCCGGGCCGGGCGGCGCCAGTTCTGGTGTCCGAAGAGATGGTCAAATCCATGAAGCCCGGATCGATCATTGTTGATCTTGCGGTGGAACAGGGGGGCAATTGCCCGCTCTCCAAACCCGGTGAGACAGTGGTGACGGAGAACGGTGTCACCATTCTTGGTTTCAAGAACATGGCGGGGCGTTTGCCGGTTGATGCATCCTCACTTTATGCAAAGAACCTGCTTAACTTCATTACTCCCCAGATTGATCAGGAAGCAAAAAGCCTGAACCTGAATTGGGAAGACGAAACAGTGACCGGTACGGCCCTCACGCGCGATGGCGCGGTGGTTCATCCGGCCCTAAAAGGGGAGAGTGCGTGATGGCTGGTATTGATCCATTCATTTTTCTGCTTTCGATTTTTGTCATGGCAATTTTCGTTGGTTACTACGTTGTGTGGTCGGTTACACCGGCTCTTCACACGCCACTCATGTCGGTGACGAACGCTGTATCGTCGGTGATTATTGTGGGGGCGCTGACGGCTGTTGGTGTTGAAGTCATCAATGACGGTGCCGTCGTTTCCAAGTGGCTTGGTTTTGGTGCTGTGGTGCTTGCCAGTGTGAATATTTTTGGCGGGTTCCTTGTGACCCAACGCATGCTTGCCATGTACAAGAAAAAAGAAAAGTAAGGAGACGATCTGATGTCAGCGAACTTAGTCGCACTTCTCTATCTCGTCTCCGGTGTCCTGTTTATCATGGCGCTTAGAGGCCTCTCATCTCCTGTCACATCGCGGCAGGGCAATATTTACGGCATGGTCGGTATGACCATTGCTATTGCAACCACACTGACCCTGCTGCAATCGTCGAACAGCCTGACCTGGGGCATGATTGTCGGTGGCATCGTCATCGGTGGCGGGATTGGTGCTGTGATTGCCAATCGCATTGCCATGACGTCCATGCCGCAGCTTGTGGCGGCTTTCCACTCTCTTGTCGGTCTGGCTGCGGTGCTCGTTGCCTGGGCTGCTTTCATGGCGCCTGGGGCATTTGGTATTGGCGAATTTGGTCATATTCATGTCGCAAGCCTGGTGGAAATGTCGATTGGTGTGGCGATCGGTGCCATCACTTTCTCAGGCTCAGTTATCGCGTTTGCCAAGCTGAACGGGAACATGTCCGGTGCGCCGATCATGTTGCCGGGGCGTCATCTCATCAACGCTGTGCTCGCGCTGGCGATTGTGGGTGGCATTGCGTTCATTTGTATGGATCCGGCCAACCAGACGGTTGAGATGTTCCTGATCGTGACACTTCTGTCCTTCATCATCGGGTTCTTGATTATTATCCCGATCGGTGGTGCGGATATGCCGGTTGTTGTCTCCATGCTCAACTCCTATTCAGGTTGGGCTGCTGCGGGGATCGGTTTCACGCTGGGCAACATGGCGCTCATCATTACCGGTGCGCTTGTGGGTTCGTCTGGTGCGATCCTCTCCTACATCATGTGTAAGGGGATGAACCGTTCCTTTATCAGCGTGATCCTGGGTGGCTTTGGCGGCGATGATGCTGTTGCCGGTGGTGGTCAGGTTGAAACCCGCCCAGTGAAACAGGGATCTGCGGATGATGCTGCTTTCATCATGAAAAATGCCGGGTCAGTCATTATCGTACCGGGTTACGGCATGGCGGTGGCGCAGGCGCAGCACGCGCTACGCGAAATGGCCGATGAATTGAAGAAGGAAGGTGTCAAGGTTTCCTACGCTATTCACCCTGTTGCCGGTCGTATGCCTGGTCATATGAACGTTTTACTTGCTGAAGCAAACGTGCCTTATGACGAAGTCTATGAGCTTGAAGACATTAACAGCCAGTTCCCGCAGGCAGATGTTGCCTTCGTGATCGGCGCGAATGATGTGACCAATCCGTCGGCGAAGACAGACCCGTCCAGCCCGATTTTCGGCATGCCGGTTCTTGATGTTGAGAACGCGAAGACGGTTCTCTTTATCAAGCGCGGTATGGGATCGGGTTATGCGGGTGTCGAGAACGAGCTCTTCTTCCGTGACAACACGATGATGCTTTTCTCTGATGCCAAGAAGATGGTGGAAGATATCGTCAAAGCGCTCTGACACATCTCATTTGAGGGCGCGTCAGATGTGGTTTTGACGTGAAGCCGACATCAAGGCAGGATCTAAAGGGCGGTGGTAACACCGCCCTTTTTATTTTGGGGGGAGTAATTTGATCAGCGAGGTTCTGCAGAATTTGATGCCACAGCCGGCGCACGTGGAAGCGCGGGCGGGTGTTTTTTCTTTTGGCGCGCTACAGGTTTCCGGCAGCGGCGCGGCGCTTGATGTCGTGAAGAGTGCCCTCCGCCGGGCTGGTTTGCGTTTGGGGACGCATCACGGTTTAGCGTTTGACATTCAATTTGTACCGACAGGGAATTGCGTCATTTCCTGCAACCGGTTTGAAGCCGTTCCCCGGCCGGACATGGATGAAAGCTATGTGCTGCGTGTCGGGGCCGAAGGTATAGCGATTGAAGCGGAAAGCCATACGGGTGCGCTCCGCGCCATTCAAACGCTTTATCAGATGGTCCAGCCTCATGATCAAGGTTGGTGCCTGCCGTTCTGCCATATTGAGGACAAGCCGCGGTTTGCCTGGCGGGGCGTGTTGCTGGATGTATCTCGCCATTTTATGCGTGTCAGGGATGTCGAGCGTTTGCTGGATGGAATGGAGATCGCCAAACTTAATGTTCTGCATTTCCACCTGTCGAATGATCAGGGGTTTCGTCTGGAATCCAAGGTGCATCCGCGTCTTCATCAGGTTGGCAGCGAAGGTGAGTTTTATACTCAGGTCGAGATGCGGCAGTTGATTGACGCTGCTTCCGCCCGGGGTATACGTGTCGTGCCTGAGTTTTGTCTGCCGGGCCATTCTGTTTCCTGGCAGGTTGCGTATCCTGACCTGTCGGCCTCGCTTGTGCCGCCTGCGGAGGTTGGAGAGCTTCGGGAGATTTTCTCCGTACCCGTGGATCCGACCCGAGAGGCGCTCTACCGTTTTGTAGACGCCTTCGTTGCGGAAATGGCGGCCTTGTTTCCTGATCCTTATTTCCATACTGGTGGGGATGAGGTTAATCCCAAAGCATGGAAGGAGAACCCGGAGATTGCGCGTTTTATGGCGGCGCAGGGTCTGGCGACCTATCGCGACCTTCAGGCCTATTTTACCGGTCGATATGCGCAAATTGTGCGGGCGCACGGCAAGATTGCGATCGGGTGGGAGGAAATCCTTCACGCGCAGGTTGACGAAAATGTTCTGATCCACCTTTGGAAAGATGGTGTTTATCCCAAGGAACTGGCCCGGCACCAGGTTCTGGTTTCGTGGAATTATTATCTCGATCTGCAGCAGCCGGCACAGTGGCTTTATGAAAAAGATCCGATGGACTTTCAGCTTACAGATGGCGCGTCGCCCGAGGTTGAGGTTCTGGGAGCGGAAATGGCCAATTGGTCGGAGACCATTGACGGGGATAATCTGGACCAGCGCACCTGGCCGCGAGGGCTTGCGATGGCAGAGCGGTTCTGGAGCCCGCGTGCCTATGTCGAGGCGGAGGGGCGACAGCGCTTGTATCCACGTCTTGCCATTGCGAGCGGCTTGTTGACATCGGCTGGGCTTTCCCATGAAACCCATCTGGTTTCCGCAATGGTGTCACTCTATGGGGCTGAAGCGGGGGAGGATTTCTGCCGGTTTGCCAGCTTGGTTGAGCCTGCGGCTTATCCTTTTGTACGCCGCCGCCGATTGTTGCTGGAGCAGCTTTTGCCGAAACTCTTCAAGCCGCCTGTCGTGCAGCGTTATTCTGACCTACGCCGGTTTGTGGATCATTTGCCTGGCGAAAGCGAGATTGCGCGCCAGTTTTCCGAGGCTGTTCGGGTGTTTCTGGAAAATCGTGATCCCGTACAGCGTGCAGCGCTTGAGCGTCAGTTGAGGGATTGGCAGACGCTCGGGCGGACAATGGCGATGCATGCATCGCATGTGTTAGCAATGAAGCGGGAAGGGCTGCACCGTGTGGCGCTGGGGCTTGCGACAGTGGCGCGGGCGGGGCTTGCCGCTCTGCCCCATCTTGCCCAATCAGGTTCTACGCCGCGCAAGATGGGGCGGTTCCAACGTCTCTTCTGGAACTGGCGCTTGTGGCCTTATGCGTATGACATATTCTATCTGGACAAGGACCTTCTGCGGCGAATTGCCTGGGAGCTGCGAAAACCTGATGTTCTCAACCGTCATCATGTTGCAATCTATCCAGGTGTTGCCCATTTATTGAAGGTTGCAGGCGAAGAGGGATAGGGCATGGATATCTACCATGGGTGGTGCGACCTCAAGGATGATGTTTCTGACATGGAGTTTGCGGACGCCTTTGTCACCTACATGGAGCGGTTGAAGTCAGACGGCTTTATCGAGAGCTATCGGCTGACACGTCGAAAACTCGGTCTTGGGGGCGAGGGACTTGGCGAATTTCACTTCATGATCGAGGTGGAAGGGCTGGCCCAACTGGATGAAGCTTTCGGGCTGGTGGCCGCGCGATCAGGACCGGTTGAACGGGATCATTTCTCCGTTAACACACTTATCAAGAATGTGCGCTTTGCACTTTATCGCGATTTTCCTGATCCCGGGCGGGTGCAGGGAGAAGAGCTTTTCTAGAGACTTTGTTCAAATGCGAGGGCAGCCTGCACTGACGGCCGATTGAACATGCGGGTCTTGTAATCGGTGAGAGCCTGCCATGGCGAGATTGTTTCGCCAAGCAGCTCCACCATGTGCAACGCCCAGATCAGATAGGTGTCGGCAATTGAAAAACTGTCGCCTGCAATGAAAGTTGTTTTTTCCAGTTGCTGGTTGATGTGAGCAAAGCGTGCTGGCAGCAGGGAGCGTATGTAGATTTTGTATTCTCGCGGTGCCTGTTTGTTGAAAATTGTCCAGAAAATCTGTTTGTGCATTTCTGTCGCGACGTAGGTGAGCCATTCGATCGTTCTGATGTGTTCAAGGGTTCCTGTCGCGGGCAGAAATGCCTCGCGGGGGGCGAGAGACGCGAGATGGAAAAGAACGGCGATGTTCTCTGTCAGCAGCTCGCCATTGTCGAGCGTCAAGGCTGTTACCTGCCCTTTGGGCGCGATCTCGGAATAGGCGCGTCCGTCAGGTAATTTCTTTGTCGCCAGATCGACCTTGATCAGTTCAACATTGAGCTCTGCCTCGCGGACAAGAATATGAGCGGCGAGGGAGCATGCGGAGGGAATGAGATAGAGTTTCATCAGGAGCCTCTTGTGTTGAAAAGAGACGAGAAACCTAGACGGGCCCGTGACCGTGCGGCGGACAAAAGACGCTGAAAAACGGCCATGACGGCTGCATTGGGCCCATTTGTGGGATGATTGTCAGAATGTGTCGGGCCTGCTGGCCTTAGAAGGGCTGCCTGTCTGGAAGAACTGCCTGTCTGGGAAGGGCGGGGCGTCCTCCAAAAGATGGTCTCTGACATGCAAAAAGCCGCCCCCGGGATGACCTGGGAGCGGCTTTTTGGGTGTAGAGACCCGAGTTTGCTTAGTGCTTACCCGGCAAGCCACCTTCGCGCTGTGCGCGCTTGCGCGCCAGCTTACGGGTGCGGCGAACAGCTTCTGCTTTTTCGCGAGCGCGTTTCACAGATGGTTTCTCGAAGTGACCCCGAAGTTTCATTTCGCGGAAGATACCTTCACGCTGCATTTTCTTCTTCAGCGCCTTGAGAGCCTGATCAACGTTATTGTCGCGAACGAGTACCTGCACGAGCTATCCCTGCCTTTTTCAAATCTGCCAATAAATCGGCTGAATTTGGGTTGCGCCAGCTGGACCTGGTCCAGAACCGTCAGCAACCCGTAAAATCTGGCTTTTTGAGCCTGAACATCACGTCAGGCCCAATGGGCCTCGGCGATGAGGCCGGATAGGTAGCAAAAGAATCGGTGCCTGTCCACAGGTGCGACGTCAGATTCACCGATTTCCGGCTGATTTCGCCGAAAAGTCGGGCTTTTTGCCGTCTGCTCGTGGGGTTTGCGGCAATTTGTGTGCTTTACGTCGGGGGATTGCGGGCCCATATTCCGCCTATGTCGATCCTGAAAATAGCCCGTATGGGCCACCCGATCCTGAGAAATGTGGCTGATCCTGTTGCCGATCCTACGGCGCCGGAGGTGCTGACGCTTGTTCAGGACATGATTGAGACCATGGATGATGCCAATGGCGCGGGTCTTGCGGCACCGCAGGTCCATGTACCGCTGCGTGTGGTGATCTTTCAGGCGCCAGCAGGGCGCTCGGCAGGGGCGGAGATTGACGCGGAAGAGACCTATGACCCGACGGCGCCGCTTACTGTTCTGATCAATCCGGAGATTGAATTGATTGGTGATGAGGTGGAGCTGGGTTGGGAGGGGTGCCTTTCCGTTCCTGGCTTGCGCGGACTTGTGCCGCGCCATCGGCGTATTATTTACCGGGGGGTGGATCTGGATGGAGAGCTGATTGAGCGCCGGGCGCAGGGCTTTCATGCCCGTGTGGTGCAACATGAGTGCGATCATCTGGACGGTGTACTCTACCCGCAGCGGATGCCTGACATGCGGGCGCTGATCTTTGAAAGCGAAGTCAAACATTGGCTACAGGCCGAAACAGAGAAGGCGAATGGCCATGGCGGATAAGCAGTCACAAGCAGATAAGGGACCACGCAAGGCGAAAGCGGTGGATCCGCTGGAAGAGGTGCGGGCGAAAATTCTCTTACACGCACTGCCTGACGTTCCTTTCGATGGCTGGACCGGCGCCGTTATGCTGCGCGCCGCACGCGCGGCGGATGTTGATCATGGGGTGGCGCGCCTTGCGTTCCCCAATGGTGCGCGGGATCTGGCGGAGTATTTTCTGCATGATGGTGATCAGCGGATGATCGCGGTGCTGGCGGCGAGTGAACTTCAGTCTATGAAGATCCGGGAGAAAATCACCTTTGCGGTGCGGACGCGGCTGGAGGTGGATATGGAGAACCGCGAGGCGCTTCGCCGGGCAACCTTTGCATTGTTGGTCCCGCCTGCATCGGGGAGTGCCGCGAAATGTCTGTACAACACTGTTGATGCCATCTGGGTGGCGATTGGCGATACGTCAACCGATTATAATTTCTACACCAAGCGTGCAACCCTTGCGGGGGTTTTTGGCGCTGTGCTGGCTTTCTGGTTTTCAGATGAAAGCGAAGGGTTTGCAGAGACCTGGTCTTTTCTTGATCGGCGTATCGCAGACGTGATGCAGATCGAGAAAATCAAGGCAAGTGCCAACAAGGTGCGTGCGCGTCTGCCGGACCCGCTACGTCTGCTTGCAAAGCTTCGTTACAGGGCGGGATAAACTGCGGCGACAGGTTCAGTCTTGTTGGTCGAGCGGTGTGCCTGCACCAATATCAATCCAGACCAGCTTATGCAGTACGGAGGCGAACTCAGGTTTCGGGCGTTCGTCTTCAAACCCGATTGTTCTGACGACTGTATGAATGCTGATCAGGCGCATCTGGTTTGGTGTGGCAGACTGTATCGGCAGATAGAGGCTTTCCATCTCTGCCCGTTTTCCGTTGCGTAGAATATTTTCGTATTCAAGGACGAGGCCTGCCGGGTGCTGCGCAACCTGAAACAGGGTTTTGCTTGAGAAGGAGCGGCTGTGTTCGGGAACCAGTGTGAGAAGGTTCAGGCCTGTCGGGTCCATCCCCGTTCGCTCCACAATAGCCGTTCCTGCCAGCCGATAAATGATTTCATCCGGCGTGTTCAGGTCAAGGATCGTAATATCCTTCAGCAATTGCGGGATGCTTGCAGGATCTACGCTTGCGGCCGGCGGCACAATGGCCGAGTTGCGCACGTCTTTCCAGTAATTGAAAAGAGTGTGAAATTGCGGCTGACTGGACATCAAGGTGTCGCATGCCACAGTGAGAGGCGGCGAACCCATGCCGTCTTCGATACTCGTCATTCTCCCCCAACCTTAACTCATACTGATACGCGGCCGGTTGTGTGATGTGGTTTCACTCAACCGAATCACCTCTGTACCTATTCTTTCAGTTTGGACGGGAGATGGGAATGCGCCGAATTTACAATTTTGTAGATCGGTATAACTAGATCATATAAAAGCTTACGCTGATTATTCTATTTTACCTATCCTGACGGTGGTAAATGGTCGTTACATGGCCCATTTTTCGGCCCGGGCGCGGGTCGTGCTTGCCATAGAGGTGAACGGAACGGTCCGGTGTCGCGGCATGGGATGACCAGGCCTCTACATCGGTGCCGATCAGGTTCAGCATGACAGCATCGCTATGGCGTTTGGTGCTTCCCAGCGGCCAGCCGCAAATTGCCCGAATGTGCTGTTCGAACTGGGAGACGAGGCAGGCGTCCATTGTCCAATGTCCTGAATTGTGGACACGGGGGGCAAATTCGTTGATGCACAGGCGTGAGCCCGTTTCCCCGTCCGGCAGGATGAAGAATTCAACGCCGATGACACCTACATAATCCAGGCCGTCCATCAATGTCCGGGTCATTTCCCTGGCTGTGTCGGCAAGCGCTGCGGGGAGGGCGGCCGGCACGGTTGTGGTGTGCAGAATGTGGTGCCGGTGGTCGTTTTCGCCGACGTCGTAAGCGGCGAAGCTGCCGTCGGGCGCGCGGGCGGCGATGACGGACACTTCTTTTTCAAAGGGCACGAACCCTTCCAGAATGGCTGGTGCGCCCTTTAAGGCGTCAAAGGCGGCTTTAGCGTCTGCAGATCGATCAATCTTGACCTGGCCTTTGCCGTCATAGCCGAAGCGCCGGGTTTTGAGGATGGCCGGTGTGCCCAGTTTTGCCAGGGCTTCTTCCAGATCCTGCAACGTGTCTACCGGCGCGAAGGGGGCTGTCCGAATGCCAAGACCGGTCAGAAAGTTTTTTTCATCGAGCCTGTCCTGGGATACAGCGAGGGCTTTCGGGCTGGGGCGCACCAATGTGTGCTCGGCCAGAATACGGGCGGTTTCCCCGGGCACATTTTCAAATTCATAGGTCACGACATCGACGCTCTCGGCGAAAGCGGTCAGGCTGGCCGCGTCTTCATAGGTCCCACATGTTGCCTTGTCAGACACTTCCGCTGCGGGGCTTGTTTCTTCAGGGGCGTAGATATGTACGCGCAAGCCCAGTTTTGCGGCGGCTTGTGCCAGCATACGTCCCAATTGTCCGCCACCCAGAATGCCGACGGTGCTGCCGGGTGCCAGTGCTTCGAGCGGGTTGTGTTGGGTCATATCAAGTCGGGATTTCAGCAACGGCGCTGGTTTGTGCGGCGCGCCAGTCGTCCAGACGCTCTGCCAGTGCGGTATCTGTGAGAGCCAGAATAGAGCTGGCGAGGAGGGCGGCATTCTTGGCCCCTGCATCGCCAATGGCGAGGGTTCCGACCGGAATGCCACCCGGCATCTGAACAATCGACAGAAGGCTGTCTTTTCCGCTCAATGTGCTGGATTTGATGGGCACGCCGAGAACGGGCAACGGGGTCATGGCAGCGGTCATGCCTGGCAGGTGGGCCGCGCCGCCTGCGCCCGCGATAATGACCTGGAGACCGCGTGCTTTTGCCGATTTTGCATACTCGGCCATGCGATCCGGTGTCCGGTGAGCGGAGACGATCCGTACTTCGTGGGGCACGCCAAGGGCTGTCAGAATGTCGGCCGCGTGTTTCATCGTCGGCCAGTCGGACTGACTGCCCATGATGATACCAATTTTCGCCTGCCCGGCGCTTGGTGTGGTTGCTTCGGCCATCTGCAATTCCCTGTTGAGGGTGCGCGCCGACTTTCCAGTCTCGGGGGGGACGGCGCCCGGAAAGCGGCGGATTATAGGCACGGGGGTCACTTTGGCAAGCCGTGTGGCATGCCTGGTGTCAGTCGAAGGTGGCGGTTCGGGGCATCTGGCTCTATTCTGGGACAAATGGGGCGAATCACGCCTTTCGTGGTTGGTTGTCCGGCAATTGTTGGTGGCCTTCGGAAGGGGGAGAGGCTTTCTATGGAAAAGCCTTTCCAGTGCAGAAAGTCTTTCCAGTACAGAAAGACGGGGAGTGGGGTCTCTATGAAGATCAGTGACAAAAAGCCCGCAGGGCGTGCCGGTGGTTTGTCCGGTGGGGCATCTGTTCAGGCTTCCAGCGGTGGGGCTGCGGTTTCTGTCGGCACGGTTAGCGGGAGCGGTGAGGTTCAGGGCCGGGTCATCCGGGACACGACATCCATCATGGGCATACCGGAGGTTGAACTGACCCCGTCTGTCCGCACGGCCATCATGGCGCTGATGGGAGAGGTCGATAACATGCGCAAGGAATTGCGCGCGGCGCGGGAGCGGCTTCGGTCTGCTGAGGCTCTTGCGGACCATGACAGCCTGTTGCCCATGCTCAATCGCCGCGCTTTTGTGCGTGAACTCTCTTCCGCTATGTCCTATGCGAAACGATATGAAACGCCGTTGAGCCTGCTCTATATCGACATTGATGGGTTCAAGGGGATCAACGATACTTATGGCCATGCGGCCGGTGATGCGGTGTTGGCCGATGTCGCGCGCAAGATTGTTGCCCACATTCGTGAGTCTGACATTGCCGGCCGGCTCGGGGGTGATGAGTTCGGGATTATTCTGTCCCATGCGACGGAAAAAGTGGCCCGGGCGAAAGCCCAGTCAATTGCCGATGTTGTGGCGCGTGGACCTGTCCTGCTGGAGGGACGTGGGCTGGGCGTGAGCGTGTCTATCGGGGCGGTGCGCATCGGTTCGGAGGATGAGCCGGAGACGGCTTTAGCGCGGGCTGACAAGGCCATGTATTCAGCCAAGCGTTTTGCGCGGTCCGGCCCTCCGGCGACGCCAACGCATTAGATCGGCAAGGGTCGCATTGTCGCTGGATGGCGCAGCCTGGCTCAGGCGATGATGTCGGGCGTCAACTGGTCTTCGATCTCCAGAATGCGGTCGCGCAGTGTCAATTTTTTGATTTTCAGGCGTTTAAGCTGCAACTGGTTGGGGTAGGTCATGAGCTCCAGTGCCTGGATGGCACCATCAAGATCGCGATGTTCCTGCTTCAGCTGGATCAGTTCCCGACGGAGCTCGTTTTCATCTTCCATATTTATGCTCCGCGGTGGCTGTTCGACGTCCTGATCCGGTAAGAACGGCCTGTCGTTGGGAGTGCCCCATGTGAGGTGCCGCTTGAGTGCCCATGTTTCTAGCGGGCTGGAGGCTTGTGGACAAGTCGCTTCTCGCAGCGGTTGAAGGGTGATTTGGTCCCTCGTCCGGGCGGTGTCATGTCAAGCGGGAATTCATAAAAAATTCACCTGAGTTTTCTGCCAAACTCGACAAGTGCGTCCGAAAGAGTCAGACTTTTCTTGTGACTGACACGCATGAATAAGGAGGTATGTATGGCACTAGCGTCCCACATCGCCGAACTGGAAAAGCGGCACGAACTCCTCGAAAAAGCAATTGACGACGAACTGCACAGTCCCGGAAGTGATGATTTGCAGATCAGTGAATTGAAGCGGCAAAAGCTCAAAATCAAAGAAGAAATTACAAGGCTGTCTGCAGAAGCAAAAGCAGCCTGATTTAACCCCCACAACACGACAGGTTCCAACGCCGGGCCAGAACCGCCCGGCGTTTTGGTGTTTGGGAGCGGCTCTTGCGGGCCGTATCAGGTCGGCATGGCAGGTTTGCCTGCAATCTCCTCGGCCATTGTACGCAGTTTGAATTTCTGCACCTTACCTGTGGACGTTTTCGGCAATTCGCAGAATATGATTTTTGTCGGGCACTTGAAGTGTGCGAGGTTTTCGCGGCAATAGGTGATGATGTCGGCCTCGGTCGCGGGCTCTGCGCTGGTTTTCATCGTAATGAAGGCGCAAGGCGTTTCGCCCCAACGCTCATGCGCCATGGCAACGACAGCGGCTTCGAGAATGCCGGGATGTTTGTAGAGCGTGTCTTCCACTTCGATGGAGGAAATGTTTTCTCCGCCTGAAATGATGATGTCTTTGGAGCGGTCTTTCAGCTGAATGTAATTATCTGTGTGCCAGACACCCAGATCGCCTGAGTGGAACCAGCCCCCTTCAAAGGCTTCGTCAGTTGCTTTCCTGTTTTTCAGATAGCCTTTCATGACCACATTGCCGCGGAACATAACCTCGCCCATGGTTTCTCCGTCTCTGGGGACGGGCAGCATGGTTTCGGGGTCTATCACTGCCAGCTCTTCAAGGACAGGATAGTTGACCCCCTGGCGTGATTTGACCTGCGCGCGCTCTGCATCCGGCAGATCGTCCCATTCTTCGTGCCAGGCATTGACGACCGCCGGGCCATAGGTTTCCGTCAGGCCGTACACGTGGATGACGTTAAATCCCTGTGCCTCCAGCGCACGAATGGTGGCAGCTGGCGGCGGTGCTGCGGCCGCGAAGAAGTGCACACGGTTTGGCAGTGGTTTCTTCTCTTCCTCTTTGGCGTTGATGAGAAAGCCCATCACTGTGGGTGCGCCGCCCATGTGGGTGACGTTGTGTGTCGCAATGGCGTTGAAGATGTTTTGTGCTGTTACACGGCGCAAGCAGACATGTGTGCCGGCGACAACGCTCATGGACCAGGTGAAAATCCAGCCGTTGCAGTGAAACATGGGGACCGTCCACAGGTAGACGCTGTCGCGTGTCATTTCTGCAGTGATGATGTTTCCGGCAGCGAGCAGGTAAGCACCGCGATGATGATAGACCACGCCTTTCGGGTTGCCCGTTGTGCCGGATGTGTAATTGAGCGCAATCGCATCCCATTCATCCGCAGGCAGATGCCATGTGAACTCCGGATCGCCATTTGCGATAAAGCTCTCATACTCAATCTCGCCGACACGGTTGCCTGGTCCGTCATATTCCGGGTCATCAATGTCGATGAGTGTCGGCTTTGATTTTGACAGGGTGGCGGCTTCCTGTGCGAGGGCGGAAAACTCCCGGTCCGTGAAAAGAATTTTTGCTTCGCCGTGATCGAGGATAAAGGCGATTGCCGCTGCATCAAGACGCGTGTTGATGGTGTTCAGCACCGCCCCCAGCATGGGGACACCATAGTGCATTTCCAGCATGGCAGGCACGTTGGGTGCGATGATGGCGACAGTGTCGCCTTTTGCAATGCCACGTTTGCTGAGCGCGCTGGCGAGCTGACGGCAGCGCGCATAATAGTCTGCGTAGGTCCGGCGAAGGGGACCGTGAACGACTGCTGTTTTATCCGGGTAGACGGAGGCCGCGCGTTTCAGGAAGGACAGTGGCGAGAGTGATTGGTGATTGGCGGCATTTTTGTCCAGATGTTCATTGTAGATATGTACCATTGATTTCTGTCTCCCCGTTTGTCCGTTCGCGTCCCGTCTGGCGTCCCGTCTCCCTGCCGCTTCGTGGCCGCTGTTAAGCACTGATTTACCATGCCCGCCCTGTGCAGGGGACCGAAAAAGGACGAGTTTTCCTGTCGTTCGCTCTTCGTCACGGTTTTTAGCCCTTGTTAACGCGGGTGTAGCAGACTTGTTGGGCAAAGGGTGCCCAAAGGAGGTCCATTATGACCCGGTTCCTTGTTTCGGACGATCACGAGGTTGGCTACAAGCTGGAAGAGATACTGACCGCTATTCGCGGTGAGGTCGTCAAACGTTGTGAGAAGATTGTGGATGACCACCGTGTGGAAGCTCATCACGTGCTTGAAAACAATATTCGTGTGCTGGGCTTGCTGACGGAGGCGATCAAGCTTGCCGAAGATTCATCGCACACGCTCGACCGGTCTTTTGGGCCGAGCCGCGCGGCGGAAGGTGGCGAGCCTCGCATCGGCCACGACTAGGCCTGTTCCCGGCCTTCCAACCTGCGAGGGCCTTTGCGCCGCCCCCGATATAGCTCATGCGTCCTGTCGGGGCGCGGTTTTCTCCTATGCCAGCATACCGTTGATGCCATCCCACAGAAGCTTGCTGCCTGCGGCAAACAGTGCTGTGTAGGCGAAGATATAGAAAGGCCGCTCCGGGATCAGATTGAGGGCTTTTATGCCCAGGATCATTCCAATCGAGGCGAGGGGCATGAGAACCAGGGATGTTGACAGGTTTGCAACGTCCAACTGGCCGAGCATCGCGTAAGGTGGCACTTTCACCAAATTCACGACGGCAAAAAACATGACTGACGTGCCGACATAGAGGCGTTTGTCGAGTTTTTGCGGGAGCATGTAGACCTGAAAGGGCGTGCCTCCTGCATGGGCGACAAAACTTGTGAAGCCGCTGATTGTGCCCCAGAACGTGCCTTTCGTCCGGTTGATCGGCTTGGGCGCTGCGTCTCCCCGTTTGGCGATCCAATAGTCCAGGGCAAAGCCAACAGCGATCAGGCCGACAAGGATGCGCACGAAATCATCAGTCACAAAACTCGCCGTCGCCAGCCCGACCAGGATACCGATCACGGCACCCGGCAGAATGATGAAAAGATTTTCTTTGTGGAATGTCTGCCGATATGCCCAGACACCGACCATGTCCATTACGATCAGGATTGGCAGCAGAATGCCTGCGACCTGAATGGGTGAAATTGCAAGCGACATGATGGGAACGCCCAAAATGCCGAGGCCGCCGGCAAAACCACCTTTGGACATGCCGAGAAGAAGCACAGCTGGCACCGCGAGCGCGTAAAACCATATGTCGGTAATCATGAGATCAGTGTCATGTCTCTATTGTACCTTTTCTGTATTGTGTCTTTTCGGACGCAGGCTCTTGCATTGCTGGCGTTGGCTTGAAAAGCTGCGTTTAACGGGGCGCGCGGCGTGAGTATGCCTTTTGCGCGGCATTCAAAAAACAAGAAAACGAACGGGGAGAGGCGAATGAGCCGTTATGCGGAGACTTATGATGCGTGGAAACGAGATAGCGAAGGTTTCTGGGCAGAGGCGGCAAAAGAAATTGACTGGGTAACCCCCTGGTCGCGTGTGCTGCGGTTTGAGGGCAAAGGCGCGACATGGTTTGAAGGGGCAACCTGCAATACCTGTTACAATTGTCTTGATCGCCATGTTGAAGCCGGGCGGGGTGAGCAGGCGGCGCTGATATACGATTCCCCCATGACAGGTGGGCAGGCCAGCTATTCCTACGCGGCTCTGCTTGATGAAGTCTCTGCTTTTGCCGGTGTGCTGCAGGCAAAAGGTGTGGGCAAAGGAGACCGGGTCATTATCTACATGCCGATGGTACCCGAAGCAGCTATTGCCATGTTGGCTTGTGCGCGGATCGGCGCTATTCATTCTGTCGTCTTCGGTGGCTTTGCGGCGGCCGAGCTTGCGACGCGCATTGATGATGCCAAGCCGAAGCTCATCGTCTCCGCGTCTTGTGGTCTGGAGCCCGGCCGGGTGGTGGCCTATAAGCCGCTTCTTGATGGTGCGATCGAACTGGCGCGGCACAAGGTGGACCGTTGCATCGTGTTGCAGCGAGAGGCTTTGCAGGCAGAGCTTGTCGATGGTCGCGATGTGGACTGGACGGCTGAGGTGAAGATGGCGTGGGAAGAGGGATTGAAACCCGCCTGTGTGCCTGTCGCCGCGTCCGACCCGCTTTATGTTCTTTACACGTCAGGTACGACAGGCCAGCCCAAAGGTGTGGTGCGCGACAATGGCGGGCATATGGTGGCGCTGAAATGGTCGATGAAGAATGTCTATGACATGGATCCCGGCGATGTGTGGTGGGCGGCGTCCGATGTAGGGTGGGTGGTTGGCCATTCCTACATTGTCTATGGCCCCTTGTTGCAGGGGTGCACGACCGTTCTGTTTGAAGGCAAGCCTGTGGGTACGCCTGATGCCGGTACCTTCTGGCGGGTGATATCAGAGCATGGTGTGAAAGCGCTTTTCACTGCGCCGACGGCGTTTCGGGCGATCAAGAAAGAAGACCCCAAGGCCGCTCTTGTGGGGCAATACGATCTCTCGCGGTTCGCGACGCTTTTTCTGGCGGGGGAGCGTGCGGACCCCGACACGATCCAATGGGCGGAAGCCGCGCTCAATGTGCCGGTGATTGATCATTGGTGGCAGACAGAGACGGGGTGGGCCATTGCGGCAAACCCGATGGGGCTTGGTGCGTTGCCCGTCAAGCATGGTTCGCCGACTGTACCCATGCCGGGTTTTGATGTTCAGGTGGTGGATGAACAGGCGATGCCGGTGAAGCAGGGAGAGACGGGCGCGATTGTTGTGAAGCTGCCCTTGCCACCTGGTTGCCTGCCGACGCTTTGGGAGAATGAAGCAGGGTTTGAAGCTGCTTACCTGGCGGACTATCCCGGCTTTTACAAGACGGCCGATGCCGGTTTCATGGATGAGGATGGGTATCTCTACATCATGAGCCGCACGGATGACATTATCAATGTGGCAGGCCACCGGCTGTCAACGGGGGGCATGGAAGAAGTCCTGGCCGCTCATCATGATGTCGCGGAGTGTGCGGTGATCGGTATTGCGGACAAGCTAAAAGGTCAGGTGCCGGTTGGTTTCCTGGTGTTGAATGCCGGTGTTGATCGTGCTGCAGCTGATGTGCAACGGGAAGCGGTGCAATTGGTCCGCGATCAAATCGGCCCGGTGGCTTCGTTCAAGACAGCCCTTATCGTTCAGCGTTTGCCCAAGACCCGGTCAGGCAAAATACTACGTGGAACCATGAGCAAGATTGCAGATGGTGCACCATGGAAAATGCCGGCCACGATTGATGATCCCGCGATCCTTGACGAGGTGACGGATGTTCTGCGCGCGGCGGGGCTGGTGAGCGAAGGATGAGGGAATGGCTCAGACGCCTTCAACGATGATGACATCATTCATGGAGGCGCCTTTGCGTTTGGCTTTGGCGGCTTGATACTCGGGTGAGTTGAAGCATTCACGGGCTGCGTCAACGCTTGGAAACTCGATCACGATGTGGCGTTCTTTTGAACTGCCTTCGATCACTTCAGCCGCGCCGCCACGTACAAGAAATTTCGCGCCGTATTTCTCGAACGGTGCAGCAACACCAGCCTGATAGTCTTTGTATTTTTCGGGATTGGTGACGGTGGCGTGGGCGATCCAGTAGCCTTTGGGCATGGGGATGTTTCCTTTGGTTGTAGAGGTTCAGTTTCGTGGGCCGCGGTGGGCGCGCATTATACGCAAAAAATGCGCCCCCAGAATGGTCCGGAGGCGCATGATCTCGTCTAAAGCGGGCTGTCTGATGATCTGTCCAAATTCGGCCAATAGGACCAGGCAGGCTCAGTCTTATTTTTCGCTCTCGTCGCTATTGCCCTCAACCTTGAGGTTCTTGAGCTTGGAGAAGACGCTGTCCGCATCAATTGCCGGTTCTTCTTCCTTCGGTTTGGGAGCGGCGGTGAAGTTCGCGGAGACATCGCTCATGGAGAAGTCTGCCTTGCCACCTGAGACGTTGACCTGGTCGGCGGGCACTTCGTGTGCAGCCGGTGCGGCACGCCCGAACGGGTCGTTCATTGGATCTGCTGTTGCCTCGCCAGTGGTTTCTTCCGCCGGAAGCAGGGTGCCTGCCTTGCGGGCTTCTTTTTCTGCTTTCTTGCGAGCTTTCTCAAGCTTGGCTGCCGCGTTCTGGACGGCGGCATCAAGATCCATCTGCGAGCACAGGCCAAGTGTCACCGGGTCAACCGCTTTCAGGTTGGCCGAGTTCCAATGGGACCGGTCGCGAATGGACTGGATTGTTGGTTTGGTTGTGCCTACCAGGCGACCGATCACGGCGTCTGGCAGTTCAGGGTGGTTGCGAAGCAGCCAGGCGACGGCGTCCGGGCGATCCTGACGGCGTGACACGGGCGTGTAGCGCGGGCCTTTTTGGGGCTTGGCAGCCGGCAATACGTGTTTACGTGGTGCGGGTTTCAGGCGTTCGCCTGCATCCTTCTGACAGCGTTCGATCTCGGACCGGGTCAGTTCGCCAGAGGCAACAGGGTCCATGCCCTTGATGCCGTGAGCCACATCGCCGTCGGCGATGCCTTTCACTTCCAGCGGGTGCAGGCCGCAATAGTCGGCGATTTGATCAAAGGTCAATGCTGTGTTGTCAATGAGCCAGACAGCAGTGGCTTTGGGCATAAGCGGCTTCGACATATCTTCTCCTATGACCCAAAGGAATGTCTTTGGATCGGCACGTGCCATGAGTTGAGTGGATTGGCCTCTGTATAAGCCCAAAACAGGCTCAAGGGAAGCGTTTAGCGGTGTAAAAGAGGGTGCGGTGGGCGGATTTTCCGCCGCCCTTTCCGCAGGTTCTTGTCTTTTTCTACTCGTTCGACAGGATGATTTTGCCGATATGGGCGCTCGTTTCCATGCGCTCATGGGCTTTTCCGGCATCTTTCAGCGGGAAAACCGTGTCGACGATGGGTTTGACGCGTCCGGTCTTGATCCAGGGCCAAACCTCGCGCAGGACCGTTTCGGTCAGTTCTGTTTTCTCTTCCAGCGGGCGGGCCCGAAGCGTGGAGCCGGTAAGGGTCACCTGTTTCAGCATCATGGGGAGGAAGTTCACTTCCGCGACGGAGCCGTTCTGGTAGGCGATGTTAACGATGCGGCCCCCGCGCGCCGCGCAGGTTATGTTGCGCTGGATGTAATCTCCGCCCACCATGTCGAAAATCACGTCTGCTCCGGTACCGCCCGTCATTTCGCCCATTACCATGACGAAATCTTCGTTGCGGTAGTTGATGCCGCGGCGGGCCCCCAGTTCCTCGCACTTGCGGGCTTTCTCCTCAGATCCTGCGGTGGCATAGACTTTGGCACCAAAGGCGTTTGCCATCTGGATTGCCGTGGTGCCGATACCGCTGGTGCCACCGTGGATGAGTAGGGTTTCACCGGCTTTAAGACGTCCCCTGTCGAAAACATTCGTCCAGACGGTCATGATTGTTTCTGGCAGGGCGGCGGCCTCTACCATCGAAAAGCCGTCGGGCACTGGCAGGGCGTGGCTTTCGTGGACCGTTGCATATTCCGCATAGCCACCCCCGGCGACCAGCGCACAAACCTTGTCGCCGACGGCCCATTTGCTCGCGCCGGGCCCCAGGGCCACGACTGTCCCGGCAAATTCAAGGCCTGGTGTCTCGGTGACGCCTTTGGGCGGCGGGTAGAAGCCCATCCGTTGGACAATGTCTCCCCGGTTGACGCCGGCTGCTGCAATCCGGACGAGAACCTCTCCCTGCGCCGGCTCAGGCAGAGGCAGGGTTTCGAGCTGTAGAACCTCCGGGCCGCCTGGCTCCCTGATACGGATGGCGGTCATGGTGTCAGAGTGTTTGGTTGGCATGGATCTCTCTTTTGGTGAATGCTGATGGCGTGCATCTTGGCACTGTTTTGGTTGGCGCTCTATTCTATTGCGTGCGAACCGCGCGAAGTTGATCTGGAAAAAGGGGAGGGTGGATATGGATCCGGAAGATGTGCAACCAAAGCGGGTGGTGGACGGTGTGGCCGCGCTGGCCCGAGATGATCTGTCGCTTCTCTCCGTTGTTGAACTGCAAGCCCGAATCACCTCGCTTCAGGTGGAAATTGTGCGAATTGAGTCCGCTATCACCTCCAAGCAAGGGTCGAAGGCGGCGGCTGAAGCATTTTTCAAAAAATGATGATTTTTTGTCGGTAATTGATAAGTCTTTGTAACAATTGAACTCTTTGTCAGTAGGACAAGTAACGGATTTCTCTGTACCGATGGTTTCAGAGCATAAGTGACAATTTTAACTATTTGTTAGTGATCTCTTATGTATTGTTTATAGGCGTAATCCAGTCATCTGGATTGAGTGGCTCCTATCCACTCTGTTTGACGCCTCCCTGTTAGAACTTGAGCCGCATGCGTTGCGGCTCATTTTTTGTGAACAGGCCTGTTTTCCAAAATGCAGATCGGCGCTCGCATAGATTGTCCCAAATCGGCGTGGTGCGTGCTTATGTGAGCGGCAGGTTGTTTGTTTTGATCTTCTTCTTCCACTCAACTGGTCCCTTATGGGACAGGTCTTGCGGCTTTCTGCTTGGCACGATTGTTGATGCTGCTGGTGCAAAGGGTCTCTTTCTGAGACGACCCGATGGAAACGTCGTGCTGAAACACTGTCTGTCATTCCCCGCTTTGAGGGCTTGGCGGCGGGTTCGGGACAGCGTTAAGCTCGCATCGATCAGGAGTTGAAGATGGAAATTGGCAGGGACACGGTTAAAGGCTTGAACAAGGGGTTTGGCGGGTCCGAACTCTTCAAGCGGACCTACCGGGAAGGTATGGCGCTGGTTGAGGAGGCTGCGAGCTATCTGGATGGTCCTGGCCGCGAACAGGCGAAAGACTTGCCGCGTGCGACGGCGCTGGCATATGCGACTGAAAGTATGCGGATGACGACCAGGCTGATGCAGGTTGCGGCCTGGTTGCTGGTGCAGAAGGCTGTGCACGAGGGGGAGATGACGGAAACCGAGGCGCTGTCGGAAAAATATGAGCTGGGCGGGCGGGATCTGGCGAAGACCGAGCCTGCTAAAGCCGCGCAGATGTTGCCGGATGTGCTGCGTGATCTCATTCAGCGCTCAGAGAATATTTATGAGCGGATTGACCGCCTGGATGCCCAGCTGCGTGCGGGGGAGGAGCCATCGCGTTCGGCCCTGACCTCTCAGCAGGCGAAAGTTGAGGCGTTCTTCCGCGATACGCTTAATACGAAATATACAAAGCACTGAGCTGGTCAACTTTCAACAGCGCTAAATAGCAAAAAGCCCCGGTAAACCGGGGCTTTTCTGTTTTGCGGGATGCAACGGTCTCAATAATGATTTCGGGTCCGTTGTCAGCCGGGTTCTTATTTGCCCATGAGGCCAGCAAACTTCTTGTTGAAGCGGCTTACACGGCCACCGCGGTCAAGCAGCGCACCGGAGCCACCGGTCCAGGCCGGATGCGTGGTCGGGTCGATGTCGAGCGTCAGCGTGTCGCCTTCAGCACCATAAGTGGATTTGGTCTGGAAGGAGGTGCCATCCGTCATCGCGACCGTGATTATGTGGTAGTCGGGATGGGTGTCCTTTTTCATCTTCTCGCTCGCTTACAAAAGGTTAATGGCGCAAGGCCCGGAAAGAGGGGCGTTTGCTCGTTGAATGCGGCTGTATAAAGGAGCTTGCGACCGAATGCAAGCGGGCTTGCAGGCCAGACTGCGGGAGTGGTGGTGAGAGGCGAGCTTGTGCTTTTGGTAGTACGGGCAGGCTTTTACCTGAACATGCCGTCGCGAAGGTTGATCCCGTATTCCAGCCAGGCCTTGAGCGCACAGAGCATTTGTGTCCAGCCCTGACAATTGCCGTAGGAGGCGTCGAGACCGGCGGGCGTCTCACGCCAGCCTTTTTCATTGATGGCGATGAGGGTGCGTCCATCCTCCAGTGCCTCGAATGTCATGGTGACTTCGGTTTCGTAGGCGGTTTCTCCTTCTTTGTCGTCTGATGCCCAGCGCAGGACGATTTTCCTGTTCGTCACAAGTTCGATCACCCGAACGGGGAAGGCACCGGGATAATCGTGAAAATCCCATGTAACGGTGGCGCCAGCCTCCAGACGACCTTTGGCCCCGCCGGTGGTGAAATAGCGTGACAATTGGGCCGGGTCGACAATGGCTTCAAAGACCTCTTCAACCGGTCTGGCGATGCGCGCGGCGACATTAAACTGAAGGTTCATGCTGTTTCTCCCTATGAATGCTCGCTATTATGTTATATAAACATAACATGTCAATTGCTGAAGAACAGGACCGGGTTTTCAAGGCGCTTGCCGCGAGGGTGCGCCGACAAATCCTTGATGATTTAAGGGATCAACCGCTGACCACGGGGACGCTCTGTGCCCATTTTGACGATCTGGATCGTTGTACGGTCATGCAGCATTTGCGGGTGCTGGAGGCTGCTGATCTGATTACGGTGGTAAGAAAAGGGCGGGAGCGCTGGAATTATCTCAATCCCCTCCCGATCCACGGCATTCATGAGCGCTGGATCGGCCCTCATGCCGCACGGGCGGTGGCGATGCTGGATGGTATCAAGACCGAGCTTGAAGCTGAGCGTGGACCGGTTCTCAGCGATAGAGACTAGAGATTGGAGGGCTGACGCTGGGGATAAACCGGCTAATTCCATTTGCCGCACTGGTCGGCAGGGCCTGGGATTGTTATATGTCCCCCAGCATTTGAGCCCTCACAAGAATTTGGAATTTCATGAGCGACGCCGCCAATCCGGTTGCTGAGGCAATCGAAGAAGAAGCCCTTCGCAGAAAACGCGCCCGCGGTGTCCGGCCCATTCTCGGCTTGATCCCGTTTGTGATGGCTTACAAGGCCATGTTGGCGGCGGCTTTCGTCATGCTGGTGGTTGCGACGCTTGCCACGCTTGCCTTTCCTATGGCCGGTCGGCGCATGGTGGACGGGTTTGCGTCCGAGAATGTCCAGTTTATCGACCAGTATTTTCTGATGCTGATTGTGGTGGCAGCTGTACTTGGTGTTTCGAGTGCCGCGCGTTTTTACTTTGTGAGCTGGATCGGCGAGCGGGTGGTTGCTGATATTCGCACGGCGGTTTATGCGCACGTGACACATTTGTCGCCTGCATTTTTTGAAACCATGCGGACGGGCGAGGTGCTTTCGCGGTTGACGGCCGACACGACGCTTATCAAGACGGTTGTCGGGTCGAGTGCGTCGATTGCGCTTCGCAATTCTTTTCTGTTTATCGGTGCCGCGGTCATGATGACAATTACGAGCCCCAGCTTGTCCGGGCTTGTGTTGCTTGTTATCCCCGTCATCATGTTGCCGCTGATTATTTTCGGTCGCTGGGTGCGCAGGCTTTCCCGGGCCAGCCAGGACCGGATTGCGGATACGAGTGCTTTTGGTGGCGAAACACTCAACGCCATGCAGACAGTGCAGGCTTTCAATCACGAAGAAATTGACCGGCGCCAGTTTTCAGCGACGGTCGAAGCCTCTTTCGATGCGGCGCGTTCGCGGGTGACGGCCCGCGCTGTTTTGACGGCCCTGGTCATGTTTTTGGGCTTTTCCAGCGTATTCGGGGTTTTGTGGGTTGGGGCCCAATCTGTCATTGAAGGCAGTATGACGGGTGGTGAGTTGTTTCAATTCACTTTCTATGCGCTGATGGCGGCATTTTCGCTGGGTGCCTTGTCTGAAGTCTGGGGTGACGTGCAGATGGCTGCCGGGGCGACGGAACGCCTGATCGAACTTTTGCAGATCGAGCCGCAGATCAAAGCACCAACTCATCCGGTTGCTTTGCCAACGCCACCCAAGGGTACGCTTGCCTTCAACAAGGTTCAGTTTTTCTATCCGACCCGTCCCGACGCGGCGGCACTTAACGGTCTATCCTTTGAAGTCAAGCCCGGGGAAACCGTTGCCATTGTGGGGCCGTCTGGTGCCGGCAAGAGCACGATCTTTCAAATGCTGCTGCGTTTCTTCGATCCGCAAAATGGATCTATTTCGCTTGATGGCGTGACACTTGATCAGGCGGACCCGTCGGATGTGCGTCGCCGGTTTGCTCTTGTGCCGCAAGAGACAGTGGTCTTTGGCATGAGTGCACGCGACAATATCCGTTATGGTCGGCCCGAAGCGACGGATGATGATGTTTATGCCGCCGCCAAAGCGGCGCATATTGATGCGTTCCTGACCTCGCTTCCTGCGGGCTACGACACGGTGTTTGGCGAGCGTGGTGTGACACTTTCCGGTGGTCAGCGTCAGCGCATTGCCATTGCGCGTGCGATTTTGCGCAACGCACCTGTACTGCTGCTTGATGAGGCGACGAGTGCGCTTGATGCGGAGAGCGAAACATTTGTTCAGCAGGCCCTGGAGGGGCTTATGGAAGGGCGCACGACCATCGTGATTGCCCATCGTCTGGCCACTGTTCGCAAAGCCGACCGGATTATCGTGATGGATAAGGGCGAGATTGTTGCCGAAGGTCGGCATGAAGAACTGGTTGCCAAGGGCGGGCTTTACGGACGTCTGGCCGCGCTTCAGTTTGCGACGGATGACCTTGTGTCCGTCGATGATGGTATAACGTCGAAAGATGATTTGAGCGCGGTTGCTGCCGCGCGGGACTGAAGGGATCGCTCGTGTCTGCTGTCCGGCATGATTGATGATCCTGCCTGGCTTTGAGCATTCAGGAATGTTTTGGGGGATTTATGAGACCGCTTTATCGCAACATCATTGTAGGCCTGGTTATTCTGGCTGGGCTGATCAGTTTTCTGTTCGTGCGCTTTTATGCAGCGGCAGGGCAGTTTACGACGCTGACGGCGGCAATGGAGATCCGTCCCCAATGCACCATTATTCCTTCCGTGCCGGGACCGGAAGATATTGTGATCGACCATGAACGTCAGATCGCCTTTGTATCGGCTGTGGATCGCCGGGCCATTCTGGCAGGGGCTGAAAACGTTCGCGGTGGCATTTATGTGATCGATCTGTCCGGTCCACGGGAGGGGTGGTCACTTCGTCCGGTAACGGCGCATGTCCCACAGGCCTTCCAGCCGCACGGCATTGGCCTTTACATCGATGAGGCAGGCAGGCGAACGCTCGCCGTGGTCAACCATGCGGCTGATACGCATTCGGTTGAGCTTTTTGATGTGGCGGAGGATGCAGTTCTGTCACACCGGGCAACCGTTACAGACCCGATGCTGATTTCGCCAAATGATGTTCAGCCGGTGGGGCACGACAAGTTTTATGTCACAAACGACCATGGCACGGCCTCCACACTTGGTCAGTTCTTGCAGGATATGTTGATGCTGGATGGAGCAAATCTCGCCTATTTTGACGGCTTAGGGTTTCGCCTCGTCGCTGAGGGCCTGAGTTTTCCCAACGGCGTTAATGTTAGTCCGGATGGGTCTCTCGTTTATGTAGCAGAGACGATCGATATGGCGTTGCGTATCTATGCGCGTGCTCGGGAGAGCGGCGATCTGACGCCGGTTGACTATGTTGCGCTGGGGACAGGTGTCGACAATCTTGATGTGGCGCCGGACGGTACAATCCTTTCGGGTGCGCACCCGAAATTGATGGATTTTGTGGCGCATGCGGGAGATGCCGGCAATCTTTCTCCCAGTCAGGTTGTTCGTCTGGTGCCGAACGAAGGCGGGGGCGGGGTCGCTGATACGGTCTATCTCAATCTGGGAGATGAACTGTCAGGCTCCAGTGTCGCGGCGCTTTACGGTGATGTGATGCTTGTGAGCGGTGTATTTGACCCGAAGGTCCTTGCCTGCCCGGTTGCTGCACCTCGCTGATATCATCGCTCGGTGAGTTTGAACTCGATCCGGCGGTTGCGGCGGTTCGCCTCTGCACTTGTGCCGGCAACAAGTGGGTGGTGCTCGGCAAAACCTGTTGCCGCGATCCGTTTTTCGCTCACCCCTGATGTAATGAGGTAGCGCACCACAGCGAGCGCGCGTGCGGTGGCCAGATGCCAGTTTGACGGGAAGGCGATGGTGTTGATGGGGACCGCGTCGGTATGACCATCTACACGCAGGATCCAGTTTGTGTCGTCAGGAATGCCGACGGCAATCTCCTGAATGGCGACGGCAATTTTGCGAAGTTCCCGTTTGCCTTCATCGCTGATATCGGCAGAACCGGAGGCGAAGAAGATTTCTGACTGAAAGACGAAGCGATCGCCGACAACTTCAATATCATCGCGATTACCAAGAGCCTGTTTCAAGCGTGCGAAGAATTCGGAGCGGTATCGCGCCAGTTCCTGCACCTTCTGGGCGAGGGCTGAGTTCAGGCGACGTCCCAGGTCCGCAATTTGTGCGTTGCTTTCACGATCCTTGGCTTCGGCGGCTTCAAGGGCTTGCTCCAGAGAGGCGAGCTGGCGGCGAAGGGCTGCCAGTTGCTGATTGACCAGTTCGACCTGCGCCAGGGCCTGAGCACTGACTTTGCGTTCTTCATCCAGTTCCGAGAGGAGAACGGCTTCGCGGTCGCTGGAGCCAGCACCGGCCGCGAGGAGGCCAGCGAGGCGGGATTGCTCGCCTTCTGCGGTCTCAAGCGCATCTGTCAGAGAGGCGATGGTGGACTGGAGGTCGGCATTTTCGCGCTGTTGCAGTGCCAGCAGATCGGCCAGTTCTGCGATTTGTGATCTCAGGGCGTTGAGCGCGGAATCCTTGCCGGTGATGGACTTGGCAAGAAAGAACTGGGTCAACATGAAGATAGAGACCAGAAATATCAGCACAAGCAGAAGGGTTGCCATCGCATCCACAAAGCCTGGCCAATAGTCAGCGCTGGGTGCGCGACCTCTTATGCGGCGCGAACTCGCCATGGTTTAGCGGCCCTTCTCTTCCAGGGCACGGGTCAGTCGTTCCAGAAGTGGGCCAAGGGCTTCCTGATTGCGGGCGACGCCGGTGAGGGCATTATGTTCCGCCCGCATGTGTTCGGTCAGTGTGGCGATGTGGTTGACCAGTGCCATCAGGGCCTGGTTGCTCTCCATGGCCGGGGCTTCATCTCCATTGGTGCCGATAATATCAGTGACAGTGGAAAGCCATTCCTCCAGTTCATTGTAGAAACGGTTTTGGGCCTGTCCTGCCTGCAGATCGAGAAAACCAAGGATCAAGGATCCGGCCAGACCGAAAAGAGAGGATGAGAAGGCAGTGCCCATGCCCCGCAAAGGTGCCTGCAATCCCTCGCGGAGGGTTGAGAAGACGGCGAGGCTGTCGTTGCTCTCCACATCCAGACCATCCAGTGTGCCGGCAATAGTCGAGACCGTTACGAGAAGCCCCCAGAAGGTACCGAGAAGACCCAGGAAGATGAGGAGGCCGATCATATAGCGCGAAATCTCCCGCTGCTCTTCAAGGCGGGATGCGAGGCTGTCGAGCAGGGAGCGCATTGAGAACGCCGAGAGGATCATGTGGCCGGACCGGTTTCCCAGCATTGTGGCCATCGGGGCCAGCAGTTTTGGGGGCTTGGGCAGGGCCAGGCCCGGATCTGAGCGACGGAAGGAGTTTACCCATCTGATTTCCGGCCAGAGTACAAAAATCTGTCGGAAGGCATAAAGTGTCCCCACAATGAGTACACCGACAATAAGGCCGTTCAGTCCGGGGTTGGACATGAAGGCGGTTGCCAGTTGGGCATAGAGAATAAGTGCCAGAAACCCGACAAGGATCAGGAAAAGAACCATACGGGTGAGATAGGGGCGGGGCCTTGAGAGTGTTACGCCTTCCATATCTCGTCTCCTCATGACCAGTTGATGGGGATGGTGGTATTTTTAGCGTTGCCGATTGCTCAACAGGATATCAACCCGCTCTGTCGGGCCGCTGTCTTTGGTGCCACCCAGAGCGCGGACATCGATGCGGCTTTGCAGAACTCCCTGTTCAACCAGGAATTTCCGGACAGCCAAACCGCGCCGCAGGGAGAGACGACGGTTGGTGGAGCTGACGTCCCCGGTTTCGCCGGCGAACGCCTGAACCTCGATCCTGTCCGCATGGCGCATCAGTTCGGCGGCAATAAGCTCCAGTTCGTCGCGTGTCGCAGGCAGCAGCGTCGCATCACCCGTTTCAAAGCGTAACCGGTGTGCCGCGTCGCGCGGTGCCGGGAGGCTTGCGATCTGAACAGGTTTGGGTTCGGGGGCAGGCGGTGGTGTTGCCGCAGAGAGTGCGGGAACGGGGAGCGGATCCGGGGTTGATGTCTGCGCCGGGCTTGATGCGGGCGTGGGAGCGGCTTCATGTGTGGCAACCGCCCGGGGGGCAGGTTCGACCCTTGTACCTGACGCTGCTGCGGGGTTGGCCTCTGGACGCCGGGCTTGCTGCGGTGTGGCCGCAGATGGTGTGCTTGCCGTGCGCGCAGGCGGTGTGGGTATTGCAGACGCAGCAGGCGCCGATACGGTCTGTGTTGGTGCTGCTGTCCCGGAGGCGGGTTCCAGGACGACCGGAGCTGGCCTTGCGGCAGGTTGGGCTGCCGTGCGCTCACCCGTCGTTCCTGTTCCCACGCCTGTTGGGGCGATCTGTCCGCGAAGGGATGGTGGGGGGGTCAGGCGTATCTGCTGGACGGTTGAGCGATCTGGCGCGCGCAGTTGAACGGGCGCGCGGCCCGGTGCGATGCGACGATCTGCTTCTGTCGGGGTACCGATTGCCGAGAGGTCGATCTGTACTTCGGCATAGGCATCGAAAGGGTGCAGGCTGTAAATACCGACAATGGCGACCAGCAGCAAAGAGGCCGAAGGTGCGAGAAGAGATGTCGGGGCTGTGTAACGCCAGCTCGGCTTTTTCATGTCTTTCGCTGCTTCCTTCGCACTTTTTGTTAGGCCCAGGTGCGCCTGAGGTGATCAATGGGGCGGACGGGATTGCCGCTTGCTGTGCTTTTCCCAGCTTTCCGATTCAGTCTGGTGGGGTCATTATCGCAAGATGAGACGCCGGGAGCCAGAGGAAGGCATGGATTTGTCTGAGGATGTTTCACAGCACGCCGACGATCACGCAAAAGGACGGCAAAAATGCGGCGAACAAGCGGGTTGGCGGATTTTGCACCGTCCTGCCGGGCTTGTGTCTGGCCTGGCAGTTTTCTCTGGCCGTGGCGCGCCCGCCGAGGGGCGGCATTTGCCTCATATCAGGTAAAAAGGGTCAGATACAAAGGGTTCAGGCGGAGCGGGCCTTTTTCAGGATCGTCTGCACCGGGCGGGTCAGGTTCTCGTTACTTGCGAGCACACTTCCCTTGGACAGGACTTCCGAACCGCCGTTCATATCGCTGACGAAACCGCCTGCCTCACGTACCAGAATGATACCTGCTGCCAGGTCCCAGGGGTTGAGGTCCCATTCCCAATAGGCGTCATACCGGCCTGCGGCGACATAGGCCATGTCCAGTGCGGCGGAACCTGAGCGGCGGATGCCGGCGACCTGTGGCATCATTGCCGCAAGCTCCCGACTGGCGCGGGCATGTTCTGGCCGACCCATGTGGGGGATACCGGTCGCCACGACTGCCTGGGTCAGGTCGCGCCGGGCGGCAACGCGAATACGGCGCTCGTTCACAAAGGCCCCTTTGCCTTTCTCTGCCCAGAAGAGTTCGTCGGTGATCGGGTTGTATGTCAGGCCGGCGACAATCTCGCCTGCACGTTCCAGCGCAATATTAATGGCAAACATCGGGATGCCATGGAGAAAATTTGTTGTGCCGTCGAGTGGATCGATGATCCAGCGGTGGCTTTTGTCACTTCCCTCGATTGTGCCGCCTTCTTCCATCAGGAAGCCGTAGCCGGGGCGGGCACGGGTCAGCTCTTCGCGCAGGGTTTCTTCCGCACGAAGGTCTGCGGCCGATACAAAATCGCCAGGGCCTTTGAGTGAGACCTGAAGGTTCTCCACTTCACCGAAATCGCGGATCAACGATCTGGCTGCCTTGCGGGCAGCCTGGACCATGACGGTAAGCGTGGGAGAGTGTCGGCTCATAGGTTCGGTCCGGCCATTTCGTTAAGAGGAGAAGTGTGATGCTTGAGAGGGAGGTGGCTCAGTCCGCGCGGCGCAGATAGATGATTTCGTTGGTCTCGACCACGATTTTATCGCCGATGCTGATAAATGGCGGAACCATAACGCGTACACCATTGTCCATTTTGGCAGGCTTGTTGGAAGAGGCGGCTGTCTGTCCCTTCACGACGGGCTCCGTGTCCACAACTTCCAGCACAACCTGGTCGGGGAGGCTGATGCCCAGCGGGCGACCTTCGTGGCTTTCCACCGTGACTTCCATTCCATCCTGAAGGAAGGCGGCGCGCTCACCGACGAATTCTGTTGAAAGCTCGATCTGTTCGTATGTTTCTGTATCCATGAAAGTCAGCATGCCGTCGGTTTCATAGAGAAACTGGTAATCGTGCTGTTCGAGCCGGATTTTCTCCACAGTCTCGGCAGAGCGGAAACGCTCGTTGAGTTTGGTATTGTCGATCAGGTTTTTCAGTTCCACCTGTGCGAAGGCGCCACCCTTACCGGGCTTCACGTGCTGCACTTTCACCGCAGCCCAAAGGCCACCTTTGTGCTGAATGACGTTGCCGGGGCGGATTTCATTGCCGTTGATCTTCATGGAAGTGCGTCCAGGTTTGAGAGCGTTGCAAAGGATCGTCAGGGGCCATTATGGGATTACCACAAGGCTCTGGAGGTACGCCTGAACAATGGTGGCGCACGGTTGGGCGACTGGATAGCACCCGAACGGCTTATTACCAACGAAATTCGGGTAAAAAGAGCGTCGAAATCTGTTTACCGGGGCTGATTTACCGCCCGTTCCCAGTCTTTCAGGGCTTCTTCGGCGGCTGCCAGGCCTTCCGGTGTCATTTCAGGTTCCAGCAGCTTGGCGAGTTCCGGATCATCCTGTCCGCCATTCCGCGCGATGGAGAGCCATGTGTAGGCCGCAACCAGGTCTTTCTCGACACCTTTTCCCAGGAAATAGAGCCGGGCGAGCCGGGTTTGTGCCAGTGTGTCGCCCCGAAGGGCAGCTTCGTTAAACCATGATGCCGCCTCGGCTTCATCAAGCTCCACGCCGGTGCCGTTTCCATAAAGAAAACCGAGGGCTGTCTGTGCCTCCGGCAGGCCCTGGGCGGCGGCAATTTCAAACCATTTGACGGCTTCGGCCGGGTTTTTCTCAACACCCGCACCTTCAACCAGCATGAGGCCATAATTGTAGGCAGCGTCGGCCTGGCCTTTTTCCCCCGCCATTTTGAAATAGGCGACGGCGCGTTTCAGATCCTGCGGGCGGACCTCGCCAGCGGCATAGATCGCCCCCATTGCGTAGAGACCACCTGGATGGTCGGCCTGGGCTGTTTCTTCAAACAGGCGGACAGCGCGTTCCGCATCGGGTGTACCCCCTTCACCCCCCATCAGCATGTTGGCGAGTTCAAACTTGGCGGGAATGGAGCCGCCAGTTGCAGCACGTTCAAAAAAGCGACGGGCTTCAGCGTCATTGCGTGCCGTGCCTGCGCCGGTGCGATAGGCAGAGGCGAGAGCGAAGGCAGCGGGTGCATTACCGGCGTCTGCCGCGAGGCGAAACCAGCGCAGGCCTTCTGTATAGTCAGGCTCGACGCCCTCGCCGTTGAAATAGATCGTACCCAGCAGCAACTGGGCGTCCGCGTTACCGGACAGGGCGGGTTCCATCAATCCCTCACGGGCGGCTTCAAAGTTTCCGGCCTGGTAGGCCTGTGCGGCTTCTTCAAATGTAGCGGCCATGGCTGCGGTGCCTGTCATGAGGGGACTTCCCAGCGTGAGAGAAAGAGCGAGAAGGACAGCTTGATACTTGGCCATGTTGAACCTGCTTGTGGATGTCTGATCGCGTATGCGGCTTATTCTTGCGCGGCGTTCATCATCCTGTTAAAGGCGGCGACGGCCGCCGCAGGGCCCTCCTGGTGGGCCCAAACGCCGGCGGAAACAGCCAGGAAATCAGCACCAGCCTTGACCAGAGGGCCCCCGTTTTCGACCGTGATGCCGCCAATGGCGACGCAAGGCACTTCAAAAAGCGTGGACCACCAAGTCAACAGATCCGGTTCGGCCATACTTATAGGGGTTTTTGTGTCGGTTTTGTGAAATGCACCGAAAGCCACGTAATCCGCGCCTTGTTCGCCTGCTTCCATTGCAAGATGTCGGGAATTATGACAGGTCACGCCGATAATGCGGTCTGAGCGCAGACGCTTGCGTGCATCCTTGTAGCTCATGTCTGTCTGGCCGATATGAACGCCGTCGGCACCCATTTCTTCCGCCAAATCCACGAGATCGTTGATGAGGAAGGCCGCGCCCGCGTCTTGGGCGATGGGCATCAGAATCTCGGTTGCGCGGCGTATCGTGTCGGTGTTCGCCGTTGTGAAACCGTCTTCTTCTTTCAGGCGTAATTGCACACAGGCAACGTCCCCCGCGCCCAGCGCTGCTTTCAGCGTTTCGGCAAAGCCTTTCGGCTCCAGCCGGGGCGGCGTGATGAGGTAAAGACGACAGGGGTGATTGTTCGTGTTTGCTTCGGTCATGTTTTCTTTAGTCATGGGTCTGTGTATCGCGGAATATGGGCGATCAGCAACTAAAAGCCCTGCTCGTATCGAGCAGGGCGTGGGGCATCTGGACGGCAGGGATGGCTTGGCTCATTTCTCCAGAAACTTCCGCCACTCCCCCTTGGTGGCGAGGCTGTTCATGGTGGCACGATGGGCGAAGGCGGCTTGCGCCGCGCCGACGTTCTCCCGCTGGCCGCCCCAGGCTTTCAAGGGCGCGGCCTGAAGTGCGCGACCATAGGAGAACGACAGTTGCCACGGCAGGCCGCTCTTTACATTCATGGCATTCAGATTGGCGGTGGCGTCTATGTCTGACTGGCCGCCGGACAGGAAGACGATGGACGGGATTGCTGCGGGCACTGTGTGCTTGAAACAGCGGATCGTCTTCTCGGCGATTTCTTCCGGACCGGCCTGTTTTGGGCATTTTTTTCCGGAGATCACCATGTTGGGCTTCAACACCGTGCCATCAAGCATCACGTTCTGCTCGATCAATTCGTCGAAAAGCACGCGCAGTGTTGCATGGGTTACGTCGTAGCAGCGATCGATATCGTGCTCTGCGTCCATCAGCACTTCAGGTTCCACAATGGGAACGATGTTGGCGGCCTGACACAGGGCTGCGTAGCGGGCGAGGGCATGCATGTTCGCCTTGATGCAGGCTGATGTCGGAATGTTGGGGGAGATGTCGAGCACGGCACGCCATTTGGCAAAACGGGCACCCAGTTCGTAATATTCCGTGAGCCGGGCTGCCAGTCCGTCCAGACCTTCTGTGATTTTCTCGCCCGGAAAGCCCGGCAGGGGCTTTGTTCCCATATCGACCTTGATCCCCGGAATGGCCCCCGCATTTTTAATCAGCGTGACCAAAGGCGTGCCGTCTTCTGCTTTCTGGCGGATTGTTTCGTCGTAGAGGATCACACCCGAGATGTGGTCGTGCATAGCCTTGGTTGTGCGGAAAAGCATTTCGCGATAGTCGCGTCGCGTTTCCTCGGTTGAGGCAACGCCGATCGTGTCGAACCGCTTTTTGATTGTGCCCGAGCTTTCGTCGGCGGCCAAAATACCGCGACCCCGCGCGCCCATGGCGTTGGCGATGGATTCCAGTGTCTCAGTCATCAACATGTTTCCTGTCAGTCGTTTGCTAGACCGACAGATAGATGATCATGGCTGTTCGAGCGCTGCAACACCTGGCAGTGTTTTTCCTTCCAACCATTCCAGGAACGCGCCCCCGGCAGTTGAAACGTAGGAGAAATCATCCGCCGCTCCCGCACCGTTCAGTGCTGCAACCGTGTCGCCACCGCCTGCGACCGAGACCATGGAGCCCATTTTGGTCAGCATGCCGACATGACGTGCGGCTGTATCTGTGCCGACATTAAAGGGTTCAACCTCAAATGCACCCAGTGGGCCGTTCCAGACCACGGTCTTTGCGGTCTCGAAATGACCGGCAAGTGTGGCGAGTGTGGATGTACCCACGTCGAGGATCATCTGGTCATCAGGTACGTCGTTGATGGCGACAGTGCGGGAGGTTGCGTGTGCCTTGAATTCTGCGGCAACCACTGCATCGTCGGGCAGAATGATTTTGCAGCCTGCTTTTTCCGCCTTTGCCATGATCTCGCGCGCGGTATCTGCCAGGTCATGTTCGCAGAGAGATTTGCCCACCTTCACGCCTTTGGCCGCGAGGAATGTGTTGGCCATGCCGCCACCTATAACCAGTGCGTCCACCTTGGCGACGAGATTGCCCAGCAGGTCGAGCTTGGTTGAAATTTTTGCACCACCCACAATGGCCACGACCGGGCGTTCGGGTTCTCCTAGTGCCTTGGACAGGGCATCCAGCTCCTGCTCCATCGCGCGGCCCGCATAGGCAGGCAGGAGATGGGCAATGGCTTCGGTTGAGCTGTGCGCCCGGTGCGCTGTTGAGAAGGCATCGTTGACGTAGATATCGCCATTGGCGGCAAGGGCTTCGGCAAAGCCTTTGTCATTCTTCTCTTCACCTTTGTGGAAGCGGGTGTTTTCCAGCACCAGAAGGCCACCGTTGGCGAGTGCGTTCATGGCGCTTGCTGCGGCCTCGCCGATACAGTCATCGGCAAAGGCGACAGGTATGCCTGCCAGCTCGGCGAGTGCGTCGGCTACCGGCTTCAGGCTCATCTCTGGCCGACGTTCGCCTTTTGGGCGGTCAAAGTGCGAGAGGATCGCGACTTTTGCACCTTTGGCGGCGAGATCACGAAGGGTGGGGAGAAGACGTTCGAGGCGGGTTGCGTCAGAAACTTTTCCATCCGGGCCGATGGGTACATTCAAGTCAGCTCGCACAAGGACGCGTTTGCCTTCGAGGGAGGTTTCAGCAAACAGGGTATCGAGTGTTTTGTGGCCCGTCATGTCGTTTTTCCTGATCTAGAATGATTTAGAGCGCTTGAGGGAATGGGTTTTTCTCAAGCGCTCTAACAGTGTAGCCAAAATTATTTACCCAAGTCTCTTGGGCGCGCGAGGGCGTTACCGCCTTCGCTTGTGTCCTGTTTAGAGCAGTTTGCCCATGGCAACGGCGGTGTCGCCCATGCGGTTAGCAAAGCCCCATTCATTGTCGTACCAGGAAAGGATACGCACGAACTTGCCGCCGAGAACCTGCGTCTGTGTCAGGTCAAAGGTCGAGGAATTCTTGTTGTGGTTGAAGTCGATGGAAACCATCGGCTCATCAACATATCCGAGCACGCCTTTGAGCGGACCATCAGCCGCTTTAATGATCGCAGCGTTGATCTCTTCGGCTGTTACCGTGCGGCCTGCGTCAAAGCACAGGTCAATCATGGATACGTTCGGCGTTGGTACGCGGATCGCGGTGCCATCAAGCTTGCCTGCAAGCTCCGGCAGGACGAGGCCCACGGCTTTTGCCGCACCGGTTGATGTGGGGATCATCGAAACCGAAGCCGCACGCGCCCGGCGCAGGTCCGAATGGAGCGTGTCCACGGTCCGCTGGTCGCCGGTAAAGGCGTGGATAGTTGTCATGTAGCCGCGCTGGATGCCGCACAGCTTGTCCAGTACCTGTGCAACAGGTGCCAGGCAATTGGTTGTGCAGGACGCGTTTGAGACGATTTTGTGCGACTTTCTAAGTTTCTTCTCGTTGACGCCGTAAACCACCGTCAGATCGGCATCTGTTGCCGGGGCAGAGACGAGCACTTTCTTGGCGCCTGCTTCCAGGTGTGCGGAGGCTTTTTCCTTGGATGCAAAGAGGCCGGTGCATTCCAGCGCAATGTCGACGCCGAGTTTTTCCCAGGGAAGTTTCGCCGGGTCGCGTTCTGCCGTGATTTTGATCGCACCACGGCCGACATTCATGCTCGACTTGGTGGTTTTGACTTTGCCGGGGAAGGGGCCATGCACGCTGTCATATTTCAGCATGTGGGCGTTGGCTTCCACGCTTCCCAGATCGTTGATGGCAACGACTTCGATGTCCTTGCGGCCCGATTCCGCAATGGCCCGAAGGACGAGACGGCCAATGCGGCCAAAACCATTAATCGCTACACGAACTGCCATATCTTAAACCTCCTGCAGGAATCCCTCGATGATGATTGGGATATGTTGGGCTCTCAGAGCCGTTCTTTCGCAGCAGCAACCGCCGCTTCTGCTGTGATGTTGAAATGTTTGTAGAGATCGGCGATCGGTGCACTGGCACCGAATGATTGCATGCCGATAAAGGCGCCATCCAGACCGATGTAACGCTCCCACCCGTAGCCGCTGGCGGCTTCAATGGCAATGCGCACTGTTCCTTCGCCCAGCGTTTCCTTGCGATAGGTCGCGGATTGCTGATCAAACAGGTCGAGGCACGGTGCGGAGACGACGCGGGTTGCAATGCCGTCATTCTCCAGCTGTTTTTGAGCTGCGAGTGCGATCGCAACTTCCGAGCCGGTGGCAATCAGTGTCACTTTGGCTGAACTGCGCGCAGGGGACAATTCATACGCGCCTCGTGCTGAAAGATTGTCAGACTTGTGTTCTGTACGCACAAGCGGCAGGCCCTGACGGGTCAATGCCAGAATGGACGGGCTCTTTTTGGCTTCCAGCGCCAGCTGCCAGCATTCAGCTGTCTCCACGGCATCTGCCGGGCGGAAGACGAGGACGTTTGGCATTGCGCGGAGTGAGGCCAGATGCTCGACTGGCTGGTGGGTCGGACCATCTTCGCCCAGACCAATGGAATCGTGGGTCATGACATAGACGACGCGCTGCTCCATCAAAGCGGAGAGACGAATGGCCGGACGGCAATAGTCTGTGAAGACAAGGAATGTACCGGAATAAGGAATGAGGCCTTTGTGAAGTGCCATGCCGTTCATCGCGGCGGCCATGCCGTGTTCGCGCACGCCATAGTGAATGAAGCTGCCGGAGAAGTCGTCTGGCGTGACGGCTTTCTGTTCCTTGGAGCGTGTGTTGTTGGAGCCTGTCAGGTCCGCAGAGCCACCAATGGTTTCAGGTACGATTGCATTGATGACATTGAGCGTTTCCTCCGACGACTTGCGGGTCGCCCAACCTGGCTTTTCGCTCGAAAGTTTCTGTTTGAATGCGTCAATGGCTGCGGTGAAGCCAGAAGGCAGATCACCTGCCTGACGGCGTTCGAATTCAGCGCGCGTGTCGGCATCCAGTGCTGCATAGCGCTGGTCCCAGGCCTTGCGGGCCTTGGCGCTTTTCAGGCCGACCACGCGCCAGGCGTCCAGAACGTCGGACGGGATCTCGAAAGGCTCCGAAGACCAACCCAGTTCCTTGCGGGTCAGTGCAATTTCATCGGTTCCCAGCGGTGCGCCGTGTGAAGATGATTTGCCGGCTTTGTTGGGGGACCCTTTGCCGATCACCGTGCGGCAGGCGATCAGCGTTGGTTTATCGCTTTTTTGCGCGGCGGCGATGGCTTTTTCGATCGCTACAGGATCGTGACCGTCGATCCGGCTCGCGTCCCAGCCTGCGGCTTCGAAGCGTTTCAGCGCGTCGCCGGTTTCGGACAGGGACAGAGGGCCGTCGATGGAAATCTGGTTGTCATCGTAAAGAACGATGAGACGGGAAAGCTTCAGGTGACCTGCCATGGAGATGGCTTCGTGGCTGATTCCTTCCATCAGGTCGCCGTCCGAGGCAATGACATAGGTATAGTGATCGACAATATCGGAGCCAAAGCGGGCTTGCTGCAGACGTTCAGCGAGCGCCATGCCGACAGCGGTGGAAATACCCTGCCCCAGCGGGCCGGTTGTGGTTTCAACACCGGCTGTGTGGCCGAATTCCGGGTGACCAGGGGTTTTGGAGCCCCATTGGCGGAAATTTTTGATCTCATCAATGGTCATTTCCTCATATCCCAGAAGATACAGGAGGGAATAAACCAGCATCGAGCCGTGACCTGCGGAGAGCACGAAGCGATCACGATCCGCCCAGTCAGGCTGGCGAGGATCGATTTTCATGAATTTGGTGAAGAGCACGGTCGCCATGTCTGCCGCGCCCATTGGCATGCCGGGGTGGCCGCTATTGGCTTTTTCCACGGCGTCCATTGAAAGGGCGCGGATGGCGTTTGCCATCGTGTTGTGAGAGGCATTTGCGGCGGCGGATTCGCCCTCTGTGGAACCAGAGGCCGTTGCCGTTTTCTCAGATGGCGTCATTGTCTAACTCATTTAGCCGGGCAGCTTTTGGACATTTCTATCCGCAAGGTGCCAATTGTTCGGCGGGGCAGTTCCGGCCATTCCAGCGCGACCTGCCCCTGGGGTCCGCTCGCGAAGCCTCTCCCAATAGAGACTTCCGGCTGCTTCTGTTGAGCCCGCCATTGTGGTTGATCACATTTCATTTGCCGCGTGAGGCAGTGCTCATTTTGCAAATAGAGAATGTGCCCACGCGACGCGCTGTCGAGAGCGGCGCCACAATGACCATCTGGTTTGCGGGAGTCAATTGGATTCGGGCGGAAATTGGGCGCTTTTCCGTCGCAGCCCACGGCGTTTGCGACGATCAGTGGGGAGAGGAGGGAACCAATTGATTGCTTGTCGTGAGTATAGACAGGGCGGATGACTTAAGGCCCGGTGTGGCCGGGGGCGTTTGTTGGCCGGGTTGTGTCGCGTGTTGGGGAGGGGACAGGCGCGGGTTGCCCCGGATTTATGCAAAAGCGTTTGCATATAGAATGCCTCACAAGATGTTTCACTCGGTGTCGAGCGAGGCACTTCCGCAAAGGCCGCTCCATCAGGGCGGCAGGCAGGACAGAGCCAGCCTTTTGGTTGGCTCTTTTTGGTTTGGTCCCCTATGCTTGTTCCCACATTCAAGCCTTATTTGCGGCCCAGTATGGCCGGAAAGCCGGACAAGGACCTTTTTTAGGACCCCTTGTTTGATCGTGAGGCTTTGATCGTGAGGCGATGTTAAAGGCAGTGGGAATGAGCAAGATCGAAGAGGCGATGAGCGCTTTTGCAGGGGCGCTTGACCGGATGGAACGGGCGGCGAGCGGCCAATCTGTGCGTTCGGAAGCCAGAAGTGAGCTTGAAACACAAATTGCAGCGCTCAAGGAAGACCGGGCCAAACTCGCTGAGGAGCTGGATATTGCCCGCTCCAATGTGCGTCGGCTTGAAGGACTGAATGCACTCGCCTCCACGGAGCTGGGGTCGGCGCTGAAGGATATTGATGAATTGTTGGCCCAGTAGGCCAAGGGCTGAGGGGTTGCGGCAAACTGTCGGGACTGTGGTGACTGTGGTGACTGTCAAACAGGGGATCATGCCCCGATCGTCAAGAAGGATTGAATTGTGGGTCAGGTAAACGTTTCCATCAATGATCGTTCTTATTCTGTTGCATGTGGCGACGGGGAAGAGGCGCACCTGAAAGAGCTTGCGGCTTATCTTGATGGTGTTGTTACGGATCTGAGCAAGACAGTTGGCCAAGTTGGGGATACGCGTCTGCTTTTGCTGGCCGGGCTGATGGCGGCTGACGAGCTTTCAGAGGCAAAGAGCCGGATCGAGCGGCTTTCGGCGGAAATTGAGGCCTTGCGGGATGCGCGTGATGCTGAAGTGACGCGCGCTGCCACGATTGAGACGAATGTTGCTGCCGTTCTGTCGCAAGCGGCTGTTAAAATCGACAAAATGGCACAAAGAATAGAAGCGTCTTGACGTTTCGACCCCCGATGCATGATAGAATGGCGTCGGGTGCTGCCGAATTCGTTAGGAATATCATTGCTCGGGGCCTTACGGTTCTCTAGGGAACTGTCCCTGCGGCGGGTCGTGGCCTGCTGCACACGGTGCCCACCTACTCTTGTAGGTCTCCGAGAATCCACATTCCGACGGTTCGGTGGGCCCACATTTTCCGGTTGGCCATTCTGCCGATTCGGGTGGCGGTGGCGTCCTTCCTGTTTGAGTTTTCATGACTGATCCGACAAATCAAAACGGGCCGTCTGAAGCCTCTTCCCTCCCGTCAAAATCTGTTCTGCGGCAACAGGCGCTAGAGGCGCGGGCGGATGCGCATAAAGCCCTTGGACATGAGGCAGCGCTCGCCGTCCTGGATCATTTTCTGGCCGACATTCCCATCGGGGCGGCGGCCCCACTGCCTGTTGTGGCCGGTTATTTCCCGATGCGGTCGGAAATGGACCCATTGCCGCTTATGCGTAAACTGGCCGCCCTGGGGTATCCTTGCGCGTTGCCGCGGGTGGTGGCTGCAGAGGCCCCCCTTTCATTCCATGCCTGGACGCCGGATGCGCCGACTGATGCAGGGCCTTTTGGCACGCGGGTCCCGAACGGTGCGGCACCGGTTGTACATCCCGACATTCTGCTGGTTCCTCTGCTTGCCTTTGACCTGCAAGGTGTGCGACTTGGGTTTGGTGGCGGGTTTTATGACCGCACGCTGGAGAGGCTGCGTCGCGCCCGTCCGGTTCTGGCGGTAGGGATTGCCTTTTCAGTGCAGGAGAGGGATCGCCTGCCTTTTGATGCGTATGATCAGCCGCTTGACTGGGTCGTGACGGAAGTGGGGTCACGCCAATTTGAAAGGAAGCCTTGAGTGAGACTGTTGTTCCTGGGAGATCTGGTTGGCCGGTCTGGCCGGGAGGCGGCTATCGAAGCACTGCCGCGGTTGAAGGCTGATCTCAAGATCGATTTTACTGTTGTGAATGGTGAGAATGCGGCGGGTGGTTTTGGTATCACGCAAGCCATTTGCGATGAGGTGTTTGATGCCGGGGCGGATGTCATCACTCTGGGCAACCATGCCTGGGACCAGCGTGAAGCATTGGTCCATATTGAGCGCGAACCGCGGCTTATTCGTCCGCGTAATTATCCTGCCGGGACGCCGGGCCGGGGCAGCGGGCTTTTTGAAACGGCGGATGGTCGTCGTGTGATGGTGGTAAACGCGCTGGGCAGTGTTTTCATGAACCCGCTTGATGATCCTTTCATGAGTGTGGATGAAGCGCTCGACCTGTGCCCGCTTGGGGATGTTGCCGATGCTGTGCTGGTGGACATGCACGCGGAAGCCACATCGGAGAAGATGGCGATGGGGCATTTTTGCGATGGTCGCGCGAGCCTTGTGGTGGGCACGCATTCACATATCCCCACAGCGGATGCTCAGGTCCTTGATGGCGGGACGGCCTATCAAACAGATGCCGGCATGTGCGGCGATTACAATTCCGTGATCGGGATGCAGAAAGATGAGCCGGTCAATCGGTTCGTGAGCAAGATCCCCAGCGGCCGCTTTACCCCGGCGGATGGTCCTGCCACGGTTTGTGGGGTTTTCGTCGAGACGGATGACAAGACCGGGCTTGCAGTGCGTGTCGATCCGGTGCGTGTTGGTGGACGTTTGAAGCCGGTCGTGCCTGCTTTGTGACGATAATCCAAGGACGATAATCCAAGTGAGGGTGGCCGGCCCAATGGGCTGAAAAACTGTGTGCCTTGCTGTTTGCAAAAATGTAACCCCGCTCCGATCGCAGGGTGGTGCATCGGAGCGGGGCGCATCGGTACCGCCGGGGATAGGGCGGTACTGAAACTCTGATCCCTTTGGGTGGCGGGATGGGGATCAGAGCTTTTTCACTTCCTCCAGGAAGGTGTCGGCTTCACGGCCCATGTTGGCCGCTTCTTCTGACAAGGTGTTGGAATTGGCGAGGACCTGTGTGGCGGATTCTCCGGTTTCGGATGCCGCCTGTGTGACGGTTGCAATGTTCTGTGACACTTCCTGTGTGCCGGACGCGGCCTCTTGCACATTGCGGCTGATTTCGGCTGTTGCCGCACTTTGCTGTTCTACCGAGGTGGCAATTGCGGAAGTGATGTTGTTGATTTTCTGAATGGTGGTGCTGATGGAGCCGATAGCATCAACCGCCCCGTTTGTGGCCTGCTGAATGGCGCTGATCTGTGTCGCAATTTCTTCGGTCGCCTTGGCCGTCTGGCCGGACAATTCTTTCACTTCAGAAGCGACGACAGCGAACCCTTTTCCGGCTTCGCCTGCGCGCGCGGCCTCTATGGTGGCGTTCAGTGCCAGCAGATTTGTCTGGCTGGCAATGTCCTGGATAAGATTGATGACTTCGCCGATCTTTTCCGATGCCTCGGCCAGGCCCTGTACGGTGGTGTTGGTACGCTCGGCTTCTTCCACGGCGTCCTGTGCGATGCGCGAAGAGTCTGCAACCTGCCGGGTGATCTCCGTGATGGAGTTCGACATTTCCTCTGCTGCGCTTGCAACGGTCTGAACATTGGCGGTGGTTTCTTCCGCAGCACCGGCGACGGCAGTTGCCTGACGGGTGCTCTCTTCGGCGGTTGCGGCCAGCGTGCTGGCCATTGTCTTCATCTCTTCGGACGCGGATGCAACCCGACCGACGGCCCCTTTGACATTTTTCTCGAAATTCGTGATCGCGTTCTGCAACTGGGTCACTACGCTCCACGTCACCATGGCACCGATATAGTCGCCTGAGTCGCTGTAAACGGCGGATACTTTCAGGTCGAGTGTTTCGGGCCCGAGCTTGATTTTCGCGTTGTGCGGCAGGTTGGACGGATCAGCCAGAAGGCGTCGCTGATGAAGTGGCTGCTTGTGAAACACATCGATGCAGACCCCGATCATCTTTTCAGGGTCAACGTCGGCGGGGAGCAGATCACGCACCGTCTTCAGCGTTTCAACGCTTGTCCGGTTGATATAGTTGATTTTCAGATCTTCCGGATTGGCCATCATGACGTTGATCGGCATGTTGTCGAGCATGGTGGTCAACGTTTCATAGTCCAGTGTCCCGTCGGACGGCATGATTGCCAGTTCTGCGGTCTGGGCCTGGGTCGTGGTCTTGCGAAGATTGAACATGGCATGCGCCCCTTGATCTGACTGTTTGCTGGCCCGTCGTCGGAGCCCGGCTCACCAACCTATTTTTGCAGGATATGCTCGTATAAGTTGATTTAATGAAACTAACTAAACCATAGGTTGGTAAATGAATACTTAACGTTTTACCCAAGAGCGCCATATATTCCATGTGCTTCGACGGGAGGAGGGCTGGCGGGGTATGTGTGGATGTGATCGTGGTGGAGAAAGGCGGCGCTGGATTTTGACGTCTTTGCTGCCTATAAAGAGCGCGAAACAGGGTACCCTTGAGGGTATGACGCACTTTTAGGTTGAGAGCTGAGACAGGCAGATGGCGGGACATTCCAAATTCAAGAACATCATGCACCGCAAGGGCGCACAGGATAAAAAGCGCGCAAAGCTTTTCTCCAAGCTTGGTAAGGAAATTACCGTTGCGGCGAAAATGGGGATGCCGGACCCGGCATTTAACCCGCGTTTGCGGGTCGCGGTGAATGCTGCGCGGGCGCAATCCATGCCGAAAGAAAACATCGAGCGGGCGATCAAGAAATCGACTGAAGCGGGTGGTGAGAATTACGAAGAAGTCCGCTATGAGGGGTTTGGCCCCGGTGGCATCGGCGTCATTGTTGAGGCACTCACCGACAATCGTAATCGCACCGCTTCCGAGGTGCGCAGCACATTTTCTAAAAATGGCGGCAATCTGGGCGAAACGGGTGCGGTTTCCTTTATGTTCGAGCGGGTTGGTTCCATCGAATATAATGCGGATATCGCGGATGCGGACACGGTGCTTGAGGCAGCGATTGATGCCGGCGCGGATGATTGCGAATCTGATGAAGAATTTCATGTGCTGACCTGTGATGCGGAAAGCCTGCATGAAGTGGCCGGGGCGCTGGAAGAGAAATTCGGGCCAGCCAATTCTGCCAATATCATCTGGAAGCCCGGGAACACGATTGCCGTTGAAGGGGATCAGGCAGAGACGCTTCTTAAGTTGCTCGATTTGCTGGACGACAATGATGATGTGCAGCAGGTTTATGCGAACTTTGAGATGTCTGATTCGGCGATGGAGAAACTCTCCGCCTGATCGGGCCATTTGGTGCACTGGTTCGGGCGTACAGGTGATGTTATGGCGGAAAGATTTTTTCGCACCGCCTGATGTCCATTATGGAGGGTCTGTTTGGCGCGGGGCACGGGCGAAACCGTCAGGTTGTTGGGACTGGATCCGGGCCTTCGCGCTACCGGCTGGGGCGTGATTGATGTATCGGGTAACCGCCTGACACACGTTGCCAACGGGACCATTACGTCAGATGCCAAACTCTCGCTGGCTGCACGCCTTGTGGAGCTGGAGCGCGGGGTGCAACTGGTTCTGGATACGTATCACCCTGCGACGGCCGCGGTGGAAACAGCCTTTGTCGCGAAGGATGCAGCGGCGGCCCTGAAACTGGGGCAGGCACGGGCCATCTCTTTGCTGGTGCCGGCGCGTTTTGGACTGGATGTGGCTGAATATGCGCCCAACAAAATCAAGAAAACGGTTGTCGGGGCGGGGCATGCTGATAAAGCGCAGATCAAAATGATGGTCGAGATGCTGTTACCTCAATGCCGTACGAAGAATGAACATGCAGCGGATGCGCTCGCGGTGGCGATCTGCCATGCGCATAACCGGACAGCGTCAGCCTATCTTGCGAAGGTAGACGCGACGCTCAGGACGGGGGCGGGACGCGCATGATTGGGAAACTGACAGGTCTGGTTGATGAGGCCGGGGAGGACTGGCTGATCCTTGATGTCGGGGGTGTGGGTTATCTCGTTTCCTGTTCGGCTTTCACGCTACGCAAAGTCCCTGCAAAAGGAGAATTGCTTTCACTCCTTATCGATACATATGTGCGCGAAGATCAGTTGCGGCTGTTTGGCTTTGCGACAGCGGATGAGCGGGACTGGTTCCGGCTGTTGCAATCTGTTCAGGGGGTGGGGGCACGGCATGCGCTTGCGATGCTTGGCGCTCTGGGCCCGTCAGGGCTTGCTGACGCGATTGCTCTGGAAGACAAGAAGTCCATTACCAAAGCACCGGGTGTTGGCCCCAAGCTTGCCGCGCGGATTGTCAGTGAGTTGCAAGGCAAGGCGCCGGCGCCGCAGCATCTGGCTGCGGTACTTGGCGGCGGCGGCGATGAACCTGATGGTGTGCCAGGTGCCGGAAGCGCTGTGCGTGATGCGATCTCCGCCCTGGTCAATCTGGGCTATGCGCAAGCCCAGGCTGCGACCGCAATTGCGACGGCGCGTAAGTCACTTGATGGAGACGCGAGCGCTGAAACGCTCATTCGCGTGGGCCTGAAGGAGTTGGCCCGATGAGTGAGCGTTTGGTGGGGAGTGATCTGTTGGATGATGATCTGAGTGAAACGCAACTCAGACCGCAGCGATTGTCGGAATTTACCGGGCAGCGGCAGGCGCGCGAAAACCTTTCGGTCTTCATCGAGGCGGCTGCGAAGCGGAAAGAAGCGCTGGATCATGTGCTTTTTGCAGGACCTCCGGGACTTGGCAAAACGACGCTTGCGCAAATTGTCGCGCGGGAACTGGGTGTGAATTTTCGCTCAACCTCAGGTCCGGTGATCGCGAAAGCCGGGGACCTGGCGGCTCTTCTCACCAATTTGGAAGAGCGTGACGTTCTTTTTATTGACGAGATACACCGGCTTAACCCGGCGGTTGAAGAAATTCTCTATCCAGCGATGGAGGATTTTGAGCTTGATCTGATCATTGGGGAAGGACCGGCGGCGCGCTCTGTCAAAATTGAGCTGGCACCCTTTACCCTGATCGGGGCGACAACGCGCACCGGGCTTTTGACCACGCCCCTGCGGGACCGGTTCGGGATCCCTGTCCGGCTTAATTTTTATGAGATTGAGGAACTTGATCTCATTGTGCGCCGTGGTGCGGGTGTGCTTGGCATGGGGATCAGCGATGATGGCGCGCGGGAAATTGCGCGGCGTGCGCGTGGGACGCCGCGCATTGCAGGGCGCTTGTTGCGCCGTGTGCGTGATTTTGCCTCGGTTGAAGGGGCAGAGGTGATTGATGCGGCGCTTGCCGACCGGGCCTTGACGCGGCTGGAGGTTGACGGGCTGGGGCTGGATGCGCTCGACCATCGTTATCTTGCCGCGATTGCACACAAGTTTTCAGGCGGGCCGGTGGGCATCGAGACGATCGCTGCCGCGCTTTCAGAGCCGCGGGATGCGATTGAGGAAATTGTCGAGCCTTATCTGATCCAGAACGGGCTGGTGCAGCGGACGCCGCGCGGTCGCGTTCTCACGCCTGCTGCGTTCCAGCATCTGGGGTTGCCCGTTGCAACCGGGCCTGCGGGGCAGGGCGGATTGTTTGACGGGAGTGATACATGAGTGACGCAAGCTGGCCAGATCTCGCGGGACGCATTGTAGGCAAGGTCCATCATTTGCCGATCCGGGTCTATTATGAAGACACGGACTTTACCGGGATCGTCTATCACGCCAACTATCTGAAGTTTGCAGAGCGCGGGCGGACGGACTTTTTACGCGTTGCCGGTGTGCACCATTCCGAATTGCAGGAAGCCGATCCACCGCTTGCTTTTGCCGTTCACAAGATGGAGATCGAGTTTCTGTCCCCCGCCCGGATTGACGATGAATTGCTGGTCGAGACCCGCTATGTCGCAGCCCGGGGCGCACGTTTTGATATTGAGCAAGTGATCTTGCGTGATGGTCAGCCGATTTGGCGCGCCATGGTGCGGGCGGCCTGTATCGATGGAGCGGGCCGACCCAAGCGTATGCCCGTGTCTATCATTGATGCGATCGGGGCTTATGTGTCCGAGCCGTCACAGTCCCGTTAAGTCGTTGGTGTAGGCCGTAAAACAGGCTATATGCCCCAGTTTTGACACAATCGCTGGGCTAATTTTGCCACAAAGAGGGGGTATCCGCTTCGTTGATGCGGTGCGCCTGTTTTATGCAGAGCCGCCGGGATAAACGGCTGTTTCTCGTTCCAGCCTGACGGAGAGAGTTTCCATGGAACCCACTGATGCTGCCCAGATCGTCACCGATGCACAATTGGTGACGGATCAGGTCGAATTTACGATGTGGTCGTTGTTTTTTCGGGCGGACTGGGTCGTCAAGTCGGTGATGATCGGTTTGATCGGGGCCTCGATCTGGTCCTGGGCGATCATGTTCGACAAATGGTGGCGCCTGTCGAGCGTACGTCGCAAGGCGGACAATTTTGAAAACGCTTTCTGGTCGGGCCGGTCGCTGGATGATCTCTATCAAGACCTGGGACAGCGGGCGAACCATCCGATGGCGCTGCTTTTTTCATCGGCGATGCGGGAATGGAAACGCTCGACCGAAGCAGGGTCCAAGCATTTTGCCGGCGTGCAGGCGCGGGTTGAAAAGGTCATGTCGGTGACCATCAACCGGGAGATGCTGTCTTTGGAAGGCAATCTTCTCTTTCTGGCAACAGTTGGTTCGATCGCGCCGTTTGTTGGCCTGTTCGGCACGGTGTGGGGGATCATGAATTCCTTCACATCCATTGCCATTTCAAAAGATACCAACCTTGCTGTGGTTGCGCCGGGGATTGCCGAGGCGCTGTTTGCAACAGCGCTGGGGCTTCTGGCTGCGATCCCTGCTGTGATTGCCTATAACAAGTTTTCCAGTGAAGTGGGCCGGTTCGGTTCCCGCCTGGAGGGGTTTGCGGATGAGTTTTCCGCTATTGTTTCCCGCCAACTGGATGATCGGTGAGATCCATGGGTGCTTCATTAGGATCAGGCGGCGCGGGTGGACGGAGCCGACGGCGCCATCGGCCACAACCGATGAGCGAGATTAACGTCACACCGATGGTGGATGTCATGCTCGTGTTGCTGATTGTTTTCATGGTGGCAGCCCCGTTGCTCACCGTGGGTGTGCCTGTTGAATTGCCACAAACGCGTTCTGAACCGTTGCAGGGAGATGATGAGCCTCTCACCATTACGGTGCAGGGAGATGGCACGGTCTATCTGCAGGAAACGGTGGTGGAGGTTGACGAGCTGGTCGCGCGGCTTCTGGCGATCGGCGAGAACGGATATGAGGAACGCATTTATGTGCGGGCCGACAAGACAATCGAGTATGGCACGGTGATGCAAGTCATGGGCACCATTTCCAGCGCCGGGTTTTCCCGCGTGGGTCTGGTGACTGAAACTCCAACAAGCGCTGATCGGCGTTAGCAGGCGATATGCGCAAAGGGCTTCTTTTTTCGGCGGCGCTGCATGCGGGGCTTTTGCTCCTGACTTTTGTTGTGCTGCCTGATGCCGAGCCGTTTGATGTGGCCCCCAGTCCGGCTTTGCCGGTGGAGCTTGTCACCATTGCGGAGTTTACGAACTTGCGCAATCAGGCAAAGATTGAAGACAAGCCTGCGCCGGAGGCGGAAGAAACGCCGGAGCCGGAGCCAGAGCCACAACCGGAACCCAAGCCGGAACTGAAGCCGGAGCCTAAACCACAGCCACAGCCCGAGCCTGCTCCGGCACCACAGCCTGAGCCTGCTCCGGCGCCCAAGCCTGAACCCGTGCCGGAACCTATACCCGCGCCTGAGCCAGCTCCCGCACCGGAACCCAAGCCAGAGCCCAAACCTGAAGTGCGTCCGGAACCGCCACAGCGACCAACACCACCTCAGCGCACGGAAACGCCAAAGCCTGCTTTCGACCCGACGCAGATCGCGGCCCTGCTGGACAAGATGCCTGATGCGCCGCGCCCGGAACCGCGTCGCAATCAGGCGGCGACCAGTGGCGCGTCTGCTCAACTCACCATGTCCGAGATTGACGCTTTCAAAGCGCAGATGCGTCGCTGCTGGAGCGTTCCTGCGGGCGCGGCCAATGCGGCGAGCCTTATTGTGCAGATTAAAGTGTTTCTTCGCCCTGACGGATCTCTCGCGCAGCCACCGGTTTTGCGTGATCCCTCCCGGATCGCGACGGGTGATACCTATTACCGGGCGGCAGCGGAAAGCGCGCTTCGTGCGATCCGCCGCTGTGCACCGTTCCGCATGCCGGCGGATAAATACTCGTCCTGGCAGGAAATTGATCTGAATTTTGACCCAAGGGAGATGTTGGGTGGGTAAGGATTATCCTGATCATTGCCATAATGCCGCCATGTGGAGCGTGTTATTGATGGCGGGTGGCGCCATGACAGCGGTCAGGGCGACTTCAGATATTGCAATCCGGGCCCAATGCCCGATGGGGGAATAAACATGTTCTTGCGTACCGGTCTGACGTTTTGTGCGGTCCTGTTTGTCGCGTTGATCCATGTTTCGCGCGCGGACGCTGCTTTGCAGATTGATATCACGCAGGGCAATGTCGATCCCTTACCCCTGGCTATTACCGATTTCCTGGGCTCAGGTCAGCAGGATCGCAAGATCGGTGCGGATGTATCCCAGGTCATTGCTGCGGACCTGGAACGCTCGGGCCTGTTTCGTCCTTTGGCGTCGGCCTCTTTCATTGAGCGTATTCAGGATGTCAACGTACAGCCCCGGTTTGGTGACTGGCGCGTGATCAATGCGCAGGCTCTGGTAACGGGACAGACGCTGATCGAGCCGGACGGCCGGCTCAAGGTCGAGTTCCGGCTCTGGGACATTTATGCCGAACAGCAGATTACCGGCCTTCAGTTTTACACCACACCCGAAAACTGGCGTCGCGTCGCGCATATTATCGCGGATGCTATTTATGAGCGGCTGACGGGCGAGAAAGGGTATTTCGATACACGGATTGTGCATGTATCGGAAAGCGGACCGAAAGGCCGCCGGGTGAAGCGGCTCGCGATTATGGATCAGGATGGGCACAATCCGCGCATGTTGACCAACGGGGCTGACCTTGTGCTGACCCCGCGCTTCAGCCCGTCGAACCAGGAGATCACCTATCTTTCCTATTATGGGAACCGGCCACGGGTCTATCTGCTTGATATTGAAACAGGTCAGCAGGAGGTTGTCGGAGATTTTCCGGGGATGACTTTTGCCCCGCGGTTTTCGCCCGATGGCCAGAAAATTGTGATGAGCCTGCAACGCGGCGGCAATTCCGACATTTATGAGATGGATCTTCGGTCTCGTCAGACCCGGCGTCTGACCAATACGGCGGCCATTGACACGTCACCATCATATGCCCCGGATGGGCGGAGCCTGACATTTGAGAGTGACCGGGGTGGTTCGCAACAGATTTATGTCATGGGGGCCGACGGATCCAATCCTCGCCGTATCAGCTATGGCGACGGGCGTTATGCAACGCCAGTCTGGAGCCCACGGGGTGATCTGATTGCATTTACAAAGATGGTTAAGGGCCGCTTTGTGATCGGGGTTATGAAGCCCGATGGCAGCGGTGAACGGATTTTGACGGAAGGCTTTCATAATGAAGGTCCCACCTGGTCTCCCAATGGGCGTGTGATTATGTTTTTCCGCGAAACACGGGGAGAGAACGGGGGGCCCAGTCTCTGGTCCGTTGACCTGACAGGCTATAATGAGCGGCCGGTCTACACGCCGACTTTTGCCTCTGACCCGGCATGGTCACCCCGTCTTGAATAAACGTCATGAAATTTTGTGTTGATCTATCTTGCAGGATTGTCAGGACGCAGATAGGTTTCACTGCCGAGAACTAAGCGCGAAAAGGCGTCTGAAATGCTCGAATGCTTCCGTCAAATACTTAGACATTGTGTCATTTAATATTAAGAACGTGGTGCTAAGTCAGCACCAACTAAGTTGCGTGCCCGGATTAGGCCGGACTTTGCAATCGTGATGTAAGGAGACATCAATCATGAAGACCCTGAATGCAGGCCTGCGGATTACAGCACTAGCTGGCCTAATGGTATTTGTCGCAGCCTGTAGCTCGACGCCAGATGAAGACGCTTCGGCCAATGCAAATACGTCCGGCCAGTACGAAACGCAGCCTGGCCCTACGCCTGGCTCGCAACAGGATCTGGTTGTCAACGTTGGCGACCGTGTTTTCTTCGACACGGACCGGTCCGACCTGAACTCATCCGCTCGCGCCACGCTTGACCGTCAGGCAGCCTGGTTGAAGCTGCACCCTGCCAACCGCGTAACGCTCGAAGGTCATGCTGACGAGCGCGGTACACGGGAATACAACCTGGCGCTTGGTGCGCGTCGTGCGAATGCTGCGAAAAGCTATCTGGTGAGCCTTGGTGTGGACCCATCGCGCATTGCCACCATTTCTTACGGCAAAGAACGCCCGGTTGCACTTTGCTCTGATGAGAGCTGCTGGAGCCAGAACCGTCGTACTGTGACGGTGGTTGCAGGTGGCGCAAGCTCCTAAGAGCTTTTGAATTGATTGCATGAACGCCTCCGAAGGGTGACTTTCGGGGGCGTTTTTGTGTCATAAGAATGGCCTCAATTTCGTCGAACTCTGGGCTATAGTTTTGGCCAGATTTCATGGCGTGGGGTAAATGACCGTTTGCGAAAGCAAATGTCGGGAAAGCAGGATGTGATGAGCGCAATTCAACCCTTCAAGAAAACCCGGATGATGGGGTCACCATTGCTGAGTGTTTGTGGTCTGGTCTTGATGCTGACCGGGGGACCTGCAATTGCAGAGCCAACAACCGGGGAAATGCGGGCGCTCTACAATCGGCTTGAAACGATTGAACGTGATCTGATCGATGTTCAGCGGCAGACCTTTCAGGCCGGGTCGCAAGCGGGCGGTCTTTCCTCAAGTGGATACGGGCCGGACCCGGCAAGTGCGGCAGACCTTTCACTCCGTTTGCAGGCCGTGGAAGAGAGCCTTCGCGGTCTGACGGGCCAGCTTGAAAAGCTCTCTTACGATCTTTCCCAAACACAGGCGCGATTTAATCAGTTTGCAGAGGATACGGAATTCCGCTTTCAGGAGCTGGGTGGTTCAGGCGGGGCTGGCGGGCAAGGTGGTCAGGCTCTTTCGTCCGGGCCAACCGGTTTGACCCCTCCTGCGGGACCGGATCGCGGGGCGGGAACGCTGGCAAGCAGTGGTGGTACGCTCGGGACCATTCCACTGGCACCGCAAAGGAACGACGGGGCCTTGCAAGGCGGGAACGATGTAGCGTCTGCCTATCCGCCTGCGAGCGGGGCGCTGACGGCGGCTGGCACGGAGCTTGGCCCCGAAGATGCCTATGATGCGGCCATGAACCAGCTCAAGCGTGGTCAGTTTGATGCGGCTGAGGCAGATCTGTCGAATTTTCTGCAACGCTATCCGACCCACAATCTGGCGGGCAATGCGCAGTACTGGCTTGGTGAGACTTATTACGTGCGCGGGGCCTACCGGCAGGCTGCGGAGGCTTTTCTTGTCGGCTATACGACCTATTCGGGATCGTCGAAGGCGCCCGACAGTCTTTTGAAGCTTGGGATGACATTGTCTGCTCTTGGACAACGGGATCAGGCATGCGCAACGCTTGGTCAGTTGCGGCAGCAATTCCCCTCGGCGTCTCAGGCGGTGAGCCAGCGGGCTGAACTTGAACGGGGCAAGGCCGGCTGCTGAGCTGATGAGCCGTCGCCCTCGCTCCCGCTCATCGTCTTCGCCCGCGTCTTTATCCGGGCGAGGGGCACTTTCGCCCCGTCAATTTGACCGGCTGATGAAGCCGTTGCGTCCGGGTCCGCAGCTGGGTGTTGCGGTGTCGGGCGGGGGTGATTCCGTGGCGCTGATGTTGCTCGTCAGTTTGTGGCGTGACTGGCTGGGCCAGAAAGACCAGCCTGTGCCGGATGTGACGGTTCTGACTGTTGATCATGGATTGCGGCGTGAGGCTGCCCAGGAAGCACGTCAGGTGGGGCGCTGGGCGAGGGCGCTCGGGTTTTCTCACAAGACCCTGAAATGGGTGCCCGCGGAGAAACCGTCCGCGAACATTCAACAAGCCGCGCGTGATGCCCGGTACGGTTTGTTGACCGGATGGGCAGGGGCTCGCGAGGCAGACCTTCTTGTTGCGCATCATCTGGATGATCAGGCGGAGACGTTTCTGATCCGCTTGCAACGGGGCAGCGGGGTGGATGGTCTTGCCGCGATGACGCCTGTCTCGGTGAAGGCCGGTGTGCGTGTTCTGCGTCCTTTGCTGACGGTTCCGCAGGCGCGGCTGCGGGCGACGTTGCGGGTGCATCAGCAAAAGTGGGTTGAAGATCCCAGCAATGAAGATGCGCGTTTCCTGCGGGTACAGGTGCGCAAGGCGCTACCATTGCTTGACGAATTGGGACTGACGCGCGATCGGCTGGTGGAGACCGCCCTTCGCATGACCCGTGCGCGTGCGGCCCTTGATGATATGTGCGATCAGGTGGAACGTGCTGCTGTTTGCTGGTGTGAAGAGGGTTTTGCCCGTGTGGCGCTTCGGCCGCTCCGGGAGGTGCCCGATGAGATTGCCCTTCGTTTGCTGGCCCGGATCCTGAAAGGGGTGACGGGATCTGTTTATGCGCCGCGCCTGCAGGGGTTGGAAGCCCTGTTAACGGCGGTGCGCACGGGTACTCTCCAGGGTGGGCGCACCCTTGGTGGGGCGAAATGGTCTGCTGCCGGGAAATGGCCGGGGGTGAACAGCGGCGATGAGATGGTCGTTCTGCGGGAGGGGGCAGGCCTGTCAGCAGAACCGTTGACGCTGAAACCGGGCGGTCAGGCCGTCTGGGATGGGCGGTTTCGGGTGATGCGGCCCAAAAAACTGGTTGCAGGCGAGGTGCGGGCGCTCGGGGCGGATGGTTTGAAACTGGCGGTTTCTCTTGCCCGCGAAAACCCGCAGGCTTACGGGTGTGATTTGCCGCATCAGGTTCCCAGGCCAGTGCTCCACGCGCTGCCTGCCTATTGGCGGGAGGGGGGCCTTCTGGCGCAGCCGCATCTGGGCTTTTTTGCGCCTGAATGCGGCGGGGTGTTTGAGGCGCGGTTTATTGGCGGCCGGCCCCGGGGCGACGGATAGGCGCAATTTCCCGATTTGGGGCAGATTTCGGCCCCGATGAGGCGATATCACGCATTTCTTTATCTAATTTCAGCGGTTTGATGGGGTTGTTGTCTGGTAATTCTTTGTTTCGACCCCATCTCTCTATAGACTTAGAACCAGTCCAATATAGCCGGATGCGGGGCCCAATGGTTTTTCGCCGGTGAGTTTAGGAAACGAACGCTTTGTCCAATTTCAAGAATTTCGTGCTCTGGGCCGTTGTGGCGCTTCTTCTCGTTGCGCTGTTCAACCTGTTCCAAAGCCCGGTTGAACGCGCCTCCTCGAACGAGATCACTTTTTCTCAGCTTCTGGCTGATGTTGAAGCAGGGAATGTGCGCGATGTCACCATCGCCGGTGATACGATCAACGGGCATTTTACGGATCAGCGGAGCTTCTTCACCTACAATCCGGGGGATCCCAATCTGGTGGACCGGCTGAGCGCGCGGGGCGTCGAGATTACGGCGAAGCCCGCGGATGATGGCTCACCTTCGCTGATCGGTGTTCTGGTCTCCTGGTTCCCGATGCTGCTTTTGATCGGTGTCTGGATTTTCTTCATGCGCCAGATGCAGGGCGGTGGCGGCAAGGCCATGGGCTTTGGCAAGTCCAAGGCGAAACTGCTGACGGAGCGCCATGGACGGGTGACGTTTGAGGATGTGGCCGGTATCGACGAAGCGAAGGATGATCTGGAAGAGATTGTCGATTTCTTGCGCGATCCGTCCAAATTCCAGCGGTTGGGCGGGCATATCCCGAAGGGTGTGCTGCTTGTTGGCCCGCCCGGTACCGGTAAGACCTTGCTCGCGCGTGCGATCGCGGGGGAAGCCAACGTACCTTTCTTCACAATCTCCGGTTCTGACTTTGTGGAAATGTTTGTAGGTGTTGGTGCGAGCCGCGTTCGTGACATGTTTGAGCAGGCCAAGAAGAATGCGCCTTGCATCATCTTTATCGACGAAATTGATGCGGTCGGTCGCCATCGTGGTGCTGGCCTTGGCGGCGGCAATGATGAGCGCGAACAGACGCTCAACCAGTTGCTGGTGGAGATGGACGGGTTTGAGCCCAATGAGAGCATTATCCTGATTGCTGCCACCAACCGCCCTGATGTGCTGGATCCGGCGCTATTGCGCCCCGGCCGTTTTGACCGGCAGGTTGTGGTGCCGAATCCGGACATTGTGGGCCGTGAAAAAATTCTCAAAGTGCACATGAAGAAAGTGCCGCTCGCACCGAATGTTGAGGTGAAGACGCTCGCACGCGGTACACCCGGCTTCTCCGGTGCTGATCTGGCCAACCTTGTAAACGAGGCGGCGCTGCTTGCTGCACGTCGTGGCCGGCGTCTGGTCACTATGGCTGAGTTTGAGGATGCCAAAGACAAGGTAATGATGGGGGCGGAGCGCCGTTCCATGGTCATGTCCGAGGAAGAAAAGAAGCTCACCGCCTATCATGAGGGTGGCCACGCGCTGGTTGCCCTTCACATGGAAGACAGTGACCCTGTGCACAAAGCCACCATCATTCCGCGTGGTCGCGCGCTCGGCATGGTGATGCGCTTGCCGGAGCGGGATCAATTGTCGGTCACGCGCTCCAAGCTCAAGGCGGACCTGGCCGTTGCCATGGGTGGCCGTGTGGCAGAAGAGATTATCTTCGGTCATGACAAGGTAACGTCCGGTGCGTCATCTGATATTTCCATGGCAACCAAGATGGCAAAAGCCATGGTTACGCAATGGGGTATGAGCGACAAGCTGGGCCCGCTTGCCTATCAGGACAATGAGGAAGAAGTATTCCTTGGCCATTCTGTTGCCCGTCAGCAGACCATGTCGGAAGACACGGCGCGCATGATTGATGAGGAAGTAAAGCGCATTGTCTCTGAAGGGTATGAGAAAGCGCAGGAGCTGCTCACCAAGCATCTGGACGAGTTGCATACCCTGGCTCAGGGCCTGCTTGAGTATGAGACGCTCTCTGGTGAGGAGATCAAGGCGCTCTTGCGCGGTGAGCCGCCGCACCGTGACAGCGGGGAGCCTGAGGCTCCGAGTGGACCGTCTTCATCGGTACCGAGTGCGGGTGCCACAGTCGGGCCTGTTGGTGGTATCGATCCGGAGCCGCAAGGCACCTGACGCATTTGCGGTAGAAAAAATTGAAAAGCCCTGCTGGCAACAGCGGGGCTTTTTGTTGTGTGGGGTGCCGATAATGCCTTTTTGGTGTGATGCCCGGACGTTGCCGCAAAGGCCGCCGTCATGCCCGGACTTGTTCCGGGCATCCAGTACTGACTGGGTGTCTTGTCGACCTGCTCCATGGATTACCCGGACAAGCCGGGTAATGACAGATTGGGTCTGGTGTTGCTGCCTGCTGATTTTACACGCTCTGCTGTCACCCCGGGCTGCCACCCGTCCGGGATGACAACATGTGTGGTTGGCCTCTGGATTGCCGGAACAAGTCCGGCAATGACGGGTTTGGTTTTTCTGTTCTGCATTATGGATTCCGGCTCGGGCTCGCGCCCATCCGGGATGACAACATGTGTGGTCGCGCGATCAATTGCAGTGCTATAAGCAAGCATGACAAGTGACGTGCAGATTTTCGGCATTCTCAACATCACGGCGGATTCATTTTCCGACGGGGGCAAGTATCTTGAGCCGGAGGCGGCGATTGCTCAGGCGCGTGGGTTGCTTGTCGCGGGGGCGCATGTGCTGGATGTAGGGCCTGCCTCCTCTCATCCGGACAGTCAGCCGGTGAGTGCGGCAGCAGAGATTGAACGGCTTTCATCCGTGTTGACTGCGCTGAAGGAGATGGGGGCGTCTCTTTCCATCGACACGTTCCAGCCCGAGACGCAAAGCTGGGCCTTGTCACAAGGCGTTGATTATCTCAATGACATTCAGGGTTTCCCTGATGAGAGTTTGTATCCGGTGCTGGCGGATGCGCCCGACGTGAAGCTTGTTGTCATGCATTCCATTCAAGGACGTGGGCCTGCGACCCGTACCGCGCCGCCCTCCGGCGCGATGGTTGACCATGTAAGCCGCTTCTTTGAGGCACGGTTTGCCGCGCTGGAGAGAGCGGGGATTGCCCGGTCCCGCCTTATTCTTGATCCGGGGATGGGTTTTTTTCTGGGCAACAAGCCTGACCCTTCTCTTGAAGTGTTGAACGGTCTGCGGGCGCTCAAAGCGCGGTTTCAGGTGCCGATCCTGATTTCTGTATCGCGGAAAAGCTTCCTGAGGACGCTCACAGGTGCTGAAATTGGCGGATCTGCGGCGGCAACGCTTGCTGCAGAGCTTTATGCCGTGGCCGGGGGGGCTGACATGATCCGCACCCATGAACCGCGGCAGATCGCCGACGGGCTAGCCATTTGGCAGGCTTTAGGGCATTAACCCCGTCATGAAGTGAAACAAATCTTTAACTCTTTCTCGCGCGCGCGGCGCTATACTTCCGCGACTTCTGAGCTGTTGGGGGTTCTGCCTGCATTTCCGTTAAGGTCTGTCTGGCAAGAAACGCGGCTCTGATTTGTTGATCGCATGGTTCCGCCCGAAAAACGCCGCCGACAATCGGGGCAGGGCAGGGTCGGGGCATGCGGGGGGAACCTGTTTTTTTGGGGATGTGTGGAGTTCGATGGCTCGGAAATATTTTGGTACAGATGGCATTCGCGGGACGGCTAACCGCTCAAACATGACGGCGGAGACCGCGCTTCGCGTGGGCATGGCGGCAGGTCGTTATTTTACACGCGGTGAACATCGACACCGGGTCGTGATCGGCAAGGATACGCGTCTGTCGGGCTACATGATCGAGAATGCACTGGTTGCGGGCTTTACATCTGTGGGGATGGATGTCGTCCAGTTCGGGCCATTGCCGACGCCTGCGGTTGCGATGCTGACGCGCTCCATGCGGGCGGACCTCGGGGTAATGATTTCCGCCTCTCACAATTCTTACGAAGATAACGGGATCAAACTGTTTGGTCCGGACGGTTTCAAACTCTCTGATGATGTTGAACATGAGATCGAGCGGATGATGGATAATGGTATCCATGATCACCTTGCCAAACCTGAAATGATCGGCCGGGCCAAGCGGCTGGAAGATGCGCAGGCGCGCTATATTGAATTTGCAAAACGTACCTTCCCGAAACATCTCAGCCTGGAAGGTGTTCGTATTGTTGTCGATTGTGCGAACGGTGCCGCCTACAAGGTCGCGCCAACCGCCCTTTGGGAGCTGGGTGCGGAAGTGGTGACGGTCGGGGTTGACCCGGATGGCACCAATATCAATGCCCGTTGTGGTTCGACAGCGCCGGAGCGGATGTGTTCGCTGGTGCGCGAGCGCCGGGCTGATATCGGTATTGCGCTTGATGGTGATGCGGACCGGGTGATTATTGCGGATGAAAACGGCCAGATTATTGATGGCGACCAGATTATGGGGCTTGTGGCGCAATCCTGGAAAGAGATGGGGCTTCTGTCCGCGCCGGGGATTGTTTCGACGGTCATGTCAAACCTGGGGCTGGAACGCTATCTGAAGGACCAGGGGTTGTCGCTCGCGCGGACGCAGGTCGGTGACCGTTATGTTGTGGAGCATATGCGTTCGCATGGTTTCAATGTGGGTGGGGAGCAGTCCGGCCATATTGTGCTGTCTGATTTTGCGACGACCGGCGACGGGCTGGTGGCTGCGCTGCAGGTGTTGGCGGTGTTGCAGACCACAAACAAGCCGGTGAGCGAAGCGTGTGATCTTTTTGAACCTTTGCCACAACTCCTGAAGAATGTGCGTTTCCGTTCCGGTGCGCCACTTGAGAGCGCGCTTGTGCAGGAAGCGATCAAAGAGGGTGAAGCCCGGCTTGGCGAGAGTGGTCGCATTGTTGTGCGGAAGTCAGGCACTGAACCGTTGATCCGCGTCATGGCGGAAGGGGACGATGAGGGGCTTGTCGAGGCGGTGGTCAATGATATCGCCACGGCCATTGAAAAGGCCGCTGCCTGACCTATGACGGATACAGACATTTTTGATCCTTCTGTGCTGGGCCGCCTGCTGATTGTTGCCGGATCGGATAGTGGTGGTGGTGCCGGTATTCAGGCGGATATCAAAACGGCGACCATGTTCGGCACCTATGCGATGACGGCGGTGACGGCCATTACGGTTCAGAACACGCTGGGCGTTCAGGATGTGCTGCCATTAGAGCCTGCGCTGATTGTGGCGCAGATGCGGGCCGTGCTGGATGACATTGGCGCAGATGTGGTGAAGACAGGCATGCTGCATTCCAGTGCTGTTATTGAGGCCGTGGCCGCAGAGCTGGATGCCCGCGAAGGTCTGCAGCTGGTTGTCGATCCGGTTATGATTGCCAAGGGTGGGGCGTCGCTTCTCCAGGCGGAGGCGATACAGGTTCTACGCAATTTCCTGGTTCCCCAGGCGACACTTCTCACCCCCAATATGCCTGAAGCTGAAGCTCTGACCGGGCATCCGGTGCGCACGCTGGACGACCAGAAACGTGCGGGCGATGCGTTGATGGGGCTTGGACCACAGGCCGTTCTGGTGAAGGGGGGGCATGGGTGCGACGATGCCGGTCAGGTGCATGATGTGCTGGTGACGGCGGACAGTCTTGAAGTCATGTCGAGCCCGCGCATTGACAGTGTTCATACCCATGGGACGGGCTGCACGCTCGCATCGGCGATTGCGGCGCTGCTGGCGCAGGGGGCCCCGATGCGTGAGGCAGTCTCCATTGGCCGCGACTATGTGCACGATGCGATCCGTACAGCGCCGGGGTTTGGCAAGGGACACGGCCCGCTTAATCATATGCATCCATTTCAGGTTCTGGGCTGAACGGCCTTCAGATTGACCGCTGTGTGTTTGTGGGCTGGCTTTGCATCAGATCACGGATGACTGTCAGGCTGGTTGTCAGAACGTCCCTGGACCGTGCGGCCCCCAGCGACAGTCTGATGTGACTTTGCGTCTGGCGGGCGGCAGTTTGGTCTGCGGCAAAATGGTGGGCGGGCGAGACAAGAAGTCCCTGGATCTCTGCTGATGCGACAAATTTTTCTGCAGTCCAATGATCAGGCAGGGCCAGCCACAGGTGGGGTGCATCCCCCTTGCGGATACTCTGCGCCGGACGGTGCGCCGGGTTCTGAACTTGATCCTTGGCAGGGGAGTCGAGAATTTCGGCCGCTATCGCGCGGCGCGCTTTGATCTCTGTCGCCTGCGCGCGGGTCAACCGTTCAGCGGCACCTGTCCGGATCAGTTCTGAGGCGATTTCAGCCATAGCCCAGGGGGGACCCATGCCGAGCAGGTGCTGGATGTCGTTTGCCTGCGCGCGCAGATGTTGCGGGCAGGTGAGGTAGCCTACCCGAAAACCCGGCGCGATGGTTTTTGAGAATGAGGCCACATGGAAGCAAATGTCGGGTGCGAGCATGGAAAGCGGCAGTGGTGGTGATGTGACGAGCGGGTCGTAAAGCGCGTCCTCGATGATCATGACATTGTGTCTGAGTGCGGTTTCGACAATGGCTTCGCGGCGTTTGGAGGGCAGGGTTGTGCCGGTAGGGTTTTGTGCGGTTGGGGTCAGAAAGCAGGCTTTGGGCTTTTCCTGTTGGCACAGGGTCTCGAAGGCTGCCGGGAGGATGCCTTGCGCATCGGCAGGGATGCCTGTGACGCGGCGGTTCATGAGTTTTGCACCGTCCAGAAATCCACCGAACGTCAGGGGTTCGCACAGAACCAGGTCGCCCGGTTTGGTTGCGGTGAGGAGCGCGGTGGTCAGTGCGTGCTGCCCACCGGCCGTGACGATTATATCTGCAGGATTGGCCTGCATGCCGCCAAGGGCGAGATAGGTGGCTCCCGCCTCCCTGTCTGTGTCAGCGCCCCCGAACGGGATGTAGCCCATGAATTCGCCTGCGGGGCGTCGGGCGAGCGCATGGGCGATCTCCACCCCCTGACCGATATCGGCCGGAATATTGACGCGCAGATTGATGGGAGCATCTGGTGTGGCTCTCTGCTCGCGGACGAAAGTACCGCGGCCGACTGTGGCTACGAGATCTCCTCTGCGCAGGCACAGGTCGTAAGCGCGGGTGATGGTGCCAATGCTCACCCCCAGTTCATAAGCCAATTCCCTCTGCGGGGGCAGTTTGGTGCCGCTGGCCAGATGACCTTCCGCGATGGCCTGGTGGATATCGTCTGCAAGCCGCTGATAGGCAGGGTCTTTGGTTTGCGCTTTTGTCTTCAGGAATGTCTGCCAAATTGTCATGGTGACAAAAATAACATTGTATCTCTTTATTGTCATGCCTAAATCAACCTCACAAGTGTGAAGGCTTCATAAGCAGGAGAGATCGTCATGGCTGAACTGGGCAAGGAATTGCGGATTTTCCAGGTCGATGCATTTGCGACAAAGGTTTTTGAGGGCAATCCGGCGGCTATTGTGCCGCTTGATCGCTGGTTGCCGGATGATGTGCTTCAGGCGATTGCGATGGAGAACAATCTGGCTGAGACCGCCTATTTCGTGGCGAAAGGCGACGGTTATGAATTGCGCTGGTTTACCCCGGCAGCCGAGGTGCCTTTGTGTGGTCACGCGACACTTGCGTCGGCGCATGTGCTTTATACCCACCTTGGGTACGATGCGCCGCAGCTTCATTTTGACACCAGGAGCGGTCGTTTGACGGTCCGGCGGGACGGGGCGCGATATGAGATGGATTTTCCTGCCAATCCGGTGAAGCCGACCGTGGCGGTACCGGCGCTTGAGCAGGCATTGGGGGCTGTGCCGTCCATGCTTTTGAAGGGCAAGAACTATATTGCCGTGTTTGAAGACATGCGCGATGTGGCGGCGCTGCGACCGGACGTGGCCCTTCTCACGCGGTTTTCTGTAGAGGCGGATGCCGGTATTATTGCGACGGCGCCAGGTGATCCGGCCCTGGGCTGGGACTGTGCCTCACGCTTCTTTGCCCCGCATGTCGGTATTGTGGAGGATCCTGTGACGGGGTCTGCGCACACAAGCATTGTACCTTTCTGGGCGAAACGCCTGAGGAAGGATGAGATTGTGGCGCGGCAGATTTCAAAACGCGGGGGTACGCTTTTCTGCACGCTGGCGGGGGATCGTGTGGTCATGCGCGGCAGTGCGATGGATTATCTCTCCGGGACGATCCGCATATGAGTCATGTCTTCATGCCGGAACGTTTCGGGACGTCTGTAAGCTGGACACTCTTCCATGCCAGGTAGCTGCACCCCGGATATATTGTTGGTATCCGGAGTGCAACCGTGGATGCGTCTGCAATCAATTTAATACATAAACTTGGTTCCTATGACGATGTAGAGCTCGTCTTGCCGGCTGCCATTGCGCTCCGCAATTCGAGCTGTCTCTCCGAAGCTACGTTCATAGTGAACCCCGACATATGGTGAGACCGCGCGGTCAATGAGGTCGTAACTCAGTCTTGCACCCAGCTCGATGCTGGGTGCCCAGGCACCAACTTCTGATTTATCATCATCTGTGAACGGTACGTTCACCTCGAAACTGGGGGTCAAAATCAGCCTGTTGGTTACCAGCGCTTCATACTCGATCTCAAATCGGGCAGACGGGTCTTCAGAAAAGAAGATGTCAGCATCAACTTCGAACCATTGCTCTGCAAGTCCGTGGAGGCCAAGTACGCCATGGATGCGGTCCGGACCATCTGGTGTGTCGAGCCGAACCCCAGCAACGGCATCGAAGAAGTCCGAAACCGGTACTTGTATACGGAACTGGTTTTCGAGCGTTTCAAAATTATCATGGCGCGTATTGAACTCCGCCTCACTGCGCCAGACAAACTTCAACTCATCATTCCCGATCAGGGCATCGAAGTCCCATGCGGCTAAACGCTCGCCGCTGGTATAGCGGTACTCCGCTTGTTCGGCCTGAATGCCCCAGATCAGGCTTTCAGCGTGTGCATCATCTGCCGCTATTGTCAGAGAGAGAGAGAGGAGCAGAGAGAAGGTCGTAAGAAGCGAAAGTTCCAATTTTACGTGTCTCATGATTAGCCCTCCATTCCTTCGGTTGTTGTTGCGCTTTGCTCGGATGGGCCACCTTCGACGACAATCTTTCTAAACATCCCGCTTTCCGCGTGGTAGGAAAGGTGGCAATGAAATGCCCATTCTCCGGGTGCATCGACTTCGGTTTCAGAATAGACAGTTGTCCCCGGCGCCACACTAATTACGTGTTTGACCGGATCCCACGCGCCGTTGCCATTGTCGAGGATTGACCACATACCATGCAGATGCATCGGGTGAGTCATCATGGTTTCGTTGACAAATTTGAACCGCACACGCTCGCCATACTGAAGACGTATTGGGTCTGAGTCGTCGTACTTCACACCATTGATGGACCACGAATAGCGTTCCATGTTGCCGGTGAGGCGTAGTTCGATCTCTCTGGTTGCCTCCCTGTCTGTATACAGGGGCTTTTGAGCCTTGAGATCGGCATAGGACAGGAACCGGCCACCATTTGCGGCGCTCGGCGAAAGCCCGCTGCCTGGCGCATAAAATGGATCGGTGGGTTGGGCCATAGTCTGATGAGCTGTGTGATCCATCTCGTTTTGTTCCGGCATGCTGTGGTTCATGCTCGCATGATCCACGCCGCCATGTTTCGCACCTGGCATCACGGTGCCATCCGGCATGGTGTGCGTCGCAGGTGCGCGTTCTTCGGGTGTGTTGACGTGTCCCATTGTGGCATGATCCATCTCGCTTCGTTCTGGCATGTCGTGGTTCATGCTCGCGTGATCCATGCCTGCATGCGACATGCCCATATCGGCCATCGTGAGAAGTGGAGGGGATCTGAGTTCGGGAACTGCCGCGTCCATCCCTTGGCGGGTGGCAAGCGTGCCTCTCGCGTAGGCTGTACGCGCCATAGATTCAGCGAAAATGGTGAAAGCCTTATCTTCAGTCGGCTGCACGATGACATCGTATGTCTCGGCGACTGCGATACGGAATTCATCCACGGGCACGGGTTGGACATTGTTGCCATCTGCCTGTACGACGGTCATTTTCAAGCCGGGAATACGAACGTCGAAATATGTCATGGCGGATGAGTTGATAAACCGAAGGCGCACTCGTTCTCCTGGTTTGAAAAGACCTGTCCAGTTTTGAGCGGGGCCCTTTGAATTGATGAGTGGTGTGAACCCTTGCAAATCTTCAACATCCGTTGGCATCATTCGCATTTCGCCCCAATCGCGACGATCCGTCAGCGCTGCGCCGAAGCCATCTGTTTTTACATCGTCCAGAAAATCGAAGAATGTCCGTTGCTGACGGTTATAGTAGTCTGGCATCATTTTAAGGTTCCGCATGATGCGGTCGCCGGAATGCGGGTGTGCGTCTGTTAACTGAACAACATATTCGCGATCGTACCGGAAGGGTTCTCGGCGCTTTGGTTCAATAATGATGGCCCCATAGGCACCATCCGGCTCCTGAAACCCTGAATGGCTATGGAACCAGTAGGTTCCACTTTGAACGATTGGAAAACGGTAGGTAAATGTCTGGCCAGGCTCGATACCGTCGAAGCTAATGCCGGGGACACCATCCTGTTTGAACGGTAGTATCAGCCCGTGCCAATGTACCGATGTTGAGACAGGGAGATTGTTGGTGACGTTGATCGTGACTTCTTCGCCCTCCTTGAAGCGGAGGGTTGTGGGTTCGGTGCTACCATTGTAGCCAATACTGCTGCGGCTGAACTCCCCTGTGTCTAGGGTCAAACTATCGACAGTCAGGTTGTATTCGCCTGCCATCGCCCCAATGGTGGATGCAATGAACAAGCATGAGCTGAAAAAAGCGACGCGTGAAGATCTTAGATGAGCCATTTTGGTCTCCTTTTCCGGTGTTGTTCGTCACCGGGCGGATTTTGCCCCCCGGTGAACACCGTCAATATTCAGTTGATAGAAAAATGACCGAGCATGCCTGACTCATAGTGTCCCGGCACGTTGCAGGCGAACTCAATCTCAACATCGCTCGACGCTGGAAATGTCCAGATAACCTCGCCTCTCTGACCGGGCTCCAGCAGAATGCTGTTGGGTTCATCATGCATGCCATGTCCCATAGAAGCCTGCATGGCTTCTGCGGCTTCCATGTTGATAGAGTTTGGTCTCAACACGCCGTGTTGAACCATCATCATCATCTCGCTTTGATGTGATGTATGCATCGCCGATGTTCCCACATTGAATTCGTGCACGAAGTCGCCGTTGTTTTGAACGACAAAGCGGATTGTTTCGCCCGCTTTAACGCTCACGCTTTCGGGTTCGTAGTAATTGTCGTTCATGGATATGTTGATGGTTCTTGCTGAGCTGTCAGCAGTGCCTGCTTTTCCCGCATTTATTGAGGCGTGAGGGGTGGAACTCGTTTCTGCACTTGCACGATGAGCGTGGCCGTTTGCACCATCTGCAAGACTGATGCTTGCAGGAGCAGTGAGGGTAACGAGAATGGCGATTGTGCCACAAGACGTAGAAATTTTTGACATAGTATGCCCTGACATTAGTTGAACTGTGAAATCAGCCCTTCTTGCCCACCGGCTTCTTTTTGGAAGCATGGGCAAGTGGGGCGCTTGTTCAATTCAGGCCTTTGGGGGCGGCGTTTCTGTGTCCGGACCGAGGCTGTGCCAGGAAGTCGTCTGTGGGTACCTGACGGTCTTCTCGGGTGAGAAGATGCGAAGGTCAAAACGACTGCCAATGAGGAAAGCTACCGTCCCGCAATGCCCAGCTCTGTTCTCGCAACAGTGTGGGTCTAGGCTCACGTTGGCTTCTGCGGGGGCTGGTTTAGTAATGGTCCCGTATATCTTGGAAGGATGGGCAGACTGTTCGCTACTTATCGGAAAATGAGCGTGCGGGATTGCTGATGCTGTATCGTCCGCATGTGCTGAGAAAAGTGTGGCGTTTGCGCTCTCACGAACCATATCTGTATGCGCGGAGGCGGCCATACCTGCAGAAGCAGGAACAGCCAGTGCGAGCACACATATCATGCAAAACAGCTTTCTCAACATGGGGAAAGCATGCACCTTCCAGTAGGGGGAAGGTCAAGAAAATAGTTGCATTCGTCTTTTTGATACTGCTTTACAGGCGCGGGGGTACGCTTTTCTGCACGCTGGCGGAGGATCGTGTGGTCATGCGCGGCAGTGCGGTGGATTATCTCTCCGGGACGATCCGCATATGAGGCGGGATCTTTCGTTGGGATTTTCTTAAGCCTGTCGGCAGTCGAGGCGGATTCGGTCCTGATTTCTGAAAGCGGAGATTGACAGGTCTGATGTTGAGGCCTATATCGGCGGTGGGCCACCTCTCCCCACCGAGAGGCGACTATCTGTGAGGATAGATACAGATATGACACAGACGACCAAGCCGGCCTTGCGCCCGGCAAATCCAAACTTCTCTTCCGGTCCATGCGCCAAGCGCCCCGGATGGAATCTCCAAAACCTTCAAGATGCCTGTCTTGGGCGGAGCCATCGCTCCAAGCCCGGTAAAGCCAAACTTGCCGATGCGATTGATCGCACGCGGGCGATCCTTGGTGTGCCGGCGGATTACAAGATTGGCATTGTACCTGCGTCGGATACGGGTGCTGTGGAAATGGCCATGTGGTCACTTCTGGGTGCGCGCGGCGTTGATATGCTCGCCTGGGAAAGCTTCGGCTCCGGTTGGGTCTCTGACGTTCTCAAGCAACTGAAGCTTCAGGATGTACGCAAACTGGAAGCCGGGTATGGCGAACTGCCTGATCTGGGATCGGTGGACTTTACCCGTGATGTGGTGTTCACCTGGAATGGTACGACATCAGGGGTGCGGGTGCCGAATGGCAACTGGATTGCTGATGACCGTGAGGGGCTGACGATTTGCGATGCGACGTCTGCCGCCTTTGCCATGGATCTGCCCTGGACGAAGCTCGATGTTACCACGTTCTCCTGGCAGAAAGTGATGGGTGGTGAAGCCGCTCATGGGATGATTATCCTGTCGCCACGCGCGGTCGAACGGCTGGAGACTTATGTGCCGGCCTGGCCGATGCCAAAAATCTTTCTGATGACGAAGGGTGGCAAGCTCATCGACGGTATCTTCAAGGGTGAGACGATCAACACGCCGTCCATGCTGTGTGTCGAAGACTATATCGACACGCTGAAATGGGCAGAGTCGATTGGCGGGCTTTCAAGCCTTATCGGTCGCTCGGAAGCCAATCTGGCGCTGCTGGCCGACTGGGTTGGTCGCACGGCGTGGGTTGATTTTCTGAATGTCGATGTCGCGACGCGTTCGTCTACGTCGGTCTGTCTGAAAGTGGTCGATCCGCGTGTTACCGCTCTCCCGGCGGATGTACAGGAGGCTGTGGCCAAGAAGATCGTCACGCTTCTGGATGCCGAAGGCATTGCCTATGACATCGGGGCTTACCGGGATGCACCCGCGGGGCTTCGTATCTGGGCAGGATCGACGATTGATGTTGCTGACCTTCAGGCGCTGACGCCCTGGCTTGATTGGGCCTTTGAAACAGCTGTCGCTGAACTTGTATCCGCCTAGTGGCTTTGAGGGAGCGGTGAGGCCGCTCCCTGCTTTTCCATCCAGTTTTATATTTCAGGAGGCATTTCCATGCCGAAAGTCCTTATTTCCGATAAGTTGAGCCCTGCTGCTGTTCAGATTTTTAAAGATCGCGGCATTGAAGTTGATGTGAATACCGGTCTTGATCGTGATGAGCTGATCAAAATTATCGATCAGTATGACGGCCTGGCGATCCGCTCTGCAACCAAGGTGACGCCGCCTGTCATTGAAGCGGCGAAGAAACTGAAGGTCGTCGGGCGCGCCGGTATCGGTGTTGACAATGTGGACCTGCCCGCAGCGACTGCCGCCGGCATCATTGTGATGAACACGCCGTTCGGTAATTCGATCACCACGGCTGAGCATGCAATCTCGATGATGATGGCGCTCGCGCGCGACATTCCGCAAGCCAATGCGTCTACGCATGCGGGCAAGTGGGAAAAATCCAAATTTATGGGCGTTGAGCTGACCGCGAAAACGCTTGGTGTGATCGGGTGTGGTAACATCGGCTCGATTGCGGCAGACCGTGCACTTGGTCTTCGCATGAAAGTTGTTGCTTTCGATCCGTTCCTGACGCCGGAGCGGGCAGCTGACCTGGGTGTTGAAAAAGTGGAGCTGGATGTGCTGTTGAAGCGCGCTGATTTCATCACGCTTCACACGCCCCTGACCGACAAGACACGTAACATTCTGGACGCCAAAGCTTTTGCCAAAATGAAAGATGGTGTTCGTATCGTCAATTGTGCCCGTGGCGGCCTGATTGTTGAGGCTGACCTGAAGGCTGCCATCGAAAGCGGCAAGGTGGCAGGTGCCGCGCTTGATGTGTTTGAGGAAGAGCCAGCGAAAGAGAATGCTCTTTTCGGTATGGAGCAGGTTATCTGTACACCACACCTTGGTGCCTCGACATCGGAAGCGCAGGAGAATGTGGCGCTGCAGGTTGCAGAGCAGATGGCTGACTATCTGTTGAACGGTGCGGTGACGAATGCGATCAACATGCCGTCGATTTCGGCTGATGAAGCACCGAAGCTCGCCCCGTATGTGACACTGGCTGAACAGCTTGGTTCTTTTGCCGGACAGCTGACGGAAACAGGCATCGAAGCTGTGACCATTGAATATGAAGGTGAGGTGGCCGGGCTCAACACGCGGGCGCTGACGAATGCGGCTCTTTGCGGTCTGCTGAAGCCATTGCTGTCGGACGTGAACATGGTTTCGGCCCCGGTCATTGCCAAGCAGCGTGATATTGAACTGACCGAAGTGAAGCGTGAAGAACCTCGCGGGGCTTTTGAAACGTATATCCGTTTGACGGTGAAAACGGAGCGTCAGGACCGATCTGTTGCGGGCACGATTTTCTCCGGCAATCGTCCGAGGGTTATCCAGGTGAAGGGCATCGACATGGAAGCCGAACTGGGGGCCAACATGCTTTATGTCACAAACGAGGATAAGCCCGGCTTTATCGGCGCACTGGGTATGGCCCTGGGCAATGCGGGTGTGAATATCGCCAATTTCCGCCTCGGCCGTGAAGAAGCAGGTGGCGGAGCGATTGCACTGGTTGAGACAGACTGCCCGCTCTCTGCAGAGGCGCTGGCGGCTGTGCAGGCGCTGCCTCATGTGAAGCAGGCAAAAGCCCTGACGTTCTGAAACATGGAAATACCGGATTTTGATTGATTGCTGCCTTTGGGCTGGCCTTTTCAGATCAAACCGCTTAAAACTCTTGAAAGTCCCCAGGGCAATGTCCCTTGGGGGCTTTCTTCATGTCTGGGGTCTCTCAACCCCTTGAAAAACCGGTGATTATTATGGCGAACGTAGCGGTCGTCGGCTCCCAATGGGGCGACGAAGGCAAAGGCAAGATTGTGGATTGGCTCTCGGAGCGCGCGGATGTCGTCGTGCGCTTTCAAGGCGGGCACAATGCAGGTCATACGCTTGTAATTGATGGCGTGACGTACAAGCTGTCTCTTCTGCCTTCCGGGATCGTTCGTCCGGGAAAAATGTCTGTGCTCGGCAATGGTGTGGTGATCGACCCCTGGGCACTGACCACAGAGATTGACAAGCTGGCAGAGCAGGGCGTTGCGGTTTCACCCGCCAATCTCAAGATCGCGGAGAATGCTGTTCTGATCCTGCCGGTGCACCAGCAACTGGATGTGATCCGCGAAACCTCCAACACCGGTACAAAGATCGGCACAACGAAGCGCGGCATCGGCCCGGCCTATGAAGACAAGGTGGGGCGTCGTGCGATCCGGGTGATGGACCTGGCTGACCCGGATACGTTGGGCGACAAGGTGGAGAAGCTGCTTGATCACCACAACGCGCTGCGCCGCGGCCTTGGTGTTGAGGAGATGGAAGCGGCTCCTATCGTACAGGCGTTGATGGACGTGGCACCGCGCATTCTGCCGCATATGGACACGGTTTGGCGTTTCCTCGCGGAAGCCCGCAAGGCCGGCAAGCGTATCCTGTTTGAAGGGGCGCAAGGCACGCTTCTGGATATCGACCATGGGACCTATCCTTTTGTCACATCATCGAATGTGGTTTCAGGACAGGCGGCCACGGGCTCCGGCATGGGGCCGTCGGCGGTTGAATATGTTCTGGGGATTACCAAAGCCTACACAACGCGCGTGGGTGAAGGTCCATTCCCGACTGAGCTGCATGATGATGACGGTATCCGCCTGGGTGAACGGGGGCGTGAGTTCGGCACGGTGACAGGGCGCAAGCGCCGCTGTGGCTGGTTTGATGCGGTGCTGGTCAACCAGGCGCTTAAAACCAATGGTATGCAAGGTATCGCATTGACCAAGCTTGATGTGCTGGACGGGTTTGACACGCTCAAGATTTGTGTCGCCTACGAGCTTGATGGCAAGCGTATTGACTATCTGCCGGCCACGCCCGCGCTTCAGGCACGGATCACGCCTGTTTATGAAGAAATGGAAGGCTGGTCCGAGAGCACCTACGGGGCGCGGAGCTGGGCAGACCTGCCTGCGGCGGCAGTCAAATATGTACGTTATGTCGAGGAGCTGATCGAGTGCCCTGTGGCGCTTCTTTCCACTTCACCAGAGCGGGATGATACGATCCTTATGCATGATCCGTTTGCGGATTGATATCTGCCCCGAGATTAGGGCGTCACACTTGATCGCTAGCATGAGCCGGTTACGGGGTTGAACCGTATCCGGCACTGTGCTTTGCTTCCCTTCCGATATGAAAATGGGGGACGCAAGGGATGCCGTTTGTGTATCCACAATCAGGGGAGGGACGTCATGTCCAATCTTTCGTATAAATTTGCTCTTTCGCTTGCTTTTGCCGGGGCGCTGTTCGTTTCGGCTTGTGACAATCCGTCGGAGGATGAGGAAACAACGCCGGCGGCTGAGGAAAGTGACAGTTCTGAAGGCACGGGGGCGGCATCATCGATGATGGAATCGGCTACCGAAGCCATGGGTGAAGCTGCTGATGCAGCGGGAGAGGCCGCAAATTCGGCTGTCGAGGCAGCTGGTGAGGCTGCAGAAGCGGCAGGAAATGCCGCTGATGAGGCGATGGAGGCGGTGGATAATGCGGCAAGTGATGCCGTAAATGCCGTTGAAGATGCGACGCGCGATGCAGGTGAGGCTGTGGGCGAAGCCGGAGAAGATGGCGCGGAAGCCGTGGAAGAGGCAGCGGACGAAGCTGCTCAGCCTTAGGTTAAAGTAGGCTGTAACTGCTTTCAAATTACGCTGATCAAAGCCCGGTCACAAAATGACCGGGCTTTTTTGCGGGTGCTGTATCAGAGCGCTTGCAGCAGAATAATCACGGTGCCTGCAATGCCTGCAAAGTAGGCCAGGGTGCGAATGCCCAGAAGCGTAACGCCTGTGACATATACCAGGGCGTGTACGATACGTGCGCCAAGGAAAATCTGTGCACCGAGGACGGTCATGTCATTGCTGATGCCCGACAGGCTGACAGGCAAGAGGATTGCGGCGAAAACCAGGAGGTTTTCCAGAAGGTTCATATAGGCCCGTTTTGCCCGCGCACCCCAGGCTGGAGGTGTGGCGGCGTCATCGCGGTTCCCCAGTCCCCAGCTCAAACCCATCGACATGAGGTTGGCATTGGCCGAGGTCAATATAAGAACGAGCAACAGGACGCCGCTCCACATGAGCATGGATAGTTCAACTGACATTGGGTTCCCTCCCTTTGTGATTGAGGAGGAAACCATGCCTTTTTTCTCGAGGAATGGCGAGCGTGTTTATCTTGCCAGTCGGGTGAGAGCACTTGTCACCAGATGTTCGATGATTTCGGCGGTTGATTGTTCCGCTGCGCGGCTGCCTGCCTGTCCGCTCCACAGATTGTGGAAGTCTGCGCTGCCTGCCTGGAGCGCGGCTTTTGCCAGCGGTGTGATGAGAGAGCGCTGTGCGGGGAAAGGGGCGGTGATGTTTTCCGCGTGCGCCCATTCATCCGTCAGGCGGTTGCGCAGCGAGCGGGCCGGGCGCCCTGAGAAAAGGCGTGTCAGGCGGGTCTGTGCGTCGTGTGAAGTTGCAAGGGCCTGTTTGTGGAGTGGATGGGTCGTTGCCTCCGTTGCGCGCATGAAGGCGGTGCCGATCTGTACCCCGGCCGCACCCAGCATGAAGGCGGCGGCGATGCCGCGACCATCGAAAATGCCGCCCGCGGCAATCACGGGTACGCGCACGGCATCTGCGATGAGAGGAACAAGGGCCATGGTTCCCATGTCATTGAGGTGGGGCTCGCCCAGAAAGGTGCCGCGATGGCCCCCGGCCTCCGCGCCCTGGGCGACGATGGCGTCCATGCCGCCCGCTTCAAGTGCTTTTGCCTCTGCCACGCATGTGGCGCAGCCGATCAGCTTCACCTGTCTGTCTTTCAAGGCTGTGATGATGTGTGGCTTTGGCAGGCCAAAATGGAAGCTTACGGTTTTTGGCGGCCGGGCAAGGAGAATGTCCAGTATGTCATCGCTAAAGGCCGATGCGCCTGCGGTGGGGGCGGGAACCTCACCCAGGTCTGCTGCTGTATAAGCGGGTTGCAGTGCCTTTCTGATTTCCGTGTTGTCGAAACCGGCAATATCAGGCTCCTGATGGACGAAGAAGTTGAAATTGACTGGCCCATTGGTTGACCGGGCGACCTGCGCCAACTGCTTTGCAAGGTCTGACGGTGGTGTCATGGCGCATCCCAATGCCCCCATGCACCCGGCGTTGGCCGCGGCGATGGCCATATCGGTGCTTGATACGCCAGCCATGGGTGCCTGGATGATGGGATGTGTCAGGCCAAACAGGTCAAGCAGTCTTGTGTCTGGCCATAGGGGTTTGGGGCTGTCAGGCATTTCTTTCTCCGCAAGGTCACAGACGACACTTGAGCTTTGGCGGGCGATTCTTCAAGTCACATTGGCACACAGATGTTTGTGCCTGACGCCTGCTCTGTCACGGACTTTGAGCGAGGCTTTGACGGTTTGCTGTGAAAAGTGCACAATCAGCTCATCCGAGGGGTGTCCTTGTCGTTGTGGCAGGGGCTGAGACGGCGTTTTGCTAGACCCTTTGAACCTGATCCGGGTCATGCCGGCGAAGGGACGGATTTCCGCCTCTTTTCCGCATCCCGGGGTCGACCATTTAAGGAGATCCTGGCGATGAATATTCACGCAAAAGCAAAAGTTACCACCGGGCCGTTGCCGGCATCGACCAAAGTGTTCACGACGCCTGACATGGCGAAAGACATTCGTGTTGCGCATCGCGAAATCGAGCTGCATCCGTCTGCGATGGAGCCCCCGGTACGCGTCTATGACACGTCGGGCCCTTATTCAGACCCGAAGGCGGAAATTGATCTGGAAAAAGGTCTGCCGCGACACCGGACAGCATGGATTGAAGAGCGTGGCCATGTGGTTTCATATGAAGGTCGTGATGTGCGGCCCGAAGATAACGGCAATGTCGGCGAGAAACATCTCGCTCGTGCTTTCCCGATTGTGAACCGGCCTTACAAGGGCGATGGCACCGGGCCTGTTACGCAGTTTGAGTTTGCGCGCGCCGGTATCATCACCAAAGAGATGATCTATATCGCGGAGCGCGAAAACCTGGGCCGCAAGCAAGCGGTAGAGAATGCCAGTCACAAGTTGGCGGAAGGGGAGAGTTTTGGGGCATCCGTACCTGAATTTGTGACGCCGGAATTTGTGCGCCAACAGGTGGCGGACGGGCTTGCGATCATTCCTGCCAATATCAACCATCCCGAACTGGAGCCGATGATTATCGGCCGGAATTTCCTGGTGAAGATCAACGCGAATATCGGCAACTCGGCGGTCACGTCTTCGGTGGCGGAAGAAGTGGACAAAATGGTGTGGGCCACGCGCTGGGGCGCGGACAATGTGATGGACCTTTCCACCGGCCGCAATATTCACAATACGCGGGAATGGATCATTCGCAATTCGCCGGTGCCGATTGGCACGGTGCCGATCTATCAGGCGCTGGAGAAGGTGGACGGTGTGGCGGAAGACCTTACCTGGGAAGTTTTCCGTGACACGCTGATTGAGCAGGCGGAGCAGGGCGTTGATTATTTCACCATCCATGCGGGCGTGCGGCTTGCATACGTGCCGATGACCGCCAAGCGCGTGACGGGCATTGTCTCGCGCGGTGGTTCCATCATGGCGAAATGGTGCCTGAGCCATCACAAGGAGAGTTTCCTCTACGAACATTTCGAAGAGATTTGCGACATTATGCGCGCCTATGACGTTTCCTTCTCATTGGGGGATGGGTTGCGTCCGGGCTCGATTGCGGACGCGAATGACGAAGCACAGTTTGCAGAGCTTGAAACGCTGGGTGAGCTCACCAAAATCGCCTGGGCCAAGGGCTGCCAGGTGATGATCGAAGGGCCGGGCCATGTGCCCATGCACAAGATCAAGGTGAACATGGACAAGCAGTTGAAAGAGTGCGGTGGTGCGCCTTTCTATACGCTTGGGCCGCTGACGACTGATATTGCGCCGGGCTATGACCACATCACGTCGGGCATTGGCGCTGCAATGATCGGCTGGTTTGGTTGTGCCATGCTTTGCTATGTGACGCCGAAGGAGCATCTGGGGCTGCCGGACCGCAATGACGTGAAAGAGGGTGTCATCACCTACAAGATTGCGGCGCATGCGGCGGACTTGGCGAAGGGGCACCCGGCCGCGCAGGCGCGTGACGATGCCTTGTCACGGGCGCGGTTCGAGTTCCGATGGGAGGATCAGTTCAACCTCGCGCTCGACCCTGAGCGCGCGCGGGACTTCCACGACCAGACCATGCCGAAGGAAGCGCACAAGGTTGCGCATTTCTGCTCCATGTGCGGGCCCAAATTCTGCTCGATGAAGATCACGCAGGAAGTGCGCGACTATGCCGAAAGCGGCATGGCGGAAATGTCCGACCAGTTCAACAATTCAGGCGGCAAGCTTTACATGGAAGAAGGCGACGTGGAGGCGCTGAAACGGTCGAACAAGGCGTTGGGGTGACGGCATTAATAAGTCGTCATGCCCGGACTCGTTCCGGGCATCCATTGCTGACTTTACCGCTTTCGCTTGTGGCTCTGGATTGCCGGAACAAGTCCGGCAATGACAGGTTGTTGAGCGATTATGCGAGTGCCCGCCAGAGCGTCACAAAAGCGATGACGGTGGCGAGTGAGTGGGCGATGTTGAAGCCGCTACAGAAGGGTTTGAGGGAAGGTCGGTTGATCTAACCTGCATAGCCCGGCCCGCCTGTTATCCAACCATTCAGGGTTGACGTGGGAGCGAGGTCTGTCAAATCAAAGCCAAGATTGAGGAAGGTTGCGGGATTCCCTCTGCACAAAGACACTGGCTGGTAATTGCCTCCAAGTATCCAGCCGAATTGAACTCCGCCGCCGACCGTGTCTGCAGTTGTATTCTCGTGTACCATTGTTTCTAGTGCTTTGAGTGGTGTTGACGACGATGCACCACTCAAGCTGCTTTGGAGTTCACTTTTTGCTTTGGTGTCTCCAAGCAGATAAGGGGTTTCAAGGTCCTTTAAAGAGCAGATCTCTTCAGCAGTGGTTTGTATGGGCGGTTGCGAGTTTTCATTTATCTTTGTGACTAGCTTAAACACTCGGACCACATTCTTTTGTGGGCACATCCCAGCAATTATGCAATCTGTGGCAGCTTTCTGAGCATCAGAATACATCTGAGCTACCTCGGTCGTGTACTCTTGGACTAGCCTCGCGGCAAGGTTCGCTATGTCTTGGACGCTAGGAAAGTTGCTATCAGCATTACTCACTAAGTTCCCGAGGAGTACAGACATTGCGAGTGAAGTTTGTTGCGCTACAAGACTACTTCCCGCATAGCCCAGTACAAATTGACGCGTGAGCCTCAATTCAGTGAAGAAGCCATTTGTAGCAGGACCGTAGCAGCTCATTGAAAACGGAATTAGTTTTACTCCGTGATCTGTAAGCCGGAGGATGCCATTGCTGGTTCCCGGCATGCTCAAACGTGTATCCGCGGCGAGAAAGAGCGTATCCTCTTGATACCACACGGCTAAAAGCGTCATGGGTGTGCTCGCAGATTACTCAGCTAGTGTGACAGGCTGGTACGCAATTCGCACAGCCGTTGGACTGTGAGTAGTGTTTTTTTGCTTCCGCAACCGCTGTAGAGCACGATGAATGCTCGCCCAAATAGAGCCGGTTCACTTCGGCAGCAGGGGTTGGGCAAGCGTCGACTTTGTGGACTTCGTGGTCGCCGTTTGCTTGGGCGTTTTTGTTCACATAATAAGTAGCCATCAGATTTTCCTCATTGGGGACCACCCTTTGGTAAAATATCTGATTCTCTATAGGATTGCGAGCCGGGATCCATAATGCGTCTTGGCGTGTGTTGGCAGTTCGTATGGACCCTCGGATCAAGTCCGAGGGTGAAATCAACAAGTAAGACGTCATGCCCGGACTCGTTCCGGGCATCCAGTGCTGAACTTGCTTCTTTCGCTTGCGGCTCTGGATTGCCGGATCAAGTCCGGGGTGACAGGTTTGTTAGATGAGGGCGCGCCAGAGTGTCACGAAGGCGATGACGGTGAGCAGTGACAACGCGATGGGGCGATAGTGCTTGTCGCCCATCACGTGGAAGAGCGCGTGGCCCGCGATGTTGCTCAGGAAGAGCGCTGGTGCGAGGACGAGCGTGAGCAGCATGGTCGAAAGCGCGACTACGCCGGAGGCGACGCCAACCAGAAGCGTCGTGGCACCGGTCAGCGAGAAATACATGAACATGGACGCGCGCGCGGTAGCCGGCGTGTCGCCTCTCCCCAGAAAATAAAGCAGGACGGGCGGGCCCGCCATGGCTGTTGAGCCAGCGAGCAGGCCGGACACACCGCCGATGCTGAGTGTGGCGGGAACGGGCAATCGTCCGGGAAGCTTGAGACCGGAGGCCATCAGCGCCACGGCGCTCAAAAGCGTGAGAGCGATGAGAATGCGCAGCGTGTCAGCCGACAAGACCGCCAGCAGGTAGACGCCCAGCGGGGCGGCGAGGATTGCCGTTGGCAGAATGAGCCAAATCGATTTCCAGTCAGCATCGCGGTGTACTTTTGGCAGCATTTGCAGGCCGCTCAGGATTTCCAGCGCGAGGATCATGGGCACGGCGGCGGCTGGGCCTGCGGTGGCTGCGAGAAGCGGGACGCCCGCGAGCGCAAAGCCAAATCCCGCATAGGCTCGCAAGGCACCCGCAAAGAAGATGGCGGCTGCGGCGAAGGCCAGATCGTCCCCCCCCATATTGTGGGGCATCAGAATGTCGGTGGTGAACAGGTCAAGCAGGTCAGTCATATGCCAAGTCTTTCAGGTGCCAAGTCTTTCAAGGGCCAAGTCTTTCAAGGGCCATTAAAAAACGCGGAGCCTTTGTCACGTTGGGGCTCCGCGTTTTGGTTCGCGATATGTTGTGTTGTTTTATTCAGCGGCGAGGGCTGTGGGTGCCGCTTTTGGACCGCGTAGCAGCTTGCCTGGCAGTTCGCCCGTGAATTCTCCATCCCGCAGAACCACTTTTCCGCTCACGATGGTGGCTTTGTAGCCTTCTGCCTTTTGCAACAGGCGACGGCCATTGGCTGGCAGGTCGAATACCATTTTTGGCTGCAGCATTTTCAGATTGTTATAATCAATCACGTTGATGTCGGCTTTCATGCCGGGCGCGAGTAGGCCGCGATCCAGCAAGCCATATTGTTCTGCTGTATCGCGTGTCTGAATGCGCACCATATCCTCAAGCGCGATTTTGGTGCCGCGTGTGCGGTCCCGCGTCCAGTGGGTCAGCATGAAGGTTGGTGTTCCACCGTCGCAAATCGCGCCGACATGCGCGCCACCATCGGCCAGGCTGATGCCGGTCTGCGGGTGGCGGAGCGTCTCTTCAATGGCGGTGAAGTCATTCGTTGAATAGCCAAAGAGCGGGAAATAGATGAGCCGCTGGCCGTCATTTTCCATCATTGTTTCATAGGCATATTCAAGTGCTGTGATGCCCTTGGCAGCGGCGCGGGCTGCGATGCTTTCCTCTGGCGCTGGTTCGTAATTGTCGCGCTCGTCCATCGGGTACATTTTGTGGAAACTCGTGGTGACGAACGTGCCGAAGTCACCCAAGCCGTCAATGTTCTTGCCTTTGAGGATGGCTGCTTTTACTTCCGGCTTTTTCAGTTCGACCATGCGTTCAGCAAATGGCATCTGGTGATAGGGCGCGTATTCCGGGAAGGCGAGGAAGGGATGGACGGAAGATTGCCAACCCATGAGGAGGCCTACCGGGCGACCTGAGTGTTGGCCGCGAATGTTGGTCACGCCGTCCGCGCGCGCCTCGTCCAGCAGGGTCAGCATTTTGCGGTAAAGGTCTGGCCGCTCGTCCACCTGCTGCAGGTTGAAGGTGACCATGCGGCCGGTGCGCTTGGCCATGTCGCGCATCCAGACAAATTCCTTGTCCATGTCCCTGTGGGTCGCGGAGATCTGGAATACGCCTGCGCCATATTCTTTCAGCGCGTCGGCAATCGCGTCGAGCTCATCATTCGCGGCGAATGTACCGGGGACGGGATCACCTTTCAGGGTGTTGTGCAGGTCTGTGCGTGATGTGGAGAAGCCAAGTGCACCGGCCTGCATGCTTTCCAGTGTCAGGTCATGCATCTGCTGGATGTCGTCGGCATTGGCGGGCTCATTGTTGATACCCCGCTCACCCATCACATAGACGCGAAGCGAGCAATGCGGCATTTGTGCGCCGACATCCATGGCGAAGGATTTCTTGTCAAGTGCGTCCATGAACTCGGGGAAGCTCTCCCATTCCCATTTGATGCCTTCATGCATGGCAGCACCTGGAATATCTTCCACGGCTTCCATCAGGTCGATCAGTTCGCTTCGTGCCTCCGGCTTCACCGGCGCAAAACCCACGCCGCAATTGCCCATGACGGCTGTGGTGACACCGTGCAATGAGGATGGGGTGAGGTAGGGGTCCCAGGTTGCTTGCGCATCATAATGGGTGTGAATGTCCACAAAGCCCGGTGTGACGATCATGCCCTTGGCGTCGATTTCCTCGCGCGCCGTGCCGTTGATTGTGCCAACGGCGGTGATCTTTCCGCCGTCGATGGCGATATCACCCGTGAAGGCTGGTTTGCCGGACCCATCGACGATTTTGCCGCCGCGGATGATCATGTCATGTTGCTGGGGTGTTCCCATTTTTGTTCCTCCGGTTCTATGGCGCGTTGGCCATATGCGGCGTTCGATGCCGCCTTCATTGTGTGCTGTCAGGCTTATGGTTTTTGTTCGCTTTCGCCTTCGTGTTCGGGCGTGTCGTCAGCGTAGGCGCCGCTTTCGGTGATCAGATCGCAGACCTCGCGCCGAATGATGACGGGGTGTTCGTTCACGAGCTTGTTTGTAAGCTTGGCGAGTGCGTGAGCGTTCGCCCCCCAACCGGTGATGAGGTTCACCATCATGTCGCGGGTGAGGGAGGGAGCCGGTGTCCAGCCGCCGCGACGCACGATCTTCAATGTGTCAATTGAGCCCTGCAGGGCTGCCCAAAACATCACGGCCCTGTCGCGCGGGTTGCCTTCGCTCAGGCAGCCTTGCTGTGTTGCCCGTTCAATCAGTCCGGCCAGAAGGTCGAGGCTGTTGCCTGTAACTTCAAAAATGTGGGTGGCGTCCCGTTCCGGGAGAACATAGTCGGGGATCGAAAGATAGCGGGTGGCCAGGCCAAACTCATGTGGCGCGTGTCGGGCAAAGGTTTCGTAAGCGAGACCGCTGGTGATGATTGCAGCAAGGCTGCGGTCTTGTGCATCCCAGTTTTCGCGGTCGGCGCGTTTGCTCAGGTCGGCCTGGGCATCCTCGGTGATGAGGCGAATGTGGGTGGCGATCAGGCGCTGCAGCTCCGCAATTACCGCTTCGCGCGAAGGGAAATAGCGATACACGGCGGCGACAGAACGGCCCATCCGGCCTGCAAGCCGGTGGAGCGTCAGATTGTCGAGCCCACCTTCGCAGGCGAGCGCGAGTGCAGCTTGCAGGATTTCACGCATTTTGCGCGTCCTGTTGCGAGCAACTGCGCTGGAATGATCGCCCCTGTGAGAAAAAGTGTAAATCATGTTCACATTTTTAAGCGAAAGCGGAAGACTTACGCAAGCAGATTTGATCCGGTATCGGTTTTTGGGGCTTTTCCTCAAGGGTTCTGCAGCCTATCTCTAGGCATGGAGCCGGTTGGCGAAGGATCTTTGCCGTGCCATGCTGGCAACCCATGCCCCGCAACCAAGGAGACGGTGATGTTTGGAATGCGCAAGAAGACCGAGATGCCTGCCCGTGAAAAGGCCCTGCCGGGGCGCGGGTTTGCGATCCCGACGGCGGATATCCATCATGTGTTCGGGACACCTCTCAAAGGCCCGTTCGCTGACGGTGTCGAGACGGCCATGTTCGGCCTTGGCTGTTTCTGGGGGGCGGAGCGCAAGTTCTGGCAGGTGCCGGGTGTGGTTTCCACCGCGGTCGGGTATGCGGCGGGCTTTACGCCCAATCCGACCTATGAAGAAGTCTGTTCCGGCGGGACGGGGCACAATGAAGTTGTGCTTGTGGTGTTTGACCCTGATCGTGTTTCCTATGAGACCTTGTTGAAAACCTTCTGGGAAGCGCATGATCCGACGCAAGGTATGCGGCAGGGTAATGATGTTGGCACGCAATATCGCTCTGGCGTCTATACGTTCTCGGACGCGCAGCAGGCGGCTGCACTCGCATCAAAAAAGGTTTTCGGGGACGGGCTTGCGGCTGCGGGCTTTCCGGCGATCACGACGGAAGTGTTGGTTGCGCCGGAGTTTTATTATGCTGAGGATTATCATCAGCAATATCTCTCCAAGATCCCCAATGGCTATTGCGGGCTTGGCGGGACGGGTGTGACATGCCCGGTCGGCACAGGTGTCGTGGCATAAGCGAACTGCCCGGACAACAGTGGACTTGTTTTAAGGGTGACGCTCGAAGGCGGACACAACCGTACAGTGTCACCCCGGCGTTGAGCCGGGGGCCATAGGGGCTCTGTCATATGCTGTGCGGATGTATGGATCCCGGCTCGGGCTTTCTGACCGTCCGGGATGACAAATGAACATTGTCATTACCCGTCTTGTCCGGGTAATCCAGTGCTACGCCTGAACGGTTGTGCATGTCGCTCCTGGACCCTCGGACCAAGTCCGAGGGTGACGCCGGAGCATGATCGTGTTTTCTCGAAACTTAAAACAGTCTGTCATGCCCGGACTTGTTCCGGACATCCATTCGGGCGGCACTTCTGCGCTTGTGGTTTTTGGACAGTCGGACCAAGTCCGAGGGTGACGATAGAAGGTTAATGTAATCGTATCCTGTTACCCCGGCATTGAGCCGGGGGCCATAGGGGCTCTGTCATATGCTGTGCGAATGTTATGGATTCCGGCTCGGGCTTTCTGACCGTCCGGGATGACAAGTGAACATTGTCATTACCCGGCTTGTCCGGGCAATCCAGTGCTACGCCTGAACGGTTGTGCATGCCGCTCCTGGACCACCCGAATAAATCGGGTGGTGACAGTTTTTGACTGTGGGTTCGCTTTACCCAATCACGCCGACGCCACCTGTGGCGGCGATGGTCTGGCCTTGAATGAACTCAGCCTCAGGGCTCAGCAGATATTCGACTAACGAGGCGTAGTCGCTGTCCTTTGACAGACGGCCGGACGGATTGCTGCGGGCAGACTTTTCCAGCACACGCTGTGCGCCTTCTTCACTGCCGACCATCCCTGCAACGGAGCTTGTATCGACAAGCCCCGGCGCGACGGCGTTGATGCGAATGCCCTTGGGGGCAAGCTCGGCCACAAGATAGCGGATAAGTGCTTCTGCCAGTGCCTTGCCGACGCCCAGGCCAGCATAGAAGGGAGAAGGGATGCGTGCGCCCATGCTTGAGATGAAGATGATGCTGGTCCCGCGCTGCATGGCGGGCAGCAGCTTCTGCACGAGATAGAGGAGGGAGAGGCCATTCGTTTCTGTCGCGCGGCGAAATTTTTCGAGGTCTGTGTCGAGCAGGTTGGTCGGATAGATCATGGCTGCCGCGTGCACGATGCCGGAAAGCGGCTGCTTGGATTTCCCGACAATGTCCGCGATGACTGCCGCGCCTTCAATCGTGCCGATGTCGGCTTTAATAAGATGCGGTGTCGCGGGCAGTTTCGGCTGCCATGTCGTCGCTATGATAGACGAGAAAGAGCGGTTCACCTTTGGTGGCGAGACGTTTGGCGATGGCAAGGCCAATACCTTTTGTGCCACCGGTGACAAGTATTGCCATGCTTACGTCCTTTGCATGAAAAAAAGCCCGCGCTGCATGTCGCGGGCTTTTCGGTTTGTGTTAACTGGTTCAGTTGAGCAGTTCGTCCCGTGCGGCGCGGCGTTCTTTTGCCTGATCGGCCATGGCATCGCGCATGGCTTTTTGCAGTTTCTCAAAGGCACGTACTTCGATCTGACGGACCCGTTCCCGGCTGATGCCGTATTCCTGGCTCAAATCTTCCAGGGTTGCCGGATCGTCTTTCAAACGGCGTTCGGTGAGAATGTGCATCTCGCGCTCGTTCAGTGACTGCATTGCTGTCACCAGCATTTCGTGACGCAGTTCCAGTTCCTCGCGCTCGCCCAGTTCCACTTCCTGATCCACGGCGTCGTCGACCAGCCAGTCCTGCCATTCGCCGCCGTCAGCCTCCGCATTGCGGATAGGGGCGTTGAGCGAATTGTCCGGGCCAGACATGCGGCGGTTCATGTCCGTCACTTCCTGCTCGGTTACACCAAGGCGCGTTGCGATCTGGGTCACGGTCTCAGGCTTCAGGTCACCTTCTTCAAAGGCCTGTAGCTGGCCCTTGATTTTGCGAAGGTTGAAGAAGAGCTTCTTCTGCGCGGCGGTGGTTCCCATTTTGACGAGTGACCATGAGCGCAGGATGTATTCCTGAATGGACGCACGGATCCACCACATGGCGTAGGTCGCAAGGCGGAAACCCTTTTCAGGCTCGAAGCGTTTGACTGCCTGCATGAGGCCTACATTGCCTTCGGAAATGACTTCGCCCGTTGGCAGGCCATAGCCGCGATAGCCCATGGCGATTTTGGCCACGAGGCGGAGATGGCTTGTGACCATCTTCTCTGCGGCTTCCATGTCTTCATGCTCTTTCCAGCGTTTGGCGAGCATGTATTCTTCCTGTGGCTCCAGCATTGGAAATTTGCGAATTTCCTGCAGGTAGCGCGACAAAGACTGTTCCGGCGTAACGCTCGGCATTTTGGTTGAGCTGCTGCTGTTTGATGCTGCCATTTGGATCCCCTGGATTGCCTGGTCAAAACTCACACCAAGCATTTAACGCCCTCCGCATATAGGAGGGGATAAGTGTCAAAAAAAGGGCTTCACGCAGAGTTTATAGCAATTCTAATGTTCTGTGAAGGTGTGCGAGGTCGGCAGGCAGTTCCCGCTCGAAAACAAGCTTCTCACCGCTGTCCGGGTGTTCAAAGCCCAGCAGGTGGGCGTGGAGGGCCTGTCGGTTCAGAGCCTCAAGGGCTTGTTTTGCCGCGTCTGACAGGTTTATGGCCCGGCTGCGCTGGCCGGTGCCATAGGTCGGGTCCCCCAAAATCGGGTGGCCTAAATGGGTCATGTGCACGCGAATCTGATGAGTTCTGCCGGTTTCCAGGTGGCAGGTAATCTGGCTGACGAGGGGTGTGCCGTCCTTTGGCGTTTCACCATAGCTTTGTTCAACCCGGTAATGGGTGATGGCTTCGCGTGCGCCGTCGCTGTCGACAGAACGTGTGACGGTGATTTTCAAGCGATTGTGGCGAGAGCGGGCGAGCGGGGCGTTTACGGTGCCGGTTTTGGGGTGGGGTTTGCCCCAGACAAAGGCTGTGTAGGCACGTTCAAGGCGTCCATCGCGTCCGTGTGAGGCAAATTGTGCCTGAAGGGCCTTCAGAGCGGGCTCTGTTTTAGCGACAACCATAAGGCCGCTTGTTGCCTTGTCGAGGCGGTGGACGATACCCGGACGCTGCTCGCCGCCGATACCGGTAAAATCCGGCCCGCAATGAGCCAGAAGGGCGTTAACCAGCGTGCCGTCCGGCGATCCGGGCGCGGGGTGAACGACAAGACCGGCAGGCTTGTTGACCACCAGCAGGTGCGCATCCTCAAACACGATGTCGAGCGGGATTTTTTCGGCAAGCGGGCTTGCAGGAGCGGGCGGTGGCAGGCAGACCGTGTAGGTCTCGCCCGGTTTGACCCGGTAGGAGGTGTCGCTTATCGTCCGCGGCGATTGGCCGTCCTGCGGGTTGGCAGTTGTTATCTGCCCTTCTTCCAGCAACACCCGGACACGGGATCGGCTTGGCGGGCTTTCCAGCGCGGCTTCTCCTTCCAGGCGAAGGAGTGCCTTGGTAATAAACTGATCCAGACGGAGACCATTATCCTCGTCTGTTACTGTGAGAACAGGGCGATGGCCCTCAGCATCATTCGGGGCGCCGTCGGTGGCGTTATTAGGAGTCATGAAAGTCATGCCGGACAATAGCGAAGTGGAAGAACATATGGAAACGGCATCGGGTGATCCGGTGCATGTTCCCACAGTGAAAGATCGGCCGATCCTTCTGGCGTCTGTCATTATCATGGGTGTGTTGATTGTTCTTGGGCTGATTGTCGTATTCGGTACGATTATCTACCGGGTGACGTCCGGGGCGTCTGATGCTCCTCGTGGGCCGGTCAAAGGAGTGTTTGGGGTGGTGGATGTACCTGTCGCGCCTCAAACGGAGCTTTTGAGCACGGAACTTGTCGAGGACAAGCTTTCCATTGTCACGCGGCAGGACGGGCGTGTTGATGTCATTGTGTTTGATACGAAACGCGGGGTTGAGCTTGGTCGCGTGCGTCTGGTCCCGGAGGGGGCGAACCCGCGGTAAGAAACCATTCATGTTTTAAGATGGCGCTGAAACCGCCGTGCATGCTCGCCCTGCCTTTTGGCCTGGCGGGCTTTTTCGTGGCCAAAACCACGACAAGAATCTGTTTCAGTGCCTGAAAATGAAAGGGCCACTTGCACGGGGGGAGGAGGAGGTGTGCAAGTGGCCCATCAAGCCTTTGGTCGAGGGAGGAGGTACGACCGGGCTTCTTGAAAGCAATTTGGCCTCAAAATGACAAGATGTCAACTCCGTTTTTGTTGCACTGCAAAAATTACTATCTACTAGCTTGTGGATGTGACTTTATCTTAAGTCTATGAATTTAAATGGATTTTAAATTTTGCGGACCAGTTCTACCTGATAAGAATTCCTAACTGTGGTCGTTTGTCGCAGTGCGATGGGTCGTTTTTGACCCAGTTCAGACAGCCAGTTGCCGCTTTTGCCTCATCTGAACATCCTTGAGGAACGCCTGTTCGTCAGCCTGACCTCCGGGAGCTTTGGGGGATCCTTGCTGTTTTGTGGCGGGATGACTAGGATTCGCGAACCGGTGGTCGGTGAGGAGGAGAAACGACATGGCAATTGCCACCCCAAATCCGTCTGAGAACAGTGTCCGGTCTGAAAAGCCACAAAAGAAGTATGGTGGTGCGAAAGACATTCATGTTTTGACGGTCTCGCTGGATGCCCCCTGGAACTGGATTTCAGCTGGGTGGCGGGACATGTGGGCGATGCCCGGTGTCAGCCTTTCATATGGCATTCTGTTTTTCCTGATTTCGGTTTCCCTGGCCGGAGCCCTGTTTGTCGCGGGGCTGAGTTCGCTGGTGCTTGCGCTGGGGGCGGGGTTCATGCTGGTAGGGCCGATGCTTGCGGTGGGGCTTTATGAGGCCAGCCGGCGGCTGGAGCGCCAGAACCCGGTCTCGTTCAGGGATGTTTTGTTTGTCGAGACCGCTGCCCCCATGCAACTCGCCTTTCTGGGTGGGTTGTTGATGCTCGTCCTTTTGGGCTGGATCCGGATTGCGAGCCTTCTGTTTGCTCTTTTCTTCGGGCTGAACGGCTTTCCGCCGCTGGCGGATTTCCTGCCGACCCTCATGTTTACGGGTCATGGGCTCGGTCTTGTGGTTGTGGGCACGATCATTGGCGCGGTTATCGCCTATGCAGTGTTTGCTATCTCGGTGATCTCGGTTCCCTTGCTGATGGATCGGGATATGGATGCTGTCAGTGCTGTGATTGTGAGTATCAAGGCGGTCACGGAAAATGCACGACCAATGCTGCTTTGGGCCTGGATTATTGCCCTTGTCATGGCTTTGGGCATGGCGACCTTCTTTGTCGGCATGATTATCGCCTTTCCGCTGATCGGGCATGCAACCTGGCATGCATACCGTTCACTTGTGAAACACTGAACCTTTACGAGCGATCCTGAGGGCTTCCCGTATCTTCTTCATTCTCGTCGTCGAACAGAATGCGTTCGGCGGCACCTTCCATATCGTCATATTGGCCGGTTTTGAGTGACCACAGGAATGCGCCCAGGCCCAGAAGGCCCAGTCCGAGGGCGACAGGGATCAGGAAAATGAGTGCGTCCATCAGCCTTGCCTCTTCTTCAGGCTCAGACGCAGGGCGTTGCCCGTTACGATCAGCGAAGAGGACGACATTGCAACCGCTGCAATGAGAGGGGTTACAAAGCCCGCCATGGCCAAGGGGACGGCGAAGACATTGTACCCGATCGCCAGACCGAAATTCTGCAGCACAAGACGGCGGGCCTGAATGGCGGTGGTGATGGCGTCGGCCACCGGCGTGAGTTCATGTCCCTGGAAAATGAAATCAGCCGCTGTCTGTGAAATATCTGCGGCGCTCGCGGGAGAAATGGAAACGTGTGCGGCCTTGAGGGCGGGGGCGTCGTTCAGTCCGTCGCCAACCATGAGGACGGTGTGGCCTGCTTCTGTCTCCTGGTTGATGCGCGCGATTTTGTCTGCCGGGGTTGCGGTGCCTGTCCAATCCGAGATGCCAAGCTGCCCGGCAACATGCCGTGTTGCTTCTTGTGTGTCGCCTGACAGGAGTATAAGGCGAAACTGCCCGCTGAGGGCGCGGATGGTCTTGTCGGCATCGGGCCTTAACTGATCTGCGAACTGGAACGGGATCGGTGCCTTGTCTCCGTGTTTCAGCCAGAGTTCCGGTCCGGTGGTGGCGGACCCCGCGTCGGCTCCCACCCAGGCACGATTGCCGAGGCGGATGCTCTCGCCTTGATGTGTTGCCTGAAGACCAAAGCCCGGTGTTTCGGTAATGTCCGTGAGAGGCAGGCGAGGCAGTCCGTCCGCGGCACGAGTGATGGCGCGGGATAGTGGATGTTTGCTTGTGCAGGCCAGGCTTGCCGCGATGGTCAAGGTGTGTTTGTCAACCCCGGCGCGGTTGATCAATTCCGGTGTACCGAGCGTGAGTGTCCCGGTTTTGTCGAAGATGATGGTGTCGATGTTTGCCAACCGCTCCAGCGCATCGGGTGCTTTGACCAGGATGCCCTGTTTTAGCAGTCGCCCGCTTGCCACGACCTGTACCACGGGAACGGCAAGGCCAAGTGCGCAAGGACAGGTGATGATGAGGACCGCAATGGCGTTCATCAGGCTTACCTGCCAACCAGCCCCCAGTGCGAACCACAGGACGACGGTGAAGGCCGCAAGAGCGTGAACCGCCGGCGCATAGGCCCTTGCGATCCTGTCTGCGAGACGGACATAGCCTGCGCGACCTTGTTCTGCGGCTTCCATTAGTCGAACAATCTCTGCAAGGAGCGAGGCATCGTCTTTTGCTGTGACCTCTACCTGAAGAGGCCCTGTCATGTTCAAGGTGCCCGCGAAAACCTTGCTGCCGGTTGAGGCGGCAAGCGGTAGACTTTCACCCGTGACGAGACTTGTATCAATATCGCTGGCTCCGCTCACTACAGTCCCGTCTGCGGGGAGCCGTTCTCCCGCAGCGATGGAAATTGTCATGCCTGGCGCCAGCGTTTCCACCGGGACCATGCGGGTGTTGCCATCGGCATCCACCAGCGTGGCGGCAACAGCGCGAAGGGACAACAGGTTTTGCGCGACGGAACAGGCCTTTGCGCGGGTTTGTACATCCAGATAACGACCGATCAGCAGAAAAAAGAGCAGGCTTACACTGGCGTCGAAATAGACATGCTCCGCATTTTGCAGGGTCAGCCCGAGGCTCATCAGGGATGCCAGGATCACCGCAAGAGAGATGGGCACGTCCATATTGGTGGTGCGGACTTTGAGGGCAGACCAGGCCGAGAGAAAGAACGGGCGTCCGGCATAAGCGATCGCAGGCAGTGCGATCAGCGCCGAGAGCCAATGAAACAGGCTCCTTGTTTCCATCTCCATATCGCTGACCAGACCGGACCAGACCGAGACGGATAGCAGCATCACATTAGCGGCAGCGAACCCGGCGACACCCATAGCACGCAAGAGGCGGTTCGCTTCGGTCTCGTCGATGGCGCCTACAAGTTTGGGATCAAAGGGCACGGCTGCGAAACCAATGGCTGACAGCTGAGTGATGATCGCGTCGGCTGTGAGCGGTGTGTCGCCGGTGTCTATCTGTTCGTGCGGCCAGGTGACAGCGACCCGTTTGGTTGAGAGGTTGCAACGGGCACTCCCAATGCCCGGCATGGCGTTCAGGGCACGTTCGATCTTTTGCATGCAGCCAGCGCAATGCATGCCTTCCACAACAAGGTCGAGTTTGGCCTGCCCTTTGTCTTCGCGCACGAAGAGGTCGGTGCCAGTGGGGTGAGGTTTTTCGACGGTGATAGCCAAAATGGGCTCCAAAACGAAAGAGATCAGGTCAGTTCGTCTGTTTATGGCGTAGGGGTAATCAGAACCCGTTTTTCCTGGAGGAAGGGCGTGCCATTTGGCGCTGTTGTCGTGATGCGTGCAATCCAGTTTCCTGCCTCGGCCAGGGTGATGTCTGCTTCGTAGATGCCCGATGTATGCATGCGCATGGCAGTTGAAGTATCCATGCCTTCAGCGGTTGGACGCCAGAAGCTCAATTCAACCCGTTCAAGGTCAAGGGGTTCACCATCCAGGTCTTTAAAGATTGCAGTGGCCTGTACCTGGTGTTCGTCTTTTCCGCCGCCGGTATCGGCTGTTACGTCCAGCGTTACCGTCCAGCCCAGGGCGGCCTGCGCGGCCTCTGCTTCCAGCACGTGATTGTAGGCACGCCCCTTGCGGTAGGCATTGTCGGTTTCAACACCGTCGAAGGTTGATAAGGCGTAGAAGACCATGATGCCGTTGGCCGCGAAAATGGCAAAGAAGAAGAGACCGAAACCGATCACCGCATGGCGGCCCGTCCACCCGGACTTCTGCTTGCTTCTGTTGCCTTGCTCGTTCACCTGTCTGGCCCTCTGAAACTTGTCGTGTTGGAAACCGTTTCCCCGGTCTCGATGTTTTCGACATTGAAGGTAATGTCTGCTTCGCCGCCACTCAACAGGTTGAGGTTGGCCCGAGGCAGTATGACATAAGCTTTGATGTCTTTGAGACTGTCCGGGTCGACTGGGACGGTGAAGCTGATGTCTGGCTCCATGCCCTGACGAACCAGGAGCGCGTTGTCCAGGCCTTCGATGCTGACGCGGAACAATTGCTCGGCATGAAGTTTGTTGATGATCTTGATGGCGTAACCATTGCGGATGCTTCCGTCGGAAAGCTGGACGAAAATGGGGTTCCGGTCCCGCAGAATATTGAGATCAATGGTCCCGCGTGTGGCGAGAGAGGTCAGCATGATGGCGCTGATGATCACCAGGATCGCCATGTAGATGACCGTGCGTGGCCGGAACAGGTGCAGACGCTCCGGCAGCCCCTTTGCACGGCGTTCCATGTTGGCGGGCGTGTCGTAGCCGATCAGGGCGCGGGGACGACCGACCTTGGCCATGATATCGTCGCATGCGTCAATACACAGGGCACATTGTATGCACTCAAGCTGCATACCGTCGCGAATGTCGATCCCCATGGGACAGGCTGCAACACACTGGCCGCAATTGATGCAGTCGCCGCGGCCGTCCCAGCTCGTTCCCTTCTTATGAGCGCCACGCGGTTCTCCGCGATCATACTTGTAGGTGACGAGCAGGCTTTCATCATCAAACATGGCGCCTTGAATACGAGGCCATGGGCACATGTAGGTACACACCTGCTCGCGGGCGATGCCGCCCAACAGGTAGGTCGATGCCGCAAACAGCGCGATGAAAAGGTAAGCCGCTGCCGGTGCGGAAAAGGTCAGAAGTTCAGATGCCAGTCGTGGTGCGTCGTCAAAGTAGAAAACCCAGGCTCCACCTGTTGCGAGCGATACGGCAATCCAGGCGCTGTGTTTAACAACCTTTCGGACGAGTTTGCCGAGTGAGAAAGGTGTTTTGTCCAGACGGATCCGCGCGGAGCGATCTCCCTCCACCAGACGTTCAATATAGATGAAGAGGTCGGTCCACACCGTCTGGGGGCAGGTGTAGCCACACCAGACGCGCCCGGCGAGCGATGTAACGAGGAAAAGGGCGACAGAGGCCATGATCAGCAGGCCTGTCAGATAGTAAATCTCCTGCGGCCAGATTTCGATCCAGAAGAAATAGAAACGGCGATGAGGGAAGTCGATCAGGATGGCCTGATCGGGCGCCAATGGTCCGCGATCCCACCGCAACCAGGGGGAGATGTAATAGATGGCGAGTGTGATCGCCATGACGACCCATTTGATCAGTCGGTAACGACCATGCACCAGTTTGGGATGGATTTTGACGCGGGCAGCATAAAGCGGCCGGTTTTTCTCGGAATTAACCGCTTGCGGCTCGTCCGCGCTACCATGCGGATCGGCAAGCTTTGCCGCTTCGCTGATGAGGGAAGAAAGCCCATTGGGCGTATCCGCCACGTTGCTCGTCATCACGTCCTCACTTCGTTGCCATGCCTGGCTGCCGTATCAGTGTGGTTGATGATACGGCGAAACTCATTGTCATTTTGTCACTGGAGCGCCGGTCATGTTGTGGGCTCTGACAGTGGCGTCTGTTGCCTGACGGGGCCTGCCTGAACCAGGCGCTGACGCACTTTTATCTACGGGTGGGTCGGGCAAAAATCGCCGTGGCGTTGAGCCGCTGCGTCAATTCGCCCAAGCCTTGCTGGCTCTTTGAGCGGGCGTTGCGCGCTTTCTTTGGACCACCTGATCTACCGTGTTTGCAGATCGCTTCTGTTTTATCCCGGGCAGGGGAAAACTGCCCGGGATGGTGTCGTGTGCCGGGCCGCTACTCGCCGCCACCGAGCGAGTGAACGTAGAGCGCGAGTTGTTTCACCGTGACGGGATCAAGGCGATCTCCCCAGGCTGGCATGGCGCCTGCTCTGGCGTTGGCGATGCTTTCAACGACAGATGCGCGATCTCCACCGTAGAGCCAGATGGCGTCAGTGAGATTTGGGGCTCCCAGTTCGCGGTTACCGGTGCCATCGCTGCCATGGCAGGCGGCGCACTGGCTCTCAAAGAGAGCTGCCCCGCTTGTGGCGCTTTCCGTCATTTCGGCCTGTCCCGAGATTGCAAGGACAAAGTCTGCAACATTGTAGACCTCGTCTTTAGTCAGAATTTCGTCGGCCAGAAAGCGAGGCATTTCTGACAGGCGTGTGTCGTCGTCACTCTCCCACCGGATGCCGTGCTGGAGTGTGAGGTGGATATCTTCAATTGATCCTCCCCAAAGCCAGTCATCATCATTCAGATTTGGATAGCCGGTCGAACCTTGTGCGCCGGAACCGTGACAAGGCGCACAATTGTCACCAAAAGCCGCGCCCCCGCCAGCAAGGGCGATTTCCATCAATTCACCGTTTGAGCGGATTGTATCAAAATCCTGGGCGGCAATCTGATCCAGATAGTGCTGACGACCGGCTGTCACTTCCGCGACCTCGTTTTCGACAACCTGGCGCTGTTCATAACCGATAACGCCGCCGGTATAGGTCCAGGCACCGTTCATGAAAACGGGCCAGGCCGGCATGACGATCCAATAGACGAATGACCAGACAATACAGGCGTAGAAACTGTAGACCCACCATTTGGGCAGCGGGTTGTTCAACTCCCGGATCTCATCCCACTCATGACCGGTCGTGTCGATGCCGGTCACATCATCTTTGTGCGGACTTGCGCTCATGAGTGCTTGTCTCCTTCGTCGAGCGGCAGGTGCGCCGCGTGTTCGAACTTCTGCTTGTTACCCGGCCAGAATGCATAGCCCATGGATGCAATGAACAGGATGACCAGGAGCACAAGGCCCCAGGTTCCCGCGAAGTGTGAAAAGGCTTCATAGGTCATTTTTCACTCTCCTATTGCGTGATGTTTGCGCGTTCGATGGTGGAGAAGTCCACCAGCGTGCCGAGCATTTGCATGTAGGCGACAAGTGCATCCAGTTCCGAAATGGTTGCAGGATCGCCGTCAAAATCCCCCACGATGGCACCGGGATAGCGTTCGACCATGTCGTCGTAATCTTCATCCGGGTTCTGCTGGACGAAAACATCTGCAAGGGTCTCTGCGATCATCTCTTCGGTATAAGGGGTGCCGATGAATGCCTGCACCTTCAGCGCGTTGACGAGATCGTGGGTCGCCAACGGGGTTTGCGCGAGGAAGGGATAGCCCGGCATGACGGATTCCGGCACGACTGCGCGCGGGTCCGCCATGTGGAGCCGGTGCCAGTCATTGGAGTATTTTCCCCCGACGCGGGCAAGGTCCGGTCCGGTTCGTTTTGACCCCCACTGGAAGGGATGGTCGTACTTGCTTTCGGCTGCGAGAGAGTAGTGGCCGTAACGCTCAACTTCGGAGCGCAGAGAGCGGATCATCTGGCTGTGGCAGGCATAGCAGCCTTCGCGCACATAGATGTCCCGCCCTGCCAACTCCAGCGGAGAGTAGGGGCGTACACCTTCCACATCTTCAACCGTGGTTTTGATGAGAAAGGTGGGAACGATCTCGACCAGTCCGCCGATTGCCACCACCAGCAGGGTGAGGACAAGCAGCAGGATCGAGTTCTTTTCAATAACCGCATGGGTGAATTTTGACATGATCGTTCCCCCTTACTTCGCGCCGACGGCGATGATTTGACCGTCACCGGCTGGTGCAGGTGCCAGGGCTTCGCCCTCCCGCACATGACCTTTGATTGTCATGTAGACGTTGTAGACCATGATCAAAGCACCGATCAGGAAGAGGCCGCCGCCCATGGCTCTGATGACATAGAACGGGTGCATGGCTTCCACAGATTCAACGAAGGAATATTCAAGGAAGCCGAGGCTGTCATAGGCACGCCACATCAGACCCTGAAGGATGCCGGAAACCCACATCGCGGTGATGTAGAGCACGATGCCCAGGGTTGCGACCCAGAAGTGCCAGTTGACCAGTGCGAGAGAATAGAGCTGCTTGCGGTTCCACAACCAGGGCACCATGCAGTAGATGGCGCCAAAGGTGACGAAGCCGACCCAGCCCAGCGCGCCGGAATGCACGTGACCGATGGTCCAGTCTGTGTAGTGGCTCAGTGAGTTTACTGCCTTGATGGACATGACCGGGCCTTCAAAGGTGGACATGCCGTAAAAGGCGACAGAAACAACGAGCATGCGGATCACCGGGTCAGTGCGCAGCTTGTCCCAGGCACCGGACAGCGTCATCAACCCGTTGATCATGCCGCCCCACGAAGGCATCCAAAGCATGATGGAGAAGGTCATGCCGAGTGTCTGTGCCCAGTCGGGCAGGGCTGTGTAGTGCAGGTGGTGTGGTCCCGCCCAGATGTAGAGAAAGATCAGGGCCCAGAAATGCACGATGGAAAGACGGTATGAGAAGACCGGCCGTTCTGCCCGTTTGGGAACGAAATAATACATCATGCCGAGGAAACCGGCGGTGAGGAAGAAGCCGACGGCATTATGACCATACCACCACTGGATCAGCGCATCCTGTACGCCCGACCAGATGATATAGGATTTGGATGAGGTCAGAGACAGCGGGATGGCTGCATTATTACCCAGATGCAGCATGGCAATCGTTACGATAAACGCGAGATAAAACCAGTTGGCTACATAGATATGCGGTTCACGGCGTTTGGCCAGCGTTGCCAGGAAGACGATGAGATAGGTCACCCAGACAATGGTTAGCCAGAGATCGACATACCATTCAGGCTCGGCATATTCCTTACCTTGGGTGACACCCAGCAGGTAGCCTGTTGCCGCCAGTACGATGAACAGCTGGTAACCCAGAACCACAAACCAGGGCGCGATATCGCCAGCGATACGCGTTTTGCACGTGCGTTGCACGACATAGAACGAGGTGGCGATAAGCGCGTTCCCGCCAAAGGCAAAAATCACGGCTGATGTGTGCAAAGGACGCAAGCGTCCGAAATTGAGGAAAGGCAGATCAAAGTTTAACCATGGAAACGCAAGTTCCAGGGCGATGTAGAGACCGGCGAGGAAGCCTGCGACGCCCCAGAACAGAGCTGCGAGCGTTGCGAATTTAACTGCCCCGTCATCATAAGCGATGCCGTCTTTTGCTACCGGCGCAGGGCCACCTTCAAGAGCATCAAAATGGCGCTTGCCGATGGCGAAAATACCCAGGACAAAAAACAGGACAAACAGCGAGGCGTGGAATGCCATGACGCCGTCCAGTGTTTTGGCTGCGATGTAGGTTGATAACAGGGCTCCGACCACAAAAAGCCCGCCAACGCCGTAGGACGCTGCGCTTAGTGTGCCTGGGGCCGCTTCACGAGAAGCCGCCATGTCTTAATCTCCTCAGATTGTTGCCTTCGCCGGTCGATTTAGACCGACCATCCCCTGCGGGCCTTGCCGTAGATCAATTGGCCCGCCAATTTCCCAAAAGAATCAAGTCGATAACCCTGTTTCTCATAGGTGTTTGTGAAGGATGCCGCAGAGGACATGCCACGACAAGCGTCGGGGGTGCATTTTTCCGAACTTTTGGTGTGGAAAATTGCCGCGCGACCGATTGTCGTTCGGCATATTGCCGCAAAGATACGGGCTGGTAATGGTTTAGTGGGGTTTTTGTCCCTGCATCAGCGCCTGGATCCGCTCGTCCAGAGACTGGGAGGCTGCCGCGACGAGTGTGTCGCTCGCCTCGCTTTCATCATCGGACTGCGCTGTGTCGATGTCCGCGTTGTCATCCCCATCTTTTGCGCTGTTTGGCGTGAGTTGGTGCCCGGGGATGTCCGCTTCTTCAATTGCCGGGTGTTCCGGTTCTTCACGGGCGGGATCTGTTTCCGGCTCGTTGGGCAGGTCCTGCACGGAATGGTCGCTCTCCACGGACGGCAGGCCGGTGCTGACAACCAGCGTACGGATGGCATCTTCGAGAGCCTGGATCCGTTCGTTGCGGGCTGAAAGTGTGTTTTGCGTCGTGTGAAGGTCTTTTTCGACGGTCGACAGGCGGTTTTCCACGTCTGTCAGGTCTTTTTCGAGTTTTGCCTTGTCAGTGGCGGCTTTTTCCAGCTCGCGCGCTGCGGAGGTGAGTTGGCGTTTCACCTCGTCCCGTGCCTCGGCTTCACTGACGGCGCGGTCCTGGTTCTGTCTCTCGTTGTCGGATTTCAGGTTTCGTACCTGCAGGTCACGCTCGCCCAGACGGCGACGTAATTCCTGCATTTCGGCCAGTGTTTCGGGATCAACGGCATCGGGCGTGGCGCTGTCGGCGACACCCAGCTTTCGTTTGGTCACGGTGACAGCGCGCCGCCACAGGAGGCTTGCGAATACAGTGCCAAAGAGGCAGGCGATCAAGAATCCCAAAACTGCAAACAGCAAGCTTTCCGACATGGGGGGCCTATTCTTTTTAGTTAGTCACGCGACCCGGTCAGGTCAGAAGGGGATCCATTCCCGCTCTTTTGTATATTTTAGATAGCCTATATTGGCGCCTAAACGGAACCCCACACCGGCCCTCATGGGGACCAAAATGATGTTTCCTCTTTGTTGATAGTTAACGCTGATACCACCGATAAAGAAGGCGCTACCGGAAACACCGGGAAAACGCTGATAAATTTTGTTCGTGTCCGGCAGATTGTAGACCAGTGTGAAAACTTTGGTGCCGTCCCCGCCGAAATCCCATCCGGCAGAGGGGCCCTGCCAGAAAACGGGCTTGGTTTCCCCGCTTTTCATCACGATTGTCCCATCCCCATAGCGCAGGCCCACCACTACGGCACCGCCGCCTTCTTCACCTTTAATGTAGGCGTTGGGGCCGCCATTGTTTGAGAAGATGCGGTGAACAACCTCTGCCATGGTCTCAGCTGTTACGCCGAAAAACTTGGAGGTTGCTTCGATGACTTCGGCTTCGGAATAGGTGGATTCGCTCGTTGTAGCAGGGGCTTCCTGCCGGGCACCGTCTTCGGCATGAGCGCCAGGGAGGTTGGCCGCCAGTGTCATTGTGGCGATGAAAAAGGCGCCCAGAGGACGAGCGAGCCGCGTTAGAGGGGTCATCTTCATGTAGCGCTCCAGCATTATTCTACGCATCCGACAGATGGGTGCGATTGCCCGATTTATGCCCCTTGCTGTGTGTCATGAGAGGCTCTTGAAATGGGCTCTTCGGCACACCGGCGGGGTGGGCGTTTGGGGGTCAAATCATATACAAGAGTTATGACACTCTCACAAAGCGGAGTGCATCATGACAGTGTGGCAAAAAATCGACGGCAGGTGGCAGGCCGTGATGAAACAGGTTGAGGCACAATCGTGACCGAAAAACCAGATCTTCGACCGCGCGTCAGGGGATGGAGACTTGTCCGACCGTTCTTCGCTCTTGTTGCGGGGTGTGGGCTCATTGGCGTTGGGGTGGCTGTCTACACTTTGTGGCAGGACCGGGTGCGGCAACTGGAAGAACAATTGCTGGCCCTCTTGGCTGCGCAGGAAATCGTCGTTGCGGATCTTGAGCTGGGTGTAGTTGGCATGGATGGGCTTGAGATTGCACATTTGCGTATCGGGGATGAGGCCCGCCCGGACCTCGCCCTGGAAGGCGCGCGTGTAAAATACAGTCTGTTTGATCTTTTTGCGGGCGGTGTGCACGAGATAGAGGCAGACCGGTTGGTCATGCGTGCGCGTTATGAAGCGGGTGCTTTACATCTGGGCGCTCTGTCGCCGCTTCTTCAAAACCAGGGAGGTGAGGGCGAGAGCGGTAATATACCGTTCGAGCGCTTGCATGTTGATGCGCTGGAGGTTGAGCTTGCGAGCCCGCAAGGGCAGGTCGTCCTGTCCACATCGCTGACTGTGTCGGCGGAGGAGAGCGGACTTGCCCTGTCCCTGGGGGACGATTGCGTTCAGTTTGATACAAGCAGGCTTAACCTTGGTGCGGTGCTGGCGGATGCGCTTGGCGGGCAGATCTGCCTTCGGGACGGCAGCCCCCCGCTCAGGTGGCCGCTTGCGTTGCCAAGTGCCGGTGTGTCATTGCAGGTGAAATCATCTCCTGTTCATCTTCGTTCTGATAAGCAGGCACTTGTCATGAGCCTGGATGTAACTGAGATAGATGTTGATGCGAAAGGTCCCTCTTTGTCGGAGGTTGAGCTCGGCCTCTCTTTCGCTGCAATTAACCTGCCCGCCGGGGAGGTTGGTTTGCGAGACGTGTCGGCGCAGATCATCTTTCCCGAGCTTGCGCTGCTGCAGGGGCAGTGGGCAGTGGCGCGTGGGCGTCTTGTTGACACAGCCCCCACACAACGTTTTCAGCCGGTAGCCGTTTCGGGCAAGGGGCAGATGTCGCCTTTGCGTGTCGACTTTGACCTGTTTGCGTCCGATCGGGCGGCGCGGCCGTTGGCGCGTGCAAACGGTGCGCATGACCTGCTTACCGGTGAGGGGCGTGCGCGGGTTTCTGCGGCCGATTTGCGCTTTGACCCTTCGGGGCTTCAACCGCAAACCCTTTTTCCCGCGCTTGTCGGGGTTATGACGAATGCGACCGGTGGTGTGTCTGGTGATTTCCAGTTTAACTGGGCGCCGGGACGGCTGAGCAGTGGCGGGCATTTGTCGTTTGAGCAGTTTGGTTTCAGCACTGCCGCCGCCCGCAGCGAGGGTATTGAGGGGAGTGTTGCGTTCACCAGCCTTGTCCCGCCGCGGACGGCAAAAGGGCAGACCTTGAACGTCGCTCTTGTGGATGCCGGCTTCCTGCTGGAAGACGGTACGGTGCTTTTTTCGATGCATGAAGACGGTTCTGTTGAAGTGGAAGATGCTGTCTGGCCGTTCGCTGGTGGTGTTATCCGGCTGACGTCCGGGTCGATTGTTCCTGGTGCAGCTGGTCAGCAGTCATTGCAATTGTCTGTCGAGCGCGTGGACCTTGGTGAGTTTCTCGATCTTTTTCGTCTTGAAGGCATTAGCGGCACGGGAATTGTCAGCGGTCTTGTGCCGATCATTATCCGGGATGGTGATGTATGGATTGACGGAGCGGTGCTTCGCGCGGCGGATCCGGGACACCTGTCGTACAAGAGCGAGACAGGTGATGCTGTCGCCGTAGGCCAAAGCGCGCTTTTGTTTCAGGCGCTTGAGGATTTTCAATACACAGTGCTTGAAATTTCGTTCGACGGGAATGTACTGGATCGGCTGAATGTGGGTTTGAAGCTCCAGGGGGCGAACCCGACCTTGTATGATGGGTATCCGTTTTCGATCAACGTAACGACCGAGGCGTCGTTTGCGGAACTGATGCGATCTGCTACGCTTGGGACGAGAGCTTTGGACCTGGTACGTGAATTTGATTTGCAGCGTGACCTTGACCCCGAAACTGAAAGAGGAGCTATTGTCGAATGACGAGGCAAACAACGACATCTGCTGTACGGGCGGGCGGTCATCGGGATGCATGGGCTGTGCCAGGGTTTCTGCAAATGCTTACCCTTGGTCTCGTTTTTCTGATCCTTGCGGGGTGCCAGCCGACGGTCAAAATTGAAGCTCCCGACAAGCCCATTGAGATTAATCTCAATGTTCGTATTGAGCAGGAAGTCCGGATCAAGGTTGATCGCGACCTTGACGATCTTCTTGCTTCCAACCCTGATTTGTTCTGAGGAGTGTGGTCCATGCAGAAAATGTTACGCGCATTGAAAATGATGCTGGCAGTGGTCACGGTTTCCCTGATGATGGCGGGCTTGGCACCCGTTGCCCATGCTGACAGTCTTGATGACGCGAAGGCTGCAGGCCTGGTTGGAGAGCAATTGGACGGATATCTGGGGATTGTGTCCGGCAGTGCGGGCGCTGACGTCCAGCGCTTGGTGCAAGATATCAACTTGCGGCGTAAAGACAGTTATCGCGCGATTGTGGAGAAAACACCGGGCGCAACACTTTCTGCAGTCGAAGCGCTGGCTGGCCAGAAGCTGATCGGCAAAACCCCGGCCGGGCAATATGTCCAATCGCCGTCGGGTAGCTGGGTGCGGAAATAGGCTCCGTCCCTGTATCTGTTGGCGGCCTGTCTGTATGCGGATAGCTGTGGCCTGTCGTTTGTTATTCACACTTTGTTGCAACCAATTATCATTGGCGTAATGCAGGCTTGGACTGCGCGAAAAGCCTCTGCTATTCTATGATGGTCGCAATGGGTGGTCGATTGATGAAAACTGTTTCTCAAATGCAGACTGAAGTTCGCTCCGGGTGTGGATCCGCGAGTGTTGTGAATGCTTGCTCGGATTGCAGCGTGAGATCACGTGCTATCTGCGCGGTTTTGGATAATTCTGAACTGGCGGAGCTTTCCAAGGTTAACCGGCATCGATCACTGGGTGCGGGGGATTGCCTTTTTTTTGAGGGGGATCCGACCGAGGCTTATTACGTGGTGACTGATGGTGCGTTGAAGCTCTACAAGTTGCTGCCCGATGGACGCCGGCAGGTGATCGGATTTTTGTTCAAGGGGGATTTTCTGGGGGCAACCTTCAGTGAAGAGCATGCCTTTACAGTAGAAGCGCTGACCCCTACGGAATTGTGCCAGATGCCGCGTGAGAAGTTTGAGTTGTTTGTGAATGACTCACAGCCATTGGGGCGCAAACTCTTGCAAGTGGCGACGAACGGGCTGGCCAGCGCGCAAGAGCAGATGTTGTTGCTGGGGCGTAAAACCGCGCAGGAGCGACTGGCTTCCTTTCTGGTGTGGATGAGTGCACGGGCAGAGGAACGAGGAGATGACGGTGATCATCTCGGGGTGCCGATGAGCCGGACAGATATGGGTGATTATCTGGGGCTGACAGTTGAGACCGTCAGCCGGACCATTACAAAGCTCAAGACCAGTGGTGTTATTTCGCTGGCAGAGCGCGGATATATCGAAATCAGAAACCGTGATCGGCTGGAAGAGATTGCCGAAGGCTAGATTGCTGCCGCCCACGCCCGCCCTGGCTCTTTTTTAGCGGACGGTCAGTTTCAACGAACGCCGCCTTTTGCAATAAAGAACGGATTGTCGAGCCCGCGTTGTGTTTTGCCGTATTTAAGGGGCGTCCCGTCCAGCTCTGTGACAGAACCCCCCGCACCTGCGAGAACGGCGTGCCCTGCTGCCGTATCCCATTCCATGGTGCGGCCATGGCGGGGGTAGAGGTCTGCTTCTCCGGCTGCAACCAGACAGAATTTCAGGGATGAGCCAGCGGCCAGAAAATCCTTCACGTTATACATAGAGAGATATTCATCTGTCTTGTGGTCGCGATGCGACCGGCTGGCGATAATGGTCAATCCCTCCGGTGAGGGTGTTCGCACTGATATTCTGACGGGCGCAGGCGCATCCTCCCGCGACCCCTGGTGGTTTACTTTTACTTGTTGCTCATATGCCTCGCCGATGCCCGAGGCATAAAACAAACGGTCTTTGGCTGGTGCGTAGACGACACCCATTGTGGGTGTGCCGTTTTCAACCAGCGCGATGTTGACCGTAAATTCTCCATTCTTGTTGAGAAATTCGCGCGTGCCGTCCAGCGGATCAACCAGAAAGAATGTATTGCCGAATTCCGGCGTGTTGCCGACTGCGGCGGCTTCTTCTGAAACAGCGGGAATGCCCGGGGCGGCGTCTGCAAGTGCGGGGAGGATAATATCCTCCGCGTCCTGGTCTGCAGCTGTAACGGGAGACTTGTCGTCCTTCTCTGAAACAGCCACGTCTGTGTGATAGTGGTCCATGATGGCGGCGCCGGCCTTGATGGCGATTCGGCACATTGCGTTGATCAATTCGTCACGGTCGCCCTGGAAACTATCCACGCGGTTTTCTCCTCAATAACAGTCCTCACCCGGCGTCTGGCCTGAATGTGGCGGGAGAACAGCACTTTAGGGGCCTCAAGGTCAATGTTCTTTGCCGTGAAAAGGGATTGTCCGGCACAGGGTTGGCGCTGGCTGCCGGGGATGGTATCAGCGGTGGTGGCTGATTTTTGACGAGGGGCAGAGATGACACAGGTGTTTGACATTGAGGGGCTGGACCTTGCGGCGCTGTTATGCAGCCGTGTCTGTCACGATGTGATCAGCCCTGTGGGCGCGATTACCAACGGTCTTGAAGTTCTCGAAGATGACGAGGACGAAGAAATGCAGCGGCATGCGATGGAGTTAATCCAGAAGAGCGCGGCTCAGGCATCTTCCAAGTTACAGTTTGCGCGGCTGGCTTTCGGGGCGGCCGGATCTGCCGGGGCGTCGCTCGACCTGAATGATGCGCGTTCGGTGGCGGAAGGGTATGTCTCCCACGAGAAAGCGCAGATGCTCTGGGAGGGGCCGGCGGCCGTGATGCCGAAGGATCTGGTGAAGCTTCTTTTGAACATGATCCTTATAGCGCTGGCGGCGATCCCGCGGGGTGGGGATGTGCGTGTTGCCATTTCCGGCGAACCGGAGAAGCCAACATTTCTACTGACGTCGGACGGTGTCAATGCGCGTGTACCCACAGAGACGGCTCGTTTCCTCAATGGCCGGGCGCCAGAGGACGTGTTGGATGCGCGGGCTATTCAGCCGTTTTTTACCGGTCTCGTTGCACGCCAGTGCGAGATGGAGATCACCGCGGAAATGGTGGGGGAGCAGTTTCAGCTGCGTGCTTCACCACGGACGGCCTAGCCTTTCTGCCCGGTTTTCCTCGCATTTATGCTCATTTTATCCTGCATATGCGGTTACACCTTATGGTTGTGCCGTTTCATATGCCTGTAAAACTTTTCAGGGGATTTTAATAAGTTAGCGCCATTATCGCTGTTGGATAAGCCGGAAACCCGTCTGTTGCGGGTTGCTGGTTGGCTGAGTGCTCAAGTGAGCATGCTGCACAAGGGGCGAAATATGGACGATCTTCTGAGCGAATTCCTGACTGAAACCAACGAAAGTCTCGACGTTGTTGACGTTGAGCTTGTGAAGTTTGAGCAGGAACCAAACAATGTGAAGATTTTGGGCAATATTTTCCGGTTGGTTCACACGGTCAAGGGGACGTGCGGCTTTCTGGGACTGCCTCGTTTGGAAGCACTCGCTCATGCAGCGGAAACCCTGATGGGGAAATACCGCGACGGTCAGGAAGTGACCGGCGAGGGTGTGACCATCATTCTGCACTCAATTGACCGTATTAAAGAAATTCTGGCGGAGCTGGAAGCAACGGAAGCCGAGCCGGAAGGTGCCGACGCGGATCTGATCGATCAGCTTGTTGTGCTGTCTGAAGGCGGTGGCGCTGCTGCACCGGAAGCGCCGGTTGCGGAGGCTGCACCTGCGGAGCCGGAACGTGAGCTGCGTCCGGGAGAGGTTTCTCTTGAAGAGCTTGAGCGCGCTTTCCAGGAGGCTGCGGGGCCGGAGGATGATGACGGTGCTGAGGCGCCTGTCGAAGAAGCGGCTCCTGCTGATGTGGCACCTGTTGAAGCCACACCGGCGGTGGCTGAGGCGCCTAAAGCGCCTGCTGCAAAACCTGCGGCAGCTGCGTCTTCAGAGGACGAAGGCGGCAAAAAAGAAAGTTCCGTTGCTGCACAATCTATTCGCGTGAATGTTGATACGCTTGAAAACCTGATGACGATGGTTTCGGAACTGGTGCTGACCAGAAATCAGCTCCTTGAAATGGTACGCCGTCTGGATGAGAGCGAGTTCAAGGTTCCACTGCAGCGCCTTTCCAACGTGACGGCGGAGTTGCAGGAAGCTGTTATGAAGACGCGGATGCAGCCGATTGGCAATGCCTGGCAGAAGCTGCCACGTATTATTCGCGATCTGTCGAACGAACTTGATAAGAAAATCGATCTGGAGATGGTCGGGGCGGATACCGAGCTTGACCGACAGGTGCTTGATCTCATCAAGGACCCGCTGACCCACATGGTCAGAAACTCTGCGGACCATGGTTTGGAGACAACGGCAGATCGTCTGGCCGCCGGTAAATCAGAGAAAGGCCGCATTGTTCTGCGCGCCTATCATGAAGGTGGTCATATCATCATCGAGATCGAAGATGATGGCCGTGGCCTCAACCTTGACAAGATCCGCCAAAAAGCCGTTGCCAATGGTCTGGTTACCGAAGGTGAACTTGAGAAGATGACAGACCAGCAGGTAAGCCGGTTTATCTTCCACGCAGGCCTGTCGACAGCGGCAGAGGTGACGAGTGTTTCCGGCCGTGGTGTCGGTATGGATGTTGTCCGCACCAATATCGAACTGATTGGCGGTTCGGTTGACCTGCGTTCAGTGACGGGCAAGGGGACAACTTTCACCATCAAAATTCCGCTGACGCTCGCGATTGTGTCGGCTTTGATCGTTGAATCAGCGCACGAGCGCTTCGCTATTCCTCAGCTGGCTGTGGTTGAACTGGTTCGTGCCAAGGCAGACAGCGAGCATCGGATTGAGCATATCAACAAGACGCCGGTGCTGCGGTTGCGCAACCACTTGCTGCCACTCGTGTTCATGGATGATCTTCTGCAATTGACCCGCGAGAACAGACGTCGTGGCAAGGGCAGCGAAGTGTGTGTTGATGAGGCTCTGGAGGCTGAAGCAGCAAACAGTAATGCTGAACGGGATCGTCGAACCTCTGAAAATGAGGAAGCCTTCATTGTGGTCACTCGTGTGGGCGATCAGCAGTTTGGTATTGTGGTGGACAGTGTTTTTGACACTGAAGAGATTGTTGTTAAGCCTGCTGCCTCCATCCTGCGGGAAATTGCCTTGTTCTCTGGCAATACTATTCTTGGCGATGGCAGCGTCATCATGATTATGGACCCCAACGGTGTTGCTCAGTCGATTGCTGGGGAGCTGAATGAAGCCGGTGATGCGGCCAAGAGCCAGGAAGAAGCGTCGGTTGTTGGTGAGGGCGAAATGTCTCTGCTGGTCTTCCGCGCCGGAACAAACGAACCGAAGGCCGTTCCCCTGTCACTGGTTACGCGTCTTGAAGAGTTTGATGTCGAGAATATCGAGCACTCAAATGGCCAGTCGCTCATTCAGTATCGTGGTCGCCTGATGCCGATCATCAATGTGGTTGAATCTGCACCGTTGAAGACGGAAGGGCGTCAGCCTGTTCTGGTCTTTACTGAGGATGATCGTTCTATCGGGCTCGCCGTCGATGAGATTGTCGACATTGTTTCTGACAAGCTCAATGTTGAGCTGCAGTCCGATACGGCAGGCATCATGGGGTCGGCTATTGTGAAGGGTAAAGCCACACAGGTTCTGGATGTGGGGCACTATCTGACGCAGGTTTTTGAGGACTGGTTCCGTAAGGAAGGGCCAGCCGGTGTGCCCGCTGCTTACGGCAAGAAGGTTCTTCTTGTTGATGACAGTTCCTTCTTCCGTGCGATCGTTCGTCCCATGCTGACGATGGCCGGCTATGAGGTGCAGGAAGTCAAGAATGCAACCGACGCGCTGGCACTTCGGGATGAGGGTGTGACCTTCGACGTCATCATCTCGGATATCGAAATGCCGGGTATGAATGGCTTTGAGTTCGTTACTGAAGCGAAAAGGCATGACACCTGGCGTGATGTACCGATTGTCGCCCTGTCGGCGCACGGCACGACGGCGGATCTGGAGCGCGGTCGTGCGGCGGGCTTCGACGATTATGTCGCCAAGTTTGACCGCGAAGGCCTGGTGCAGGTGGTCAATGAAATCGTGAGCTGCAAAGGAGAGGCGGCATGAGTACCGGTGAAAATCTGAGAACGAATGTAGACGTAGGACATATTGTTGGGAGTGCCATGTCTGAGTACATCACCGTCATGATTGGCGACCAAACTTTTGGTATTTCCGTACCCATGGTGCAGGACGTCTTTATGCCTGAATCTGTGACGCCCGTTCCGATGGCGATGCCGGAAGTCGCCGGGGTTTTGAACATGCGCGGGCGAATTGTAACCGCCATCGACATGCGCAAACGGCTCGGCTTGCCGCCCCGCACCGACAATCGTCCGGGCCTTGCTGTGGGCGTTGAGTATCGCGGAGAATCTTACGGTCTCGTGATCGACAATGTCGGAGAGGTTTTGCGCGTTGCGGATGATGAGCTTGAGCGCAACCCGTCCAACCTTGATCCGCGCTGGCGCTCCATCTCTATGGGTGTGCAGCAATTGGAAAACTCGTTGATGGTGATCATTGACGTGAAGAAAGTATTGGACTTCCAGGGCCGGACGATGGCGGCCTGATCGGATTTTTCCGAAGAGGGATACACGATGAAAACTTGTTTGGTAGTTGATGATAGTACGGTCATTCGGAAGGTGGCGCGCCGAATACTGGAAGAGCTTGAGTTTTCGATCTCGGAAGCCGCGGACGGGAAGCAGGCATTGGACCAATGTGTGTCGACCATGCCAGATGCCGTGCTGCTGGATTGGAACATGCCCGTAATGGATGGGCTGGAATTTCTAAAAGAGCTTCGCAAGCTGGACGGCGGTACATCGCCGGTTGTTGTTTTCTGCACGACAGAGAATGATATGCAGCATATTTCCGAAGCGATTTCTGCCGGCGCGAATGAATACATTATGAAGCCGTTTGACCGGGAAATTATTGAATCCAAATTTGCGCAGGCTGGCCTCGTTTAATCTGAAAGTTTGAGTATCGTGTCCCTTGCCATAAACAATTCACCTACCGCGTCTGATGCGAGCGGAAAAATCAAGATCATGGTTGTCGATGATTCCGTCGTCATTCGTGGCATGATTTCTCGTTGGCTGGATGCATTGCCGGACATGCAGGTGGTGGCGCGTTGTCGGGACGGCCAGGATGCCGTCAACACGATTTCGCGTGTTGCAGTAGATGTGGTCATTCTCGATATCGAGATGCCGGTTATGGATGGTTTGACGGCACTGCCGCAGCTTCTGGCTGCTGCGCCGAAAACAAAAATTCTGATGGCTTCGACGCTTACCAGGAGAAATGCATCTATATCCATCAAAGCGCTGACATTGGGCGCGACGGATTATGTTCCCAAGCCGGAAGCTACAAAGGACGGGCACGCGTCAGCCGAGTTTCAGCAGGAGCTTGTTGACAAGATCCGCGCCGTGGCCAGCAAGAGGAAGCCGGCGAGCGCGGCCCCGAGACGCGTTTTTGCCGCGGAGCGTACAAGCGTAGCTGAAGGGCGTCGTCCTCTCGCCTCGCTCACGTCGCCTGTTGTGCCCGCTCTCGTTTTTCAGAAAGCGTCAACGGTGGTGCCGCGCGTTCTTGCGGTTGGGAGTTCGACCGGCGGCCCTAAAGCGCTGTTTGACTTTTTCGGTAAGGTCTCTCCAGCGCTGGACAAGATTCCAACGGTTATCACGCAGCATATGCCGCCGACATTTACGGCCATTCTTGCTGAGCATATCAGCAGCTGTTCCAACAGGACCTGTGTGGAAGGTGCTGATGGTATGAAGCTCGAAGCAGGCAAGATTTATGTTGCGCCGGGTGGAAAGCACATGCTGTTCGACAAGAACGGGACCGAGATTGTGATCCGCCTGGATGATGGTGCGCCGGTTAATTTCTGTAAGCCAGCTGTAGATCCGATGCTTGACAGCTTGCTCGGGCATTATGGACCGGCGGTTCTGGTCTGCATTCTGACAGGCATGGGCCATGATGGCCGGGACGGGTCGAAACGTGTTCAGCAACAGGGTGGCACAATCCTGGCGCAGGACGAAGCTACAAGTGTGGTGTGGGGTATGCCGGGTGCGGTTGCACAGGCTGGCATATGTCACAAAGTATTGCCGCTCGTCGAGCTGCCGGATACGGCAGCTCGTCTGATCAAGGGAGGTCGCGCATGACCCCGGAAGAATTTGGCTACCTCGCATCCTTTTTGAAAAAAGAGTCAGGTCTCGTTCTGAGCGAGAACAAGGGGTACTTGATCGAGAGTAGATTGTTACCGTTGGCACGGGACAATGGGCTGGACAGTATTTCCGCATTGGTTGCGAAGATGCGCGGCGGGGCGTCCAAAACGCTTCTGGATGACGTAACCGAGGCGATGACAACCAATGAGTCATTTTTCTTCCGCGATAAAACACCGTTCAACATTCTGGAGGAAACAGTTCTCCCGACGTTGATGAAAAGCCGGAGCACGGCGAAGAAACTGCGTATCTGGTGTGCTGCGGCCTCAACCGGCCAGGAACCTTATTCCATCGCGATGATTTTGAAGGAATGGTCAGCGAAACTTCCTGGTTGGCGCTTTGAGATTATCGGTACAGATTTGTCGGCTGACGTGCTGCGCCGGGCGAAGCTTGGCAAGTACACGCAGTTTGAAGTTCAACGCGGGCTTCCTATCCAGATGCTTGTGAAATATTTCAAGCAGGATGGCAGTGACTGGGAATTGTCTGCCGATATCCGGAATATGGTTCAGTATCGCAAATTGAACCTGCTGGAAGACTTTTCGGCCCTTGGCAAGTTTGACATCGTGTTTTGTCGCAATGTTCTGATCTATTTTGACCAGCAGACAAAGGGCGAAATTCTGGAGCGTACAGCGCGTCTTCTGACGGATGATGGCTATCTGTTCCTGGGAGCGGCTGAAACGGTGATCGGGATCACCGGCAGTTTCAAGCCGATGGCAGGTCAACGCGGGCTCTATGTGCCGGCGGGGCAGGCGGCGAAGGGTGCCGCCGTCGCCTGAACCACAGGCAGTATGTCCACAAATGCAAAAAGCCGCCTTTTCTCAAAGGCGGCATTTTTGTTTGAAAGCGGGGTTTGTCTGGCCTGGCTGAACGCCTTACCGACTGGTCGGCCTCAAGTCAGATGCCTAAAAAAGTGAAAGGACGCGCTCCCCCCGAAGCAGCGTCCCTTCGTCTCCCCCAGATAGCGCAGAGAGAGAAACTTTTTCGTTTAGGCCGAAGCTTTCTCTGCTTCGCTGTGTGGATCGCGTAGTACGTATCCGCGGCCCCAAACGGTTTCGATATAATGTTCACCGTCGGTCGCCGCTGCAAGCTTTTTACGCAATTTGCAGATGAAAACGTCGATAATTTTCAGTTCAGGCTCGTCCATGCCGCCATAAAGGTGGTTCAGGAACATTTCCTTGGTGAGGGTTGTGCCCTTGCGGAGCGAAAGCAGCTCCAGCATCTGGTATTCCTTACCGGTCAGGTGAACGCGCTGGCTGTCCACTTCTACCGTTTTGGTATCCAGATTGACAGTCAGCTTGCCGGTGGTAATGACCGACTGAGAGTGACCTTTGGAACGGCGTACCACAGCGTGAATACGGGCGACCAGTTCGTCCTTGTGGAATGGCTTGGTCATGTAGTCGTCTGCCCCGAAGCCAAGACCCCGAACCTTGTTTTCAATGCCGGCCAGGCCTGACAAGATCAGGATGGGGGTGCCGACTTTACCGGTCCGCAAGGTCTTCAGGACTTCATACCCGCTCATATCCGGCAGGTTAAGGTCGAGAAGGATGATGTCGTAATCGTAGAGTTTGCCGAGATCGACACCCTCTTCGCCCAAATCGGTTGTATATACGTTGAAACCTTCGGACTTGAGCATCAAATCGATGCTCTGCGCTGTCGCGCTATCGTCTTCTATCAGCAAAACTCGCATTGCAAGCCTGACCGGTTTTACGTCGCCGCAAATCCGGCTCCCCTTGGTTAATCCATAGAAAGGAAGATAAGCTGATTTGGTTAACAAAGGTTAATCAGATCGAAAAAAATAGACAAAATTTTCGACTATTTCGTTCATCTCAAGGTTATCCTTGTAAAAACTGCCCTAATCCGGGTCCCGGAACGAGAAAATTCTATCCCCAGGCAATTTGAAGCCAAGGTTTACCAGCTCTTAAAGCCTTTAGGCACATTATGCCTACCTGTCTGAGGCTCGGTCTGTTCGTGACCAAACGGGGATCTGTTGTCGTGCGCGCATTGCTCGCTGAAATCGAAGATATTCAAGGCGTTAGCTATTATGGCCGGGTCGTGAGTGTTCAGGGACTGATGGTCGAGATTGCGGGACCCTTGCATGCGATGAGCGTGGGAAGCCGTGTCGAAATTGCTGCGCGGTCGGGAACATCGATCCTTGCCGAGGTTGTTGGCTTTCGTGCCGATAGAGCTTTGTGTCTACCTTTCGGGCCGTTGGACGGTATCGGGGTCGGGGCTCATGCAATTGTCCGGGCTCAGGCGCCGATTGTTTACCCCTCCCAGGCCTGGCTTGGCCGGGTTGTGAATGCGATGGGAGAGCCGATCGACGGCAAAGGCCCGATCGGTCAGGGGGCCGTACCTTACAATTTACGCAGCTCCCCGCCTGCCGCTCACCTGCGTAACCGTGTTGGGGGGCCGATTGACCTCGGGGTGCGGGCACTCAACACATTTGCGACTTGTTGCAAGGGGCAGCGCATGGGGATCTTCGCGGGTTCCGGCGTGGGTAAGTCTGTGCTCCTTTCGATGATGGCGCGTAACACAGCGTGTGATGTGGCTGTGGTCGGGCTGATTGGTGAGCGTGGTCGCGAGGTTCAGGAATTTATCGAGGATGATCTGGGCCCCGAAGGGTTGGCCCGGTCTGTCGTCGTCGTTGCCACGTCGGATGAAACAGCGCTCATGCGCCGACAGGCTGCTCTCCTGACACTCACGCTTTCTGAATATTTCCGTGATCGTGATCAGGATGTGCTTTGTCTGATGGATAGTGTGACGCGGTTTGCCATGGCGCAGCGCGAGATCGGTCTGTCGAGTGGTGAGCCGCCGGCAAGTAAAGGATACACGCCTACGGTTTTTGCCGAGCTTCCCAAGCTCCTGGAACGTGCGGGGCCGGGCACCGGCCATGGTTCGATTACCGGGCTCTTTACGGTGCTGGTTGATGGGGACGATCATGACGAACCGATTGCTGACAGTGTGCGCGGCATTCTGGATGGTCACATTGTGATGGAAAGAGCGATTGCCGAACGCGGTCGCTATCCGGCGATAAACATTTTGAAATCAGTCTCGCGTACAATGCCAGGCTGTAACGAACCGGAGCAGCAGGTGTTGATCCGGGAGGCTCGACAATACATGTCCGCCTATAACGACATGGAAGAGCTAATTCGTCTGGGCGCATATCGGCCGGGTTCAGACAAGCAAGTAGATGAGGCCATAGAACTACAGCCTGCCCTGGAAGGATTCCTGACGCAGGCCAAGTCCGAACAGACCGACAGGTCTGCCGGATTTGCTTTGCTGGAAGAGATTTTGCGTGCTCGTCCGGCAGAGGAGGGTGTTGCCCAGGAGGGTGAGTGATGAAGAATAAAGAGACGCTTATTCGCCTTCATCGATTTCAGGTCGATGAACGCCGCCGCCAGGTTGCTGATCTGGAGGCTATGTTGGAAGAGTTTCGTCGCAAAGAAACAGATCTGAACCGGCAGGTGCAGATTGAGCAGGACAAAGCGGGTATTTCGGATATCGGGCACTATGCCTACCCGATGTTTGCGAAGTCCATGCTGGCGCGGCGTGAAAACCTTCTCCATTCAATCGACAATATTTCCCGGCAGTTGGCTGAAGCGAAGGAATATCTCGCTGATAGCTATCGGGATCTGAAGAAATATGAGCTGATTGAGGAAAACCGGAAGCGTCGGGCGAAAAAGGAAGCTGTTCGTCTGGAGCAGAAGGAATTGGACGAGGTTTCGCTCAATATTCATCGCAAGACCGATATCGCGGTCGAAAAGCGCTGACTTCCCGTATTTCTGACGCGTGACCGGCTTTTCACCGGCGTGTGGATGAGTAGAATGCCCTCTCGTTGTAATATGTTCGAGGGGACGATTTGTCATGCCATCATTTGATGTGGTTTCTAAAACCGATCTCGCCGAAGTGGAAAACGCGGTTCAGAACGTAATGCGTGAAATTTCTCAGCGTTATGACTTCAAAGGCTCGAAGAGTTCAGTCGAACGCAATGAAGCGGAACTCACGATTGAGGCGGACGACGATCTGAAGTTGAAGCAGGTTCATGAGCTGCTTCAGGGCCATTTGTCCCGTCGGGGTATTGAGCCCGGTGTTCTTGACTATAAAACAGTTGAGCAAGCTGCCGGTCAGGCCGTCAGGCAGAAGGTCCTGGTCAAGGAAGGGATCGACAAGGAACTGGCAAAGAAGCTTGTGAAGTCCATCAAAGATACGAAAATGAAGGTTCAGGTCTCCATTCAGGGCGATGAGCTTCGTGTGAACGGCAAAAAACGCGATGACTTGCAGGAAGTCATCGCGTTTCTGAAAGAGAAGGGCGGCGAACAGCCCTTGCAGTTTGTCAATTTCAGAGACTGATCCGCTTTGATGCCCGGTCAGCTTCTGCGATCGGTCAACGGTTCATCAGCATGCGCCGCACGATGTAAAGTACGGTAATGGCGATGATGTAGCCCAGAAAACGGATGCCGATCAGTTTCAGGTCGCCGTCAATGTCTGTCAGATTTGGAAGTGGCGATGCGTCGCCCGCCAGATGACGGCGAACACCACTGACCACTTCATGCACGATTGTTGCGACGATGGACCAGACAAGTATCTGCTTGTACTGGCGCATCATGAATGCGGCAATCAGTGCGATGACGAGACCCTGGATAGAGTTGACTGTGTCGAAGCCTTGCTGAAACAGTGCAAGAGCCTGATTTAGAATATCGCTGGCCATAATTCCCCCTATGGACAATATCCTCAAATGTAGCGCCGCTCCAAATCCCCGAACGACACCTGATGGATGGAGACTAGCCTAGACTGGCTCATTGATCACGCCCCTAATTTCGTTTGGTTAACGAAGGTGGATGCATCGCTTGAAATGCGGGGTTTTCGGGGCTAATCCAGATCGAGGCGGGGTAGTTCCTGTTGATCGGTGAGGAGAAAACCGGCAAGCCGTCGTGGTGTTGCAGCAACAAGTCCCCGCGCCAGGTAAGGCGTGTGGCTGATCTGCGCGAAAGCAAGATTGGAGACTTCAGCCGCCGTCAGGACACCGCCCAGGCGACGCGCGACATCTACCTGTGTGACGATCATGCGACGGACACCCAGGGTGGCGAAAGCTTCCGCCGTCTCGGCCATGTTTCGTGCGTCCCCACCGGCAGCCAGAACCAGCACGGGCTCGGCGGCGGCAAAATGCTGTGCCGCGTCAATCTGTTGTTTAAGCGTCTGAAAACTTTGCGGGTTGAACGGGTTGGTTGCGGGTGTGTCGATGAAGCAGGCTTCGCGACGGTCGGCCGCTTCGTCTGACAGGCGGTCTGTGCGCCGGTCCAGTATCAGCCCCATTGCATCCAGCGTTTCGACATGTTCGACATTCATCCGGAGGAGGGTGCCATAGGCGGCAGATTGTGCGGCGGCGCCGGTTCGCTCCGCATCGGTTGAAATCATTTCCGCTCGTACGCCTTCAACGACAGCTCGCGCGGCAAGTTTGGCGGCCGAGACAGTCTTTCCCGCTCCGGGAAGCCCTGCAAGGAGAATGGGGTGCCGCGGGGCGATCGGCAGGGCATCAAAGTTGAAGCGTTTTTCCAATGCGTAAGAAAGGCAATCAACAAGCCGCTCCATGTCCACATCATTGGCGTCTGCGAGTATGGCGTCGATCAGCAGGGGAGGAAGGCTGTGTTTTTTTAAAGCCCCCATCAACAGGTCTTCGTCGAAAGCCATGGCCTCCACGGGATCGGGCGAGGCAGCCTGCATCCGGGGGTCCTGGTCATCCGTTCTTTCGGCGGGATGCGCTGGCTTCTGCGGGGGGCGGCGCGATGTGTTTGCCAACCGATCACGCAGAATGTCCTCCAGCGACAGGTTTGCCTCGTTACTCTCATCCGCGCTGCCGCGGCCATCCACCGTTGCGGTGACCTCAAATCCGCCATTCTCTCCTTCGACGCTTGAAACAATAATGGCGTCGTCGCCCAGTGCGGCGCGTACCTGTTCCATCGCGTCCAGCATCGAAGTGGCAATGAAGGTGCGAAGCCGCATTGGGCATCTCTTTTCTTTTTATTTGACTTCAGACCGTCGAAACGGTGCGCAGGCGGGCTTTGGGGTGAACTTCGTTCTGTGACATGACAATGGTTTGCGGACGGAAACGCTCGATAATGGAACGCACGTAGGGGCGAACCGCAGGGCTTGTCAGCAGAACCGGAACCTCCCCATCTTCCGCCGCCCGCTCGAATTTCTCACGGACACCGGCAATGAATTTCTGCAATGTGCTTGGCGCCATGGCAAGTTGTTTTTCGTCCCCAGCACCAACCAGTGATTCTGCGAAAGCTTGCTCCTATTGTGGTGAGAGGGTGATGAGGGCGAGGGAGCCGTCTTCGCTGGCGTAAGAGGCACAGAGCTGCCGGGACAGGCGCATGCGGACATGTTCGCCGATATAGGTGAGCTGCTTGGTATGGACGACAGCTTCGGCGATCCCTTCCATGATGGTTCCCAGATCGCGAATGGAGATACGCTCGGCAAGTAGCGTCTGGAGTACACGTTGAATGCCCGAAACCGTGATTTGTGATGGCACGATATCGTCGAGGAGCTTCTTGTGTTCGCTACCCAATTCGTCGAGAAGTTTCTGTACTTCAGCATATGAGAGAAGTTCCTGCATATTGTCGCGGATCACTTCGGTCAGATGTGTCGTAATGACGGTGGGCGGGTCAACAACGGTGTAGCCGCGGAACGAGGCTTCCTCGCGGATCCCGGCATCGATCCATGTTGCGGGCAGGCCGAATGTAGGCTCCTTGGTGTGGAGGCCTGGCAGGTCGATCTTGCCGCCATATGGATCCATTACCAGCAATTGTCCGACATAGGCTTCACCACGCCCGGCTTCGACTTCTTTCACACGCATGACATAGCCATTTGCTTCCAGCTGCATGTTGTCGAGAATACGAACGGGCGGCATGACAAAGCCCATTTCAGATGCAAACTGCCGACGCAGTGCCTTGATCTGATCGGTGAGCTTCTGACCGACTGTGTCGTTGATCAATGGCAGCAATCCATAGCCGATTTCAAGGCGCAGCTCGTCAATCTTGAGCGTCTGGGAGATAGGCTCGTCTTTTGGTGTCTGTTCTTCTTTTTGTTCGCTGGCGATAGAGGCAGCCACTTTTTCTGCGGCGGCTGTCTTGCGCTTTTTGGTGATGGAATAGGCGAGATAGCCGGTGCCCCCTGACAGGATCAGAAAAGGCAACATCGGGATGCCGGGGAGGAGGGCCATCACCGCCAGCACAAAGGATGACATGCCGAGTGCCTGAGGATAGCCGGAAAGTTCGTTGAAGAGGGCTTCGTCTGCCGCCCCTTCCACACCCGCTTTGGAGACGAGAAGGCCGGCGGCTGTCGAAACGATCAATGCCGGGATCTGGCTGACTAGACCATCGCCGATGGTGAGAAGTGTGTAGTTTGAACTTGCGTCTGCAAAAGACATATCCATCTGGGCGACGCCCACGACGATGCCACCGATAATATTGATAAATGTAATGAGCAGGCCTGCGATCGCGTCGCCGCGCACAAATTTGGACGCACCGTCCATCGATCCGAAGAAAGCACTTTCGTTTTCCAGGTTTTTGCGCCGTGTACGGGCTTCGCCTTCGTCGATCAGGCCGGACGATAAATCTGCATCGATAGCCATTTGCTTGCCAGGCATGGCATCAAGGGTAAAGCGTGCTGCCACTTCGGCGATACGGCCCGAACCCTTGGTGATAACGACAAAGTTCACGATCACCAGGATTGCGAAAACGATAATCCCGATAATGAAGTTGCCCTGCATCACGAAATTGCCGAAAGCTTCAATCACTTTCCCCGCGGCAGCGGTGCCTTCATGCCCTTCGGACAGAATGAGTCGGGTGGAGGCAAGGTTAAGTGCCAGCCGGATCATCGTCGCGATGAGCAGAATGGTGGGGAAAGATGAAAATTCCAGCGGTCGCTGGATGAAGAGGGCGGTCATGAGCACGAGAACGGAAAAAGTGATCGAGATCGCAAGCGAGAAATCCAGCATGAAGGCTGGCATTGGCAGAATAAGAACGACAATGATTGTGAGAACGCCAAAGGCGAGGGCGAGGTCGCCCCGCTTGCCGATTTCGGCAAATATGCCTTTAAGGGTCAGCCCGCCTGGCGAACCGAACGTTCCTGTCTTGCTTGTCCCCACGTCACTCATGACTTATCCCTTGTGTGGCTCTTTGAGCTGAACCAACTTTTTGCTCCGTCTGCCCGGCAAACCAGCCTTATCCGGCCATGCGAACATCGCCGCCCGGTTGCGGTACATCCACACCTTCGTCGGTATACTGCTTCAGTTTGTTGCGTAGCGTGCGGATGGAGATCCCCAGAATATTTGCCGCGTGTGTCCTGTTGCCGAGACAGTGACCGAGTGTGTTCAGAATAAGATCCTGCTCAACCTGAGCGACGGTTTGGCCGACGAAAGACTGAGAAACCGCATTTGCGGTTGCTGCAGCCTGCGCCGCGACGCCTTGCGTTGCATGCGCCGGGTTTGCTGTTGCATCCAGGCGAGACCCGTCGGGCAGACGGATGGCTTCCACATCAATCTCCGGCCCAACGGAAAGCAGAACCGCCCGGTGAATAGTGTTTTCCAGTTCACGCACATTGCCTGACCAGCGATGTTTGGCAAGATGTCGGCGTGTCTCAAGCGAGATGGGCTTGACGGGAAGGGCATTAACCGCCGCATACTTCCGCACGAAATGATCGGCGAGGGCGAGAATGTCCGCCGGGCGTTCTCGCAACGGGGGCAGGTCCAGATTAACGACGTTCAGACGATAGAAAAGGTCTTCGCGGAAGCCGCCTTTGCGAACTTCGTCCTGGAGATCACGGTTTGACGTGGCGATGATGCGGATGTTCACTTTGACGGGTGACTTGCCGCCAACGCGGTCGATCTCGCGTTCCTGGATTGCGCGCAACAGCTTCGCCTGGAGGCGAACGTCCATCTCGCTGATTTCATCGAGGAGGAGGGTACCGCCATCTGCTTCTTCAAACTTACCGATGCGGCGTGCCACGGCGCCGGTGAAAGCACCTTTCTCGTGCCCGAACAGTTCTGACTCCAGAAGGTTCTCCGGGATTGCGGCGCAGTTGACCGAGATGAACGGCTTTTCGGCCCGGTTCGACTTGCGGTGAACGTGCCGCGCCATCACTTCTTTACCGGTCCCGCTTTCACCGGTGATGAGTATGCTGGCCTCGGATTTGGAAACCTGTTCAGCGAGCGTGATGGTTGCCGCCATTTTTGGATCCTGGAAGATCATCTGGTGGCTATCGTCGGCGACGGCGGCGAGAACGGCGGCAATCAGGTCGGCATCCGGTGGAAGGGGGATGTATTCTTTTGCACCAGCCTGGATGGCGGTAACGGCTGCTTTTGCGTCCGTCCCGGTGCCGCATGCGACAACCGGCAGATAGATGCGCTCACTTTCCAACTGGCTGATCAGACGGCCGATATCAATGCCTACATCCACCATTAACAGATCTGCGCCCCGTCCGGACCGCAGAATTTCAACAGCCTGATCGCCTCGCTCAGCGTGGGTCACTTTTGCCCCTTTTTCCATGGCCATTTTTGTGGCTGTGGTGAGCTGTCCGTTCAGGGTTCCGACAATGAGAAGCCTCATGGGACCAGGTTCCTTTTCTTAAGAGTAGACATTGACCTGCTCCGCGGGTGGGAGCATGGCGTTTACAAGAGTTTGCAGTCGGCGCGGGTTTTCCTTGCGGCTGATCGCGGCGGCGCTTGCGGCGAATACAGCCAGATGGATATTCCGTTCCTGTGCGGTACGGTCGAGTTTGGCGGCGAGGGGGGCCAGGATCATGTTGCCCAGAATGGCGCCATAAAAAGTGGTGATGAGTGCAATGGCCATGGCAGGCCCGATTTTTGCCGGATCATCCAGGTCTGCGAGCATCTGAACCAGGCCCACCAGTGTGCCGATCAGCCCCATGGCGGGTGCAATTTCTGACGCGCGACGGAGAATGGCAGATGATTTGGTGGCGCGGTCGCGCATTACGGCGCGTTCTGCTTCCAGCAGGCGTTCAATTTCTTCCGGTGCCGCACCCTCGATAATCAGGTTCAGCGCCCGGGTCAGAAAAAGTGATGAACGAACCTCTTTCAACTTGCGTTCCAGGCTATGGACGCCGTCTTTTCGTGCGATCTCGGCATATTGCAGGAGTTTTTCAACCGTCGCGCGGGCGTTTAGCGGTTCGCCGATCAGTGTGCGCCCGGCCGCCATCATGGCTTCCCAAGTTTCACTGGAACGAAAAGAGATGAGCGTGACGGCGATCGTGCCGCCAAAGACGATGAGCAGGGCGCGAAAGTTGAAGAAGGCGCCTGCATCACCGCCCAGCCCAATGGCGAGAGCGACAAGCCCTAATCCTGCAATCAGTCCGATGATGGCTGCGTTATCCACTTCCGCGCGTCCTTAGTTGGCAGAGCTTTTGATGATTTCAGTCATGGTGACGCCCAATTGTTCGTCCACGATGACCACTTCGCCGCGTGCGACGAGCCGGTCGTTCACGAAAATGTCGATGGCTTCCCCTACTTTTCGATCAAGTTCGACAACGGCGCCGGATTCGAGCTTGAGGAGATGGCTGATTTCGATCTCAGTTTTGCCGAGCACGGCGGAGACGTTGACGGGAACGTCGAATACGGCGGCAAGGTCTGCGGCTGTACGGCTCGCGTCATCATCATCTTCCGGCACGGGAAGCTGGCTGGCGTCGTCGCCCATGTCAGCCGCGTCCTGGTTTGTCAGGTCGGGAAGGTCGATCCCTTCATCTTGATCAGCCATTGTTCATCTCCTGCTCGGTGGATTGTTTGGGTTCACCGGTCAATGTTTCGACATAGCGCAACACAATGTCTGCGGCTTGTTCGTCGAGTTCTGCTCTGTTGCGGGCTGCGCCACCGTCTGACCATTCAATGTCACAGTCACCCAGCGCGATGTCCGCATCCGCTACAATCATGATCTTGTCGCCCATACCACGTTCGTGTGCTGCCTGGGTGATGGAGGTTTCCAGCGCATCGCGCAGTGTATCGTTGACGCGGATCACCAGACGGGGTTCGCGGTTCAGGTGTGTCAGGCACTCCCGGATGACTGCTTCAATTTCAGCTTCCGGGCGCAAAGAGATCAGAACATCGGCCAGCTTTCGGGCGATAGAGAGGGCAAGCATGGCGCCATCTGCACGCAATTCGCTTTGAAAAGCCGAGAAAGAGGCGAGGGCGTTTGAGACTTCCTGTGCAATCCGGTTTGCGGCGTCCGTTGTCATGTTGACGCTCTGGGCTTCATGGGAAGCGAGAGCCTCTGCCATGCCTTCGGCCCTGGCTTCTGCTTTGGCGGTTTCCAGATCTTCATCTGTCCAGCGTTTACGCTTGGGGGAGGCGCGCATCGCAAGCGTGTTGCTGTCGCCGGCATTGCCGTCGAACATTTCGTCAAAGGTGAATTTGATTGCTTCTGCCATGAGGGTTCACGCTCGTTTAGTAAACGAGTTCGTCGTCTCCCTTGCTGTCGGCGAGCATGATTTCACCACGCGCGGCAAGATCCTTGGCAATGTTCACCATCATCATCTGGGCTTCATCTACGTCTCGCAGGCGGACGGGGCCCATCACTTCCATATCCTCTTTCAGAATTTTTCCGGCGCGCTCCGACATATTGGAGAAAAACAGGTCACGCAGAGAATCTGATGCACCTTTGAGCGCCAGACCCAGCTTGTCCTTATCGAAAGCGCGGAGCAGGGTCTGGATGCTGCCCGGATCGAGCTGCGAGAGATCTTCAAAGGTGAACATCAGCGCTTTGATTTTTTCAGCTGCCTCCCGGTTTCTTTCTTCAAGTGAGGCCATGAAACGGCCTTCGGTCTGGCGATCGAAATTATTGAAGATTTCAGCCATCAATTCATGGCTGTCACGACGGTTTGTCCGTGAGAGATTGGACATGAATTCTGCACGCAGGGTTTGTTCAACCTTTTCCAGGATTTCCTTCTGAACGGCTTCCATACGCAGCATGCGATTGATGACTTCGAGTGCAAAGTCCTCGGGCAGGCTCCCCAGAACGCGGGCGGCATGATCTGATTTGATTTTCGAGAGGACCACGGCAACGGTTTGCGGGTATTCGTTTTTCAGATAGTTGGCGAGCACCTGTTCGTTTACGTTGCCCAGTTTTTCCCACATGGTGCGGCCGGCGGGGCCGCGAATTTCGTCCATGACGGAGTTCACACGGTCATCGGGAAGAAAGCGTGTGAGTAGCCGTTGTGTGGCCTCGAATGAACCGACGATCGTGCCGGTGCCTGACATTTTTCCGGCAAATTCGACCAGCAATGTCTCAACGAGAGTTGAGCTCACCTGGCCAAGGTTTGACATTGTGACGGAAACTTCCCGGATTTCGTCTTCGTCAAACTGGTCCCATACCGCTGCGGCGGCATCATCTGTCAATGACAGCATGAAGATGGCCGCCTTTTCAGGGCCAGTCAGGGTTTTAATATCATCTCTAACAGAAGGTGAGGGTGCCATGATGCCTTGTCCTACTGAGATTCATGCAGCCAGGAGCGCAGAATGGATATCGTTTCGTCCGGATGATTGGCGACAAGTTCGCCAACTTTCTTTACAGACGATTCTTTCACTTTCCCTTCCACCTGGGCGATGTCGATCATTTGCTCCACGGCCGATTTTTGCGGGAGTGGCTCTCCATCCGGCCCGACGGCGGGTTGCCCGGTCTGGTTTGGCCCTGTCAGTTGTGCCTGGCCGGCACCTGCCGGCAAAGCCAGGCCATCAGCGCCAACATTACCTGCGCCCGCCAGCGCGAGCTGTTCTGACGACGGGGCCGGGTTGATGATGCCGCGCACCAAAGGACGAACGACGAAGAGGAGTACCAGGAGTGATACAAGTGCGAGCAGACCTGTTTCACCCATGCGCATATAGTCTGCCTTTGTGAGGCCGAGGAACGGCTCTTCCATTTCCCCCAAAGGTTCGGGAAGGGTGCGTGAGGCGAAGCGAATGTTCACCACTTCCACCACGTCACCACGGGTTTCGTTGAAGCCGATGGCTGAGCGAACCAGGGCTGCAATCTTTGTCAATTCTTCTTCTGTGCGCGGTGAGTAGGTAGCGCCTGCCTCATCGTTGCCTGTGTAAATACCATCGACGGCGACGGCTACGGACAGGCGTTTTACAGAACCAGCCTCGATAATTTCGGTCTGCGTGGTTCTGGAAATTTCATAGTTGACGGTTTCTTCGAGACGGTTCTGGGCATCGCGTGATCCTGCGCCTTCACCTTCTGCCAGTCCTGCATTGGGGACGGCATTGCCCACCGTAACAGCGTCATTGGGAACACCGTCGGTGCTGGTGCTGGATTCTTCCACCGTCTGTGTGGAGCGAACGACCTGTCCTTCAGGGTCGAACATATCAGACGTGCGGGTGATCCGATTGAAATCGAGTTCCGCGTTGACCTGAATACGAGAATTGTCGGGACCGACAATGCTTTCGACAATCGTCTGGATTTGAGCCTGCAGGCGGCGTTCAAAGGCCACATTGCGTTCATCCAACGACGAAGAGAGAAGGCCTTCATTCTCATCCTGAGCACCGGATGCAAGAAGATTTCCCTGTTCATCGACAATCGAGACATTTCCCGGCGTGAGACCATCAATGGCGGAAGCTGTCAGGTGCTGGATCGAACGAATCTGAGCCCGGCCCAATGGCTCCCCGCTGACGCGGATAACAATAGAGGCACTGGGTTCGCGCCGCTCGCGTGAAAAAACCTCACGCTCGGGGAGTACGAGATGGACACGTGCAGCCTTGACGCGGTCGATGGCTTTGATGGTGCGGGAGAGTTCACCCTCGAGCGCGCGAAGATAGTTGAGATTTTGGACAAAGCTGGTCGTACCGAGAGCGTCCGTATTGTCGAAGATTTCATATCCAACAGCGCCGCCGGATGGCAGGCCTTGTTCGGCCATGTTCATGCGCAGACGGAGCGCCTGGTCACGGGGAACGAAGATTTTTGTCCCATCGCCTTGCAATTCGTAAGGAATGGACTGGGTTTCGAGCTGTGTGATGATCTGCGCAGCATCGTCTGACGTGAGATCCGCGTATAGAAGCGACATTGGCGCCTCGGAAACCCGAAGACCGACATATGCAAAGAAGCCGAGCAGGCCAATAGCAACCAGGCCCAACGACAAAATGCGCGCCGGCCCGAGTGATTTTAAAAATTCAGTGAAGCTATCCACGCTACCACCATCCATTGTCGCCCTGGCAATTCATCCCCGTTTCTCGGTTCAGTTTTGCATTTTGGTCGACGGGTGAGAGTGGCTACGTCCTGTTGCTTACTCGTCTGCTGGCGGTGTCTTATTGGCCGCCATGCCCGTATTCAGTAGGCAAAATTTACCCCGTTACCCTAAACAGAGGTTTAACGGGACACGGCTCAGTGGAAAAAAGATGGGTGACTTGTGGATAAGTTTGATGACTGGGGTGTTTTTGGGTGGTTGTTAAACAAATACGGCACCGATGTCGTGGGACACCGGTGCCGTTTGGCAATAAGTACGCAGATACTCTTCTATCTCACTGCCGGTATTGTTGAACCCGGGTCGCGCGAAGGCCTGCGAGGCCATGTTTCTCGATTGAGCGTTGCCAACTCAAAAATTCTTCTACGGTAAGCGTGTATCGTCCACACGCTTCCTCAAGGCTGAGAAGTCCGCCGCGTACTGCAGCGACAACTTCCGCTTTTCGCCGAATGACCCAACGTTTGGTGTCTGGCGGCGGCAGGTCAGCTATTGTCAAAGGGCTTCCGTCTGGCCCGATTACGTAGTTGACCCGAGATGACTGGTGCTCGCTCATTGTCGTCCCGATCTCTGTACTCTCCACATGACGCAGAATACGCGGGGCGCTTTAAAAAATGGCTAAGTGTCAGGGTAAATTTTCCACTAAAATCAATGATTTAAGTGTGCCACCCCGGCACAGGGTGAGGTCAGGCACCGTTACTTTTCACTGATGTCACGTCAGAAAGGCTGACCGGGATAGAGTTGATGATCAGAACAGGTGGATTTGTTGTAAAATCAACCTCGGTGGGTATGCCGGAAATGCGCGTATCGGTCTGGACAGGTTCACCTGCGGCATCTTTGGCCTGGAGTGTGAGGAAGTATGTTCCGCCTGCAGCGTCATCGCCGTCGCTTGTTTTGCCGTTCCAGGCAAAGTCATGTGTACCGGCCTTGGCCGTCAGTGTTTCCGAGTAGACGGCTGCACCTTTGGAGTCCGCAATCGTCAATACGACTTCACTTGCGTCTTCTGCCAATGAATAGCGCCAGTTTGCCGTACCGCCATCTTCGAGTTTTTGCGCTGATGCGAGTGCTTCAACCGTCTTGCCAATATATTCAACGGCCCTGCCGGAGGATTGCGACTGGGTAAGGGCAATCAGCTCCTCAAGTTTTGAGTTGGTGGCAATGGTTTGTTCAACAGATGAGAACTGGACGAGCTGTGCCGTCATCTCGCTCGTGTCTGTCGGGTCCAGTGGATCCTGATTTTGCAGCTGGGTTGTCAGCAGAGACAGGAACAGGTCGAAATTCTTGTTCAGCGATTGTTGTGCTGTGGCCGATCCAGATGTGCTCTGGGCGGAGGATGGCAGAATTGAAGAAACACCTTCCATGATTTTTGTCCGATCGCTCTGTTAAATGCTGACGTCAATGCCGCCGCGGGCCGCAGCTTGAAGTTGGCGGGCTGCGAGTGCAGTCACGCGCGTGGTTTCGGAAGTCTGATCTGCTGATGCATCCTTGTTGTCGCTACGCCCCTCGGATGCATCGCCCGGCCTGCTGCCATCGGCATTTGCCTGATTGGAACTGCCATCATTGAGGCTGAATTCCAGGCTGGCGTCATCTGTATCCAGGCCGGCATCGCGCAGAGCCTGTTCCAGTGCCTTGGCGTCACGCTGAAGAAGATCAAGTGTTTCAGGTCTTTCAACGGCCAGATGTGCCGTAACGCGCCCATCTTGTGCAAGTTCAAGCTTAACGTCCACCCGGCCAAGTTCTGCCGGATCGAGACGAATTTCAAACGTGGAGACTCCTTTTGCCACATGTTTGGCAATTTGCAGGGCGATCGCGGTATTGGGCACCTGTGTTGCCTGTGCCTGGCCGGGAAGGACGCCGAAACGGACCAGAACCGGGTTGTTGTTCTGAGGAGTGCTTGATGTCTGGCCAGCCGTTGACAGGCCGAGTTGCTCGAAATCGAGACCCGCTGGCAACCCACCCGCATTCAAGCCGCTTGTGCTCAAGCCGAGAGAGGCGAGCGACTGGAGAGGGATTGCAGGCAGGGTGGGAGCTGCACCCGCAGCGGCTGTATTTGTCGTCGTCGGTTTAGCCACATTGCTCGCATTGTCTCCTGCGGCACCGGCCTTGTTCTTGTTGGCCATGGCCTCTGCTGTTTTTGCGCCGAGGCCTGCCTCACCATCTGCATCGGCACCGGTCTCGAAATCGGAAGCGAGTGCTCCCGGCAAGCCGTCACCGTCTTCGATTGTTTCACCGATAGACGCGGTTTCCTGCGGGTTGGTATTGTTGTTTGCTGCGCGTACGTCGACAGGGCGTACGACCTGCGGGGTTGTGGACTGTGCGGCCTCTGTCGTTGCGTTTTGAGCGCTCGTTGCCTTTGCGGCATTTGCAGCGGCTTGTTCAGCGCTGATGGCGGTATCATTTTTTGTTGCTGAGCTGGTGAGATTTACCTCGTCAGGAATGTCTTCGAGTTTCACCAGCGCGTCGTCGTCCGTGCCTGCCTGTGTTGCTGACACGGCGGATGCATTTTGATCTTCGCTATCTGTATTGCTTGAGGTTACAGCCGCGCCGTCTGTTTCAATGGCGGAGCCTGTGTTCTGTTCGTCGGCTGTCAGGTCCGGTGTGTTTTCATCACTTGTCCCCGCGAACTCTCCCTGGACGCTTTCATCGAATGAGGGATTGTCGTCAAGGTCTACCTTGTCTGTCTCTTCAGCGGCGTTGTCGGTTTTGTCCGTTGCCCGTGCTTCTTCCGCCGCTTCCCGGTCTCGCGCTTCTTCTGCCCGCTTTCGATCCGATGATCTGGCTTCAGCCGCTGCTGTTTGGCGATCGTCGTTTTCGCGGCCGGGATCGCGGTCCGGACGGGCCTGCGGCTCCTGCCGCGGGGCGGGGTCATTTTCGAGCAGATGGGATGAAAAACTCTCCGCCGGGAGGCTTCCCTTGGAGACCTGACCCAGTTTTGGAGTGAATTGGTTCGAATTGCTGCTCGTTACTTCCATGATGACGCCCTTTGAAGACAGAGATGGTGCGCTGTTATAAGCAAGGTGCACGCCAGCTATGGAGAGCGTGAAATTCGTATTAAATTCAAAGACTTGTCTGCTTGGGTCGTTGGTTTTGTTTTTCCGGCGGGCCGGTTTGCCCGGCATAAATTGCCGGACGGGCGGGATTTGCCGGGCGCGGAAGGGAGGGCTTTGGGAGCCTATGATTGCAACCGCTGGCGAAGCGCCTATATTCCCGCTCATGCGTGACGTGTATGACCCCAAGACGGGCCTGAATAATTTGGATCTGCCGGGAAAACCGGCTGAGACCCGCGTGGTGGTGGCCATGTCGGGCGGGGTGGACTCGTCTGTTACGGCGGCGTTGCTGAAAGAGCAGGGCTATGACGTGGTGGGGATTACGCTTCAGCTTTATGATCATGGTGAAGCGGTGCGCCGGGTCGGGGCTTGCTGTGCAGGGCAAGACATACACGATGCCCGCGTTGTTGCTGAGCGTATTGGCATTCCGCATTATGTTCTGGACTATGAGCATAATTTTCGCGAGTCCGTGATGGATGATTTTGCGGATTCTTATCTGGCGGGTGAAACACCTATCCCTTGTGTGCGATGCAATGAGCGGGTGAAGTTTCGCGATATGCTGCAGACGGCGCGTGATCTTGGAGCGGCTGCGCTGGCAACCGGGCATTACGTGAATTCCAGGCCGGGTGCTGGCGGGCGCGATCTTTATCGTGGTGCGGACCCGGACAAGGACCAATCTTACTTCCTGTTCACGACCAAGCGCGAACAACTTGATTTTCTTCGGTTTCCGCTTGGTGGCCTGTCCAAGGCAGAGACGCGTGCGATTGCAGAGCGGTTTGGTTTGTCGGTGGCGACCAAGCCGGACAGCCAGGATATTTGTTTCGTGCCCAATGGGCGCTACACAGATGTGATTGAGCGTTTGCGTCCGGGCTCATCGAAGCCGGGTGATATTGTTGATCTTGATGGCAATGTGCTGGGCACTCATGACGGTATTATCAAATATACAATCGGACAGCGGCGCGGCCTGGGTATCGCGACGGGGGATCCGTTGTTTGTGGTTCGGCTGGATGCTGAAAAGCGGCAGGTGATTGTGGGGCCGCGCCCGGCGCTTCTGACAGAGCGGATTGACCTTGAAGAGGTGAACTGGCTGGGTGATGTTGCGTTCGATAAATTGCCCGCAGATGGAATTGAGCTTCTGGCCAAGGTGCGCTCCACCCGGCCGCCGAGCCCGGCGCGGTTGATCCCGCTTTCGGGCGGGCGGGCGGAGATCGTTCTGCTGGAAGGTGAGGATGGAGTGGCGCCGGGACAGGCTTGTGTTTTTTATGCGCCGGTTGACGGTGAGGACGAGCGTGTGTTGGGCGGGGGCTGGATCCGGGCGGCGTACAACAAGCTTGGGAATGCCGTGAAATCACGAGCGGCGGCAGACGCGTTTGCGAGTCCTTTGCAGTTCTAGGGCTGTTTCTTCGGTGCTGCGCCGTATTCCTGCCGTTTTTTCGGGTTTTCGTGACACTAGTGTTTCACGAGGCAAGGTTCTCGTTTAAAACAGTCAAAAGCTTATGGGCGATGGCCTTTGTTGGCTGGCGCATGCGTACAAGCGCAGTGGGAAGGCGGATCCGCTGCGATAAATCTATTCTTCCGCTGAACTGGGAGCCACCATTGACGGCCTCTGCGCGTCTCGACAGATCATCTGTTCTTAAGGCCTATGCCCGTTGGGCCCCGGTCTATGATGTTACATTCGGTTTGATTGCTGCCTTTGGGCGGCGAGCAGCCGTGAACGCGATCAATGCACGCAAGGGCGCGTTGCTTGAAGTGGGCGTGGGGACGGGGATTACGCTTCCGACCTATGGACCTCAATTGCGTATTACAGGCATCGACCTGTCACCGGAAATGTTGCAGAAGGCGAAAGACAAGGTTCGCAAACAACGGTTGAGCAATGTGGATGGCATTTACGAGATGGATGCCAGCCAGATGGAATTTGATGCGGGCAAGTTTGATACGGTTGTTGCGATGTATGTGATGACCGTTGTGCCGGACCCGGAGAAGGTGATGCGTGAGCTTGAGCGTGTGTGCGCGCCGGGTGGGGAGGTGATTGTTGTTAATCATTTTGCGCAAGACCACGGATTTCGCGGCACGATAGAACGCTGGATGTCGCCTTTTGCGCGGCTTTTGGGCTGGCACCCGGATTTTAAGATCGAGACCATTACCGGAATTACCAACCTTGAGTTGATTGAGGCCCGTTCCATGCATCCGATGGGGCTTTTCACGATGCTTCGGTTTCAGAAACCAGACGCTTGAAGCCCTGATTGTCGCAGATTTGGATTAGTTGAGACGCCGGGCCGGGAAAGGCCTGAGTTTGCTTGACAGGGGGGCATCTGGCCCCTTATATCCCCTCACTTCCTGACCTGCTTCGCGGGTTTGTGAGGTCGCCGCACGGCTTGCCTGTTTCCCGTTATGGGGGCGGTTGCCCGGGCAGCCCTTCTGGGGCGGAGTAGCTCAGCTGGTTAGAGCAGCGGAATCATAATCCGCGTGTCGGGGGTTCGAGTCCCTCCTCCGCTACCATTCAAGCCGTTTTGGTCGCAGACCAAAGTAATCGATCCGGTGGATCGATTGCAGGCGCAGAATGCCCCGAAGCCCGGGCGAAGGGGGCTTTCTCTTCAGTTTAAGTAGTTGCCTTTATCTGCTGCTCAGCAGGCGTGCTCATGCGTGGAGCGTTTGGGGGTTGCACTCCGGGGTGTCGCGGGCAGGGGCTTGAATGGCGCGGGATGGGAGGTTGCCGGTGTACAACTATATGTGGACCATTTCTGTCTTGGAGATCGTCCTATATAACTGGTGTTGCAGATCGTCCCTTCAATCCAGTCTCTCGCCTGTTGTGGCATCGCGTCGGGTTTTGCTGTGCCTTTGGTCTCAATCGGTGCCCGCGCGTATGGTTTTTGCCATAGCCAATGGAGATGGTTCCGTTAGGATGAGGCTCATGGCGGGGTCTGCTGTCCGAGGCGCGCAGGCACTTGTCCGAAAGCAAAAAGGGGTGGGGCATGCGTTGGATTTACGGCATTGGCGTTCTGGCATTGGTGGTTGCCGGGGGTGGCTATTGGTATGTGCAGTCCCTTTTGACGGCACCTATGTATTCCGATGAAGCCCTGGCAGAGATGCAGGAAAATGCCTTGGCACAAAGAGAAGATGCGTTTGTGCAGCCCGCGCCCCAGGCGGGTGCGTTTCCGCCTCCCAATCCGCTTCACAACGCCTATTTTGGTGATCTGCACAGCCACTCCAACCTTTCTTTCGACTCCTATATTTTTGGCAACCGTATCTCGCTTGATGAGGCCTACCAGATCGCCCGGGGCAAGGCTGTTGAAAGCGCCTGGGGTGAGCGGATCCAGCTTTCCCAGCCGCTCGACTTTGCGGCGGTGACTGACCATGCGGAAGGGTTTGGCCTGTTTGAGGCTTGCGACACCGAAACAGCCTCAGCCGGACTCAAAGATTTTTGCACCCGTTTTGAATCACCAAGCGCCAGTTTCTTTCTTGAATTACGCGGCGCGGGTGAGGCACGTCCGCCCAAACCCTATTCTTGGGATGGTGAGGAGGGCGTGAGTGCCAGCCAGGCGCGTTCCACCTGGGAGAAGATCGTTGAGGTTGCAAACCGTCACAATGTGCCTGGTGAATTCACTGCTTTTGCGGCTTATGAATATTCTCCCGTTTTGCCCAACCGGGGAAAAATTCACCGCAATATTATCTTCCGGAACGGGACGGTGCCTTCGCACGCTGTTTCCGCGTTTGATGCACGCACGGAGCTGGACTTGTGGCGCATGTTGTCTGAAACGTGTGTCGCTCCTTGCGACTTCATCACCATTCCGCACAATCCCAACAAGACTTGGGGACTTGCCTTTGCCGGTCATACGATTGATGGCGATGTCTATACCGCGGACGATTGGAAGATGCGCGATGCTGTCGAGCCTTTGGTGGAGGTGTTCCAGATCAAGGGGAATTCGGAATGCAGTTTGGGATATGGGGCAACGGATGAGGAATGTGGTTTTGAGCAATTCCTGCCGGATTGTGAAGAAGGGCAGACGACAGGCTGTATTTTTCCCACGTCCATGGTGCGAGATGGTTTGAAAATTGGTTTGGCGCTGGAAGAAGATATCGGCTTGAATCCTCTGGATTTTGGCATGATTGGCAGCACGGATACGCATAATTCCAACCCGGGCGATACCAATGAATATGATTTTCGCGGGGCGTCCGCACTTTTCACCGGGACCGCCAATCAACGTATAAATGGATCCCGGGGCGGGCGCATGGCGGCCTTCCAAAACCCAGGCGGGCTTGCTGTTGTCTGGGCGCCGGAGAATACGCGAGATGCCTTGTTCGATGCGATGGAGCGCAAGGAAGTTTATGCCACCAGCGGAACGCGTATTCGGCTGCGCTTTTTTGCGGGACCTGCCTACGATGAAAGCCTGTTGAATGCTGATAACCCTGTCGAGAGAGCCTATAAGCTCGGCGTTCCTATGGGAGGTTCGCTGAGCCTTGGTGAAGGTGAAGCACCAGGCTTCTACATTTATGCTTTGCGCGATCCTTTAAGTGCGCCCCTTGACCGGGTGCAGATTGTAAAGGGGTGGGTGGACAATGGTGAGGTCAAGGAGATCGTTCATGACGTTGTCTGTAGCGGCGGACGATCTGTTGATCCTGCTACGCGGCGATGCCCTGCGGTGACGCATTCGGTTGATCTGACTGATTGTTCCCTTGATCAGGAAGAAGGCGCACCGGCGTTGGCGAGTGTTTGGCATGATCCTGATTACCAGGCAGGCCAGCGGGCTTTTTATTATGTGCGGGCCGTCGAGGTGCCTAGCTGCCGATGGTCGACCTATGATGCTCTGCGTCTGGGACTTGCACCGCCTGATGATCTGCCGGCTACGATCACTGAAATGGCCTGGTCATCGCCGATTTGGTTGGGTGCGCATTGATCACCCGTATGTGTGTTCCGCAATATGCTTTGGAAAGCTAGGCTCCCTTTGCGCGAGGGTGCTGCTGTGCATTTCGCGCAGGTTTATACTTTCATTTTCCAACGGTATCGGTGTGCCATGGGCGCTGATATGGGCGCGGATATGGCAGCGGATGATATGATGAATTTGAGGCATGGTTCTCAGCTCCGTTTCAGGTGGGGCGTTGAGGGGGATTACCTCGCGGTGGAGCGGATCAACCGGTTGTCGCTTCCCGGTGTTTCCCGGCTCGACCCGGCTGAATTTCAGGTGCTGTGTAAGCTGTGCTGCTATTTCCGGGTTGGCGAAATCGACGGTGAGATTGTCGGCTATCTGTTTGCCATGGACAGGGCGGCCACTTCCTATGATGGCGAGGAGTTTCAGTGGTTCTGTCAGCACGTTGCGTCGGCATTTCTCTACATTGACCAAATCGCGGTCACGCCGGATTGGCGAGGCCAGGGATTGGCGGCCGCTTTCTACCGCGATCTGGCGCAATTTGCCCACGCGCTCTCTGTTGGTCAGCTTGTCTGTGAGATTAACAAGGTGCCGCCTAACGTGCCCTCTCTGCGTTTTCACGAAGCCCAGGGCTTCAGCGAGGTTGGCGATATGGACACACGGGGTGTAACCGTGTCGTTGCGTGCGAAGGTGCTTCCGTCCGCCTGAGGTTCGGCATCACCTTATTCCCCGTTTTGTCTGTGAAATGCTTTGCTCCGGACGCTTTTGCCCTGTCCATACATCTTCTTGTGTTTTGGTCCGGCGATGCCCATATGGCATAGTCATTGCCATTAGATATGGGTGGGCCCGCTGGGCGGGCTTTACGTGCTTTTGAGAAAAGGGAGCCTGGAATGACTGACTATACGCCGCCGAAAGTCTGGCAGTGGAACAAGGAGAATGGTGGGCGGTTTGCCTCCATCAACCGGCCGATTTCAGGCCCGACACATGAGAAAGATCTGCCCGTTGGCAAACATCCTCTCCAGCTTTATTCGCTTGCCACGCCTAACGGGGTGAAAGTTACCGTGATGCTGGAAGAGCTTCTGGCGCTCGGTCACAAGGGCGCGGAGTATGACGCGTTCATTATCAATATCAGCGAGGGGGATCAGTTTTCCTCGGGCTTTGTAAGTGCCAATCCCAATTCCAAAATTCCGGCACTGGTAGACCACAGCACACCGAAGCCCACGCGCGTGTTTGAGTCCGGCGCTATTCTTGTCTATCTCGCTGAGAAGTTTGATGCCTTCCTGCCGAAGGACCCCAGCGTGCGTGCGGAGTGCATGTCCTGGCTGATGTGGCAGATGGGGAGTGCACCTTATCTTGGTGGTGGTTTCGGCCATTTTTATGCCTATGCGCCGTTCAAGATCGAGTATGCGATTGACCGCTTCACGATGGAGGTAAAGCGTCAACTTGATGTGCTGGATCGTCATCTGGCGGACAATCAGTACTTCTGTGGTGATGAGTACACGATTGCTGATATGGCGATCTGGCCCTGGTATGGCGGGCTTGTGAAAGGGGTGCTTTATGAGGCTGGCGAGTTTATCGAAGCGCACACCTACAAAAACGTGATCCGCTGGGCAGATCAGTTGGGTGAGCGTAAAGCGGTGCAGCGCGGACGTATGGTCAATCGTGTGTGGGGAGAACCTGATACGCAATTGATGGAGCGTCATGACGCAAGCGATTTCGACACGAAGACAGGGGACAAGCTCGCTGCCAAGGCATAAGCCGCCTGGCATTTATGTCAGCGTTATGGTGAAGAAAAGGGCCCCGTTGCGGGGCTCTTTTTTGTGTGCGCTACGCGTATTCGGCAACCGCTTGTATGCTTGGATATCGGGGGCGTTTGCGGCCATGCGGGCGGGAAAGTGATCCTGGCGAGAGGGATTTGAGGGAGACAGGGCAGAATGCAACACCATCCGGAGCGAGCGGCGGTGACCGGGCTTGCACTCTTTACATTGCTGGGTGGTGGGCAGGCATTGTTCGGTCCGTCGTTGCCGACTTTTCAGGCTCTTTACGGGCTCTCAGTGCCTTCAGCCGGTTTGATCCTGACTTGCTATTGGGCAGGGGGGCTGTCGGCCGTTCTTGTCGCTCTTGTGCCGCGCTTCGCCCTCTTTATGCGATGGCGGACAGGCTTTGCGGCTGCTGTGCTGGCGCTTGGTTGTTTTGCGATCAGTGATAGTGGTGTTTGGCCCGGTGTTCTTCTGGGGGCTTTCGGCATGGGGGCGGGACATGGCTTGTTGACAGTCGGGTTGAACGGTTTTTTTGCCTCTGCATTCGGGCAGCGAGCCCCGGTCCTTCTCAATCTGCTCAACGCCATGTTCGGGGTCGGGGCGGTGATTGCGCCCATCGTGCTGGTCAGTTTCGATGGACATGTCGAGCATGTTTTTCGTGGTCTGGCGATTGGCTTTGCACTGTTGTTGCCGCTAGCGTTGCTGCTGGATGATCGTGCCGTGAACGTTGAGGCCGACACGGAAATAAACAATAGCCTCTCATCGCTGGTACGGACGGCTGTTCGTCATCGCCTTTTTCTTATGCTGATGGGAGTGGCCGTCGGGCTGGAGGTTGCGATTGTCGGTTGGGGCGTCACGGTGTTGAGCGGGCCGGTTATGCCTTTGGATGAGGCCCGCACTTTCACGTCTTTCTTCTATGTCAGTTTTACGTGTGCGCGCCTGATGGCTGTCGGACTGTCGTTTCATGTGCGTCCGGCGCTTTTCGTGCTGGGTGGTTTTTCGGCGTCTGCCATATTGCTTGTGATTGTGAACGACGGCGGGGGCATGGCGGGTTATGCGTTTGCCTTGCTCGGATTTGCCGTTGGCCCGCTCTTTCCCAACCTGTTTGCATGGGCAGCGCCGCGCATCGTTAAAGAGCCACCTCTCTCAGCACTGGTGATCTGTGCAGGTATGCTGGGGGGAATTGCGGGGCCGGGCCTGCTTTCGAGCCTGGCTTTTGCCGCCGGGGCGCAGTCGGCTTTTTGTCTGTTATCCGTTTTCGCATTGGTAGCAAGTGCGATGGTTGTTCGCCTGATTATCAGGCCTGGCGGTGTTCACTAGGGGCGACGGCTTCAAAACGGGCAAGGGTCCGTGAACGTTACCCAGCTGCCGTCTTTCGGGTGACGCAGGCGCAGTGTTTCGGAGTGGAGTTGCAAGCGGTTGGCTGCATGCAGTGCATCATCATGGGCGTAGAGCGTGTCGCCCAGTATAGGGTGACCGATGCTCATTAAATGAACTCTTAGCTGGTGAGAACGACCGGTGTGGGGTTTGAGGCGCAGGCGTGTGATGCCTTCTTCCCGTTCCATTATCTCCCAGTCGGTAATGGCTTCCCGACCTTCTTCAAAATCGATCATTTGTTTGGGGCGGTTGGGCCAGTCAAAGCGCATGGGCGCGATGACGCGGCCTTCGTCCTCTGCCGGTGTCCCCCAGACGCGGGCAATATAGGACTTGCGAAGTTTGCGCTTTTCAAACTGTAGCCCCAGATGACGATGGGCTGCACGTGTACACGCCATGACGATGACGCCGGACGTATCCATGTCGAGTCTATGAACGATCGTTGCGTCGGGGTAGTCCTTCAGGACCCTGGTCTTCAGACTGTCGAAATGTTCTTCCGGTCGTCCGGGTACGCTCAACAGGCCGCTCGGTTTTGCCAGCACAAGAAGATGATCATCTTTGTGGATGACCCGGACTGGTGTAGCGGGAGGTGAATAGACAAAGGGGCGCTCTGCCACGTCTGTAGGGATGGGGCCATTGTCCATGGGGGCATTGTTTTGAGGGGGTGTGTCAGACATTTGCACTCTGGGGCACGGTGGAAGGGTTAGTAATGGGGAGGCGGTGGTTCGTCACCGGGGCTTGTCTTGCGCGCGCCGTCTTCCACTGTGTGCAGGCGGTCTGCCAGAAACGTTGCTGTCCGGGTGAGCTTGTCTATCTCTGCCCATTGTTTTTTTACCATCTCGTGCAGCTCGTCGATGATGTGAGCGTGATGGGCGAGTTGCACTTCAAGGTCGGCAATCCGATCTTCAGTTGATGAGGGGCTTGTCATGGAAGTGTCTCAGTCCGGTTGTTGGTGGGTTGCAACAAAGCGGCGTTTCTCCGCGGCGCTGAGTTGTTTAAAGTCATATTCAGCGCGGGCGGCTTTTGTGCGGTCCTCAAATTCAAGGTTAAGCAGGCATGCTCTGGGGGCAAAACTGCGTGTGAATTTGGCTCCTTTGCCGGTTTGATGGGCTTTCAGCCGTCTTTCAATGTCTGTTGTAATGCCGGTATACAGGCGTGCTCCTTCACATTCCAGCACATACATGTGCCAGCGACGGTGTGTGTTTTCTTTGCCCGAAAGCCGGGAGCCTGTCTTGCGTGCCATGTGTCGGTTCTAGCGTATTGCGGGAAAAACTGGAAATTTGCAGCCGGTTTTTTACCATGGGAATGGAATTGTCGCGTCTGGTCCGGTCTTTCGCAATATGCTATTCCCCAGACAGCCACAGGCGGTACCGACGGAGTAGGGGCGTTTGAAAAAGAAGAAAAAAGGGCGAAGTGGTGCCATTCGTGGCCTTGCTCGCGTCGGAACGCGCCGGGTGCCGGACGGGAACAGTGTTGGTGCTGTGCTTGATGGTTTGGGAGACCGGAGTTTCGGCTGGGCGCTGCTTTTCGTTGGTCTCCTTAACATGCTGCCTTTGCCATATGGCTCCAACATGGTTTTCGGGTTGCCATCGCTCTTCATTTCCATCCAAATGGTGCTTGGAAAAAGAACACTCTGGTTGCCTGCGTTTATTCTCAAACGCCATATTGAGCGTGAGACGTGGCGCCGGGCCGCATTGAAGGCTCTGCCTATTGCCCGCCCTTTGGCGCGCCTGACCAAGGTTCGGCTGACCTCTCTTTTCACCGGACGGGCAGAGCGTGTGCTTGGTATTCTCCTCGTCGCATCGGCGGTCAATCTCTGCTTACCGATCCCTTTGTCGGCCTGGTTGCCCGCAATTTCCTTTGCGGTGATCGGGATCGGTCTGGTGGAGCATGATGGTGCCATTGTCGCGTTGGGCGGCGGGCTTGCGACAGGCTCCATTCTTATCTCCATCGCCATGGTGGCGGCGTTTTATTTCGGCGTTAGTTTTTTTGCGGGATAAGTCCTGTATGGGACCTTTAGAAATTGAAGGCTTCGCCGAGCATTTTTTCTGATACGGCCCAAAGCTGTTTTGCTGCTTCCTTGTCCTGTGCGTGTGCCTGCACACCTGCGAAGGGCACGTCCTTTCGCGCGGGTTCGGCAATGTGGCAATCTTCGCAATACGCGCCGCCATGGCCGTTCAGGCTGGCAGCGGTGGCTGCCCAGACGGCAGTGGCCGCACCCCCCGCCGGTGTTTTGAAGCCTTCGCGCACCTTGCCGTTTTCATCGACCCAGCCCATGGCACGAATTTCCTCGTCGGGCATGTCGCGCTGGAGATTTGTCATGATCCCACCTGGATGAACGGAGAAAGCTGTCACACCTTTTGTGGCAAGCCGTTCGTTCAACTCCAGTGCAAAAAGGGCGTTGGCTGTTTTCGCCTGACCGTAGGCAATCCATTTGTCATAAGGGGTTGTATCGAAATTGATATCGTCAAAGCGGATTGGGGACAGGCGGTGTCCGATAGATGACAAGCAGACGACACGGGCGGGTGCGCCTTTTAGCAAAGCCGGGACCAGCAGATTTGTGAGCAGCATGTGGCCCAGGTGGTTGGTGGCGAACTGGCTCTCGTATCCTTCCGGTGAGCGTCGGAGCGGGCAGGCCATGATGCCTGCATTGTTGATCAATATGTCGAGCTTTTGCTCGCGCTTCAGGAAACTGGCGGCGAACCGGCGCACGCTGGCATAGTCGATCAGGTCCATCTCTTCCAGGTGGATCTGGTTGTTCCCGGTGCTGCTGGCAAGGTCGTTTGCGACTTCTTTCGCTTTGGCGAGGTTCCGCACAGGCAGGGTGAGGGCTGCCCCGGCCTTGAGAAGGGCGCGTGCGGTCTCGGTTCCCAGACCCGAGGCTGCTCCTGTCACGATGGCCGTTTTGCCCGAAAGGTTAACCCCTTCGATGACTTCGTCTGCCTGTGTTCCGGCACCAAATTTCCCTGTCATTGCGCGACTCCCTCACGTTTCAGTGGTTTTACCCATTGAGGCACGCGGGGGCGGCTTCTGCAATAAAATATATTATTGTGGTTTGGTGGACTCGTCCGGTACCCGGTTTTTGAGGCCGCGATTGACAGCGTCCAACGCCTTGTCCACGGCATCTTTGGCGTTTTGGGTCAGGCCGCCTTGTTCGTATTTTGTGCGGGCAACCTCGTCCAGCCGGTCGATGAGGGCATCGATATTGTTGCCCTCGTCGGTGTGAAAGGCAGGTGGTTTTACATGCCGGGTCGCACCAAACAGGTTGATCCAGTGTTCCGAGCGTCGCCCCAGATAGAGCAGGTCATAAAACTGGCGTCCTGGCTTATCGCCCCCGGTTGCAAGGGCCAGAATGGCGGCGGCAATGGAAAGGGGGCTGAGCAGAAGATCGCGCAGCCCATCGAGGACAAGCTTGCCCTGAAATGCGACGACGTCCCGGATCAGTGTCCAGCGGTCGACGCTGTCGGGCGGGTCATTGTCGTCTGAGGCAAAAGTTGAGGCCAAGGCGGTTTTGTCCGCCCTGGCTTGTGTTGTGCCGTTTTCCTCAGTGCCTGTCACTGATCCTGCCGTTTTGTTTACTCAACAGCCGATTTGCGGACAAAGGTTACCGCGTAGAATTGTTCGCCTTCGAACAATTCTTTGGGTTCGCCCATCCCTTCGATCATCTGGAATTTGCGGGGCACGATCTGCCCTTCCATCCGATAACCCTTTGCGCTCATGTTGCGGCGGTGAAACTCCATCGCGGCGGGCGTAAAGTCCTTTGCCAATACGGTAATGCGTTCCGGCATGTTGTCATCGTTCTGGTCGGCCATGGCTGTCTCGATATCCTGACTCTCGTGTCTGTAACGATCCGGCATTGTGCCGGATGGTGGGGGGCGCCGCCCCGATCTTTGAGCATATGTGCCCCGTGAGGGGCTTAGTATGGGGCGGCAGGTACCTGCTTGTCGATAGAGGGTTGTAGCCTCTTTGGCAAGGTGTGGCCTTCTCCCTGATTTTCCCGGACGTGATGCCGAACCCTGCCGCAAGGGAGATGTGGCCGGACAAACGAAAGGCCCGCGCAATGTGTGCACGGGCCCTGTTTTGCTGCCACTCCAAGGGCTGATTCGGGAGAATCAGAAGCCTTCAAGCGTGGCGTAACGGTCGCGGTGGAAACCGGCATTGCCGAAACTTGCTGCCGCAACGCGTGCCCGTTTCATAAACAGACCGATGTCGTACTCATCTGTCATCCCGACACCTCCATGCATTTGAAGGCATTCATTGGTGATGTGACGTGATGCTTCCGACAGGCGGGCCTTGGCGAGGCAGGCAAGGGAAGGTACGTCATTGCGGCGATCTTCGATGGCGCTTAAGGCATCCAGAACAATCGACCGGCACACTTCAAGCTCCGCGAACATTTCGGCCATCCGGTGCTGGAGCGCCTGGAAGGAGCCGATTACTTTTCCGAACTGCTTACGTTCCTTGATGTAGGTGAGGGTCTGATCGAAGCTTTCCTGTATCAAGCCGAGCAGCTCTGCAGCCAGGCCGATGCGGCCAAAGTCCAGCAATGGCTCCAGAATATCGGCGCCCGCGTCCACGCTGCCCAGAACCGCCGCTGCCGGGACCTTCACATTTTTCAAAGTGACATTCGCGGCATTGTGGTTGTCGGCCATGATTGTCCGCGTGATGGTGAGCCCGTCGGTTGTGGCGGGCACGAGGAAGAGGGTGAGCCCATTGCGGCTGTCGACTTCGCCTGAGGTGCGCGCGACGATGACCAGCTGGTTGGCCACGTGGCCGTCCAGTACAAAAGTTTTCTCGCCGTTCAGGATGTAGCTGTCGCCTTCCGCCTTTGCGCTTGTCGCTACCCGTGTCGGATTGTGATGTGGCCCCTCTTCCAGTGCGAGAGCGAGCAGTACGTTGCCGGCCGCAATTTCTGGCAGAAGTGTCTGTCGTTGTGCATCCGTACCGCCCAGCTGGATCGCTGTCGTTCCCAGAAGTACGGTGGAGAGGAGCGGTGTGGCTGCGATCGTGCGTCCCGCCTGCTCCAGGATGAGGCCAAGCCCTACCGGACCGAACTCCGTTCCGCCATACGCTTCAGGCACGAGAATGCCGGTGAAGCCCAGATCCGCCATTTCCTTCCAGGCAGCCCGATCAAAGCCATCTTTGTTTTTTTCGTCGCGCAGTTTACGCAGGTTGGCGACGGGCAGTTTTTCCTGGAAAAACTGCGATGCTGTTTCTTTCAAGAGCATCTGCTCTTCAGTGAGTACTAACCCCATGGGTATCCCTGTCTTTTCTATTCTGTATCAACATGTCGGATTGACGGTGTGGCTCAGTCGGGCAGGCCCAGAACGCGTTTGGAAATCACGTTCAGCTGCACTTCTGTCGTACCGCCTTCAATCGAATTGCCCTTGGAACGCAACCAGCTGCGCGGGGCTGACAATTCTTCTTCTGAAAAACTTTCACCTTCCCAACCCAGTCCCTGGGTGCCCATCAGCTCGATGATGAGTTCGTTGCGGCGTTTGTTGAGCTCTGTACCGTAATATTTGAAGATGGACGAAGCTGCCCCTGTGCTTTGGCCTGCTTTGACTTCTTCCGCTGTACGCTGAAGCGTTAAGCTGAACGCGTGGCTATCCATGCGTTGGCGGGCCACACTGTCGCGCACAGTCGCATCTGTAATGCGGCCGTTTTTCTCGCCCACATATTCTTTGGCGAGCGTGGAGATGCCGCCGCTACCGCCACCGCTCCCCATGCCCATGCCGGAGATCATTTCGCGTTCATGCTGAAGCAAGCGCTTGGCAATGGTCCAGCCCTTGTTCAACTCACCAACGAGGTGATGTTTGGGTACTTTTACGTCTGTAAAAAAGGTTTCGCAGAAAGGTGAAGCACCGGAAATCATGGTGATGGGGCGAGCCTCGACACCTTCAGATTCCATATCGAAAAGCAGGAAGGAGATGCCTTCATGTTTTACGCTCGTGTCTGTGCGCACGAGGCAGAAAATCCAGTCGGCCTTGTCTGCATAAGAAGTCCAGATTTTCTGGCCGTTCACCAGATAATGGTCCCCCTTGTCCTCACATTTCGTTTGAAGGCCTGCCAGATCGGACCCGGCGCCCGGCTCTGAATAGCCCTGACACCAGCGAGTTTCACCGCGAACGATTTTCGGCAGGTGTTCTTTTTTCTGTTCTTCGTTGGCAAATTCCAGAAGTGCAGGGCCCAACATCCAGATGCCGAAGCTCATCAGCGCAGGCCGTGCCTTGATGGCGCGCAGTTCCTGTTGAAGCACTTTGTTCTGTTCTTTGGTCAGACCACCGCCGCCATATTCCTTTGGCCAGGTTGGTGCCGTCCAGCCGCGGGCACCCATCGCGTCCATCCATTGTTTGGATTCCGGGTTTTTCCACTGTGCATTGCGGCCGCCCCACGGGCTTTCGTCTTCGGGCATGGGGGTGCGCATGCTGGGGGGGCAATTTTCCTCCAGCCAGGCTCTTGTTTCGGCGCGGAATTTTTCGAGATCTTCCATCAACGCTTCTCCACTGTTTGGGTTTTGTTTGAGTGGAAGAATAACGGTCAGAGTGTGCTTGGCAAGGAGCGGGACGAAGGTTTCTCGATGGATCAGATTTTACGGGCGATTTCTGAAAGTGACGCTACGACCAGCTGCCGGTTTTCTCCAGAAATGGAGAGTATTCAGAAAAACTTGTCTTGAGTGGAAAACTGCGTTTTACAAGAATTGTTTCCTCGACTTCGATCTCGACCAGTCGCTCCGCCCCCTCGAAATCTTCGAGATCTTGACCTTCCCAGATGATTTTGGCGCTCCCGGTCAGATAAACCATGTCTCTCGTGTCAAAGTCGATGAACATGAGCCCGGCTCTGGGGTTCATTTCAATGTTGCCCAGCGTGTTGAAAATTCGATTACCGTTGAAGTCGGGGAAGCTCAGCTTGTTGCCGGCGACGCGAACAAAACCGGGTTTACCACCGCGATGGGAAACATCCGCACCGTTTGCAAGTGTGTTTTCGTCATTCTGAAAAGCGGTCGCGATGTAAAATGTATCTGCTTTTGCAATGATATTGGCGGTTACTTCGGTCAGGCCCTTGTGCTGGCTTGCTGATTGCTGGAATGGGGGCTCGTTCAGGAACTCTGTTGTTCGTGTCTGGATGTACCGCGGACAATTGCCAAAGCTTTGGGTGACTTCAATTGCAAAACCTCGTTCCGCTGTCTGACAAATTGTACCGTTCATGCGATTGCGGCGGCGGGTAGGCGGCTCCAGGCCGAGCACGCCGACGGCTGTACCGTTCTGTATTTGTGTTTCAAGAGGGCTTGAGGGCAATGGCCGGGCGGCGATCGACAGGTGGTGTGCGTCCGGGCTCGTGATAAAACCGGGTGGACCTGCGACAAGGGAGGCCCAGGGGCGCCCCTTGTCGTCAACCGTGCCCAGCACGAGGAACGGGAGTTGCTCGAAAAATTCCCGATGCTGATCCGGCATGAAAGTCCGCACGGCGCGTCGAGCCATGACATCTACGCGTTCCTTGAAGCCCAGCCGGTCCTGAATACGAAGTTCACCTTCGTGAAAGGGTGAGGCTTCATGCGGCCATCCGGCAAGTGGTGCTGCGTTTGTCATGGTTTACCCTCCCGGGTCTTGTGGATGTTCTTCAAGCTGCAGGGGCGATGAATTCGACGCGGATGTTGCCGGGGATCGTACACATCATATGGTTGGTCTTGCTGCCGCCAAGAGATTCCGGCGCAAATTCGATCATGACGTTTTTCGCAGTCTTCAAACGTGTGTGGAGAGTGCTCAGGGCATCAGGGCCTGAGACTTTGAAGGCGATGTGGTGGAGGCCGATATTGGTTTTGCGATCGAATGGTGTGGCGTCAGCACCATTGGTGGCCTGCCACAAGGTGATCATGGTCACTCCGTCCGAGACAAAGAGGGCGGGATAGTCCGGCTTTTCACCTACGATGCTGAAGCCGAGCGTTTTGGTGAAAAAGTCAGCGGCGTCAGTAAGGCTCGGTACGGTCAGGCCGATATGGTGGGCGCCTGATGTAACGGGAGCAGTGGTCGGGGACGGGGCGGCTGGTGACATTTGATTTCTCCTCTGGTCGGGGCTGCCTTTGGGTCCGCTCAGAATTGGTGTTTTTAAAAACAATATGAATATGATATTTTCAAACTTCATTATTTTGTAAAACGGAATAATCATGGATCGCTTTAAGGCGCTTTCAATCTTTGTTGCGGTCGCAGAAGAGGGCGGTTTCGCGGCGGCCGGGCGACGGCTTGGACTTTCGGCACCATCTGTCACGCGGCTTGTCCTAGAACTGGAAACGGAGCTTGGTGCGGTTCTTTTTCACCGGACGACGCGGTCGGTTCATCTGACCCAGGCCGGCGAAGGGTTTCTGGGGCGGGCGGTGCAATTGCTTGCGGATATGGAGGATGCGGTGCAGGCGGTTGCCGGGGCGCAACTGGAACCGCGTGGACATGTCCGAATTACCGGGTCTGTACTCTTTGGGCGTATTGTGCTGACCCCCTTGTTGTTTGAGCTGATGGATCTTTATCCGACGCTTCTTTTTTCGTCGCTGTTTGTGGACCGGATCGTGCACATGGTGGATGAGGGACTGGATGTTGCCATCCGGCTTGCACATCTGCCTGACTCAACGCTTACCGCTGTGCGGGTGGGGGAGGTGCGTCGAGTGCTTTGTGCCTCACCCGACTATCTTGAAACACATGGTATGCCTGTTTCTGTTGGAGACCTTGCCTCCCACGAGATTGTGCAGTTTTCGCAGAATCTGGATCGCGAGGCGTGGACATTTCATGAGAACGGGCGCGGGATTACGTTTCGGGCATCGCCGCGCCTGATGGTGAATAACGCAGATTCAGCTATTGCCGCGGCCCTTGACGGGCGCGGGGTGACGCGGGTTCTGTCTTACCAGGTGGCGGATCATGTGGCGGCCGGGCGATTGGTTCACGTGCTGACTGAGAATGAGGGCGAGCCTATTCCCGTGCATGTTGTTCACAAGGAAGGGGCGCGTGTTTCCCGGCGGGTGCGGGTTGTGGTTGATCATCTGGTCAGTGGGCTTCGTGCTTCTCCCTTGCTGATTGCAGGCTCCACGTAAATTGAAAATCACAAGGCCCGGGCGCGAAGGGCACCCGGGTCTCGTGAAGTGGCGTTGCAGCGTCAGTGCTGACGTTCAGGCGATGCCGAGTGAAGAGAGCGCAAAACTGGTGACGCCCTTGTAGTCGGCTTTGCCGTTTGGTGCCCGGAAGGGAACCTCGTCGCCGACAAGAATGCGCTTTGGTGTTTTGTAGCCGGCAAGAGATGTGCGAACAAACTCGCGCAAGCCCTCCTCATCAAAGTCCGCACCGATGGCGAGCTTCACAATACCGGTCACGGACTGACCCCATTTTTCATCCGGTACGCCCACGACCAGTGCGTCATCGATGGATGGGTGTTTTTTCAGCACTTCCTCGATTTCTTCCGGGTAGACCTTTTCGCCAGCTGTGTTGATGCAGACAGACCCGCGTCCCAGCAGGGTTAGCGTGCCGTCCTTTTCGACGGTGCACCAGTCACCGGGGATTGAGTAGCGAACGCCGCGAATGGTCTTGAAGGTTTTGGCGGTTTTCTCTTCGTCTTTGTAATAACCGACGGGGATCGGTCCGGTGAGGGCGATGAAACCTGGTGTGCCTGAGCCAGGCTCGACTTCATTGTCCTGTTCGTCAAACACCTTGCAGCGTTCACCGATTGTGAACTTGGCGGTCTGAACAGCCCCGTCGGCGGTGGTGAGCGAGGTGCCAAAGCCCAAGCCTTCGGATGAGCCAAAACTGTCTGCCATGATGGATTGCGGCATGTGTTTCAGCAGAGCCTGTTTGACTTCTGTTGACCACATCACCCCTGAAGAGATGATGGTGACCATGCTGGACAGATCATATTTGCCCGGGTTTTCGTCGAGAACCTTCAGCAGGGGTTTGGCGAACGCATCGCCAACAATGGCGGCGCTGTCGACCTTGTTCTTCTCAATCGCCATCAGCATTTCTTCAGGGCTGAAAGAGTGATGTGAAAGCGTTACGACGCAGCCACCGGACATCTGATTGCCGAGCGCTGTGAGAAGGCCTGTGCCATGCATAAGCGGGCAGGCGGGGATGATGCGTCCACCCGGTCCCTGGGCTTTGATCGCTTCCATGAGAGCGGGCAGTGTTTCAGGTACCTCTCCCAGGCGACGCAGGGCGGCGAGTTGCGCTTCACGCAATGCGTCGTGGCTCCACATCACGCCCTTGGGCATGCCCGTTGTCCCGCCGGTATAGATAAACAGCTGGTCGTCGGGTGAGCGTTCGATATCGAGCTTTGCGCCATTGCCTGTTGTGGCAAGAGTCTCGTAGTTTTCGGCAAAGCTTGCGACGTTGCCGTCCTCACTGACTTCGATGAATGTCTTGACCTTGGTCAGGCGGTCCTTCAGCTCCTCGATAATGTCACGAAATTCGCTGCCATAGACGATGGCTTGTGCGTCGGAATTATCAAAGATGTAGAAAACTTCGTCTGCCTTGTAGCGGTAGTTTACGTTTACATGGGTCATGCGCGCTTTGAAACCAGCGGCAAGTGTTTCCATATATTCGGGACGGTTGCGCATGTAGAATGCGAGCTTGTCACCGGGCTTGCCACCACGTTCGATCAGCGCGCGGGCCAGATTATTTGACCGTTTGCTGGTCTCACCCCATGTGATCACCCGATCACCATGAATGAGCGCCGGCGCGTCTGCAGGCAGAGCCGGGGCAATAGCATCAAGTATATCGCCATAATTCCAGGCCATTTCGTCCCTCCCATTGTGTTTGTCGTTCAGGCTTTTGTCCGCCCGTTACGCATGTTCCAGAACTTGCAAATATACCCGAACTGGGAAGGAGGTCACGTGAAACTGCGGCCTGTTTTTATTCAGGCAGGTTGACGTTGCGTTTGCCGCTTCCAGTAGGCGAGAACGCGCAAGCCCATAGCGCCCAGGCAGAGCGTGGTGCCTATCACGCCCACGAGCATGAGGTTTTGGTCTGTTGCATCTCCACGACCTCCCATCCAGCGCCCTAGATACGAGAAGGCGAATATAAACCAGAGATAGTGCATGCCGATCAGGTGCAGGCGGTGCCAGTTTGTGCCGAGCTTTTGTACACTGACATTATTGGAAGTTGCGGCCATCGCGAACATCGCAAGATAGGCCCCGCCACCCCCAATTAGTGTGTCAATGGACGGACTCTCCCCGATGTAGACAAAGAAGGCGGTGAGTGCGCCCAGGTGTACCGTGTGTGCGAGCGCAAATGACAGGCCGAGATAGCGCCGGTGCCGGAGAAGCCAGCGGCTGGTATTGTGACGCCAGATGTGTGCAAGAGGTCGTGCGATATAGGCGAGAAGGAAAAGCGGAAAGGAAACGCGTACGGTATAGCGTGCCGCCAATTGGAAACCGGTTTCCGTGAGACCGTAAATGGCATAGGGACCGAGAACTGTTGCCAGCGAGGCGATGGCTGTTGCAACAAAAAACCATGTCGGATTTACGCGGCTTGCTGGCATGTTTTCTCCCCCCTTTGAAATTTCATACATTCTGTATGAATGCAGGTTCCTGTATAGAGCGGGTTCAATTTTCATACAAGCTGTATATTTATGCCTGCGCCCGCAAAAAAACCGTCCAAGAACCATGCGAAGCTCCTCAACGCGGCCCGTGCGCTGTTTGTGGAGCGCGGGTATGGGGAGACCGGGACCGAGGATATCGTGGCGCGAGCGGGCGTCACCCGGGGTGCGCTTTACCATCAGTTTTCCGACAAGCAGGATCTTTTCCGGTCCCTCTTCCTTGCCATGCTGGATGAAATGGCTCAGGAGCTGTTTCAAAAAACGATGGCTGAAATCAAGGAGGACCGTGAAGACCTCGTCGTTGGTACACGGGTTCTGCTGGATTTGTTTAGTCGCGATGACATCAAGCAGATCCTGCTTCTGGATGGGCCTGTTGTCCTTGGCTGGGCGGAGTGGCGACGCTTGCAGGCGCCCTTGCATCATGCGTTGCTGACCCATGCACTTGAGCACCTGGTGGAAGAGGGGAGTGTGCCCGCATATGCATTGCAGCCGCTTGCAGATATGATTGGAGGCTCGCTGATGCAGGCGGGACTTGCTATTGCCAATGCGCCCGATCCCGACGTTGCGCGGGGACAATATGCGGAGAGCCTGAACCTGATGCTTTCCCGTCTTACCAGATAACTGGCCCGGTAACCGGCCCGGTAATTGGCCCCTTAACAGGTTTGCGGTGGTCCGTCTGTTGTCTCAACATGTTGTGCCGTTGCGACTCTCGCACAGGCGAAGCGGTGCCTGGGGTGTGGGCTGATTGTCATTGTCTGCCAAGGTTTCGATTGCTTTCAGGATTTCCTGGTTGATCCGAATGGCGGTGTTGGGATTGAACCTGCCGTCGAAGGGCCATCCCTGCTGGTGAACGACTGAATTATATTCGGTTGCGTTGATCCCGATCAGCAGGGTTTTCCCCTGATGTCTCAAGAGCAGGGGGCCGCCTGACCATCCGGCCATCATATCGCAGTCATGATTGAAAACCCGATTATCTTGCAAATTGTAGTGGCCGCTTGTTTTCCGCCTTGGACCGCAATCCGATGAGAGGAGGAGAGGCATTTGTTCTCCATTGTGTCCGACAAGGAGAACAGTTCCGCCCGTGCGTCTCATCGCCATCAATTCCTCAAAGCGTACAATGGCCGGGCTTGGACGTGCAGAAGAGAGGTGGGGCGCGTGGGGCTGGTTCGGGTGTGATGACGTCAGTTGACGGGTGGGTTCATGATCCGTCATGCGCGTGCCAATCCGCGCGACCGCCCAATCTTCACTCCACCCCTGGCCGGGGGTGGTGGTTCCGACAATCAGGCCGGTGATCGGGGCTGCCTTAGTTGGCTCTCCTTCTTTCTGGAAGTGGCAGTCATTCCACATCTTTCCCTGCGGGGTGTAGAAAGCATGCGCAACCGTCAGCAGAATTTCGAACGTACGCTCCCGGTAGCGATCCGGCAGTGCAATCAGGCTTGCTGTCGGCAGGCGTCCGGTGTTCTGGCAAGCGATGACGCCAACGAAGTCCAACTGGTCTTCCTGTGTTACCGGGCGGCGGTCATCTGTCTCAAAAACATTGCCAAAGGTGAGAACTGGCGTGCTCATCAGGCCAAGGCCTGCGAGAGCAAACCGGTGTAGATAACGCGTCAGTCTGCGCCGTCCATCTGTATACGCACCCATGGTATTGCCTCATGCCATGTTGCTGAATTCAGCCGTGATGACTTCCAGTCGTCGGTGCAACAGCCTATCAAGTCCGCACAGAAACAAAAAGAGCGGCGCATCGCTGCGCCGCCCAGTTGACGTTGATGTGAACAGCTTATTCTGCCGCTGTCATTTTATCGAGTGACAGGTATTTATTTGTATTGCCGTTCAATTCGCGGAGGAACTTGATACCTTCCTCTGCAATGTCGTCGCCGACCATACGGTCGCCTTCCTTGTGCAGTTCCTTCATGTCGATAAAGGCAGCGTAATTACCTGATGTGCGGTCTGTGATGATGCCGCCCTTCAGGAGTGTCTTGATAAGCACGCGGAAGATATTTGTTGCTTCCTGCATGTCTTCACGAACAACCGAATCCGTCATTGCTTCCATGAACGCGGATTGGACCCACTCCCATTCCAGACCAACCTGCGCATAGATGTGTTTTTTCTGCTCAGGACTGCCAAGATTATAGAGAAGCACTTCAAATACATGCCAGGCCCAGTCTTCAATCTGGTCCCGTTCTGCTGGGGCCAGATTTGGAATGGTCCGGTCAGCCCAGATCTTGCCGAATTTGTGATGGAAAGCTTCATCCGTCATTGTGAGCTGCATCAGCTTGGTCAGGAGCGGGTCATTGCTTTCTTTATAGAAAGTGGCGAAGGCGCCCATGGCCAGGCCTTCGACCAGCATTTGCATGCCGACGATCTTTTTCCAGACAAGCGGTGAGAGAACAAGTTCTGTCAAAAGATTACCAAGAGCAGGGCCAACGGCAACGGGCTTGCCCCAACGCGCTTTGATGTAGTTTGAGAACCCGGCGACATGGCGCGCTTCTTCCCGTGTCTGGTTTGCCGCATATTCCTGTGCGCCCGGATCTTTCAGGATGTGGCAGAGACTTGCCGACAGGGCCAATGCGCCTTGCTCGCCATGCAGGATTGATGAGAGGGACCATTGCACGTCGAGGTTCGCAAGTTTGATCCGCTGCTTTTCGTCGAGCTTGTCATTAACCGCTGTCCGCAACTCCGCCACGCCGACAGGATTTACGAGATACTCGTTCTCCATGTCGAAAGGTTGAGAGAAGTCGACATATTTGGGGTCTTGCGGGTCCCAGAAATGGTCATGCGTGGCAGAGATAATCTTGTCGAAGGCGGTTGAGCGATTGCCATATCGCTCCACTTCCATCATGGCCGGAAAATCATCGGGTGCGACCGCTTCATACGCCGCATCAACTGTAATGTTGGATTGCTTCGTCATCGTTCCTCCAGTGTGTTCATTCGTGTGCTGGCATTCACGTGGTTGGTCTGCCTGCATTTACGTTGTGGGTTTCCCAACGCTCCCGGCTCAAACTCCTCACCGGTCAACACATATCTGTCTGGCCTACAGGCCAGTCCTCACTTCCCTGCAGAAAGCTTAACCCCAGTTTGAAGGGAAGGTCTACTGAAAATGACACGAGTGTCATTTTTGTGCGGTGCAAAATTTATGAATGCAAGGCAACTCTCTGAAACCCGGCCTCAGGAATCCGGCGGCTATGCCGACAGAAGGACCTGATGGCAGGAATCTGTCATGATGGGCAAAAATATCGGGAGGGACTGATGACACTGGCGCGAATTTCAACACCGCATGGCGTAATCGCCTATCGGGACCAACCTGCGCGGGATGGCGCGCACGGTGTGCCGGTTTTGTTTATTCACGGCAATTCCAGTTCACACCGGGCCTTCGATCCGCAATTTGCTGCAACTGTTTCGGCGGGACGCCGCTTTATCGCACTGGACCTGCCTGGGCACGGGGCGAGCGAGGACGCGCCGGATCCGGTGAAGACATATGCGATTGACGGTTTTGCCGATGCGGCACTCTGTCTGTTGAACGAGCTGGGTATTGAGGATGTTGTCCTTGTCGGGTGGTCGCTTGGTGGGCATATCGCCCTTGAGCTTGCGGCAGGCCTGCCAGGCGTGAAGGGGGTCTTGATTACGGGAACGCCGCCGGTTGGCGGCAACCCGGACGACATGGCCGCGGCCTTTCTGCCGACGGAAGATATGGCTCTTACGTTCAAGGCGGATTACACCGAAGACGAGGTTCAGCTCAAGGCGCGTGGCCAGTTCGGCAAAGCTTATCCTTTGGAAGGGTGGGTGGTTGATGCCATTCGTCGTGCAGATGGACGGTTTCGCACGCAGATGATTGAGGCGGCCATGGCCGGACGTGGTCGGGATCAGAAAGAGATCGCCGCGACACTCCCGGTACCCCTGGCAGTTTTTCATGGGGAGGCGGACCCCTTTATCAACGGGGATTATCTGGAAGGTCTGACTTACGCCAACCTTTGGCGGGGCAGCGTGCAGAAATTTGCCGGCGTAGAGCATGGCCCGTTTCGCGAGGACGCGGAGCGTTTCAATGAGTTGTTGTCCGCGTTTCTGAGAGACACTGGGTAGTATTATTCGTAGCTGCGAAAGACATTGAAACTGTTCGCCGACAAGAGCGGGGTTATGGGTCCATCCGCAGTGGAGATTGCGTCATTGAGGCGCTTTCCGGCGCCGAGATGGATCTCGTTTGTTTCCCTGCGACGGTCCGGCCCCAGATAGGTTGGGGTGCGGATGAAATAGTAGGGGTTGCCGACAATCGCAATGATGCGTTCATAGAGCGTGACGGAGGAAACGGGTTTCCCAAGATATTCTGTAACGCCTTTGGCACGGGCTTTCTCAATCTGTGCTGAACCCAGATAGCCTGACAACATGACGATTGGGACGTAAGGGTTTGGACAGTCGGGGTTTGTGCGGATGTGGTCCGTCAATTCATACCCGTCCATCGGGCTCATGGCCCCGTCTGTGATGATGATGTCGGGGTTTTTGGTGTGAAAGAGGCGAAGTCCTTCTTCACCATTTCTAGCTTGGATAACATCGTTGATCCCCATCGCTTCGAGGAGCGCCTGCAGCAAGTCACGCATAGGCTGGCTGTCATCAATGATGAGGAAACGCAGGGCAGTCAGGCTTGTTTCTTCCATCGTCTGCTCTTTTTTCAGCAAGGCGGGCGATCAGGCCCGTCTTAACTCCTTTTCCTGTGCTTCCGGCTTGCGGGCTTCGGGTGTTTGCTCTGAAGATATTTCATCCAACCGGTTAAGCAGCACGGTTGCCGACATGCCCTGCGGCTCAGGTGTCAGTTCGACAATGTGTGCGAGGGCATGGATATGTTCTCTTATGATATTGATGATGGGCTCACAGGGGTCGCTATCGAGTGTCTCGATGAGGTTGCAAATGCGTGAGGCAATTTCCCCGGCAAGTGGTCGTGCAAAAGTGCCTGCGATGCCGCGTATTTCATGTGCCAGCGCGTAGGTTTGACCTTCGGCGGTGCTGTCGCCGTCCGACCAGGCCTGACATTCATGCCGGAGTTTCTTAATCTGGTGGGCGAGTACGCTCACATAGTCGCGTTGCAACACACTCACCACGTCGTGGATACGGGATTGGATGCGCGGATCCATGCGCAAGTGTGGTGCATTTTCCGTGACACTCTTGCTTTGCACTATAGCCGGTACATGAATGATTTCGGCCGGTATGCCGGTTGCGGTACGTGGTGTGACATCTGGTTTCTGCTGCACTCAAGGCCCCCGTGTGATGCGGGGGTGGTTCCCCAACCGGCCCCCTTACCAGAAGCAGGCTAGCGAAAAGGAGTTAAAAGAAAGTAGGGTGCAGTGGTTTTGTGGTCAGTGTTCGCGGGTGGTGTCTGCGTGTGCGCCAGAGGCGATGTCGGCCACCGTCGCTTCGGGGCCAAACTCCTGATCAATGCGTGACAGGCGTTCTGCCATGACAGCGGCGCTGTCGACAAACAGATCGGCGGTTCGTGCCGTCATGCGTCGGGCCGCATCGATCTCGGCGATAATTTTTTCGACCTCTGTCAGGCTTGCAAAACCCTCACGCGGGCGCGTCAGAGCCAAACCGTCTCTTTCTATTGTCAGGTTGGCGACATGCAGCGCGACTGATGCCCGTTGTGCGGCATCGAGATATATTTCGTAGGTCGCGCGATTGCCATCCAGCAGGTTCATACCATTATGTTCGGAATGACTGATAGCGATAGAAATCGCTTCCAGGAGCGCGCCGTAGCGCTTGGCTGTCAGGGCGCGGCGTCCCATGCTTTCTGTGTCGCGCGCTGTTGCGGCGAGCGTTTCTGCTTCAACAAGCAGATCTGAAATCGTATCAATGGCAAGGATTGCTGTTTCAAGCGTGTTCAGCGCTGTAGCGAGCTCGGCACCTGCTTTTGCGACGGCAACCGGTGCACCTTTCGCCATGGTTCGGAGGGTTCTTGTAATGGCTTCAGAGCTCGAAAGCGCCTGTACCGCGGTTTCGGGCTGCTTGTCCCATTTGCTGATGAGCTTGCTGAAAAGCCCCATGTAACGTCTCCTCGCACAGATGTCGCTGGCATCCTGTCTGCTTGGATAGACCTTAAGGGGCGGGAGGTTTACAAGTGGTGAACAGTGTTTCCAGAAAAGGGACAATCGGTTGAGACGAGTGGCGGCCTATCTGATCCCGGTTATCCGGTTCTTTTTGCAGCAATATTGGCGGGTCAGTCGTCCCCTGACGGCGGGTGCCCGCGTGCTGGTTGTGGACCCGGCCGGGCAGGTATTGCTGGTTCGTCATACTTATATGAAAGGGTGGTATCTACCCGGCGGCGGGGTGGATCGCGGCGAGACCATGCGCGCTGCAGCCGCCCGGGAAATATGGGAGGAGGCTGGTATTGTCGCGACGGGGGAGCTGACACTTTTCGGCTTGTACGCCAATTTCAAGGAATTCAAGTCGGACCATATTGCCCTTTATGTCCTGCGCGATTTTACGCAGGAAGTGCGCAAGAGCGCTGAAATCGCCGAGATCGGTTTTTTTCCCGTCGATGCTCTACCAGACGGGACAAGTGCTGCAACCCGGGCCCGCATACGGGAATGGGGCGAGGGGCAGGTGCCCCCCGACTTTTGGGCGCATGACGAGACGGTGCGTGTCTAAAGGGCTGGGCGTCTGTCCGCCCATGGGTGTGCAGCTTCCAGTTGGGCGGCGAGGCGGAGCAGGGTTGCGTCATCACCAAACCGTGCGGTGAACATGGTGCCCACGGGCAGTCCATCTTCTGCCCAGTAAAGCGGCATGGACATGGAGGGTTGTCCGGTCATGTTGAAGATCGCTGTGTAGGGCATGATGCGCGTGAGATTACCCAGATAAGTTGCAACATCTTCCGTCATCATGTCGATGGTCCCCAGCTTTGGGGGAGGTGTGCCCAGAACGGGCGACAGGTAGACATCATAGTCCGTCATGAAACGCCCCATCAAACGCCCCATCTGGTGCATGAAGAGAGAGCCTTTGGCATAGTCGATGCTGCTTCGCCCTTTTGCGGCTTCCGCGATAAGCCAGGTGACATTTTCGACATCGTTGCGGGTGAGATCGCGACCGAGTTCTTGGGCGCGTTGTTCGAGTGCCAGGGCGACGTTTGCCCCGATGATGGATGCCTGGTGCTCCCCCAATGCCGCGGGATCAAGGGGTGGGGCTGCTTCCTCCACATGGTGGCCAAGATCCGCCAATTGCCGGGCGGCCTGATCGATCGCTTTTACAACATCCGGGTCGGGCAGGGTTCCGTCCGGTCGTTTGGCATTTACCGCGATACGGAGTGTCCCGGTGGGTGCGCCAACCTCTTTGAGGAAAGGTCGTGGCTGGTGCGGGGGGGCATAGGGGTCACCGGGTTCCGCGCCGGTTGTGGCGTCCAGAAGGGCGGCGCTATCGCGCACGGATCTTGATACGACGTGGGAGATTGACTGACCGCCCCAGCCTTCACCCCGATCCGGCCCCATAGGGGTTCGTCCGCGCGTCGGCTTGAGGCCAAAAAGACCGCAGGCTGCCGCTGGGATGCGTATGGAACCGCCGCCGTCTGACGCATTGGCGACTGGCAGAATGCCGGCCGCCACCGCTGCCGCGGCCCCGCCGGATGAACCACCGGGTGAGTGTTCAAGATTCCAGGGATTGCGGGTTGCGCCGTAAAGTCTTGGCTCTGTTGTGCCCGCCAGGCCCAGCTCGGGTGAATTGGTTTTGCCGAAAACAACAAGGCCGGCTTTCAGGTAACGGTCGGTCAGGGTTGAGTTGTGATCCGCTACATATCCGTCCCACGCCGCTGAGCCGTAACTTGTCACCGTGCCTTTCAAGAGGAGGTGGAGGTCTTTCAGGAGGAAGGGAACGCCTTTGAAGGGCCCGTCCGGTAACCCGTCCCTGATTTGTTTGCGTGCATCGTCATAGTTTTTGATGACGATGGCATTCAGTTGCGGGTTTCGCGCTTCTGTTCTTTCGATGGCTTCGTCCAGAAGTTCCTCGGCGCTGACGTCGCCTTTTGCGACCAGTTCCGCAAGGCCGATTCCGTCATAGGTCTCATATTCCTTAAAGCGCCCCATGTTTATCTCCCTCTTATATTGTCCTTTTGTGCAGTGTAGGTGGGCTTTGGGAGCTTGTCACATGCAGGCATACCGGGGGTTTTTCGTCAGCAATGTTTTGCCACATTTAGCCGAAAGACTGTTTGTGAGGGGGATAAAGGAGATAGATATGCATAAGATTGCACTTGGTGTTGTGACCTCTTTGTTTCTGGCAGCGCCCATGCTTGCTGGTGGTCAGGTCTTGGCCATGGAGCCAGGGATCGAAGCCCTTAATGAGGAGCACAAGCGGGCAGTGCGCCGCGCACAGCGCGTTTGTTCAGCAGGCGAACCTTTCGGGTTCATTCGCCGCCCCAATCATGATGGATGTGTGGTGGGTGAAGTGGAGCGGTTTGTTCACGCGCACGAAAACCCGGCCATGTTGACGTTTCACGAAAACCTTCCGGCACGTTATCGGTATGACGGGCAGCGGCCGGGAAACGCACTTCGCCACGTTAAACCCTGATAGTTGACGCTGATGTGGGTCTCTTATCAGCTTTATTCCGGTCAGGCGGTTGATATGAAACAAGATGCCGCCTGACCGGCGTTAGGTCGTGCCTGTCTTCAGGCGCTGAGTTTTGTTGCCAGATTGGCGACATGTGCGCCCTGGAAAGTCGCAATGGCGAGTTCCTGCCGGCTGGGTTGGCGGCTTCCATCCGGTCCGGCAATGGTTGCGGCACCATAGGGCCCTCCACCATGGACAGCACTGATGTCGGTGATCTCCGGAATGGCGTAAGGCACTCCGGCGATGAGCATGCCATGGTGCAGCAGGGTGGAGTGGAATGAGGTGATTGTGGTTTCACTGCCACCACCGGTACCGGTTGAAACAAAGACGCTGCCTATTTTTCCGACAAGGGCGCCTTTTGCCCACAGACCACCTGTCTGGTCGAGGAAGTTTCGCATCTGGCTGGTCATGTTGCCAAAGCGTGTCGGTGTCCCAAAAATGATGGCGTCATAGTCCGCGAGTTCTGCCGGCGTTGCGATGCTGGCATCCTGACCGGCTTTCATTCCGGCTGCGCTCAACTGATCGGGGCTCATCAGTTCCGGCACTCTTTTAAGCGTGACTTCGGTTCCCTTGACTTGGTTCGCCCCTTCGGCGACGGCCTTGGCGAGAGTTTCCACATGGCCGTAGGAAGAGTGATAAAGGACAAGAATTTTGGTCGACATGAGACGCTCCCGTCGTTGGGCCGCTGAATACTGATCCGGGCGGCGTTGCTGTGCGTCAGATATAACTGTTCTCTAAAAATATATAATATATCATGTATGGAACATATTGTTGTGTTTTAAGGAACAATTATGATTGCGGATCTCAACCTTCTTGTGACTTTTGCCCGAGTGGCGGAACAGGAGAGCTTTACCGCGGCTGCCCGGCGAATGGGGGTCTCCAAGTCCGTCGTCAGCCGTCAGGTGACTGCGCTTGAAGCGGAGATGGGTGTCCGGCTGCTCCATCGTACGACGCGCAAACTCAGCCTGACGGAGGCTGGCGCAGCTGTGCTGGAGCGCTGTCAGCGTATAATTGCCGAGGCTGAGGAGGCGGAGATCGCAGCAACCCATCTGGAAAATGCGGTCAGTGGCACTTTGCGTGTGACAGCCCCCATGTCGTTCGGGATATCTCAGCTGGGACGCGTGATGCCGGGTTTTTTGCGTGCGCACCCCAATCTGTCTGTTGATCTTGTGTTTGATGACCGGCGTGTGGATCTGGTGGAAGAGGGGTTTGATGTCGGGGTTCGTATCTCGGCCATGCCGGATTCGTCGCTCATTGCCCGCACGCTGACACCCATTCGTTCCTGCCTGGTCGGGGCTCCTTCATATTTCGACAAGGTCGGGCGTCCGGCGCACCCGCACGATGTGCGGGATCTGAATTGTGTGCGTTACAGTCTGGCAGATCAGCAGAATTACTGGATGTTTCACAAGCGCGGTGTTGAGCCCGTGCGTGTACCTGTTGCCGGGTCGATTACCAGCAACAATGGGGAAGCAACGCTGGATATGATTGCGGGTGGATTGGGTGTGGCGTATCTGCCGGACTTCCTGATTGCGGATGCCGTGCGGGCGGGACGGGTTGAAATGGTTTTGTCGGACTGGGATGCGGCAACATATGGTTGCCACGCTATCTATGCCAGTCGTCGTCACGTGCCGACCAAGGTTCGCTTTTTTGTTGATTATCTCGCAGATGTTTTTGCACCGGACCGGGTGGGGTGGCGGCTATAAAAAAACGCCGCCCTTGCGGACAGCGTTTTCTTCGACGTGAATTTTGACCGGCTCATGCGGTCAGCCGATGTCCAGATCGGTTCCCTTTAGATCGGTTCCCAAGGGAAGACTGACGCAGTGGCACCAAGATCTGTCATGTCAGCTTTCATGGCAGGGAAGCCGTGTGACAGAAGGCTTTCCGGTGACCAGCCTTCCAGTCGGGCAATCCCGCGCACCGGGCGCGGCTGGCTGAACAGGAAGACCTCGTTGCCGCGCACGGCAAAAATCTGACCGTTCACATCGCAGTCTGGAGCTGCCAGGCCGACAGCGACATTTGCGACCTGGTCTGCGCGCATCGCGTTCTTCATGCGGTCAACGCGTTGCGCTGAGGCTTCGTCTTTCACCGGAATGGTGGCGATCATGCGTGTCCATGCGAAGGGGGCGATCACGTTGGACCGGACATTTTTGGATGCCCCTTCCATGGCAATGATACGCGACAGACCGACGATACCCATTTTCGCCGCGGCGTAATTTGCCTGACCTATGTTGCCGATCAGGCCGGACGTAGATGTGAAGAGGACAAAATTGCCCTCTTGTTGCGTCCGGAAGTGATTGATTGCGGCACGTGTTACGTTGTAGGAGCCTTTAAGATGAACCTCCAGAACGGCGTCCCAGTCCTCATCGGACATTTTGTGAAACATGCCGTCGCGCAGAATGCCGGCCGGGCTTACGATCGTGTGGAGACCGCCAAACACGTCCATGGCTTGTTCGACCATGTGCTCCGCACCGCTTTTCAGCGCAACGCTGTCTGAGTTGGCAACCGCCTCGCCACCTGCAGCCTTGATTTCATCGACAACTTTCTGGGCTGGCCCGGCACTGCCTTCATCACCGCCGGAGACGCTGCCGCCCAGATCGTTGACAACAACTTTTGCGCCCTCGCGCGCGGCAATCAGGGCGGTTTCGCGGCCGATGCCGTTTGCCGCACCCGTAACCAATACAACTTTGCCTTCGAGCAATCCCATGACTTTCTCCCGTTTGGTGTGTCTCTTACGTCTCAACCGGTGCATGGCTGGTTCTGTCATGCAGGCCTGCGGACGTATTGTTGATGCTGAAACTAAACGATGGGTATGCACGCGTGCCAGTCTTTTTGATATGGAAATCCCAAGTTTGCAGCAGGCAGATTGCGGCAATGCAGATTGCCGTAGCGGCGATATGGGACAATGGATGTGGCGATATCAGGCACGGATGCGCGACTTGCGCGGGGGGGCAGGCCTTCTTTGGACCGGTTTTGCTTTACCGTCTGCTCATTCCCTGTTACAGCAAAACAGGAATAGGGGTATGCGATATCCGGCAGCGGATGATCCCCGGTTTTCAGGGACGGAAGAGATGACCCTACAGGCGCAGATGCGACGACGACGTATGACAAGAGGTTTCCTTGTGAACCCTGCTACGTGCGCGTGTGCGCCCAGATCTCCCGGATCTCTTTGATCAGCAAAGAATTGTGTTGGGTGCGGGCGAAAGCTGCGTCTCCATTTTTTGCTGTATCGGACCTGACCCATGCATTTTGATATTTTCCCGGAAACTTCTGAACACCAGGCTGAGATTGACGCCCTACATGATTTGAGTTTTGGCCCTGGCCGTTATGCAAAAACCGCGTACCGGCTTCGTGAGGGCATTCCTGATATAGCCGAGCTTTGCTTCGTCACTTTTGCGGGCGAAGGGGCGGATTATCGGATGGTGGGCTCAATTCGTTATGCCCCGGTACTGATTGCCGGCCGACCGGCCCTGATGCTGGGGCCGCTAGCGATGGACCCTGCAGTGCGGGGGAAGGGCGGCGGTATTGAGCTGATGCGGGTCAGTCTGGAAAAGGCCCGCGCGCTTGGTCATGATCTGGTGATCCTGGTGGGGGATCCGGTTTATTACGCCAAAGTTGGTTTCAAGCCGGTACCGCACGATCAGATCACCTTGCCCGGACCCGTCGACAAAAGTCGCCTTTTGTACCTGGCGTTGCGGGATGGGGCGTTTGACGGGGTCGAGGGGCAGGTGAGCCGTATCACGGCCTAGCGACCTTCGCGGCGCCATCCCCACAATAACAGGCCCAGCAAGCCGATCAATGCAAGCAGGTGGGGCAGCAGTGGCACGTCTTTAACTGCCTTCAAAACATAGCCACCGTTCTGACGCAGGCCGGCCCAACCTTTGCCTGCTGCATCGCGTTCTGGCCGCACGGGTCGCAGCGCGGGTGTTCCGTCTTTGTCGAGCCAGAAAATGCCGCCGCCCGTTTCTGTTACAAGGGGCTGCAATTGGCTGGCGGTGGCCCGGACATCCTTGAACTCTCTCGGGTTGGCCGGTCCCAGTGCTGTGATGGCGCGAAGTGCTCCATCTGTGACCTGATGCAGGCCCAGCTCGTCGCTCTCCAGACTGCCGTAGAATCGGCCGGGGGCCCGCTCTTCCAGTGTCAGGGTTTCTGTTCTGCCCGATGGCAGCGTGACGGTGACAGGTGGTGTGGCCTCGTTCATGGTGACGCGCTCGACAAGCAGGCGACCGTTTTCCGCATCGGCGTGGAGACGTTCTTCATCCAGGTCCGGTTCTTTCATCAACCAGTGGGCCAGACGGCGCAGAAGTTCACCTTGTGGTCCGCCACCGTCAAAGCCGCGCGTCCAGAGCCAGGCATGGTCTGAAAGCAATTGGGCGACACGTCCGTCACCGACCGTGTTCAGCACCAGGAGGGGGCGACCTTCCGGTCCTTCCATCACGCGCCGGCCGTTTGTCTGTGTGGCCTCAATCAGCCTGAACCAGCGTCCCCAATCGGGCGGCGTGGCGTTGCCGCCCGGCAAGTCTGCTGTCACGGGATGTCGGCGCCCTTCATTGGTGATGGTGGGGCGAAAGCCTTGCTCCAGAATCTGTCCGGTTGGGCTTGCGGGCAAAATGGTCGAGAGTGGTGTGCGGTAAATCGAGAATGGTGTGGCAAAGGCTGGTCCCGCTGCTGCCAATACGGCGCCTCCGGCCTCCACATAGCGAGCGACATTGTTAAGATAGGCAATCGGCAAGACACCTCGTCGCCGGTAGCGGTCAAAAATCACCAGATCAAATTCATCCAGTTTGGTTGAGAACAATTCCCGTGTCGGGAAGGCAATCAACGACAATTCTGTGATCGGCGTTCCGTCCTGTTTTTCCGGTGGGCGCAGAATGGTGAAGTGAACAAGGTCCACAGCCGGGTCTGCCTTCAACAGGTTGCGCCAGGTTCGCTCCCCGGCATGGGGTTCGCCGGACACAAGCAGCACACGGAGCCTGTCACGAATACCTGTAACGATCTGCATGGCATTGTTGTTTTGGTCTGTCAGCTCTCCGGGGATCGTGGCGGCGCTGAGTTCGAAGATGGATTTGCCACCATGGGTCAGCGTGAGTGTGACCTTTTGTTCTTCGTTCGGCTTTGCATTGATGGTGGTGAGTAATGTTCCATCGCGCAGGATCTGGACAGGCACTGACGTGCTTTTCGTCCCTTCTTCCAATACTCTGAATTTCAGTTCAATCTCTTCGCCAACGATCCCGAAGCGGGGAGCTTTATCAACCACCAGCTTGCGGTCGACCGCGTTCTCGTCGCCGGTAATGAGGAGATGAAAAGGAGCATCGACACCAAGGCTGGCAAGGTTTTCAGGGGCGTCGTGCACTTGCCCGTCCGTGATGGCCAGAATGCCTGCCAGTCGTTCCCGCGGAATGTCTGCCAGGGTTCTTTCCAGTGCGGCAAACAGGGCCGTACCACCATCATTGGCCATTTCGTCTGTTTCGACAAAGCGTACATCAAGCGCAGGCTGTCTGGTCAGTTGCGCTTTGATGTTTGCGATAGTCTGCTCACCGATCTCGGTGCGTACTCCCAGGTCCATGCTATCGCTGCGATCCATCAGAATGACGGCAATATCTTCAATGGGTTCGCGTTCTTCTTCTCGCAATGTGGGATTGAGCAGAAGCGTCAACAGCCCGGCCATCACCAGCGCACGATAAGGCGTACCCGGTGCCCGTTGCCAGGCGGCATAGGAGATGAGAATGCCGCTCAGGACAGCCAGCAGAAGAAGCCATTCGCTGTCGAGCAGCGGTGTTGTGACAAGGTCCCAATTCATCACTGACCCAACCGTTCAAGCAGGGCGGGGACATGAACCTGATCTGCCTTGTAATTGCCGGTCAGGGCATACATGACGAGATTGACGCCAAAGCGCGTGGCGCTTTCGCGCTGCATTTCCCCGCCGGGGACAGCAGGATGCAAGGGACGACCTGAGGCATCTCTGGCCCAGGCGCCGATATAATCATTAGCCCCGATCAGGATGGCAGACACACCGTCATTGTTGGCACCTGAGAGACTGTCCGGGTCACGGGGGCGCTCGATCCACAATTGTCCGCCTTCCCAGCGGCCGGGAAAATCGACCAGCAGATAGAATGAACGGGTCAGCACATGGTCGGCCGGGACTGGTTCCAGTGGAGGGATATCCAGTTTCGACAGGATGTCTTTCAGCGTCCCGGCGGCACCTGTTGCACGTCCACTGATGGCGCGGTCCTGGTCCCGTGTATCGAAGAGGATGGTGCCACCTTGCTTCATATACGCATTGATACGTGCAAGACCCGCGCTGCTGGGGACTGGCTGATTTTCGGTCACGGGCCAGTAGAGCAGGGGGAAGAAGGCGAGTTCATCCGTTTCGATATTGACCCCGATGGGGGCACCGGGTTCCAGCGCGGTGCGAAGGCGCAAGGTCCTGGAAAGCCCGTCAAGGCCTGCATGACTTGTCTCGTCGAGACCGGTATCACCCGTCACGACATAGGCGAGGTGTGTTTCCAGTGTTGCTGCAAGAATGGCTTTGTCTTCTGCGCTGATGCGTGTGCGTTCTCTCTCATGGTTGGTCGTATCTCCGTCAGCCGCAATAGCACCGGCAGGCAGCAGCACAGACAGCAGCACTGGCAGCAGCAGCAGGCCCAGTATGACTGTACTCAGGTTCTTACGGTTTCTGAACCGGGGGCCGAGGGTTGCCAGATGTTTGCCGATGGAACCTTGGGGCATGCGTGACGGCCGCAGGCGACCACTCAGGCTCAGGGCAGCAATACCGTCTGCCATCAATAGCAGGAGAGCTGTCATGAGAAGTGGTGCTTTCATGCCTGTCTCTCTTCCTTCAACGAAGGAGCTGCGCTTATTGAGATTGTCGAGTTCCGGTAAACGCTCGAAAACGGTCATTGCCTGGGTTGCGTTCAGTGCGCGTGCGGCGCCGGCCTGCCCGTAGAGACCTGGCAGATGAGACGGGTCAGGCTGTGCCTGGGCAATGTCTTTGCGCGCCACGGGAACGGCCCATGCGGGAGGGGAGACCAGTTCTCCGTAAGCGTTCAAAAGCCGGTTCGGAGCCAGTGTTGTCGCTGCATTTGTATCGGCGTCGATTGCAACTTTTCCCTGCGAAAGATCGACCAGCCGCCGCAACATCTCCACATAGAGGCCTGAAAGTGCAAGGTTGGACCAATCTGTGTTGGCGGTGACGTGGACCAGGACGATCCACCCATTGCCGTCGGCGCGGGCCGTTACGAGTGGTGTGCCGTCTTCCAGCCGCGCCCAGGTATGTTCGGACAGATTGCCGCGCGGGTCGGCCAGAACCTGGCGTTTGACGGTTACCTCGTCAGGTACGTTGATGCCGAAGAAGGGGCTGTCGTCGCCGAACGGCGCGAGCTTTTGTGGTTTGGTCCAGGAGAGCGCTCCACCCAGGTCCCGTCCCCCTGAGCGCAAGGGCACGGGGATGAGATCATCCGCGCTGGCGGCGAGCCGCGGCCCGGCGAAGCGGACAAGGACCCCTCCTTCTTCCACCCATTGGCGGACCTTGTTTGCGTCCTCATCGGTCAGGCGGCCCAGGTCGGCGAGCAACAAAAGGGAGAGCGGCTTGCCAAGCAGATTGCTGACCGGGCTCTCGTCGCTTTCGGCGGTGGGTTTGCGGATATCGACATAGGGTTCCAAGGCTCGCTCAAGATAGTAGAGCTCTGAGAGCAGGGGTTGTCCATTGTCGTCGGTTGAGACAATGCCCATGGTCCGTCGCCGCCAGCGTTCATCAAGGAGGAGTGTTGCGCCCGCTGTCGCGTGGCGATCGAGACGGATAGACGTGATCTCGTTTCGTAATTCGAGAGGCAGATCAAACCGGGCCTGGGTAGTGAGGAGGTCGGGCTCAAATGCAAAATGCGCGCGCCCCAGCGATTGCCCATCCTTGTTCTGGGCGATCAGCGTACCTTCCGTGCGGCTTTGTGTGCTTGCGCGCAGGACCGGCACTGTCAGGGTTGCCTGGCCTGGTTTGGGGGGGCTGAGTGCGAGATCCAGTTCTTCGGGTGCGGGTTCGATCAGATCGATCTTTACGCCTTGTGCGTAGAGATATTCACTCAAATCGTTTGCATGACCGTGATCAAGGCCATCGGAAATCCAGATGACCTGATCAGGCAATGTCCCGAGTGTTTCCAGTCGGACAACTAGGTCCTGCCGATGAGGCAGCAAGGGTTTGGGGGCGAGGGCGGAAAGGCGGGCTTCTGCCTTATCGGCGGCTTCGTAATCGAAGGCGACCGGGCTTTGCTCAGGCACACTGGTCGTCAGGGCGACGGGGCGGTCGTTTTCACCGGCCTGCTGGATGAAGCTCCGCGCCAGGGCGGTAGCGCGGTTCCAGTGCGTGGCGGAGGTCCAGCCATTGTCGAGAATGATCAGGAGAGGGCCCGCACCGACAATACGTTCTGCCGGTCGCCATAGAGGATTGGAGAGAGCCAGGACGATCAGCACGGCGATAGCAAGCCTCAGGAGGAGGAGCCACAGCGGTGTATGGGCCGGCGTTTCGCTTTCGCTTGTCAAACCCAGCAGCAGCCGGATGGCGGGAAAGCGTATACGTTTTGGTGCCGGCGGTGTCACACGCAACAGCCACCAGATCAGCGGCAGGCTCAGCAGACCGAGAAGCGCCCAAGGTGCAGCAAAGGCGAGAGGACCAATGGTGATCACCGTTTTGCCTCCCAGTTTTCCAGTTGCTGGTCCGGACGGCCACCAATCAGTCCGTAAAGGCTCAGCAGGGCACTGGTCGGAGAATGATCAGTCTGGTGTTTGGTGAAAGACCAGCCCAGGTTGCGTGTAGTGTCTGCGAGTGTTGCCTGTAATTTTGTCAGGCGTTTGCGATAGGCGTCCTGCAGGTTCTCCGCGCGCTGCACCAGAAGCCGTGTCTGGTCTTCGACCCCTTGGAATTCAGTTCGGCCTTCAAAGGGGAGATCGGTTTCTGCCGGGTCGAGGATCTGTATCAGGTGGCCTTTTACACCCGAAGCTGCCAATTTGCGCAGGCGGTCAATCAGAGGCTGTTCCGGGTCCAGAAAATCTCCGATCAGGATAAGGGATCCATAACGTGGCAATTCGCGCAGGGGTGGGAGACCTGTGACATTGTTTGCAGGTTGCTGACCAAGCCAGCGGTCGGCGAGGCGTGTGAGCCCAGCTTTGCCGGACAGGGGCAGGTCATCGTGATCCAGTGTGGCTACCCGTTCCCCTCCCCGTGTGAGAAGGCTGCCCAGCGCAAGGCCGAGCAAGAGACTTCTGTCCTGCTTGGTGGTGGGAGCAAAGGCCGAACGGTAGGCCATTGAGGCTGTACGGTCACACCAGAGCCAGGCGCTTTGCGCTGCATCCCATTCATTTTCACGTACATAAAGGTGTTGGCTCCGAGCTGACTGACGCCAGTCTACGGCGCTTGCCATGTCACTGGTCGTGTAGCGCCGATATTGCCAGAAGCTTTCGCCGGGCCCGGTTCGCTTGCGCCCATGCAGTCCCTGCTCAACCGTGTTGGCCACACGTTCTGCTTCGACAAGCAGTTGCGGCAATGCAGATCCCAGGGCCTCCGCGTCACTTTGCGAGACAGTGTGTGCCGGGGATGGATTGAACTGGCTGGGGGCGCCGGAAGTCATGTCATTCTTATCCAAACCTCTGGCTTATCCAAGCCTCTGGGTCAGCCGATCAATGACGCCTGCCACTGTGACGCCTTCGGCACGCGCGGCAAAATTGAGCGCCATGCGGTGTCGCAGGACCGGTTCCGCCAGTGCGATCACATCGTCGAGCGATGGGGCAAAACGGCCATCCATGAGTGCGCGTACACGCACGGCCAGCATCAGGGCCTGACTGGCACGAGGGCCAGGGCCCCAGGCAATGTTGGTTGTGACTTCTTCTGCGCCACCTTCCTGCGGGCGGGCGGAGCGCACCAGCGACAGGATGGCATCGACGACGCGTTCGCCAACCGGTACACGGCGCACCAGCCGCTGAATGGTTTGCAATTCCCCGGCGGTCAATACGGGTTCTGCCTTTGCTTCATCTGTCCCTGTCGTGGCCAGCAGCATGCGCCGCTCGGCTTCCATATCGGGATAGTGGACGTTGATCTCCATCAGAAAGCGGTCCAGCTGTGCTTCGGGTAGTGGATAGGTGCCTTCCTGCTCCAGCGGGTTTTGCGTCGCGAGTACGTGGAAGGGCCGGGGCAGTTCATGGCGATGCCCCGCTATGGTGACATGGTGTTCCTGCATGGCCTGCAACAGGGCGGACTGCGTGCGCGGGCTGGCGCGGTTGATTTCGTCGGCCATCAGCAATTGGCAGAATACCGGGCCGGGCAGGAAACGGAAGGAGCGTTTGCCGCCTTCCCCTTCTTCCAGCACTTCGGAACCCAGAATGTCAGCAGGCATCAGATCGGGGGTAAACTGGACCCGTTTGTCCTCAAGGCCGAGCACTATGCCCATAGTGTGAACGAGAAGGGTCTTGGCAAGGCCCGGCACACCCACCAGAAGGGCGTGACCACCCGCCAGCACCGTGATCAGGGTTTGGTCAATGACCTGTTCCTGACCATAGATAATCTCACCAATCGCGTTCTTTGCCCGGGTGATTTTCTCGCCTGCGGCTTCAATTTCCTGAATGATTGCGCCATCTGGTGTGCTGTTGGCTTCACTGAGTGTCTGCATTGCCCTACATATAGGTTGGCGACGCCTTATATACAGGCGTGCGGGAGAATCACGGCGATTTTGGCCTTGCCCGGGAGATTATCGGGCTTTCATGGCTAAATGTGACCGCCATTTCGATCTATTATGACCTTGAAGCTGTCTTCGTGCATAACTTGGTCATGAATTAAGCGTGAGATTGCGGAAATTAGATGGCAACGAGCGATAAAAACGAGGCTTCACGGGCACCCTCCGAAATTTTAAAGGGATTGGGTGCCGCACAGAGCGCTGGCGAGAAGGCGCGGGGGTTGCCTCCGGTCCATTTGTGGAACCCGCCTTTCTGCGGCGATCTGGATATGCGGATCAAGCGGGACGGTACCTGGCACTATCTTGGTTCGCCGATTGGTCGTCAGCGTCTCGTCCGACTTTTCTCGACCGTGCTGCGCCGGGATGAGGATGACAAATATTACCTCGTCACGCCGGTGGAGAAAATCGGCATTACTGTCGACGATGTGCCTTTCCTTGGTATTGCCATGCGCGTTGAGGGAGACGGGCGCGAGCAGGTGCTCTCTTTTGAGACCAGTGTCGGGGACACAGTTACGGTCGATGCCGCGCATCCGATGCGGTTCGAGATTGATGAAGAGACCGGCGAGCCCTCGCCATATGTGCTGGTGCGTGCTCGGCTTGAAGCCCTGATCAACCGTGCTGTGTTTTATGATCTGGTTGAGCTTGGAGTGGAAGAGATGGTGAATGACGAGCGCTGGTTTGGTGTCTGGAGTTCGGGCCTGTTCTATCCGTTCATGCGGGCGGAGGAACTGGCGGTTTGATCAATATGGATGACTACCGCGCGCATATCCTTGCTCATATTGACCGGGAAGCGCCAAAGCCGCAGCGAATTCTGGAAGTGGCAGGTGCGGGCGTTCGGGGTGATCATGATTTGAACCCGGATGATTGGGTCGACCCTGCGGACAAGCCGGACCTGAGGCTGGCGGCCGTACTTGTGCCGATTGTCGAGCATGCGGAGGGGCCGACGGTACTTCTCACCCGGCGGGCTGATCATCTCAATTCTCATTCGGGGCAGGTTGCCTTTCCTGGTGGCAAGGTGGAACCCGGAGAAACGCCGGTAGAGGGTGCGCTTCGCGAAGCGGAAGAAGAGATCGGGCTTGATCGCGCTTTTGTTGATGTGGTGGGCTACATTGATCCTTATGAGACGGGGACAGGTTTTCGCATTTTGCCGGTTGTTTCTTTTGTGCGGCCGGGGTTCAAGTTGCAGGCAGACCCTGGTGAGGTTGCAGAAATCTTTGAGGTGCCGCTTTCGTTCCTCCTTGATGAAGACAATCACGAGCGTCATTCCGTTTTCTGGAAGGGAAAGCGTCGCGCCTATTATGCGATGCCGTATCGCGGGCACTATATCTGGGGTGCAACGGCAGGCATGATCAGAAATCTTTCTGACCGGATGAAAAAGGGGGGGCGCGGTTGATGGCACGTTTTATTATCAATCTTTTATTCTTTGCGGCACCTTTTGTAGCGTTCTGGGTGTTTATGGTGGCGTCGCGCCGCATCGAAGGTCGCCCCAATCTTGGATGGGGGGATGCGCCCTTCGGGTGGCTGGTCGTGGCAGGCCTTGCGCTTGGTGCCTTGAGCATGGTGGTGCTTGGATATTATACGGGACAAGAAACAGAAGCGGCTTATGAACCTGCTCGTCTGATTGATGGTGACATTCAATCCGGTCGGGCGGTTGACGGGCAGCCATAGTAATGCCGGGAGTGTGACATGGAACCTATGGAACGTGATGAGAGCCGCAAACAGTCGGGCGAACTCAGGCTTCAGGAATGGTTGAAGGCGGCGCCCACGCGGGCGGTCATGTCGGCACTCGGGGGGGAGAAGGGTGAAGCCCGTTTTGTCGGCGGTTCGGTTCGCAATGCATTGCTGGGTGAGCCTGTTCTCGATGTTGATATTGCGACTGTTCACGCGCCTGAACGGGTGACCGCGTTGCTGGAGGCAGCTGACATCAAAGTTGTGCCGACGGGTATCGCACACGGAACCGTAACAGCTGTGACTGAAGGCCGACATTTTGAAATCACAACGCTGCGTGTTGACGTGGCGACGGATGGTCGGCGGGCCGATGTTGCTTTTACCGAGGACTGGCTTGCGGATGCCAAGCGGCGCGACTTTACGATGAATGCGCTTTATGCAGATATGGATGGGACCGTGCATGATCCGCTCGGCGGACGGGGTGATCTGGAGGCACGCGTTGTGCGCTTTATTGGCGATCCGCATGAACGGATTCGCGAAGATTACCTTCGCATTCTCCGTTTCTTTCGGTTCCATGCGCATTTTGGCAAAGGAGAACCGGATGCGGTGAGCCTGAAAGCCTGCGCGGAGGAAAAAGAAGGGCTCATGCAATTGTCGGCTGAGCGGGTGCGGGCAGAGTTGTTGAAACTGCTTGCTGCTGATGCCGCGGGTGCATCTGTTCGCCAGATGGCAGCGACAGGCATTTTGTCGCTTGTCTTGCCTGAAGCTACGCGACTGGAACGTATGGAAGCGCTGATTGAGATCGAGGCGCATCAGCTGTTCGTCTCAGACCCGGTCTTGCGTCTTGCGTCGGCTGTAGAGATGGCTGGAGCAGGGCTTGATGCTTTTGCGGCCCGGTTACGTCTGTCCAACAAGGACCGGGACAGGATCAAGGCGCTTCACACGGACCAAACAAAAATTGTCTGTTATCTCTCCATGCGGGAAGTGCACCGGGCGCTCTACAATATGGGTGTGCAATGTTTCAAAGACCGGGTGATGCTCGGTTGGTCTGTCGACAAGAAGGGCGCGAACGCGATGCAATGGCGGGCATTGCTGGCGATTGCTGACAGTTGGGAGCGCCCCAAACTGCCGCTCAATGGATCGATGCTCAAAGCAGCCGGTGTGCCCGAAGGGCCTGAAATGTCGCGCGTCTATCGCGAGGTTGAGGAATGGTGGGTCGATGCCGGGTTCACCGATGATGAGTTTTCCATCATCGAGCGGCTGAAAGCCATCGTGCAGGCGACGGTCTACTGACATGGAAACGGGTGCCGCGGTGACGGGATCGCTTTTTTCTCTTAGCGGCAAGCGCGCCCTTGTCACAGGCGGTGTGCAGGGACTGGGCTTCGAGATCGCCAAGGCGCTGGCGAGCGCAGGCGCGCATGTGTTGGTCAATGGGCGCGATGTTGCGCGCGCGCAGGATGCGGTATCGCTTTTGGCGGATCATGGTTCGGCGGAGGCTCTTGCTTTCGATGTGGCGGATGAAAGCGCGGTGGAGGCGGCTTTCGCACGTCTGGCGAGCGAAGGACTAGATATTCTTGTGAACAATGTTGGTTTGCGGGATCGGCGCGCGCTTGATGAGTATTCGCTCAATGATGTTCGGCGGATGCTTGAGATCAATCTTGTTGCGCCGTTTGATCTGTCACGACGCGCAGCTCGCTTGATGAAGTCCGGTGGCCGCATCATCAACATCACTTCGATTGCAGGGCCTTTCTCCAGACAAGGGGATGCCACCTACACGATGGCCAAGGGCGGGCTGGAAGCTATGACACGGGCGCTCGCCGCAGAGCTTGGACTTGCGGGCATCAACGTAAATGCAATTGCGCCCGGCTATTTCGCGACGGAGGCCAATCAGGCCATGGTGGATGATCCCTCTGTCGCTGACTGGCTATCACAGCGCACGAGCCTTGGCCGCTGGGCGCGCCCGGAGGAGATTGGCGGGGCGGCGGTGTTCCTTGCGTCTGATGCCGCGTCCTATGTGACGGGGCATGTGCTTTTTGTGGATGGCGGGTACGCCGCGCATTTTTAATTCGTGTGGGTGACGGATATGCTCTGTGGCCGGGGCGGTGTTTGCGGATATTCGTGTTTCAAGTTATGCGTGCGAGGGTTGCGTTGGTCGCGTGCGCAAGCTCTGCGGCCGCGATTTCCATTTGCAGGCCATAAGCACCGCCGCTCACATATATTGTTTCAAATGCGTTGGCACTGTCATCAAGGAAGACAGGTAAAACTTTCTTCTGACCGAGCGGTGAGCAGGCTCCCATTTGGTACCCACTTGATTTCATCGCGATATCCCGCGGCGCTAGATCGATCCGCTTTACGGTCATAATACGTGCCAAGGCTTTGCGATCCAGCTCACAATTGGCAGGCACGATAACGCAAGCAAGCTTTCCTGTGTCGCTCGCGACGACAAGAGTTTTGAAAAGGCGGGCGGGGTCGACGTTTGCGGCCTTCGCCATGTCGAGAGCCGTGGTTTTTTCGTTTTTGGACACGTCGAACAGATGAAAGACGGCTTCAATTTTATTGAGGCGTGCATATCGTTGCGCCGCTGTTTCTGTTTTCGCCATGGCTCTGTATCTCAGCCTTTTTTGTTGCTGCTTAAGGCCACTTAACTTCCGGTGGCATGGAGGAAAGGATCGAGTCCACATTGCCGCCGGTCTTGAGACCGAAGGTTGTTCCGCGATCATAGAGCAGGTTAAACTCCACATAGCGTCCGCGGCGGATCAATTGTTCCTCGCGGTCCGCATCTGTCCAGCTCTCATTCATATGGCGACGCACGAGTGTCGGGTAAATGTCGCGGAAGGCGCGGCCTACATCTTGGGTGAAGGTGAAGTCCTTGTCCCAGTCTCCATTATTCAGGCGATCATAGAAGATGCCGCCAATGCCGCGTGGCTCATTGCGGTGGGGCAGGAAGAAATATTCATCGCACCATTTTTTGAAGCGCTCGTAATAGTCTTCTCCGTGGGCGTCGCAAGGCGCTTTCATGGCGGCGTGGAAGTCCTTGCTATCGGCATGGTCCTGAGTGCGGTTGCGGTTCAGCACGGGCGTCAAATCTGCGCCGCCGCCAAACCACCATTTTGTTGTGACGATCATGCGCGTGTTCATGTGCACAGCGGGCACATGCGGGTTTTGCGGGTGGGCGATGAGTGAGATGCCGCTCGCCCAAAAGCGAGGGTCTTCGTCTGCGCCCGGAATTTGCGCGCGAAACTCTTCCGAGAATTCCCCAAAGACGGTGGATGTGTGGACGCCGACTTTTTCAAAGACGCGGCCTTTCATCACAGACATGGTGCCGCCGCCTTTTTCCTCGTTCGCGTCGCCCCGGGTCCAGGGTGTGCGCTCAAAGCGGCCGGGTGCACGATCTGAAAACGTGCCGGTCAGGTCCTTTTCGATCTGCTCGTATGAGGCACAGATCTCGTCGCGAAGCGACTGGAACCATGTTTCGGCGGTTTTCTTCTGGTTTTCGATCGTCATTGAGAAGCTTTCGTAACAGGTGCGGGCATGATGTGGGTCAAGGCGGCGGGTCTTGCGCGGGGGCTAATCTCGCTCAACACTTCCCCCTCATCAAGCAAAACCCTGATATTTTTCATGACCCGTTCCTCTCTGTCGCTCATTCAGAAATATGACCAGCCCGTGCCGCGCTATACGAGCTATCCGACAGCGCCGCATTTTTCGGCCGATGTCGGTGAGACGGATTATCGACGCTGGCTGGCGGAGCTAGACCCATCGACGCCGCTTTCTCTGTATGTGCATGTGCCGTTTTGTGCGTCTATGTGCTGGTTTTGCGGCTGTCATACGAAGATCACGCAGCGCTATCAGCCGATTGCGACCTATGTTGATCATGTGCTGAAGGAAATGGCTCTTTTGGCGGCGGCGATGCCTGCGCGCATGCAAGTTGCACATGTGCATTGGGGTGGGGGTAGCCCCACTATGCTCCACGCTGAAGATTGGCAGCGCATGGCGGCGGCGTTGCGAACCTATTTCCATGTGCGCGATGGTGCGGAGCTTGCTGTGGAGCTTGATCCGCGAACGGCCACGAAGGCTTATATTGAGACGTTGGCCAACGCAGGTGTCACCCGTGTCAGTATCGGCGTGCAGGATTTTGATGCACGCGTGCAGGAAGCGATCAACCGTATCCAGCCTTATGAGCAAACGGCAGAAGTGGTGGATTGGTTGCGCGGGGCGGGGATTGATGCAATCAACATGGATCTCATGTACGGGCTCCCGCATCAGCGTGTTGAGACGGTTGTTGATCAGGTTGATCTTGCCGTCTCTTTAGATCCGCAGCGCATCGCGCTTTTTGGTTATGCACATGTACCCTGGATGAAGGCGCATCAGAAGATGATTGATGATGCGGTGCTGCCTGATGGTGCTGCGCGGGCCGCGCAATTTGACGCCGCCCGCGCGCGGCTTCTTACTCTTGGCTATCATGCAATCGGGCTTGACCATTTTGCGCGGTCGGACGATGCCCTAGTGACGGGCGCTGTGAAGCGGAACTTTCAGGGCTATACGGTTGACGAGGCCCCGGTTCTGCTTGGCCTTGGCGCTTCCTCGATTGGCTATCTTCACCAAGCCTATCTGCAAAACGAGCCCGCCACGGGGCGCTATCAGGCTGCTGTTGCCGCCGGGCATCTGCCAATCGCCAGGGGTCGCGTGCTGACCTGTGAGGACAGGGCACGACGTGAGATCATCAATGGTCTTATGTGCGATCTGGCTGCGGAACTGGGACCGAGGATCAGCCGATATGGGGATGCACTCGCCTCTCTGCAGCCGATGATGGAGGACGGTCTGGTTGTACTTCAAGGGACGCGGCTTGTTGTGACCGAGAAGGGGCGCCCCTTTGTGCGCGTGGCTGCTGCCGCTTTTGACGCTTATCTTGGTCAGGGGGGCAGGCGGCACTCCAAAGCGGTATAGGAGGCCAAAGCGGTGTGAGATTTATCCGGCTGTCTTGGGGAAGGCGTCAAGCTGCCGCAATGCCTCGCCGACGACCAACGCGCAGCTTGCCGCAACGTTCAGAGAACGGGCACCATCGGCCATGGGGATGATGAGGCGAGCGTCTGCCCTATCGTGCACAAATTGGGGAACCCCCGCCGATTCCCGACCCAAAAGCAGGATGTCATCGGGCTGGTAGCTGGCGTCTGTGTAGCGGGTGGCTGCCTTGGTGCTGAGCAGTAACAATCTGTTCCCGGGGTGCAGGTTTTCGAGATAGCTCTCCCACGAATCGAAACGGGTCATCACAGCGATGGACAAATAGTCCATTCCAGCGCGTTTAAGCCCTCGGTCAGAGAGTGGAAAGCCGCAAGGTTCAATAATATCAACAGGGACACCCAGACAGGCGCCCAAGCGCAGGATTGTTCCCGTATTCTGGGGGATATCTGGCTCAAATAGGGCAATCCGCATGGGTTTCAGGCTCTGTTTGTTCGGGCTTTAACCCCGCTTTTACCAGTTTGGCAGGTGCGGGAAAGGCTTATGTCCCCTTTGTCTGCGACATCCTGCCACTGTTCCTAAGGCGGGGACTGGACAATTATGCCTGCGGATGCCAAAAAACCCGGCAATACAGAGTGGAGGGGACTAAGCTCTGTACATTCCGGCTTTTGGCACCCATGTGCTTATTGGCATTCATGTGTGCTGTTTCAACTAAAGGAGACCTCAACCGTGGCAACAACCGACACGGATGAGCCGACCCGGCGTGATTTTCTCTACGTGGCCACCGGCGCATTTGCTGCTATTGGCGTAGGGGGCGTTGCCTGGCCGCTGATCGATCAGATGAACCCGGACGCGTCTGCGCTCGCCCTTGCCTCTATCGAGGTGGATCTTTCCCCTGTGGAAGTCGGGCAGGCCATTACCGTCAAATGGCGTGGTAAACCTGTGTTTATCCGTCACCGCACGGCAAAAGAGATTGAAGAGGCTGAGAGCGTTGATGTTCTCGATCTTCGTGACCCGCAAACGGACGCAGACCGGGTGATCAAGCCTGAATGGCTTGTGATGGTTGGCATTTGTACGCACCTTGGTTGCGTACCCAAAGGCCAGCAGGTTTCCGACGAGAAGGGCGATTATGATGGCTGGTTCTGCCCATGCCATGGTTCGCACTACGACACGTCAGGCCGTATCCGCCGAGGCCCCGCACCACTCAACCTTGAAGTGCCGGAATATGCCTTCCAGTCCGACGACAAGATTAAGATTGGATAAGGGAACAGACCATGAGCGGTGAAAGCACCTATCAGCCATCAAATGGCTTTACACGCTGGCTCGATGATCGTCTTCCGATCGTCCGTCTCGGCTATGATTCATTTATCGTCTATCCGACGCCCCGCAATCTGAACTATTGGTGGACCTTCGGGGCGATCCTGACGTTCTGTCTGGCGATTCAGATTGTGACGGGTATCGTTCTGGCAATGCACTACACGCCGCACGTATCGATGGCGTTCAACTCTGTTGAGCACATTATGCGTGACGTGAACTATGGCTGGCTTATCCGCTATGTTCACGCGAACGGCGCATCCATGTTCTTCCTCGCGTGTTACATTCACATGTTCCGCGGCCTCTATTATGGATCGTACAAGGCACCACGGGAAATCCTCTGGATTCTCGGCGTGCTGATCTACCTCCTGATGATGGCAGCTGGCTTTATGGGGTACGTTCTTCCCTGGGGTCAGATGAGCTTCTGGGGTGCGACTGTTATCACCAACCTTTTCGGTGCGATCCCGCTGATCGGTGATCCGCTGCGCGAATGGCTCTGGGGTGGGTTCTCGGTTGATAACCCAACACTGAACCGCTTCTTCTCGCTGCACTATCTTATTCCGTTCCTGATTGCCGGTGTTGTTGTGCTGCACGTTTGGGCGTTGCACGTTACGGGTCAGAACAATCCTGACGGGATTGATGTGAAGAGTGAGCAGGACACGGTCCGGTTTACGCCTTACGCAACAATCAAAGACATTTTCGGTCTTACATTGTTCGTGATCCTGTTTGCCTATTTCGTGTTCTTCAACCCGAACGTGCTGGGCCATGCTGACAATTACATTGAAGCAAACCCACTTGTTACGCCGCCGCACATTGTGCCTGAATGGTATTTGTTGCCGTTCTACGCGATCCTGCGTGCGATCACGTTCGACATCGGCCCGATCGATTCCAAACTTGGTGGTGTGATCGCGATGTTTGGTGCGATTGCTGTCCTGTTTGTTCTGCCTTGGCTTGATACGTCGAAAGTGCGTTCTGCGCGTTTCCGTCCGCTCTACAAGCAGTTCTTCTGGATCTTTGTTCTTGTTTGTCTCGGTCTTGGTTATCTCGGTGGCCAACCGGCGGAAGGCAAGTTCGTGATCGCTGCTCAGATCCTGACGGCGTATTATTTCGCACACTTCTTCATCATTCTGCCGGTATTGGGCCTGGTTGAGAAAACCAAACCTCTGCCGGAAAGCATTGCGCAAGCTGTGCTGGGTGGTGGTAGCGGTGGGGCAGGCGCATCTGCGTCGCCCGAGAAACGCGGTTAAGGGAGCTTTCTGACATGACCACACATATGACTGAAAATGAAGCTCGCCCTTGCATTTTTACACGTGCATGCCGTGTTGTGCCTTTTCTGGGGGCTCTGGCCATCATCGCTCTTGGTGCCTTTTTCCTCACCATCGGTGGGGCGAAGGCTGCAGGGGCAAGTGTTGAACTGAAACAGGCAGAATGGTCGTTTGAGGCACCGTTCGGTACGTTTGATCGTTCAGCACTGCGTCGTGGATACAAGGTCTACGCCGAGGTTTGCGCAGCTTGCCACTCGATGAACCTGATGCGTTTCCGTAATCTTGGCGAGGCTGGCGGTCCGGAGTTTTCGGAAGCTGCTGTGAAGGCTATTGCTGCAGAGCACACGATTGAAGACGGGCCTGATGATTTCGGCGATATGTTCGAGCGGGCACGCCTGCCGAAGGATCCGTTCCCGGCCCCATTTGCAAACGAGAATGCAGCCCGTGCATCAAACGGCGGCGCGTTGCCACCTGATCTTTCCATGGTTGTGAAGGCACGTAACGGCGGAGAAAATTACATCTATTCTCTGCTTACCGGTTATACAGATGCGCCTGAAGGGGTCTCTGTGCCCGCTGGTATGAGCTATAACACGTACTTTCCTGGCCATATGATCGGCATGGCCAATCCATTGTCAGAAGAGATTGTGGATTATGAAGACGGTGCACCAATGACCGTTGACCAGTATGCCCGTGATGTGACGACTTTTCTTACCTGGGCGTCAGAACCCACACGTGAAGCACGTCACAAGCTCGGTTTCCAGGTGATGATCTTCCTCATCATCTTCGCTGGTCTCATGTATTTCACCATGCGCAAGGTCTGGGCTGACGCTCACTGATCTTTCATGGATGTGACTTTGAAAAGGGCTCCCTTGTGGGGGCCCTTTTTGTTAGGTTGCCCCATTGTGGTCGGGTGATCTCCGGAAAGGACAGATAATGACGAAACCTGTGTTAGGTGTTTTGGGCGGGAGTGGCGTCTACGATTTTCCGGGGCTTGCCAATGAACGCTGGGAGCAGGTTACGAGCCCGTGGGGGGAGGCGTCGGACGCGCTTCACTTCGGGGAGCTGGACGATGTCGAACTTGTGTTCCTGCCGCGCCATGGCCGTGGTCACGTGCACTCGCCATCCTCGATCAATTACCGGGCAAACATTGATGTGTTGAAGCGGGTTGGTGTGACGGACATTGTTTCTGTATCCGCCGTTGGGTCGCTGAGAGAAGAACTGCCTCCCGGGCATTTTGTGATTGTCGATCAGTTTATCGACCGCACCTTTGCGCGCGAAAAAAGCTTTTTTGGACAGGGCTGTGTGGCGCACGTGTCTGTCGCCGACCCGGTGAATGCGCGGTTGGGTGACCTTCTGGAGGCAGCTTGTAAGGCTGAGGGGATTGAGCATACGCGGGGCGGAACTTATCTGGCGATGGAGGGGCCACAATTCTCGTCGCGTGCAGAGTCTGAGCTTTATCGCTCTTGGGGTTGTTCCGTGATAGGCATGACCAATATGCCGGAAGCAAAGCTCGCGCGTGAGGCAGAGATTTGTTATGCGACGGTGGCGATGGTCACTGATTATGATTGTTGGCACCCGCATGAAGAGAATGTGGATGTGGCGCAGGTGATCGAGATACTTAACCGCAATGCTGACAAGTCTCGCGCCATGCTGCGGCAGCTTGTGGGGGCAATTGCCGGGCGTCCGCGTGACCCAGATCCGCAGGGCCATGATCGCGCGCTCGATATGGCCATTATTACAGCGCCAGAAAAACGCGATCCTACTTTGCTTGCAAAGTTGGATGCTGTCGCTGGTCGCGTTTTGTAACTTGTATTCAGGGGAAGCAGAGTGAAAAAAGTTCAAGATTATATCCGGACCATTCCCGATTATCCGAAGCCCGGTATTCAGTTTCGTGATGTGACGACACTCCTCTCCGATGCCAAAGGTTTTCGGAAAGCAGTGGATGCGCTGGTTCAACTGCATGTGGGGGCGGAGATCGACATGGTTGCCGGGATCGAAGCGCGTGGTTTCATTCTGGGTGGGGCTGTGGCGCACCAATTGGGCAAAGGTTTTATCCCGGTTCGCAAGAAGGGAAAGCTGCCATGGGAGACGATCAATCAGGAATATGAACTTGAGTATGGTACCGACACGGTGGAAATCCATGCGGATGCGGTGCCCAAAGGTGCCAATGTTCTGCTCATTGACGATCTCATTGCGACTGGTGGCACGGCGGAAGCTGCGGTCAAGCTGATCGGCCGTGCGGGGGGCAATGTGCTGGGAGCAAGTTTTGTCATCGAACTCCCTGCTCTTGCTGGTCGTGCGCGGCTTGAAGCCTATGACATTGAGGTTTTGTCGCTTTGCACCTTTGATGGGGACTGAAGATGCGCATTCAGGGAGAGGCAAGCCGCACGATCTGGCTGAATGATGATGGCTGGTCGGTCTCGACCTTTGATCAGCGGCTCTTTCCTCACCGGATTGAACTGGTGCGTCTCACTGATGTGAATGAGGCAGCGCGCGCGATCAAGGATATGGTGGTGCGTGGCGCGCCTTTGATTGGTGTGACGGCGGCTTATGGATTTGCTTTGGCGTTACGTGATGATCCGTCGGATGCAGGCGTGCGGGATGCCTATCACCGGCTTGTTGAGACACGGCCTACGGCGGTTAATCTGAAATGGGCACTGGACGAGGTGCAAACGGCGGTCATGTCGCATGTGCCACACAACCGGGCTGAAGCCGCTTACGCGCGTGCGGCAGAAATCGTTGAAGATGATGTCGCGGTATGCGCACGGATTGGGGAGAACGGGCTCTCCATTATCAAGCGCCTGTCGGAGGCCAAGGGCGGGGCACCCGTCAACATTCTCACACATTGCAATGCGGGGTGGCTTGCCTGTATCGATTGGGGTACGGCGACTGCACCTGTCTATATGGCACATGCAGCAGGTATTCAGGTTCACGTCTATGTGGATGAGACACGACCGCGCAATCAGGGTGGAGCGCTGACAGCGTTTGAACTTGGCCAGGAAGGTGTGCCGCACACGGTGATTGTTGACAATGCGGGCGGGCATTTGATGCAGGCAGGCGAGATCGATATGTGCATCGTCGGTACCGATCGGACGGCGGCGAACGGTGATGTCGCAAACAAGATCGGCACCTATCTCAAAGCGCTTGCTGCTTGTGATAATAATGTTCCCTTCTATGTTGCCCTGCCGCACACCACGATTGACTGGGAACTTGAGCGAGGGCACGACATCCCGATTGAGGAACGTTCAGCGCGCGAAGTAACGCATGTATCGGGCCTCACGTCTGCAGGGCAGGTGCAAGAAGTGCAGGTGGTTGCGAGTGGTAGCCCTGCGGCCAACCCGGCTTTTGATGTCACGCCTGCGCGTTTGGTGACAGCGCTTATTATTGATCGCGGGATTTGCCCGGCGACGCGTGAGGGGCTTCTCTCACTCTTTCCGGAGCGGCATTCATGAGCCAGTTGGCAGAAGCGGTAATCGTCACAGCGCAAGCCATGTCCTGTTCGGGTCTCTCGGCGGGGCGCTCGGGCAATGTGTCGGCGCGGGACGGAGCGCGGGTTCTCATCACGCCGACAGGCATGGCCTATGAGGGTCTTAAACCAGAAGATATTGTATCGATGGCGCTTGATGGATCCGTGCCACCCGGATCGCGGAAGCCATCTTCCGAGTGGCATTTTCACGCCGCAATCTACGCGGCACGGCCCGATATTGGCGGCATCGTGCATACGCATTCAAATGCGGCGACGGCGCTTGCCTGCCGTGAGGAGGGGATTCCCGCTTTTCATTATATGGTTGCTGCGGCTGGGGGCGCTGACATTCGCTGTGCGCCTTATGCAACTTTCGGGACAGAGGCGTTAGCGCAGTATGCGCTTGTGGCCCTTGAGGACCGGCAGGCCTGCCTGCTTTCCCATCATGGGGTGATTGCTTGCGGCACGTCGCTTGAGAAAGCGTATGAGTTGGCGTGGGAAGTGGAGACGTTGGCAGATCAGTATATTCGGGCTCGCATGCTCGGCGATGTGCCATTGCTTTCGGATGACGAGATGGCAATCGTGTTGCGCAAATTTCAGTCGTATGGCCAACAGTCGTAATTCCTGCTGCTGTAGGGTGTTTGATGCAAACGAAATTTTTCTTTTGGCTTCATGGGGAAATTATTCGTTTACTGATAAAATTCATGAATCCCATCTGTTTCTTCGTTTTATTCAAATGAAATTATAAATTTCTTTGAATTTTGTGATCAGAGTGTCGTTCGCGGGTTGGGGATATCCGTAACGCCTATTTTAGGCACCGTGGAACGAAAACAGGTGGTCACATGTTCAGGGAATTTTTTGCACGCATACCGGTGTTTGCGCACGTGCTGGGGTCCAGCAATACGAGCGCGATGCTTCGCGCGCTCGATAAGTCGCAAGCGGTGATTCAATTTAAGATGGATGGCACCATTTTGACGGCGAATGAGAATTTTCTCAATGCGGTCGGATATACGTTGGACGAGATCAAGGGCAAACATCACAGCATGTTTGTCGAACCGGACTATGCGGGTGGTGCAGAATACAAGCGGTTCTGGGAAACACTTCGGGCTGGTGTCTTTCAATCTGCGGAATATAAGCGTGTGGGCAAAGGGGGCAAGGAGATCTGGATACAGGCTTCCTATAACCCGATTATGGCTCCCGATGGCAAGCCGGTGAGAGTCGTGAAATATGCGACTGATGTCACAGCCCAAATGCTGGAGAAGGCTGATCATGCCGGGCAGATTGCTGCGATCGGCAAGTCGCAGGCGGTCATCTCATTCGAACTTGATGGCACGATCTTGGATGCGAATGAAAACTTTCTCTCGACCGTGGGCTATACGCTGGATGAAATAAAAGGCAAACATCACAGCATGTTTGTTGAGGCTGAGTACCGTCAGAGCCCGGATTACAAGGCTTTCTGGCGGGACCTCGCAGCGGGGAAGTTTCAGGCTGCCGAGTATAAGCGGGTTGGGAAAGGAGGCCGGGAAATCTGGATCCAGGCGTCTTACAATCCGATCTTTGACCCGTCCGGGCGCCCGTTTAAAGTTGTGAAATATGCAACCGATATCACAACGCAGGTAAAGGCGAAGGAAGAAGCGGCCCGGGTTGGCAAGCTCGTTGACGCAAATCTTGAGAAGATTCTACGGGCTGTTGGTGGCGCCAATGAACAGTCTGCAACGGCCGCGGCTGCGTCGCACCAGACAGCACAAACGGTGCAGACCGTTGCTGCTGCGGCGGAGGAATTTGAGGCTTCCGCAGCGGAGATTGCACGCAGCATGGCGACATCAAAGTCCGAGGTTGCCCGTGTATCGGCAGAAGCGCTGGAAGCAGATCAATCTACACAGAAGCTTGCCACCGCGGCTGACGCGATGACCAGTATTGTACAGATGATCCAGGATATTGCCGGGCAGATTAACTTGCTTGCTCTCAACGCGACAATTGAATCTGCCCGTGCGGGCGAAGCTGGTCGCGGGTTTGCTGTTGTGGCGTCCGAGGTCAAGTCGCTTGCCAATCAGGTTGCTAAAGCGACGGAGGATATCGGTAGCGAGATTTCCCGCACCCAGACGATCGCAGATGAGGTTGTGACACGCCTGTCGGGGATCAAGCAGTCTATTACATCCGTGGAAGCTAGTGTGGCATCGGCAGCGGGGGCTGTGGAAGAGCAGAGTGCGTCAACCGGTGAGATGTCGACGAATATGCAGACTGTGTCGTCAGCGGTGCAGGAGGTGAATGCAAGTCTTGAGGGTATTGCACGCTCTGTGGACGAGTCGAACCAGTTTGCGACCGAAGGAATAGAATTGTATCGCAGTCTGAAAAACGCTTAAGTCTTATGTGGCTTGAGCAAAGGGCCCGTCGTTTGATCCAGCGACGGGCCCTTTTTTGTTTCAGCTGTTGGCGGCAAACCAGGCGAGTGTCCGCTCCAGTGCCAGCTCTGCAGCTTCTTTGGAATAATGTTCCCGGCGGTCCGAATTGAAGCCATGATCGGCGTCGTAGATATGGACTGTGATGTCCTTTCGTTTTTCCTTGAACGCGCGGACCCAGCCGATCGGGATGGACGCATCCTTCTCGCCGAAGTGGAGCATGGTGGGTACTTTCGGCTTATCGCTCTCCATATCCATGATGAGGCGACCGTAGTATCCGACTGCAGAGGCGAGACCGTCGCATTTGCATGCGGCGAGCCATGCCATAGCGCCACCGTAACAATAGCCGGTAATGTGGACGGATTTGACGCCATCCGCCTGTAATGCGTTGATGGCGGCTTGCATGTCACCTTGTGCATTGGGCAGGCCGAAGCCTTTTGCAAGCTCGATGGAACGGTTGAAGCCGGGGCCTGAATAGTCTGACTGCCAACCTTTTTCACCCCGGTCATACATGGACGGGGCGATCACCTCATAACCCTTACTGGCGTAGCCGTCACACAGTTCTTTGATATGGTCGGTGACACCGAAGATTTCCTGAACAAGCACCAGTCCATTGCCATTCGCTTTTGCCCCGCAATCTGACGGGGAGACCCGGTAGGCGCCGAGTGCAAAACCTGCGTCACCTTTCAGTTCGATCATTGTTCCTGCGGCCATGTCTGCTCTCCTGTATGTTTTTCACATGGTGCAGGGCGGGGCGCGCTTATGCAAGGTGGGGACTAAATGATCGGAGCTTCACATTCATGTGCGGTGAAAGCTGCTTGATTGACCTTGCCTGCTTTTCGGTGCGAGCTTTGGTTTTCCGGGTTTTGATGTTTGATGGGGGACGATATGAAACGGCGGCACTTTCTGGGGATCGCAGGGGCGGCGGGACTTGCCGGTATGGCAGGTTACCTGTTGCTGCGTGGTGACCGGTTTTCAGCACGCTACACAGCCGAAGAGGCGGAAGCCTTGATTGCGCAGAAAGTGCATGAGGTGGCACAGTCCGGCACAGGGCCGTTCGGGGCTCAGGTTTATCAGGGCTATCGTGGTTTAGCGGCCCTTCCTTGGTATGAGCTCAATGAGACCGGTCGTCTTGTGCTGGTTGATGAGGATGTGCCGTCTGCAATTGATGTGCATGCTCACCTGGGGATGAATATGTTGTTTGCCCCTCAGATTGATTTGAGTCAGCGGACAAGCCGGGTGGAGTACATGCTGGACTGTGATGCGACAGATCCGGGGTGCCCGCTTGACCTTGATGTGTACATCAATGCCAATTTTTCTGATGCCGCTCTTCGCCGGTTGCAGCTCATGTCACTCGCACAGCTTTTGCACGGGAGCGGGGCTGCCGCGACGCACACGATACCCAACTTGCTGGCGGAGATGGATGATTGCCGGGTGGAACGGGCGCAGATCCTGCCGATCGCATGGGGCTTGCCGTTTGGGGATGCGCTCACGGAGACTTGGCTGAAAGCCATTGAAGGAGCGAAAGCGGAGCCGCGCCTGCTGCGTGGCGGTTCCGTGGTGCCGGGCGACCCGGACGCGCCGGCGAAGCTTAAGGTGCTGGCTGAACAAGGCATCCGGATGATCAAGCTTCATCCGACGATGCAGCGTTTTTACCCTGATGACCGGGTGATGGCGCCGATTTATGAGGCCTGTGGGGAACTTGGCCTGCCGATCCTTTATCATGGTGGGCGAGCGGGCATTGAGCCCGAATTTTCCCACAAATATGCATTGATGCGGCACTATGAAGGAGCCATCCGCGATTTCCCTCATGTTCAGTTTGTGCTTGGGCATGCGGGTGCGCGGGATGTGGATGGGGCGATACCGCTTGCGCAGAAATACAAGAACCTTTGGCTCGGTATTCACGGACAGGGGGTCACCAAACTTGATCAACTGGTGCGGGAAGTCGGGGCGGACCGGCTGCTCTATGGGACTGACTGGCCCTTTTACCACCTGGCAGCGACGCAGGCGAAAGTGCTGATCGTAACAGAAGGCAAACCCGCTGCGCGCCATGCGATTTTGCGGGGGAATGCGGAGCGACTGTTTGGTTTTGCCTGAGAGGGGCTATTCGGTCGCGGGCGCCCGGTAGGGTTCGCGACGCTCGACGAGGCCTTGTCCGATGAATGAGAAGACAAGCGTACCGTCCTGATTAAAACCTTCGTTGAAGCTTTTCAGTATGCCCTGATAGGGGCGGCTTTTCAGGTCCACTTTTTCAAGTGTAGTCGTGCGGTAGGCAATTGTGTCGCCAGCGCGTACCGGTTTGATCCATTTCAGATCAAAAAAGCCAGGCGAGGGGCCTCCACGTGGTGCTGCACGTCCGTCCGGAGCGGGTGGCGTTTCATCCTGCGGCTGGTTTCTGCGTGTCTCCAGCATGAGTTTCATCCAGACGGCAGCAATGTGCCAGCCAGCGGCGACAAGGCCGCCAAAATGACTTTCCTTCGCGGCTTCCGGGTCTGTATGAAAAGGTTGCGGGTCATATTTCTCCGCAAAGCGGATAATGTCTTCGCTTGTGAACGTATGGGTCCCGAGTTCCAGTGTTTCACCGAGTTTAATGTCTTCAAACCAGGCCATCAGATTGCCTCCACCGGTGCCGCGCCGTCAGGGCGTCTGCCCATCATCAACCAGCTTTCGATGGTCATGATGGTGTCACCTTTGGCGTTGATCATTTCCCATGTCCAGTTTGTGAGCCCCATTGCTGGCCGGCTTTTCGACGGTCGGGCGTCAATACAGGTGACCTTAATCTTTACGGTTTCACCCGCGTAGAGCGGCTTTTTCCAGCGGCACTCCGTGATGCCCGGCGAGCCCTGCGTGGCGGCATTGATGTGGAACCGATCATAAACGAGGCGCATGGCGATGGCGCAGGAATGCCAGCCGCTAGCGCACAGACCACCAAGGATGGAGCTTTTGGCTGCTTCCTCGTCCAAGTGGAAGGGCTGTGCATCATACTCACTGGCAAATTCGATTATCTCTTCTTTGGAGATCGTGCGTGCTGCTGTCGTGAACGTGGTTCCAGGTGTGACATCTTCCCAATAGATCATGTGCGTGTCCTTGAAACACAATCAGGTATTGAAGCGGAAATGCATGACGTCACCGTCGGCGACGACATATTCTTTGCCCTCGAGGCGCATTTTCCCGGCGTCTTTGGCGCCGCTTTCACCCTTCAGTGAGACATAGTCATCATATGCAATGGTTTCCGCTCTGATGAACCCTTTTTCAAAGTCGGTATGAATAACACCAGCTGCCTGTGGGGCTGTTGTTCCTTTGGTGATTGTCCAGGCACGGGTTTCTTTCGGGCCGCAGGTGAAATAGGTGATGAGATGCAGAAGGTCGTAGCCCGCGCGGATGAGGCGATCGAGGCCTGCTTCTTCCAGACCCAGTTCACTCAGGTAATCGGTACGCTCGTCGTCGTCGAGTTGCGCAAGTTCTTCTTCGATGCGTGCAGAAATGATGACCGCGACGGCGCCTTCGGCGGCTGCACGCTCTTGCACGGCCTTGGAGAAGCTGTTGCCGGTTGAGGCTGCTTCCTCTTCAACATTGCATACATAAAGGACGGGTTTGGAGGTAAGGAGGTTCAGGCCTCTAAAGGCTTTTTCCTCTTCGGGTGTCCGCTCGGTGAAACGGGCAGGGCGACCCTCGCGAAGGTGGACAAGTGCACGCTCAATAAGCTCAATGCTGGCCTTTGCTTCCTTGTCCTGACCTTTGGCTTTTTTCTCCAGCGCGGGCAGGCGCTTTTCGAGACTTTCAAGGTCGGCGATCATCAGCTCTGTTTCGACAATTTCCGCGTCCGCGAGCGGGTCAATGCGCCCTTCAACGTGGGTGATATCCCCATCTTCAAAACAGCGAAGTACGTATGCGATGGCATCCACCTCACGAATATTGGCAAGGAACTGGTTGCCGAGACCTTCTCCCTTGGAGGCACCTTTCACCAGGCCCGCAATATCAACGAATGTGAGGCGGGTCGGAATAAGTTCTTTTGACCCTGCGATCGCCGCAAGGTTTTTCATCCGCACGTCGGGGACGGCGACTTCGCCGACATTGGGCTCGATGGTACAGAAAGGGTAGTTGGCCGCCTGAGCGGACGCCGTTTGCGTCAGCGCGTTGAAGAGCGTTGATTTTCCAACGTTGGGCAGTCCAACAATGCCACATTTAAATCCCATCGGATTGATCCTTGTTCATGTTTTGCTGGCGATGTCTGTCGCCTAATTCTTGTTTTCATCTTCTGTAGGGCGGGCTGCTTTCTTTTTCTTCTGCTCTTTTTCCGCTTCGGGGTTCAAGAGCAGATGAACCTTGTTGGCGAAGGTTGCGTCTTTGCCTTCAGCCAGCAAGGGCACGCAGTCCGCAATGGCCTCCAGCAGTGGATCGAGCCAGGTTTTGTCGGCTTTGGAAAAGTCGCCCAGAACGTGTGAGGTGACACGAGCGCGATCACCGGGGTGCCCAATGCCTAGCCGAACACGGCGAAAATTAGCACCAATATGTTCGGTAATAGAGCGAATGCCATTATTTCCCGCGGCACCACCACCTGTTTTGACCCGCACTTTTGCCGCAGGCAGGTCCAGTTCGTCATGTATGACGACGACATCTGCCGGGGTCAGCTTGTAGAAGCGCATCGCTTCGCCGACGGATTGGCCGCTCAAATTCATGTATGTCTGTGGCTTGAGCAGCAACACTTTCTGGCCGTCAATTGTTCCCTCGGTTGCCAATCCCTGAAAGCGGGAGCGAAGGGGCGCAAAAGAATGGCGGCGGATGATCTCATCCACCGCCATGAAGCCAATGTTGTGACGCTGACGGGCATATTTGTCGCCCGGATTACCAAGCCCTACCAGCAGGATCATGCGACATGCTCCTCTTTCAGGCCAAGCGGCTTAGTCTTCGCTTTCAGCCTTGTCTTCTTCTGCGTCTGCTTCATCGTCACCGGCTGCATTTTCCTCGGAAACGAGGCCAGCAGGGGCGGCGATTGTCGCAATTGTGAAGTCACGGTCGGTGATCGTTGACGAGGCACCGGCAGGCAGCTTCACATGCGAAATATGAATACCATCCCCGATTTCGAGGCCGGTCAGATCCACTTCGATTGAGTCCGGAATGTTTTCAGCCGATACGGTGAGTTCAACTTCGTGGCGGACAACGTTCAAGACACCGCCGCGCTTCAGGCCCGGACTTTCTTCTTCGTTGACGAAATGCACCGGTACTTCAACGTTCAGTGTCGAGCCCTTCTTGATGCGAAGGAAATCAACATGCAGGACGAAATCCTTTACAGGGTCCAGCTGAACATCACGCGGGATCACACGCTGTACCTTGCCATCGACTTCGAGGTCGAGCAGGTGGCTTGTGAATGCGCCTTTGTTCCAGAGGTTGTTCACTTTGTGATAGTCCACGGAAATCAGGTCCGGGGTCTTTTTGTCACCGTAAATAACGGCAGGTACACGTCCCTCGCGACGAAGTGCCCGGGCGACCCCCTTGCCGGCCCGATCTCGTGCTTGAGCCGTCAGTTTAATATTCTCGGCCATAGCGAATTCTCCAATAAAAACAGGGCCTTATGGCCCTTCATCTTGTCCGCAAGTCTCCTCCAGGGGTGTGGAAGTGCGAACTGGGGGCGTGATAGCGCAGAAATGCGAGAAAAACAACCTGTCAGGGACTGATTTCAGCCTGAACCTGTCTGGCGAACCTGTCTGGCGAATCTGGCAGGGGCGTGGCCGTTTGCCCACAACAGGGGAGTGGGCGGCCCAGGCTTTACAGACTGTTTCGCGAGCCGGGATTGCTGAAAATTGGATGTGTTCAGTCGAAAAGGCTGGAAACAGAGCGGCTTTCGGCTGTCCGTCGCATGGCTTCACCGATCAGTGGGGCAATTGAAACGGTGCGAATATTGTGGCTGACCCGGACTGCTTCTGTGGTCTGGATACTGTCGGTAATAACCAGCTCTTTCAGCTGGGAGGCGGTCACACGGGCAACCGCCCCGCCGGAGAGCACGCCATGTGTGACGTAAGCCGATACGTCTGTTGCGCCCTGTTCTTTCAAGGCGGCGGCGGCGTTGCAGAGTGTTCCGGCTGAGTCGACAATATCGTCGACCAGGATGCAGGCCCGGCCTTTGACATCGCCAATAATGTTCATGACTTCGCTTTCGCCGGCGCGTTCTCGTCGTTTGTCAACAATAGCAAGATCAGCGTTCAGCCGTTTGGCGAGTGCCCGGGCGCGAACGACACCGCCGACGTCCGGCGATACAATCATGAGTTTGGAACAGTCATAATGATCTTCAATGTCCCGTGTGATAACGGGGGCCGCAAACAGATTGTCTGTGGGAATATCAAAGAAGCCCTGAATCTGACCGGCGTGAAGGTCCAGTGTCAATACGCGGTCTGCCCCAGCTTTGGTGATCAGGTTGGCGACGAGCTTTGCCGAGATCGGGGTGCGTGCACCGGGCTTACGATCTTGGCGAGCATAGCCGAAATAGGGGACAACGGCTGTGATGCGCTGTGCGGATGCGCGCTTTAGTGCATCAATGATGATCAGCAATTCCATCAGATGGTCGTTGGCGGGGTAAGAGGTGGACTGGATCACGAAGACGTCTTCACCACGCACATTTTCCTGAATTTCAACAAATACTTCCATGTCGGCAAAACGCCGGACGACGGATTTGGTGAGCGGGATATTGAGATAGGCTGCGATCGCTTCGGACAAGCCGCGATTTGAGTTTCCGGCAACCAGTTTCATTCCGCATCCCCTTGTGGCGGGCTGTTGGCCCATAAGTTCGTCTGATGGTCTCGCCGCAGGTTTGGCAGCCTTTGGCTCTGGCGGGTTTGTAACAAGGGGTATTGGCGTCTGTAAACCGGACTCTGCGTCAATTTGGAGTTTGTGAGCCGTCGTTCTCATCCGCTGATCTTGTCGGGGAAGCGCGATAGGGGAAAACTGCTTTGAATCAGCCAGTTTGACGGGTATTTGCTGTTTTCTGATATGGTTCTGGTTGCAATGTTTTTCGCCGGGGTGACCTCAGTGCCACATGTTCAGCCCGGGTATTTTCATGCTTTGGGTGATGAAGGGCTAATCAGCTCGAGAATCCCTCTGGCGGCGGCTGTGCCCGCCTCTGTTGCGACTTGCCCCCAGGTGCCTGCAATTTCCTCCGCGCCGACAATGTTGGATTGGGACACGAGGCCGAGTGGGACCCCTTCTTTGGAGGCTATGGTCCATTCAATGGTCACATGGGCTTTGCCAGCCTCTGCTTTGCTCAGTGTCACTTCCCCCAGAACACGATAGGCGGCAGGTGTTGCCGGGCTGCCTGGCATGTTCAAAAGAGCCTCCTGAACAGCGGCGGCCAAGGATAACTGACCGTCCCCGGGCGACGTGCCAACGGCGACATCAAACAGGGCACGCGGCGATGTTCCGCGTGTATTTATCGCAGGCTGTGTTGCTGCCCCGAGAGAGGCCGTGACAATTGAGGGCTCGGCTGAAGGCCCGGCGGGCGGGGAGGTGGGCCGGGAGATAGTGGCGGTTATGGCTGAAGCGGGAGGTGGCGCATCTGCGAGGGATGTGATGCTTGCCGACGGTGACGATGATGCTGTGGCTCTGCGGGTTGGCGCCAGATCGTCGAGCAAAGTTGCATCACGCGCGGATGTGTCTTCAGATACGCCACCGGGGATGGCCAGAAGAGACGGCGTTGAGAAGTCGATTGGTGGTGAGGAGGGGGGCATTGGGGGAAGGTTTTGCGCATCAACTGCAGGTGTCAGGCTTGCTGTTGCGATGTTGCTTTCAGCGGGGGCCAGAAAATCCGCCTGATACCAGCCTGCAAGTTCTTGTGCAGCTTGATCGGCGATGCTTTCGAGTGTTTTGGCGTCGACGGTTGCCCAAGGATCGAACCGATCGAGTGGTGACGCTTCAGGCCGTTGAATAAGGGCATCGCCGGAGAGGAGTTTCAGGCGTTTGCCATCGGCGCCTACAACCTCCCAGACCAGTGCGACTGCGGTTCCGTTGGGAGCGATCCCGGCCCGCGCAACCCCTTTGACCGTCACTTCGGGAATTGTTCCCGTTTTGGCGAGGGGGAGGCGGTTGGCAAGGCTTGCTTCCTGAAGCCGGGCGAGGAGCAGACTTGCCAATTCGTTGGGTAAACCGGAGGGCAGTTGAATAAAAATGCCGCGGCGCTGTAGGGCTGGTAGAGATGCGGTGTGGAGTGGGGCATCCAGCGGGTCAGCGGCATAAGGGGCGTTCAGCGCCTGTTTGTTGTTATCTTCATCTGTGCACGCGGCCAGGCTTGCCAACAGCAGCGACAAGAACATGGCACGCCGGACGTATGGCGTCCGGTGGGGCGCCATGTGGCACTTTCCCGGTGTTTCCTGCCTGGTGCTTGTCCCCAAATATTCCACGCTTCTACTGATCCCCTGCAACTCTTGTCGCGTTGTGGCGCGATCGGACGGGTATCAGCCGGTTGCGCTGTCGCCGATGATTCGCGTTCAGTCTAAAGTAGCAAGGTCGGCGCATGGTCCCTAGTGCTGCGTTTCTGTCTTCTCAGCTTGCGGTCAACGGGCGCTCTTCTCACGTGTTTTTCAGCGTGATTGCGGAAATCTGCCGTCCATAGTCGGGCTCTCCGGCATGAGTGGTTCGTCGAAAGGAGAAAAACCTTGATGGGTCTGCATATGTGCACAGATTGAGCCGTTCGACCGACGAAATGCCTGCGGCCTGCAGGCGGTCTTCAACAAATGCAGGCAGGTCGAACTGATAATGTTCTGTCCGGGCGCTGGGAATGAAGAAACGTGCATAACGTGCATCGCGGGCGGTGAATGTTTCCGCGAATTCGGGGCCAACTTCATAGTTGGGCTGCGAGATGGTGGGGCCTATGGCGGTCCTGATATCGCTGCGACGGGCGCCCAGCGCCTCCATCGCGGCGAGTGTGGCATCGAGAACGCCGTTGACGGCGCCTTTCCAGCCTGCATGTGCTGCCCCGATAATGCCGGCGTTGGCGTCGGCGAAGAGAACAGGTGTGCAGTCTGCGGTGAGGATCCCCAATGCCAGGCCGGGCCTGTCGGTTACCATGGCGTCGGCCTGTGGCGCGGCATCGTACTCCCAGCGCTGGGTAACGGTTACGACGGTTGGAGAATGTATCTGGTAGGCGGTGATGAGATGGGTGCGCGGTACGCCCAGATCATCTGCAACCCGGCCCCGGTTTTCGATCACGTTTGTGCGTAAATCATCAGAGCCCATGCCGCAGTTCCGACCTTCGTAAATGCCAGTTGAAACGCCGTTCTGACGGGAAAAAAAGCCATGTTCGATCCCGCTTTGTGCGGCAAGATTTTGGGCGCGGATCATGAGATATCCTCTGACTGGGATTGTCTTGTTGCTTTGTATCAGAAACCGGCGGGTGCTGTCGCGCCGATGCTGGTGGCCGCCATCACTTTAAAAAGCTGTCCCATTTGATCCGGGTTGATCAGGCGTGTGAGGGCAGCATCAATTTCGTGCGCTTGTGCTTTGTCTGCATTCGCCTTCAGGAAATCGGCACGGACCTCAATCCCCAGGCTCTTCAGGAACACGGCCTGTGTGATGGGTGCGTAGGTTCGGGCCTGTGGCATGGCGTGTGCGAGCGCTTCGAAATCGACATGTGCGGTCAGATCAGCCTCGCCGGGATGCTCCAGTACATCTGCATATTTGTGTTGGTGCAACGCTTGCAATGTGTCGCCGGTTGCGCTGTGTGCATGTCCGTAGTCAACAAAAAGGGCGGCGCCGGGTGCTTGTTCAAAACGTGTGGCGATTGTGCGGGCGATGTCGGTTGCGATTGGGCAGGTTTCGGCGATCTCACCCTCAGATGCGTGTTGCACGGCGGGCGGGAGGTGGCGTGTCTCCACAGGCAGGGGCAAGGTTGTGAACTGAAATTGCAGATGAGGTGTTGCCTCATCTGAAGCCACTGTCACAGCCCGCTCAAACCACTGCCCGTTCTGTTTCACATATTGCCGAATGGGCAGGGCGTCGAAAAATTCGTTAGCGAGGATGATGAGGGGGCCGTCCGGTAGGTCGTTGACATTCGTATAATGAGTTGCGAGCGGTACGTTTTTCTGCTGGGCTGATTTCAGGACAGGGCTGGTTTCCACGAGGGCGATATGGGCTGCTTTTGCAAAGCCCGCCACACGCGCGGTTGCACGTACGGCATCCGCCATCAAGGTACCCCGGCCCGGGCCCAGTTCAGCCAGAACAAATTTCCCAGGACTGCCGAGTTTAATCCACATATCGGCCGCCCACAGTCCGAGTAGTTCGCCGAACATCTGAGAAATTTCCGGGGCGGTTGTGAAATCTCCCTTTGTGCCCAGGGGATCACGCGTCAGATAATAGCCGTGCTCAGGGTGGGCGAGGCAGGCATTCATGAAGGTTTCCACACTCATGGGGCCATGAGCGCTGATGTCATCGGCAATAATACGCGCAAGTTTTGTGTTGGGACTGCCGGTGTTGTTCATCTGGACTGTTGTTGGCGGGCCCACCAGATAATACCCACTCCGATCAGGATCATCGGAATGGTGAGAACCATTCCTTGTGTGACTGGCCCCCAGAGATAGCCAATATGGGCGTCCGGTTCGCGGAAGAATTCAACAAAAATACGTGCAAACCCGTATCCGATGAAGAAGGAGCCTGCGACGGTCCCCGGGGTTTGCAGTGCTTTTGTGTGATGGGTGAGGTATCGCAGCACAATGAAGAGCAATAAACCTTCGAGTACGGCTTCGTAGAGCTGGCTCGGGTGGCGGGGAAGCGGGCCGCCATTGGGGAAAATCACGCCCCATGGCAGGTCCGTTGTACGACCCCACAATTCGCTGTTGATGAAGTTTGCCAGACGTCCGAACAGGAGACCCAACGGCGCGACAGCGGCGACACCATCGGCCAGCGACCAGAGTTTGATATTGTTGCGGCGTGCGTGAATGTAGACGGCTGCGACAACGCCGGCAAAACCGCCATGGAAAGACATGCCGCCTTTCCAGACGGCGAGGATGTCGCCCGGATTTTCGAAATAGAAACCCGGGTTGTAGAAAAGGACATAGCCCAGACGTCCGCCGAGAATGACCCCCAGCGCGGCCCATAACAGAAGGTCATCTGCCTGGTCGGGAGAGAAGGCGGGCTTTTTTCCCCATATGGTTTTATCGCCTGCCAGGCGCATGAGATAGCGCCACCCAAGTACGAGGCCGACGATGTAGGCGAGTGCGTACCAACGGATTGCAAACGGGCCGATCTGAAATAGGATAGGGTCGATTTCTGGGAACGGCACTGTCGGTCCTTTGTGTGAAGGCGAGGAAGGAGGCAAAGTGTCGGCTAGACGGTGTCCGTGTCAAGCATCGGGCAAGATGGCACCTCTTTTGGAGGGCGGCTCTCGTGGGGCAAACCGGCACGTAAATCAGGGAGGCAAACTGTCACAGCTTGGTCCAGATTGATTTTCAGGGGCTGGTATTTTCCGGCTTGAGGAGTATGGTCAGCTCTTACGCGATGATGCCCCGGAGAGACGCCCCATGACGCAATATGACAACCGCATACTTGATGATGTTGCCAAGCTCTTTACCTCCGCTGCCGGTGCGGCACAAGGGGTGCGTCAGGAAGTTGAATCTATCGTGAAAAGCCAGGCGGAACGGCTGATTGCCGATCTGGATCTCGTGTCGCGTGAAGAGTTTGAGGTTGTTGAGGCAATGGCAGCGCGCGCGCGGGAAGAAAATGAAGCGCTGGAAGCGCGGATTGTTGCGCTTGAAAAGGCTTTGTCCGCGAAGGGCTGAATTGCGTTTCCCCACCTTTTTCCACATGTTTTTTGTGTAAGGGCTGTTTCACGGCCTTGCACCGACTCATCTGTTCAGGCACGCTGGTTTGTGCTTTGAGATGATTTGCCTACAAGATATAGAGGCAGGGCGTCTGAGGAGAGCGAGGCGGCAAGCAGGGGCAATCCATGAAATCGACGGTCGTGCCGGCAGAATATGTGGATACCAATCCGCTGGATCTCCTTGAACAGGTTGCAGATATCAAAAACTGGGCGTTTGACCGTTCGCACGAGCAGGAACTCAATCTTGCGGTTGTGGGAGAATGGCGCGATTACCAGATATCGCTCAATTGGCGGGATGATTTTTGCGGGCTTCATATGGCGACGGCTCTCGACATCCGCGTGCCTTCGGCCAAAAGAACCGTGATGCGTGATTTGTTGAGCCTGATCAACGAACAGCTCTGGTCTGGACACTTTGATATGTGGTCAGATGATGGCACGATCCTGTTTCGGGATACGCTGCTTTTGTGTGGTGGGGCGGCGGCGACACCGGAGCAGTGTGAAGCCTTGTTGAGACTGGCCGTTGAAGCCTGTGATCGTTACTACCCGGCTTTCAATTTTGTTTTGTGGGCGGGGCGCAACCCGCAAGAGGCGATGGCAGCCGCGTTGTTTGAAACACACGGTACGGCGTGACAAGGCATGGTGTTGCGCTTGTCGGGCGCTGTATCCTTTATTCAAGTGAGTGATCCTGATGCTCAGTTCTTCAGATGCTTTGGTGCTGATCGGCGCGGGCAAAATGGGTGGCGCAATGCTTTCGGGCTGGCTGGCGGGCGGGCTCTCGGGCGCGCAGGTTTACCTGCGGGACCCCAATCCACCGGCTGAAATGGCCAAACTCGTTGCAGAACAGGGACTCCGGCTTAATTTTTCTGTGGCGGATATTGCGGCTCAGTCGCCGCGGGTTGTTATTCTGGCGGTGAAACCGCAGATCATGGAAACCGTGCTGCCTGATCTGGTACCGCTTGTTCAACCGGGTACGCTTTTTCTGTCGATTGCTGCGGGTGTGGGGCTCTCTCGCCTTGAGGAGATGTTGGGCGGCGGTGCTGCTATTGTCCGGACCATGCCCAACACGCCTGCCTCTGTCGGCAAAGGGATTACCGCCGCGATCGGCAATGAACGGATTACGGAGGAAGACAGGGCTTTATGTGACGCGCTTCTGTCTGCCATCGGATCTGTCGTCTGGCTTTCCCAAGAAAGCGAGATGGATGCGGTGACGGCTTTGTCGGGTAGTGGCCCGGCCTATGTTTTTGCGCTGGTGGAGACCATGGCGGCTGCGGGGGAGCAGTTGGGACTGGACCCGGCGCTGGCGAAGCAACTGGCGCGGGAGACTGTCGCTGGTGCCGGTGCGATGTTAAGCGCGATGCCGGATGATGCCTCGGTTCTTCGGCAGAACGTGACTTCCCCCGGGGGAACCACGGCGGCGGCTCTCGATGTGCTTTTGGGCGATGAAGGGTTGTGGCAATTGATGCGAACCGCCATGAACGCGGCGCGGGCACGCTCTCGCGAGCTTTCCAGGTAGGCCCTTATCGTTTCCTCTATCGCTCTCCGGCTGTCTGCCCCGACTGGCCGTCCGGGGGGGTGATCGGCTATGCTTTCTCCATGACCTGAAAGGATAGGCCTGTTTTCAATGTCCAGTTCCACACACTCACATGATACGGCTGATGAAATGGCCGGTGCTGCTTTAAAGCCCAAACGTAAAACGAAGGCGAAGTCTGCGCCGGAACCTCTTGAAGACCGGGTGATTGACACAGCCCTTGCGCTGATTGCCGTCAATGGCTGGTCGCGGGTCACGCTTGCGGATATTGCGGCGGGCGCAGGGCTGACTCTGGTAGAGCTGCACGACCAGTTTTCCAGTAAAGGTGCTGTGTTAAGTGCCTATTCCCGACGCACGGATGTACGTGTGCTGCGGGCAGTGGACCCCGAGGATCAGGAAGGCGAGGCACCAAAAGACCGGTTGTTTGAGGTGTTGATGCTGCGGTTTGACGAGATTGGTCAACATAAGGAGGCCGTTCGGCAGCTTGCGCACGACATGCGTGATCCGTTTGACCTGCTTGCCGGTATGAAGCCTGCGATGCGCTCTATGCACTGGATGCTGGAGGCTGCAGGCATTGACTCCGGAGGGCTGAAAGGGGCTGCGCGTGCGCGGGCCCTGGCGTTGGTCTGGCTCGCGGCTTTCCGGGTGTGGTTGGATGATGCTGACGGGTTGGCCAAAACGATGGCGGAACTGGATCGTCGTTTGGAGCAGATCCGGTTTCTGTGGGGGCGCGATGAGACGAGTGCCCGCGCCTAGGTAACGGGTCTGGGCTGAAGCTTTGTCTTCCTAGAGTGGCAAAGTTACTTCCGCCCGCAGCCCGCCAAGGGGGCTGTGGGAGAGTTGTATGTCGCCGCCATGTGCCCGTGCAATGTCGAGCGCAATAGCAAGTCCCAGACCTGTGCCGGGATGGTCCAGGTTTCTGGCTGTGTCGAGGCGATAGAAAGGGCGAAATACCTCTTCGAGTTCGGCTTCCGGTATGCCTTCGCCATTGTCATCAATGTGGAGGTGGGCAGTCCCCTTGTCGCTTAGAGACAAGGTGAGGCGTACCGTGTCACCGTGTTTTACGGCATTGTCGACAAGATTGGTCAGGCAGCGTTTGATGGCGTTGCGGCGGAGGGTAACGGGTAATGTTCCCGGTGTTTCCAAGGCAATGATATGACCTTTGCGTTCATTGTCCGACTGAATTTCCCGTAACAGATCCACCAGGTCCAATGCTGTTGGCATTTCGCCTTCTTCCCCGCGAGCAAAAGCCAGATAATCCTCCAGCATGTGTTCCATGTCGCGGACATCTGCTTTCAGGTCGTCGATTTCGGGACTATCGCCCATCATGGCGATTTGCAGTTTGAAGCGGGTCAGTGGTGTGCGCAGATCATGGCTTACACCCGCCAGCATGGCAGTGCGTTGTTCGATCTGCCGCAGAATGCGTTCTTTCATATCAATGAAGGCCGCTGCCGCGCGCCGGACTTCCTGTGCGCCGGCGGGCCTGAAATTGGTGATATCGCGTCCCTTACCAAAACTCTCCGCAGCCAGTGCCAGCCGCTCGATCGGGCGTATCTGGTTGCGCAGGAAAAGAATGGCAATGGTGATCAACACGAGAGATGCCCCCACCATCCAGACCAGAAATATGTGTGAGTTTGTTGCATAGACGCGGCTGCGAAGAGGCAGGACGCGGATGACCCCGTCGGGCATCTGGATGCGAATATCCACGTAGTCTGACTGGGAAACGGTATCGATCCAATAAGGTCGCTGGATACGTTTTTCGATTTCCACCCGCAGAGAACTATCCAGCAAGGAAAATTTTGGTGTGATTGTTTCTTCCGGCAATCTTTCGCCGGTGCGGAAGGAAACAGACATTTCCAGTTGTTCCCATGCCAGCGCTGTCAGTTGCGGGGCCCCATCTGTTGCCTCGGGGAAGGTCGTGCGGGCTTCGACCAGCAATGCAATGTCGCTCACGACGGCGCTTGAAAGACGCTCGGTGACCATCTGCCAGTGCCGCTCAAGAAATACATAGGTGACGATGGCCTGCAGGAGGACGATAGGGGCTACGATGATGATGAGGGAACGGCCGTAAAGACCACGCGGCATCAGGCGTTTCAGCAGTAAAAAGGGGTGCCATGCTGCACTCCGTTGCTTGGGGCGGCGTTGCGCAGGGGGGGGGATTTTGCTTTCTACGTTCGTGCTGCTCATGGCGAAGCTGTTCCGTCAATCCGGTTTCAGAACGTATCCCAGACCACGTACGGTCTGGAGATAAATCGGGTTCTTTGGATCATTTTCAATTTTACGCCGTAACCGGTTGATCTGCACATCTATTGCCCGCTCGGTGCTTGCGTCGTCACTCAGCAGTAGCGTGCGGGAGAGAATTTCGTTCTTGCGTGCGGAAAACAGTTGCAGCAACTGAACTTCCCGGTCGGTCAGTCGTATCAGCGTGTCGTCGCGCCACAATTCACCGCGCTCCCGATCAAACCGGCAGGGGCCCAGACGTACCAGGCCCGCATCAATTTTTTCCGGTGCTGTGCGACGCAGGATTGTACTGATCCGCAGTAAGAGCTCGCGTGGCTCAAAGGGCTTGGCGAGATAATCATCCGCCCCGCGCTCCAGCCCGTCAATTCTGTGTTCGGTTTCAGCCCGTGCAGTGAGCAGGAGGATGGGGACGGTTGAAGTTTCACGTAGAGACCGGGTGAGGTCGAGGCCGTTTTCACCCGGCATCATCACGTCGAGGACGAGCAGATCGAAGGCGAGACTTTCCAGTCTTTGGCGGGCCTCGGCGGCATGCTCTGCTGTGCTGACACGATAGCCATTGTCACTCAGGTATTTCTTGAGCAATTCGCGGATGCGACGGTCATCGTCCACTACGAGAATGTGAGGCGTCTCCTCATCAAAATTCACGGTCGAATGCGGCGTTCCGCTGGTCTGGTTCACGGTACGTCTCCACTGGAGATCAGGGCTTCAACACTTGCCCGGTCCTCTTCGTTGACGAGATTCAACAAGACCTTGCGCCAGACGGTTGCTGCTTCCGGGCCGGCGGCGGCGAGGGCTTTGCTGACGCGCTCATATTGGGGAACGGCCAGCCGGCGTTCCAGATCGGCTCCGTCGGCCGTCAGGTGCAGATGCCGCTGGCGGCGGTCGCGTGTGCCTGTCTGCTGCTCAATCAGGCCACGCTCAATCAACTGGCGCAGAACACGGGCCAGACTTTGTTTGGTGATCCTCAGGATCCCTAGCAGTTCGGCCACTGTAATGCCCGGGTGGCGTCCGACAAAATGAACCACGCGGTGATGGGCACGTCCCCAGCCGTCCTTGTCCAGAATCGCGTCCGGCTCGCTCACAAAATCCCGATAAGCAAAGAAGAGCAATTCAATCGCCTCGAGAAGCGCTTTCTTTTCCGCCGGGTCGTCGGGTTTCCCCGATTTCTCTGCTGAGCGATTGGAAATCTTTATGTCAGTCATGTTGACGTATCTCAATCACATCATTACTTTGGAAGTCAGATTTACGACAGAAATGAACCCGTCTGGCGTTTTCGTCCCGTGAGTGTCAGTATTTTGGCCTAAAGATCGAGCTGACTGCAATTTTTGCAGGCGGAAAGGTCCTTGGGCTGATTTTGGTAGTGGCAGCGCGACTTTTGGGCGACGGACGCTGAGGTCGGTCAGGAAACAATCAGGACTTACGGACATGGCAGATATTCCATTTGATAAGCGCGACGGCTTCATCTGGTTCAACGGTGAGCTTGTGCCATGGGCGGACACGAAAATCCATGTTCTGACGCACGGATTGCATTACGCATCCTGTGTGTTTGAGGGAGAGCGTGTCTATGGCGGCGAGATTTTCAAGCTTCGGGAACATACAGAACGGCTTTTCGCGTCAGCAGAGATTCTGGGTTTCAAGATTCCCTACAGCGTACAGGAAATTGACGATGCATGCCGCAAAGCCGTGAAAGCTCAGGGGATTGTGGATGGTTATGTCCGCCCGGTTGCCTGGCGCGGCAGCGAGATGATGGGGGTTTCCGCGCAGAACAACCGGATCAATGTCGCGGTTGCATGTTGGGAATGGCCATCCTATTTCGACCCGGAGCAACGTCTGAAAGGTATTCGCACTGAAATTGCGGAATATCGACGCCCATCCCCGCAGACGGCACCGTGTCATTCCAAAGCGGCTGGGCTTTATATGATCTGTACGATTTCTAAACACGCAGCTGAAAGCCGGGGCTACGCGGATGCGCTGATGCTTGACTATCGCGGTTACGTTGCCGAGATGACCGGTGCCAATGTTTTCTTTCTGAAAGATGGCGTGATCCATACACCGACACCAGATTGCTTTCTGGATGGAATTACCCGCCGGACGGTGATGGAGCTTGCCCGGCGGCGGGGGATCGATATTGTCGAGCGCCATATTGAAATTGAAGAGCTGGCAGATTTTCAGGAGTGTTTCATCACGGGAACCGCGGCGGAAGTTACTGCGGTTGCTGAGGTGGGGCCGTACAGATTTACGCCTGGCGAGATCACAAAAGCGCTGATGGATGACTACACCAAAGAGGTGCAGCCCAAGGTCAGTGTGGCTTAAGCATCTTTTGCATTCATTTTCAGGGTTTTGACGACGCCGCCCATCGCCGGGCGGCGTTTTCGTCTGTGGCTTTGGAGGCAACCCAGTTTGTGCCTTCCGGTCCTTCTTCTTTTTTCCAGAAGGGCGCCTTGGTTTTGAGCCAGTCCATCAGAAATTCAGCAGCTTCGAAGGCGGCCTGTCTGTGCGCCGACGCTGTGATGACCAGTACGATCCGGTCGCCCGGCTTCAAAGGACCAACGCGGTGGATAATCAGGCTGGCGTCGAGCGGCCAGCGTGCGTGCGCTTCAGCTTCGATCTGTGCTAGCGCCTTTTCGGCCATGCCGGGATAATGCTCTAGTGTCATTGTTTCAACGGCGCGACCATCATTGCGCGCGCGCATATGCCCGACAAAGCTGACGGATGCGCCTATATCTGTGCGGGTTCTGGTCAGTTGATCCAGCTCATGCCCGGGGTCGAAGTCTGCTTCCTGTACGTAAATCACGTTAGCCCCCTGTAAAGGGTGGGTAAAAGGCCAGCTCTTTTGCCTGCCCGACCAATGTGGTGAGAGGCACTTCTTCCATATCAAGGGCGGCGTGGACAACAGACATATCTTCAAAGGCTGTCGCGTATTCTTCGCCACGCTGCACAAGCAAGCTGATTACGTCCATGATGGTTTGATCGCCAGCACCTGTAATCTCGATGACTTCTTCCGGTTTGCCAATCCGGTCTCGAAACCAGGCGAAATAGAGAATTTTCATAGAAGCGATCTCCCGCAGATTCAGCTTGCGGCGTCCTCGTCATCTTTGATGACATGGCGCAAGCCGCTTCTGAAATAATCATACCCTGTATATAGGGTGAGGAGGGCTGCAATCCAAAGCAACCAGATGCCGATATCCAACGTGCCCGGCAGAACATTGTCTCCGGCATTGCCAACCAGCAAAAACCCGATTGCGACCATCTGGATCGCTGTTTTCCATTTGGCCAATTGTGTAACAGGGACGCTTACCCGGACTTCTGCCAGAAATTCCCGCAGGCCCGAGACCAGGATTTCGCGCGAAAGAATGATGATGCCCGCAATTACGGAGCCCCAACCGATAGTTCCGTTGGCCACCAGCATGAAAAGGGCGGCAGAAACGAGCAGCTTGTCCGCAATGGGGTCCAGCATACGACCGAGGTTTGACGTCTGCTCCCAGGCGCGGGCGAAGTAACCGTCAAAATAATCTGTAATGGCGGCAGCAACGAAGATCCCGAAGGTCACCCAGTTTGCCAGATGACCGTCCAGATAAAAGGCTGCCACCATGGCCGGCACCATGACGATACGGGCATAGGTGAGCAGGTTGGGGAGGCTGGTCAGTACGGGACCGCGCGTCTGCTTTTTGGGGCTTGCGTGATTCATGGGGCTATCCTAGCACCGGTTTGTCTAATCCGGGTTACCGTGAAAGTGATCGTAGACAGCCCGGGCGACTTTTTCGGAAATACCCTCCACGGTCAGCAGGTCAGCCAGGCCTGCGCGGGAGACTGCCTTGGCAGAACCGAAGTGGTGGAGCAGGGCTCGCTTTCGGCTGGCGCCAACACCTGGCACATTGTCGAGCGGGTTTTCGTGTACTTGTTTGGCTCGGCGTGCCCGATGGGAGCCAATTGCAAAACGATGGGCCTCGTCCCGCAGGCGTTGCAGGTAGAACAGAACCGGGCTTTTTTCTGGCAAAGAGAAGGGGGGGCGTCCCGGCATGAAAAAACGTTCTCGACCTGCATTTCGGTCGGGTCCTTTGGCAATTGAAACAACGGTCACGTCGGTAATGCCCAGATCGCGCATGACCTCCATCGTGACGGATAATTGTCCCTGACCACCATCGATAAGGATAATGTCTGGCCAACCTTGCGCGCGGCGCATTTCCAGCGCGTCTTCGGTGGACGGGCCGTTGGGATCTTCTTCGGCGTCGTCTCCGGTTTTGACGCTTTCTTTCAGCAGGCGTGAAAACCGGCGGGTCAGGACCTGGCGCATCATACCGTAATCGTCACCCGGTTCGATCTCGCCTTCCTTGATGTTAAACTTGCGGTACTGGTTTTTCAGGAAACCTTCCGGCCCGGCGACGACCATACCGCCAACCTGATTGGTCCCTTGAATGTGGCTGTTGTCGTAGATCTCGATCCTTTGTGGCGGGCTCTCCAGATTGAAGAGAGTTACCATTTCGCTCAGGAGTTTGCGTTGGGTGGCGCTTTCGGCCAGACGTCTGGCGAGCGCGTCGGTTGCGTTGCGCAGCGCATGCTCAACCAGCTCGCGTTTTTCGCCGCGTGCCGGGACAGATACGGTGACTTTGCGTTCACCGCGAATGGTCAGCGCTTCAGCCAGCAGGGCTCGACCTTCGACCCCTTCACTTAACAGAAGCTGTGCGGGCGCGGGGCGGTCATCGTAAAATTGTGCGAGGAAGGCGTCGAGGACTTCCGCCCGGGTCACATCCTTGTCGTGGCGCGGGAAATACGCCCGGTTGCCCCAGTTTTGTCCACCTCTGAAGAAGAAGACCTGAACACAGGTCTGGCCGCTATCCTCCGCGACCGCGAAGACATCCGCATCTGTCACAGATTGAGGATTGATCCCCTGATGGGACTGGATTTGCGTTAAAGCCCGAACGCGGTCTCGATAGAGGGCAGCCCCCTCGAAATCGAGCTTTGCGCTGGCGGCTTCCATAAGCTTGAGCAGATGGTCCTGGGTTTTTCGGCTTTTGCCCCGTAGAAAATCATGTGCCTCATCCACCAGCCCTTTGTAGTCGGTTTTGCTGATCTCTCCGGTGCAGGGCGCAGAACATCGTTTGATTTGAAAAAGCAGACAGGGGCGGGTTCTGCTTTCAAAAACACTGTCGGAACAAGACCTGAGCAGAAAGGCGCGTTGAAGAGTGTTCAATGTCCGGGTGACAGAACCGGCGGATGCAAAGGGACCAAAATAGTCTCCTTTCTGACTTCTGGCACCGCGGTGTTTCAACACTTGCGGAAAGTCGTGATCTCCAGTCAGCAGGATGTAGGGGAAAGACTTGTCGTCGCGCAGCAGGACATTGTAGCGCGGCTTTAGCTGCTTGATGAGGTTGGCTTCCAGCAGGAGAGCGTCGGTTTCGGTGGCCGTGGTGATGAATTCCATATCGGCGGTAGAACTGATCATGCGCGCAATACGGTTTGAATGGCCGAGAAGCTTGGTGTAGCTGGTCACCCGCTTTTTCAGGCTCCGCGCTTTTCCTACGTAAAGGACATCGCCTTTATCGTTCAACATGCGATAGACACCCGGCCCATCGGGCAGGGTTTTAACCTTCTCCGCGATCAGCTCTGACCCTTGTAGGGGCGTATCTGTGCTTGTGGTGGGTTCGCTCATGGGGTGATGAATAGCGTATCGATTAGGTTTGCAGCTATCCCTTCATATCGCAATTCTCAGTGAGAAAGGGGGATTTGACAGGGTGGTTTACCTTCACGCCGGAGAAATGGTTCTCCAGACTGATTTTAGTTGGATCTCTTGCTTGACCGGCGGGGAGATGTCTGTGGATAAGTTTGTTGAAAAAAATCCCGAATCAAGTCCAAGCGTTTGTGACATAAGGATAAATCAGCTTCTAGACCCAAGGGCTTGTCTTTGTAAGTTGTTGATTTTAAAGGGGAAAATTGTGAAGATTAATTATTGTTGGTTTTCTGTTTGTTTTCGAGTGTCAAGTAAAATTGGTTAATCGGCGAAAATTTTGTCTGTGCACAAATATCCGTGGGCGGTCTAATTTAAGTGCGACAAATTTGTTAAGAAAACCAATAGCCTAGCTGATATACGGCATGGTGGTCTTGAAATTTCAACTTTCGATTGAGCTTTAGGGGGTGGCCCGGCCTCTTTCAATTTCCACGCCGACGCTGGCTGTTTCTGCAATCGCGGCCAGCTTTTCCACTCGGATACGGGCCCGTTCCACCCTGGCATCCTCCAGACACCGGGACGCGATCCGTTCCGCGAGCGTTTCTACCAGGTTGACGTGCCCTTCAGCGATCAGGGCTTTCACCTTGTTGACGATTTCCTCGTAACAAACAACGTTTTCCAGCGCGTCGCCATGGGCGACTTCGCGCACGGTCAGATCAATATTGAAGCGCATCGGTTGACGGAAACCGTCTTTTTCGTGCGCATAGACGCCTATTTCACCTTCCAGCACCAGATCGCGAACGAAAACATGCCGAATGGCCTTTGTCGCGTCGGCGATCTGCAGGCGAGTGACGTTGTCTGCGTCACTGTTCGATATGGTTTGGCTCATGGGAAGTCCTTTCCATTCTGGTCCATTCTGGCGATAGCCTGTCCTTGTGCGACCCGGCGATCTATTCCGGTCCTATGGCATCCGGCGTGGCCCAGGCAAGATGCTGGCCTCCATCGAGGGCAATCATTTGCCCGGTCATGGAGGGGGCCGCAAGTATAAAGCGAATAGCCTGACAAATTTCATCCAGTTCGGGCCCACGCTGGAGCAATGTTGCTTTAACCTGGGCTTCAAAATCCGCTTCTTTCTGTCGTTCATTGGTCAAAACGGGGCCCGGGCCGATTGCGTTGACCCGCACATGTGGCGCGAGCCCTTGCGCAAGGGTCTGGGTCAGGGTCCACAGGCCCGCTTTGGATGCGGTGTAAGACAGGAAGCGGGGGGTCAGGCGCCAGACGCGCTGATCGATCAGATTAATGATGTTGCCTTTCTGGTGGCGCGGCAACTGGTTGACAAAAGCCTGTGTCAGAAAGAGAGGAGCACGGAGATTGGTATCTATGTGAGCGGCCCAACTTTCCGGTGTGAGGGTGGCCAGACTGTCTTCTTCAAAAATGGAGGCACTGTTGATCAGGGTGGTCAGGGGCCCCAGGTCCCGGCATGCGGTTTCCACCAGTGATGAAATTTCACCGGTATTGGCCAGGTCTGCGCCGATACAGATGGCCCGTCCACCATCACGCCTGATGTCATCACGCAGTTTCCCGGCCTCTTTGCCGGACTGGCGATAGTGGATTGCAACACCCCAGCCCTGCTTGGCAAAGTCATGGGCGATCGCCCGTCCTATACGTTTGGCCGCGCCTGTAATCAGGACGTTTTCAGGTTTATCCGTCATGGGTTAGCCGTGCGCCGCGCGCGCTGCCTGATCTGCCACGAAGAGGAAATACAGGTAGGACACGTATCCAACAACGAAGAAGAAACCTGCTGAGCGGGTGATGGTGCCGCGTGACATGGCGAAGGGAACGATGACCAAGGCAGCGATCAGCATGACCCAAAGGTCAAACCAGATGAAGGCTTCCGGTACGTCAATGGGCGTGACCATGGTTGTAATGCCCATAATCGCCAGAATGTTGAAGAGATTGGAGCCGAGCACGTTGCCGACTGCGAGATCTGGTTGGCGGCGAAAGGCTGCAACCATTGTGGTTGCAAGCTCTGGAAGTGAGGTGCCGAAGGCGATCAGTGACAGGCCGATGGCGGCATCGGAGACGCCGAAATTGCGGGCAATACCTGTGCCGCCTTCGACAATAAAATGAGCGCCAAGGGGGAGGCCGCAAACGCCGATCAACAGGAAAAAAGCAATTGTCCAGCTACTTTCCGGCAGGCCTTCACCGTCACTGGGGATTTCAAATTCGGCTGCGATGTCATCTTCAGTCGCGTTTGATTTGAAAGCGTGGCTGGCCACGTAGGCGAGGAAGAACACGACCAGAGTGAAGAGGACCACTCCCTGCCAGAATACGAGCTGGCCGAAAAGACAGAAGGCAATAAACAGCAATGTGGCACCGACCATAAAGCCGGTATTGCGGCGGACGACATCCTGATTGCAGAGGGTGGGGTAAATAATGGCCGGAAGGCCGAGGACAAAGAGGATGTTTGCAATATTGGAACCGACGACGTTCCCGATTGCAATCCCGCCCGCGCCGGTGAGTGCTGCTTTGATGGAGACGACAAGCTCCGGAGCCGAAGTGCCAAATGCGACAACGGTCAACCCGATCAGAATTGAAGGAATACCGAGTTTCAGTGCAAGGGATACAGATCCTCGTACGAGAAGGTCGCCACAGAAGAGCAGAATGACAAAACCGCTTATCAGGGAGAGATAGCTCATTGTGAGAGATCCGAAGCGGTGTGCGCGGTGGTAGGCGATTTACGGGTCATCATGCTCTTAAGGGTCATTGGTTTCGTCTACTCCCGGGCGGTCACTGGTTTCTGCGTGGGCACCCCACCGGGGCCTGCCTGTCGTCAGACTGGTGTTTTGCTGCAGTTTAGCGCCGCGAATATTTTCTTTCTCTGAAGCAATCCTCTATCTTTCATATATAGGAACCATGTCGATGAAGTAAAATCCGTTCGTTACGGCAAACGGGTAAAAAGGCGTGAAAGGATGCGGAAAACGTAAATGGAAGCTGTAGATGGCGGGGCGGGGCATGCGGAGGCAATTCCTTACCTGAAAGAGATTGTGGTCTTTCTGGTGGCATCTGTGCTTGTGGTGCCGCTTTTCCAGTGGATGCGGGCAAGCCCGGTTTTTGGGTATCTGGCTGTTGGCGCGCTGATTGGCCCTTTTGGCCTTGCGGTCATTGATGATGTGGAGGGCGTAATACGGCTCGCTGAGCTTGGTGTGGTCTTCCTTTTGTTCACCATCGGGCTGGAACTTTCCTTCGAACGCTTGTTGGCTATGCGGCGCCTGATTTTCGGTCTCGGGGGATTGCAGGTCCTGATTGTCGGACTGGTGATTGTGTTTTTCTCGCTCAAATGGGGAAATACGATCGAGGCATCGCTTATTATCGGCTTTTCGCTGGCTCTTTCTTCTACCGCAATTGTCACACAGGTCCTGATTGAAAAAGGGGAGTTTGCAACGCCGCTCGGGCGACGCTCGTTTGCGATTTTGCTGTTTCAGGATCTGGCGGTGGTGCCGCTCATTATGCTGGTTTCCATTCTGGCGAATGGTGGCGCGGAGATTGGTGGTTGGGAGCTGACCAAATCTGTCGTGATCGCGCTGGTGCAGGCTGTTGCTGCGATTGCCTTTATTCTTATCGTTGGACGTTTTGCCCTTCGATACCTCTTTCGTCTGGTAACCTGGACCAAGTCGCCTGAGCTTTTTATGGCTCTTACATTGCTGGCTGTGTTGAGCACGGCGTGGGCAACCGGACAGTCGGGCCTTTCGATGGCTCTTGGTGCTTTTCTGGCCGGGCTGGTTTTGTCGGAAACGGAATTCCGGCCTCAGGTTGAGATTGATATTCAGCCCTTCAAAGGGCTTTTGCTGGGGCTCTTTTTTATCAGCGTCGGCATGGGGCTCGATTTTGGTGTCATGCAGGGCATGGCATATGAGGTTTTCGTCGGTGTGGTGGGGTTGATCCTTGTGAAGAGTATCATCATCACCGCTCTGACAGTCATGTTCGGGGTGAATACCAGTCAGGCCATCAGAACGGGGCTGCTCCTGTCTGCCGGGGGTGAGTTTGCCTTTGTTGTCTTTGGTGCGGCGCTTGCGACGGGCGTGATGGACCGTGATGTCGCACAATATATGCTCATTGTTGCCGGTGTTTCGCTCGTGTTGACACCATTGCTTATGCTTCTGGGTGATGTCTTGTCGCGGTTGATCGTCAGGTTCATTCAGCCGGACCCGGAAGTTGAAGTGGCGGCGATTGATGATGATCTCAAGGGCCATGTCATTATTGCAGGCTATGGCCGGGTTGGGCGGACCGTTGCACGTGTCTTGTCCGAACAGATGGTGCCGTTTATCGCGCTGGATATGAACGCGACCCGGGCACGGCTGGCACGGCAACGGGGGGAGCCTGTTTTCTATGGGGATGCCGCCCGGCACGACATGCTGGACCGTGTGGGCGCAGACCGGGCGGCGGCGATTGTTATCACGCTGAACGACTTTTCCGCGGCTACCCGTGCGGTCGGTGGTATTCGTGCGAAATGGCCTAAAATTCCGGTCTTTGTCCGCGCGCATGACATGACGCATACGCAGGAATTGTTGCGGTTGGGGGCGACGGGCATTGTGCCCGAGACGCTTGAAACGTCTTTGCAACTGGCGACGGAGCTTCTTTATACGCTGGGTATTCCACATGAGGCGCTTACCCCGCTCATGGACAAGCTGCGTGAGGAAGGCTATGCGCGGGTCAATCCGGATCTGGAAACCGCCAAACGGGAATAGCGGGTTTCTTGATCTACGGGGATGGCCTTCGACCGGACGGGTTAGAACATATCCTCCGGCAGGTCGCGCTTTTTGGGTTTGCGTGGACGCTCGTACAGCACACCGGGGAACCCTTTGAGGTTTGACAGGGTGCCTCCCTCCCATGCCCAGTCCGGCTTTTCACGCATGCGCAAATGATAGCGCGGTTCGCGCCCTACAGCGTCGGAAAACAGTCCACGTGGAATGTTGATCATATGCGGGGAGGCATCCCGCTCGTAGGCGACGGCGGTGCCGCATTCGATGCAGAACCGCCGGGTGATCCCTTTTTCCTCGTCACGATAGGCAGATAATTGTGCTTCACCCCTGATCAGGCGGAACCGTTTGCGCCACGAACCCACATAAGTTGTTGTGGCATTGCCCGAGAAACGACGGGTTGAGGCCGAGTGATCATGGTAGGCCCATCTGGCCGGATGCTTAATCTCAAATGCGATCAGACCACAACCGCATTCGCCTTTGATCCAGTCTTTTGTTGCAAGGATTGTCTTTTCGCGCACACCTGAACTCCCGCTGACATTATTGTGAGATGCGAACCCGGGTTCAAAAGCGCAACTATGCTCTGCGTTTTGCAAGAACCAATGTTGAGAATATGCTTGGGTTCATTGAGGGGGAACTATGTTTACAGAATTTATGGATGCGTGGGCGATCGCGCAGGTGGAACAGGATGCCTACGTTGCGGCGCTGCCGCAATGGGTCCAGCTCTGGATGAACTGGATGACACTCGTGCTGGGCGTTGGGGCGATTGTGTTTTCAATCTTCAAGGTAGAGGCCCGCTGGCTGCTGCTGGCTATGCTGCTGACCGTGCCTGCAACCATGATGATGGGGGTCTATGTCGGATGGAATGGATTGTGGGGGCTGACCCATATTTTGTTGTGGACACCGGTGGTGATTTACATGGCCCGCCGTTTATCGCTGATTGAGGTCCGAAGTGTTTATGGGGCCTGGTACGTTTTGGCGTTGGGCACGATGGTGATTTCCCTGATTTTTGATATCAAGGATGTAGGCCAATATCTGTTGGCTTGACGGATGTGAGCGCGTGCGCCGCAAGCGATCATGCGGGGTGTGCGCGCGCCTTGTTTTTCTACGGAGCGACATTTCCTGCCTGCTCTTCAATCCACAAGAGAGAGGCGATGAGGCCCGAGAGTGAAAAGCTGGCGGACGCGGGCTCGCCCTGTTCGTTGGTATAGTCGAACCTGATTTCAGACCCTTGGCGCATGGCATCGATCAGAAAGTCCGTCTGTGTCTGTGAGCTGATGAAGTAATCGTTGATGGCTTCCGGTGTTTCAATTTCGTCAGGCGCCAGCAGGATCTGACGTGTGTCGTCCACGTGAATGTCAACCGTGTCCTGGCGGCTCATCATTTCAAAGACGGCGATCAGTGAAAGGCGTAGCGGTGCGCCCGCGCGCGCTTGCGAGATGCGGAGTTGATAATCATAGCCTGCGGGGGCGTCTGTGTTGTGAACATAGGCATTGGCGGAGCAAAAGCGCCCGCCGTCCGGGGCGGCTGGGCGGCAGGACGCCAGCCAATCTTTGAAATAGCGGCGATCTTCGCAATAGGGCGCCTGGGCGCAGCCTTCGGCGGCCGCGGTGGTTTCAGGCGCAGGTGTGGACCGGGCGGTGGTTCGTTGATAGATGACGGGCCACTCGTCGGCAAGGCGACCGTTGCATTCGCCCTCATAGGCATATTCCAGCATGGCGAAGGTGAAGCCGGTCCATTCCCATCTGCCGTGCGCGCCGCAATCTCCGATCCCGCGGCCTTTGGAGAATTCGGACAATTCGCCGGTCTTCTCATCCAGACTGGCATTCACTAACTGGTCGCGCGCGTACCAGCCGCGGTCACTCGAATAGGCGGCAAGATGTTGCACGGAGAAATGACTGACATCACTTTCATCGTCGCGGCGTTCGAGAATGAGTTTGCTCACCATATTATAGGCGCCGAGAAAACAGGGGATGAGGTGGGCGCGGGTGTTGGCGTTGAGTTCTACGCCTGTCCAGACATTCTCCCAGTCGGGATTGTCGATCGTGTCGCAAGAACCGTCATTGATGAAGCGATCCACAATTTCCTGTGGTGGCGGGGTGACGGATGGTCCGTTGAAGCCGGCAAGGGCCGGTGCTGCCAGACAGATGAAGAGCGTGGCGGTGATGAGGTGTTTCATGGTCGCTTGTCCCAGGGTTCCAGTGTGCCGGCAATGGTGCGTGTATCGAAGCCGCGATGAGCGCGGAGGGCGGCGGCGGATATTTCGTCATGGGTGAGCCAGCGTGATGTGTCCCCCTCGATGACAAAGCCCAGAATGAGCTGGCGATAGGTGCGGCCGGGCAGGCGTGACATGGCTTCCAGCCGCTGATCGGCAAAGCCGCCGGGCATGCCTGCTGCGGATCCCATCACCTCGATGATCTTGCCACCGGGCAGCACGCATTCGGCAATGGCATTGCGCAGCTCATGTGCCTCCGGCCGGATCCAGGTGAGGGCAAGGTCGACGGGCCCGCGAATGCGCAGCGTGTCGAGAAAATGTGTCGGGTCGTCATAGTCGAGCGGCAGGCGCATGACTTTTTCATCGAGGAAGTTCTCCCCGAATGAAAAGCGGCTGGCGCTGCGTGCGCAAAGGGTTGCGTGCTGACTTTCGCCAACAATTTCCCGGGCGGCTTTCGCCAGCATGCCGGTGGTTCCGATAAGGAGTGCGTGATCTGCCATGGGCCCTTTTTAAGGGGTCAGGCGGCATTTGTCGCGCTTTTCAGGCATTCGGCATCCGGGTCCTGCGCCATCCATGCGGGTCGGGGGCCGCTCGCGTTGAACATTTTGACGACCCTGTCGGGATAGCGCTGCACAATGCCTTCGCCGTAATCCAGCGTGGCAAGCCCGGTGACGAAAGACATGAAGCGGACGGAGCCGTCTGCGATCTCCCGGCAGGGGAAGGTGAGGTTCTCAAATTCCAGCAGGCGACCGGTATTGGTGCGGGCCTCGCCGATGGTCCAGCGGCCAAAGGTGGCGTCGGCGCCGTGCTCTGCATGGAAGGCGGCGCGGCTGGCCATGAGCCGGGCGCGGGCTTCATCCGTCATCGGGCCTTCGACATAGTCCCCCGTCAAATCCCGCCCGAACAGGCTGACAAGCGCGGTGCCGAACAGGGTGTAGCGGGCGCGCCCGTCGCCCGTGTGCTGAACAATCGCAATATGGGGCATGAAGGGCGAGAGGCTGCGAAGCGGAATTTCGGTTTTGGCGGGGAGGGGGTTGTTGTTCAGCGCCCGCACCTTGTACCAAAGGTCCGCATAGGCCACGGACCTGGGGGATTGCAGTACGGGCGTTGTGTCGGGCGTGGGCAAGGGATCGGCCTTTGACTGGTCTTTGGAACTGGGGGTTTGATCTTTAGTCTAGGTTTTGGAGGTTAACGCTTTACAACCAGAAACGGTTAAGGCGCGCGCGGGTGGACCGCCGCCCGTTTCGCAAGGGGGCCGCGGGGGAAAGCTGAAGGGACACGGAGCGCCAGAAGGCCTCATGTGTTTTTTGTTTAAGAGGTCTTCCGACGCTCCATGTGCGGCTGCTGCATTGAACTGACAACCCACTCACTGACGATGATTGCTGTTTCTTGGCTCGCGCCCCATGGCTTTCACCATGGGTGAGAGGTCAAGGCTTAGCAGATCGCCCCAGAGGACTGGCCTCCGGCCTCAACAGTTGCTCCGGTCCCGGGCCGTTACCCCCTGGCACACCGGAAGCCGCACCCATGCCCGCATATCGGACGGTCGACACGCCCCTTCATGGACATGGGATGTATCCAATATGGGGGCGTGCGAAGGGAGGGGGATAAGTTTTTTTGGCGTCATGCCCGGACGTGGTTACCGGGCATCCATTCTGGGGTGAGGTCTTGTGCCTGCGGCACTGGATTGCCGGGACAAGCCCGGCAATGACGGGCCGGATTTGGTGTTGTCCCGTGCTTGCCCATCACACTCATGCGTCATGCCCGGACTGGTTCCGGGCATCCATTCTGAGGAGGGTGCCACGCCTACTTTAGTAGGTCGTCGAAAAGGTCACGCCATGTCGGGTTTGTGGCTTCGATCAGATTGATCTTCCATTGTCGCGGATAGGCCTTGATGGTTTTCTCGCGTTGAATGGCATGTTGTGCGTCTGGCGCTTCTTCGACCCAGACAAGGTTCGTGACCTTGTAGCGAGAGGTAAAACCGTCTGTTGCGCCGGTCTTGTGTTCGTGGGCGCGTTTGGCAATGTCGCTCGTCACGCCGCAATAGAGCGTACCATTGCGCTTGCTTGCCATGAGGTAGACGTAGAAGCGTTTTTCCATCTAGGGAGCTTGCCGCTCCTGGACCCTCGGAACAAGTCCGAGGGTGACGGTTTTCTACTTTGTCATGCCCGGACTGGTTCCGGGCATCCATAATGAGATTGTCAGAATAGGCTAATGATCACTGTGGAGGTCGTTTCTAGCTGCGCTACAATACGTACAGTATACAAATGATCGAGGTTATTCCTTGCTGGTGCGCTTCATGAAGCGGCGCGACCTTCCAGAAGAGTTGGCAAATGACGTTGCTAGGCTTATCCGTGCCGGGCTTTCTCGATCACGCGACGAAAATCAGCAACGATCTTCACCTTCTCCGAAGGGCTTATAGGGCGGTCTGTGCGCTCTAAAATATACTCTGCCACCATAATTGCGGCCTCAGTGTTGTCATCGGGGAACGAAACCTGGCCATCAACCGCGCCGTTTGGTGGGGCGACGCCAAGATAGTTGGCAATGACATCGATTTCATCAGCTTTCAATCTCCGATGGCCTTTTAGAAGTCTACTCACTTGTGGTTGAGTTATGTGCAGCGCCTCTGCCAAGCTCTTTTGGTTTTTGCCTGGCTCTTTTAAACCCTGTCTGATCCAATCGATGTTTTTCATTGCGTGAAAATGACCTAAAAATTTAATTTGGACTAATGCGTTTTGCGCACTAATAGATGTTGGATTGTCCAATATTTTTGACCCCATGAAAACACCCGCCGAAATCGTGTTAGATCGAATTGGGATCAAAACCATCATGAAGGTGTGTGGTTTGAAAACTACAAACCAGATTCTTCGCTGGAATTATAGCAAGGAAAAGGTGGACATGAGGGCAGTGTTCTATCCCGCCACCACGAAACCTTGCTGTCTTACGGGAAAGAGCATGGTATTCCCCTGCGATTGTCTGAGCTAAACCCAGAACTTGCGGAGGCAGGTTTCAAGCTTGGCAATGACGGACCGGGTTTGGTTTTGATGCGAGCTTGTCCATCACACTCGTGCGTCATGCCCGGACGTGGTTACCGGGCATCCATTCTGAGGTGGCGTCTTGTGCCTGTGGCTCTGGATTGCCGGAACAAGTCCGGCAATGGCATGCTTTTGCTACGGTCCTTTGCGGCCCTTTTTTCCACCGCGATAGGTGCGGGTGCCGGCGCGGCCGGAGGCGGAGCGCGCTTTCGGTCGGCCGCCGTCTTTCTCCCCCGCGGCGGCGATGGCGCTTTGGCGCGCGAACGGGTCGTCGGCGATCGCGAGTTCCGTCTGTTCCAGCCGGTGGATTTCATCGCGGAGCCGTGCGGCTTCCTCAAACTCAAGATCGGCGGCGGCGTCCTTCATCCGCTTCTCCAGATCCTGAATATGGGCGCGCAGATTGTGGCCGACAAGCGCTGCCGTTTCGCTCACGCCCGTGTCGACGATCACATGGTCTTTCTCGTAAACGCTTTGCAGAATGTCGCCAATGTCGCGGCGAATGCTTTCCGGCGTGATGCCGTGCTTTTCGTTATAGGCCATCTGCTTTTCTCGGCGGCGCTCTGTCTCGGCGAGGGCGCGCTCCATGGAGCCGGTGATTTTGTCCGCATAGAGAATAACACGGCCATCCACGTTGCGGGCCGCGCGGCCAATGGTCTGCACCAGTGAGGTTTCCGAGCGCAGGAAGCCTTCCTTGTCTGCATCCAGGATCGCGACCAGCTCACATTCTGGAATGTCGAGCCCCTCGCGCAGCAGGTTGATGCCGATCAGCACGTCAAACGCGCCGAGGCGGAGGTCGCGAATGATCTCGATCCGCTCCAGCGTTTCGATGTCGGAATGCATGTAGCGCACGCGAATGCCTTGCTCGTGCATATATTCGGTGAGGTCTTCGGCCATGCGCTTGGTGAGCGTGGTCACCAGCACGCGGCCGCCTTTCCTGGCCACGGTGTGGCATTCGTCAATCAGGTCATCCACCTGTGAGCCGACGGGGCGGATGACCGTGACGGGATCGATGAGGCCCGTCGGGCGGATCACCTGTTCCACGAAGACGCCGCCTGTCTGCTCCATCTCCCAATTGCCGGGGGTGGCGGAGACATAGACGGTCTGCGGGCGCATCGCGTTCCATTCCTCAAACTTGAGCGGGCGATTGTCCACGCAGGACGGCAGGCGGAAGCCATATTCCGCCAGCGTTGATTTGCGGCGATAGTCGCCCCGATACATGCCGCCGATCTGCGGCACGCTGACATGGCTTTCGTCCGCGAAGACGAGCGCATTGTCTGGCAGATATTCAAACAGGGTGGGCGGTGGCTCGCCCGGCTTGCGGCCTGTCAGGTAGCGGGAATAATTCTCGATGCCCGCGCAGGAGCCGGTGGCCAGCATCATCTCGATGTCGAAATTGGTGCGTTGTTCAATGCGCTGGGCTTCCAGCAGCTTGTTCTGTCGGGTGAGCTCTTCCAGCCGTTCGGCGAGTTCCTGCTTGATGTGTTCGGCGGCCTGGGCAAGCGTTGGGCCGGGCGTCACATAGTGCGAGTTCGCGTAGATCTTCACCTGATCCATGCGACCTGTCTTGTGGCCGGTCAGAGGATCGAACTCGACAATATCCTCCACCTCGTCGCCAAACATGTTGATGCGCCAGGCGCGATCTTCCAGATGGACGGGGAAGACCTCCACCGTGTCGCCGCGCACGCGGAAGGTGCCGCGCTGGAAGGCCTGATCGTTGCGCTTGTATTGCAGCGCGACAAGGTCTGCGATCAACTGGGTGCGGTTCAGCCGGTCGCCCGACTTCACCTTGAAGGTCATTTCCGAATAGGTTTCAACCGAGCCGATACCATAGATGCAGGAGACGGAGGCCACGATGATGACATCGTCCCGCTCCAGTAGCGCGCGGGTGGCGGCGTGACGCATCCGGTCGATCTGTTCGTTGATCGAGCTTTCCTTCTCAATATAGGTGTCGGTGCGCGGCACATAGGCTTCGGGCTGGTAGTAGTCGTAATAGGAGACGAAATACTCGACCG